>ENA-UOUW01000013-UOUW01000013.1-bioreactor-metagenome-genome-assembly--contig:-NODE-13-length-42887-cov-26.831691_pt1 | contig 42887 bp, 41 predicted proteins | sample MGYA00238153_ERZ761573 | MGnify/ENA primary metagenome ERZ761573 (study PRJEB28894, sample SAMN06264780) | bioreactor metagenome | isolation source: Switchgrass | place: USA:Austin, Texas | collected... | reverse complement strand
GGTCCAGGTGGCCCCGCCGCTCCTATGGGGCGGCGGTGTCTGCCCGGGGTCGGCGAGCGCCGGCCGGTCTGGCTTCCCTGAGCGAGCGGCGCCCCGAGGGGGCGGCCGGGGTCCGGGGCTCGCGATCCGTCAGCTCCTGGCGGACCTGCTCCGGGATCTGCGTGCACATGGCCTGGACGATGCGGAGGTCGCAGTCGCAGAACGCGACGGACTTCCCGAGCTTCTGGTGCGGGATCTGGCTGATGCGGTCCTCGAGGAACCGGCGCTCGCACCCGAGCTTCTCGGCGGCTTTGTCGTAGTCGTAGTTCTGGACCTGGACGCACACGCAGTGCGGACGCGCGTCGCGGAGGTCCTCCGTACGGAGCGGCCGGGCAGTCATGCCGACGCCTTCACAGCGTCGACGTCCTCGGCGCCCGGCTGTGCCGGTACGAGGTCGTCGAGCCGGATGTCGTAGGCCCACGCGAGGGCCGTCAGGTTCGCCAGCGTGGGGATCGCTCCCGAGAACAGGCGGCTGACGACGCTCCGGTCAATCCCGGCCCGGCGTGCGATCTCCTCGTGAAGCGTGTCGCCCTTCGCGGCGGCCCGCTCCCGGAGGAGGTCAATGTCGAGGCGGAGCACGTGGGCTCCTCCTTCCTGTGCGTGCATGCCCGATCATGGGCGTGCATTCATGCACAGGCTAGATCATGTGCACGCGTGCACACCACCCCAACACGGCGGAGATCGTTAATGTGATTTTTCGGGGGTTCGCACGAGGAGTGCGCGAACCCTGCCAGCACCTATACGGCACACGGGGTCAGCAGTACTCCTCGTGCATGCATGCACGCCCTACCGGGTGCACTTGCGCGCCCGCTAGCCTCCCTGTATGCGGAGCAAGGGACCCCAAGAGCAACCCAGGGCGGCGGCCCTGGGGGCGCTCGTCACACGGCTGGCCATCGCGGCCGGCTACGACCTCAGACCAGGAGGAACAGGCCGCGCGCAGCTGTCGGAGGACACCGGCATGAGCGTGTCGGCCGTCGGCCGCATGCTGCGCGGCGAGACCCTCCCGAAGGTCGAGAACGTCTACGCACTCGCCGAGGCCCTCCGCGCTGACGAGCGCGAGCTCCTCGACACGGCCGGGTATCCGACACCCCGGACACGTGCGGACAAATCACTAGACCCGGTACTGTCGATCGCTCAACCGCTCACCCCGGAGGGCATCGCTGACGCGCTCGGGATCACCAACCCGTTCGTCCGCAGGATGTTGACCAGCAACATCCAAGAAGCCATGCGAGCACAGCGCGAGGCAGACCAGACCAGCAACGAAGGCGGGGCCGGGGACCATGCCGTAGGCAGGTAGGGGTATCGGGTGCAGCGTCCTCGTATCAGGCCCGTGTCAGCCGGTCTCACCGGCACAGCCGCCATGACGGGCGGCACTGCGGCGGTGACGGTCGCGGACGACTTCCCCGAGCCCTTCGCGGCGCTCTGCCTGATCTGTGTGACGGCGGTCGCGGTGACCGCCGTCCTCCGCATCGTCCACCGTGCCGAGGACGCAGGGCGCGCGCTCGCCGAGGAGCGCCGCAGACGCCAGGCCGCCGAGGCCGAATACGCCGCCCTCGTCGAGGACTACAACGCCGTCGTCCTCGAGAACGCCCACCTGAGCGCCGGGCGCTTCCAGCAGGCCGAGCACGAGCACGGGCCGCGCTGCACGTGCGGCACCGCGCAGCGCCCCTACCTCTCCCTCGTCGGCCGGCAAACCCGTCAGGGCTCGGCCTGACCCGCCCGCACCGCCTCCGGGTGCTGAGCGCAGATCCGCAGAGCCTTCGCCCGGGCCTTCACGTACGCCGCCCTCACCTGCTTCTCATCCGTCCCCCAGGCCGCCGCCTCCGTCTCGCAGTCCCGGCCGGGACGGTGCTGCGCGTACCAGCGCGCCGCCTCGGATGTGAACCCCTCCTCCCACTCCCACGCCCAGGACTCCCGCGGCACGTGACCGCCCGGCGCGACGACGACCTCCTCTCCTCCGGGGCCGTAGGTGACCGGCCCGAGGGACCAGATCCGGGCGCGGCCGGGCATCGTGTCGTGCACGCCGTCCAGGCCCCCGTGACGGGACGCCCACAGGGCCGCTGACCGCTCCTCGATGCGGGCCTCCCGGCGCCGTTCGAGCTTGTAGACCTCCGCGACGAGCCGGGCGATCTCCGGCCGCCAAAACGCCTCCTGGTGCCCGCCGAGGAGGACGACGACGTACACCGTCGACCGGTCCCCACCCGGCCGCGGGACGGGCACCGAAGGCGCCGGCGCGGCGGCCGGGGCCGTCCACCCTCCGGGGAGCAGCGGCGTCCCGTCGAGGGAGGCGTCGATCGTCGCCATGGCGGCCTCGTCCGCCTCGGGGAGCAGGTGACCGTACAGGTCCGACGTCGTCTTGATCGACTCATGGCCGAGGCGCCGCTGTACGTAGGTCAGGGAGTGCCCGGCCGAGATGAGCGCCGCGGCGTGGCTGTGCCGAAGGTCATGGATCGTCGGATTCTTGTGCTCGGGCAGGACGCCGTCCCGCTTCGCCTTGCTGACCGCGCTCATCCACTCGTCGTAGAACGTCGAGTAGGGGAGCCGCTCCCCGCCCTCCCCGCGGTAGACGAGCCGGTCGGCGCCCCCGGTGATCGCGCCCTGTGCGGTCCAGTTGGCCACCGTGTGAGCGGTGACCCTCAGCGTCCTCCTGGACCTCGTCGACTTCGGGACCCCGAGATAGTGGCCCTTCGTCCTGGACCACTTCCACGCCCGGCTGATCCGCACCCTCGGGCGGGCCGGGTCGGTCATGAGGAGGTGACGGCCGGCGAGGGCGGAGACCTCCCCCCACCGCATGCCGGTCGCGTAGATGTCCTCGACCAGGCGCCGGCCCTGGGCGGTCCGCATCCGCGAGGCGACCGCGGCGACCTCGGTCGGCTCGAGAAACTCGATGTCCTCGTCAAGGTCGTCGCCGCTGGTGCCGTGGTCGTCGGTCCGGGGGAGCTTCACGCCCCGGCACGGGTTGCGGTCGCGGAGCGGGGGGTCCTCCTCGACCGCCTCCCGCAGGATCGAGGAGAGCAGCCCGTGAAGATTCTTGATCGTCTTCGGGCTCATCAGCTTCCTCTTGGCGCCGCGGCGGACCTCGGTCGCAGCGAGCTGGTTCACCCATGCCTGGATCGTGCGCTTACTGAAGTGGACCGTGCTCCTCACGTCGCAGTTCCCGAACGCGGGGACCAGGTACCGGGCGAGCTCCCCGAGGCACGCGTCCCGGTAGCGGTCCTCGATGCCGGTCCGGTGGAGCACGGACTGAGTCGCGTAGACCTCGAAGCGGAACCGCTCCTCGTCGTCGGCGTCCTCGGCGATGAGCCCCTGACCTTTCACCCAGCCGGGGGGCCATTGCTGGTCGTGCTCGTTGACGGCGTCGCGGAAGATCTCCGCAGACTCCAGACCCTCGTCAGTCGGGTCGAACCGTTCCGTCTGCTGCGCGCCTGTACGCGCCCCGCCTAGACGCCACTTGACCAGCCACGCCGTGACGTCACCGGCCTTGTTCCTTCGGGGATGCACCGATGCCATGCCCGCACGGTAGGGCCGTGTTCCCGCCCGTGTTACCGCGAGCACGCAAGCGGAGGGCGCCTGACCACACGTTTCGGCTGGTCAGGCGCCGTGCGTCGCCAAGTGCCCAGAACCGGACTTGAACCGCTACCGGCATCCCCGGCCTGACCTGCATAAACTCCCTGCGCGGCCCCCACCTGGTGTTCCTCCTCCCGCCCTTCGGGCCCGCACCGGCCCGGATCGGCCCGCTTCAACCCTCCTGGTCGGCGAGGGTGTTACCGCGGAAACACGCGCGGAAGTTGACCGAAAACCGCGATCCTGTCTCTGGGCGTTGCCCACGCGAGAGCGGGGGTATACGGAGCGCATCCGCAGACCCTCGGCGGGGAGAAATGACGATGGGCCCGGCAATACGGTTGCCGGGCCCATCAGCGAGCCCGGCGTCCCTGCTGCGGAACAAGGGGGCCGGGCTCGCGCGCGACCCCGGCCGTCCCTGCTTGCGGAGCAAGGGGGACCGGAGCCGCCGGCGCCCCACGGGGGGCGCGTTCACGTACCGAGGGGGATCGGTACGGATGTCTCATTCTGCCCTTACGGCGTTGACATTCCTCACACTATCGACCCGTCTACGCTGAGCGTCCAGGTCCACGTAGACAGTCCAGGTATGACCCCGGCCGCCCGTCGGGGGGCGGACGACCGGGGCACTCATCCCCCGCCAGGTGCTCACCGGTTTCCCGGCGGGGGGAGCTCGAGGAACGCGCGCTCTACGCGGGCGTTGGCTGCGGGGGCACGGCCACGAGCAGCGGCCGGCGCGGGGTGCAGGGCTCCGAGTGAACGAAGCCGTGTATGGCGGGACCGGAGTCGCTGTCGAACTCCCGGATCTCGACGAGCTCCCCTTCGCTGAGGGGCTGCCAGCACGCCCCGCACACCCGCCGCCTGACGGCCCGCTCGATCTCCTCCAGGCCGGTCGGCTCACCGAGCGGGCCCGGCCGGGTCACCACCGACAGCGCCGCACGGCAGAGACTGGCGAGCTCGAAGACGTTGTCCCGGTCCCGCATCGGCGCCCGCGCGTCGAGGGGGGCCTCCTCCTCGGTCTGCTCCGGCCGCTTCTCGAGCTCGTCGAGGATCTCCCCGGCCCGGGTCAGGAAGTGCACTGCGGTCTGTCTGAACTCCCCTCGCATCCGAGGGGCTGTCGCCGTCGCCTCGGGGAGGAGGGCGTCCACGTACCCGCGCAGCTCGGTCCGCAGCTCGAGGACCTCGGCGCGCGTCGCCGGGCAGCCGCCGAACACGGACAGCCCGACGTTGTAGGCGCGGCGGATGTCCTCGGGGTCGATCGTCTTCACACGCCTTCCCCCCTTCCCCCGAGCGCTTGACGCCCGCGCGCGAGGAAGTCGGACACGGCGTCAGGGGAGCACAGGCGGCCCGGCTTCCTGACCGGCACGCACCAGTAGGGGCGGGCGCCGTCCGGCGCGGTGCGGCCGATGAGGGGGACGCCCATGACGGAGCCCTCCCCGAGATAGCGCGCGTGCTCCTGGCGGTGACGGCCGGCCCACTCGTGCCGGTGCGCGGTGTAGGTCGGGACGAGGGCGTAGTAGCGGTGCGGATACAGACTCATGCACACCGGCCCGCCGAGCTCCTCGCCGAGAACCTGGTCGATCTCGACCATGCGGCGCCGGCCGGTCGCGGCCCACACGATGTCCGCCTCCATCCGCACGGCGGCGAACTTCCGGCCGCACTCGAGGAGGGCGACCCCGAGCTCCTGCCACTCCTGGTGTGCAGCCTGCGGATCCTTCGCGGAGCTCAGCAGCCAGTCGCGTACGAGCTCTAGGCGCTCCGGGTCGTCAACCACTGCTCTTTCCTGCTCGTCCACACAGTGATGTGCGTCCATCATCTCGACCCCCAGCGGCCTCGACGTTCAGTGATTACGGCAGTACATCGAGCCCTATCGTGGGAAGTGCACACCCCGGAGCCACGGAGCGGTTCAACGGGGTTAAACGCCCTGCTGGGAGGGTGACGAGGAATGGCGAAGAACACCCGCGTGCCGAACGGCGCGCTGAAAGAAGCCCTGCGCGAAGCAGGGTTGACGTACCAACAGCTCGCGAACGAGGTCCGCCAGGCCGCGGCTCTCGCCGGGCACGAACTCCGCACGAGCAAGGCCGGCGTCTCTTACTGGGTCGCCGGCCTGGAGCCCGAACCCCTCACCGCCACGTACATTGCCGAAGCGATCAGCCGCCACGTGGGACGTGAAGTCACGCCCGCAGAGCTGGGGTTCACCCCCCAGACAGCGACCAGCCCCACGCCCTTGCTGGGTTTGGGCGTGGGGCCAGATCCGGTGAACATCGTACGGCGGATCGGGGAGGCAGACATCTTCAGGAGGAAATTCCTTACGGGGGCGGCGTATTGCGTGGCGGCTGCCGCGCTCCCCCTCGGCGAGGCTCAAGCGGCGGAGTACGCCGCGCGCACCACCGGGCCGCGCGCCGGCCGCCCAGAGCTCGACGCCGTCCGCGACATGACCGCCGCGTTCACGAGCATCGATGAACGCTACGGAGGCCAGCACGGGCGCCGCGCGGTGGTCCAGTACTACGGCGAGGTTGCCGACCTGTGCGAGTCGACGTTCGCCACGGAGGCCGAGCACCGTGAGGCCCTCACCCTCGCCGCGAACCTCGTCTACCTGTGCGGCTGGAAGGCATACGACGGGGCGGAGCACGGGCTCGCTCAGCGCTACTACCACCAGGCTTACGCGCTCACCCTCGCCGCCGGCGACGAGCAGCACGGCGCTTGGATCCTGCGGATCATGGCCCACAACGGCCTGGACATCCGCCGGCCGGAGCACACCCTGTCCCTCGCGGACGCCGCCCTCGACCGGGTCCGCGGCCGGGTCTCCCCGATGACCGAGAGCCTCTTCGCCATCACCCGCGCCCGCGCCCTCGCCGCGGCCGGCCGGGGACCCGAGGCGGCGACACAGGTCCGCGAGGCTCAGGACCTCGTACGCCGCGGTGACGTCGAGGACGTCGAGCACTGGGCGGCGCTGTGGGGCAGCCCGACCGCGACCGTCTCCTCCCACACCGCGAAGACCTTCCGCTCCCTCGGCGACCACGCCAACGCCGAGCGGCACTACGCCGCGTCGATAAGAGCACGCAGGGGCGCACCAGGGCAGCACCGGATCGGAGCCCTCACCCTGTCCGCCCAGGCCGAGGAACAGGCCGCACAGGGGCACCTAGAGGCAGCGTGCGGCACGTGGGACCAGGCCCTCGACCTGTTCTCCGGGGTCCGCTCCTCCCGCGCCCGTGACGCCGTCAAGGGCATGCGCCGCACCCTCAAAGTCTTTGAGGCCCGCGGGGTGCGCGCGGCGGCCGACCTCGACGAGCGAGCCCGGGACTGGCAGCTCTCCCACGCGTAAACGCGTTGTCAGACCTCCCCCGTACGGTGGACCTATGTCCCGGTCTGACCGCTCCTCCGGACGCCTGCGCCCGGCGGTGAAGCACGTGAACGAACTCATCCGTCGACTCATGAACGAGCCCGCCACTGACGACCGTGCCGCCCGCTACGCCGACCTCCTCGTCCGGTGGGAGGAGGCCACCCGCGGGGGCCAGGAGGACACCGAGCTCGCAGCCTGAACACACACGAAGGCCCGACCGGGAGCCGTACCGGTCGGGCCTGCGTGTCGAGTAGCGCACAAGCACTGTGGACACCACGACAGTACCTCGGGGGCCTCACCCCCGGTCAGCGACTCGCCGCCTCCTGGCGCCGGCGCCGCTCCGTCTCCTCGCGGACGAGTCGCGCGACCTGGTCCGGGGGCTCCTGTCCGGGGTGGAACAACTCGAAGTGCTCCCGGAACGCGTCCTCGATCCGCTCCTTCAGCGACCGCATGCGCTCCTCGGCCTGCTCCGTGAGGGCACGGCTGATGTCCTGGCCCGAGCCCGGGAGCGGGATCCTCAGCGGCGCATGGCTGTCCTGAAGTGCCGTGTTCACGACGTACGACCAGGCGCAGCGCGCGCCCTCGACGGTGCACCGGTAGACCGCAACCGGCGCGAACGGAGACCGTGAGTACTCCGGCATGGGGATGATCGACGGCTCCGGGGGCGGCGCCGCCGCGGCGGCCGCGCGGGCCTCGAGCCACTCCCTGACCGGGTTCCGGTTGGCGAAGAGGTCGCGGACCATCGCGTCGAGGTCATCGTCAGGGCACATGACCGGCTCCCGCAGGTAGGGCGTTCTCCCGATCGGTCCAGATGCACGTGACGTCAATGGTCCCGGCCGGGGAGGTGAGGGGCCGTCAGGATCCCACACGCGCCCTGATCTCCGGCCGTGCCCGGGGTGGGACTCGAACCCACAACCCACCGGTTTTAAGCCGGTCGCGTCTCGCCAGTTGCGCCACCCGGGCAAGCAGCCGGAGATCAGTAAAAGACTCTCGCAGACGACCGCCGGGGTCAGGACAAGATCCGGTCAACTCCCCTCGTCCGGGACGCCAGGAGACGCCCCGTCAGGACGCGCCGGCCGCGGCTGACCGTCCGGGAGCAGCAGGACCAGGGCCTCGCTGACCCGGTCGACGGCGTCCCGTAGCGAGCTCCCGGAGTTCGGCTGCATCTCGTGCTCCAGGCGCCCCAGCCGGTCACCGATCCCGACGAGCCCCTCCTCCGCCTTCTGAAGGCGCACCAGGACCCCGGGGCGGGCCGGGACACCGGGACGGTCCGGCTCCCCGTACCAATCGGCGAGGTACAGCTCCACGCCCTTCGCGATGCGCACCAGGACCCGCACGACCCGCCACACACCGGTGCCGATCCCCAGGGCCAGGGAGACGACCCCGCCCCAGAACAGGACCTGATCGAGCGCGGGGACCCCGGTCGGGTCGAGGGTCACGACGCGAGCCGCTTCGCGAGGAGGTCGGCGACCCGGCCGGCGACGGCGTCCGCGAGCGCCGGCGAGGCGGCCACCCGGTCAGCGATCGCCGAGATCTGAGCGTCCGACAGCCCGGCCCGCTCGATGCCCTTGACGGCCGTCTCCAGGCCGCGGACCCGCTTGCCCTGGTCGACCAGGATCGACAGCGCCGCCCACTGCGGGTTATCCGCGTTCGTCCACTCCGGCGGGACGGTCAGGACGCCGTCCGTCATCCATGCCGCCTTAGCGACCCCGGCGAGGACCTTCGCCGCGATCCGGGCGATCTCGTCGTCCGTGAGCGCCATGTCGTCTCCGTTCGCTCGTGCCACGATCCGCGGGAACAGGACCTCGCGGAACTGCCGGATCCTCGCCGGCCCGGGACATGCGGTGCCGCCCGTCGACCAGCCGGGGAACAGGCTGTGATACCCGAACCCGGGATCGGCCGCGCTGCGGCAGACCCTGAGCGGGATCGCCGGGTGCCGGCGGTGCGCCCACACCCCGAGCTCGGTGAGCGTCTCGAGCTGGTCGTCCGTCCAGGGATCCGAGGAGTCCACCCTCGACGCCGTCTCGACGCTCACCGCGCCCGTGCCGTCAGGGCGAAGGTTCGCGCCGGCGTTGGCGTCGGCCCTCGTCTCCGTCCCGATGTACTGCCCTACCGACCCGTCAAAGTCCACGCCGAAGTGCGACTCGAGGTTCGTCGACTGCCAGTGCTCGAGGAGGCGCCGCTCGTCCCACGGCGCGGCGATGCTGTGGAAGATCACCTGTGTCGGGCGGATCGCTGGCTGGTCGTCGCTCTCCGGCTGGAGCTCGAGACGGACCGCCCTCTCCCACCACGCCATCAGACCCGCCCGGGCCAGTGCCAGGTACCGCCGCGGCGCTCCTCGGGGGGCAGGGAGCAGCCCTCCCCGTCAGGGTCGTACAGGAACGCCCCGCCCTCGGACAGCGGCCGGAAGAACAGGCCCGTCGGATTCGTGACGCTGAGCCCGACCTGATAGGGCTCCTCGACGTTGACCTCCGTCACCGTCGCGGCCCGGCACGTCGCGACGTACTCCTGAGTTCCGTCAGGCCTCACCGGCGTCCCGTGGGACACGTAGTGAACGGCGCGGCCGACGGTCGCCCTGGGCGCGCTCACGCGTCCGTCTCCTCGACGTACCCGGTCAGTCGGCTTGCCGTCTCCTCGGGCACCCCGAGGGCCCGCAGGGCGTCGTAGTCGCCCCTCATCCGCGCCTGGTCCTCGGCGGCCTGCTGCGCCTGCTGCGCCTCCTTCTTCCCCTTCAGGTCGCTGAGCTCGGCTTCGTACTCCTCCGGGGTCACCGCCTTCGCGCCCTTCGGGAGGGGAGGCAGGTCCATCCCTGTGACGGACCGCATCGCGAGGACGCCGCCCGGAAGCCGGTAGTGCTGGGTGAGGGTCTCGGTCATCACGCGCTCCTACAGGTTGAAGACGAACGCTCTTAGGAAGCTCTGGATACGGTCGTAGGTGGCGCCGCCGGAACCGCGGCCCATCCGGATCGACAGGACGAAGTTCAGCGACCCGCCCGGCGCGATCGTCGCGTTGACGACCTTCGTCCCCTGGATATGGACGTCGTTGGCGGCCGTCGCTCCCTTGTTGAACACGAAGGACATTTCGTCCGTCGCGATCCCCAGCGCTGCACTCGAGTTGCCCGCGGGGAGCGTGAAGTCCGCGTCTACCTCTCCCTCGATCATCACGAACGCCGGCCTACAGGGGTCGGGGTTGTTGATCGTCAGGGTGTGGGTCGCGACCTCCGTGTCCTGCGGGGCCGGGACCGCGGTCGCCGCAGGGGTGAGGATCTGCTGGTCCTGGACGAACGACGCCATCGGCGGGGGGTTCGTCCGGAGGCGACCGTTCGCGTCGCAGTAAAGGTCCCCACCGTTCGCGGTGACGTCGCAGGGGAAGGGCCAAGCCACCGTCTCTACGACGAGCGGATCCGCGACCGCGCCGGTGCCGTTGAGCCCGCAGCCCACCGCCACCGTCGCCGCGGGCACGAAGAGACCGGTGTCCGTCCCCAGGGCGAGGACGTTCCCCGCGTCGGTCGAGATGTCCGCCGAGATCACGCCGGTCGCCGGGTCGTACGTCACGCCGTTGATACCGGACAGGCACGGCCGGACCTGAGCGCACGTCACGGCCGGCACATAGAGCCCGTCACCGTCCAGGACGAGTTGGTTCCCCGCGGTGCCGCTGATGTCCGCCGTGATCACCCCGGTCGCGGGGTTGTAGTTCACGCCGTTCGTGCCGGAGATGCAGGGCCGGACCGCGGCGCAGTCGACGGCGGCCGGGGCGACGTACAGGCCCCCGTCCCCGCCGAAGGTGAGGGCGTTCCCGACGTCCGTCGACACGTCCGCCGAGATCACCCCGGTCGCCGGGTCGTAGTTCACCCCGGCCGTACCGGACAGGCACGGGCGGACGTCAGCACAGTCGATGGGCGGGACGTACAGGCCCCCGCCGTCGACGACGAGCTGATTGCCCGGGGTGCCGGACACGTCCGCCGAGATCACCCCGGTCGCCGGGACGTACGTCACCCCGGCCGTACCGGACAGGCACGGCCGGACCTGGGCGCAGGTCACGGCCGGCACATAGAGCCCGTCACCGTCCAAGGCGAGTTGGTTCCCAGCGGTGCCGCTGATGTCCGCCGTGATCACGCCGGTCGCCGGGTTGTACGCCGCGCCCCCGGTCGCCGAGATGCAGGGGCGGACGTCGTCACAGGACACACCGCCCGCGGCGGACACGATGAACGGATCGGAGGGGTTACCGCTCCCGGTGACCGTGACACCGGTACCGGCTTCGACATTGCAGGTGCATGCACCACAGCCACAGCGCGCCAAGACCGCTCCCCGCTCGGAGATGATCGGCCCGGCCCACAACCAGCAGCGTCGGCGACGAGTCTACGCCGAGGCCCTCGAGCCCCTCGGGGCCCGCGGGGCGGTCACAGGTTGAAGATGAACGCCCTATGGAAGGTCTGGATCCGGTTGTACGTGGCCCCGTTCGTGCCCATGCCCATGCGGATCTCGAACGGCTCGTTCAGCACGCCACCGGGCGGGATGGTCCGGTTGTAGACCTTCGTGCCCTGCCAGTGGACGTCATTCTGCTGCGCCGTCCCCCGGTTCTGATAGCGGACCATGTCGTCCGTAGAGATCGCGTAGGCCGCCGCGGCGTTGACCGGGAGAGTGAGGTCGACGTCTAGCTCGGCCTCGAAGATGACGAACGCCTCCCGGCACGGGTCCGGGTTGTTGACCACGAACGCCCGGTTCTCGATCAGGACGTCAATCCCGGCCGGGACCAGCGTCGCCGGATACGTCTGGTCTAGCGACTGCTGCACGAAGGTGGCCATCGGCCGGGGCTCGGAGCGCAGCTCCCCGGAGGTGTCACAGAACACCCGGCCCGCGTGGTCGTCGATGGTGCAGGGGTAGTCCCACGTTGCGGTGGGGATGTTGAGCGGGGCTCCTGCGGAGCCGTCGCCGTCGAGGCCGCACCCGGTGATGACGGTCGCCCCGCCGGCCGGGACGTACACCCCGCCGTCCCCGCCGATGACCGCGTTGTTCCCGGGGTCGGTCGACAGCTTCGTTTGGATGAGCCCGGTCACCGGGTCGTACGTGATCCCGTTCCCGCCGGACAGGCACGGGCGGACGTCGGCACAGTCGACCGTCGCGTAGGCCCCGCCGTCCCCGCCGATCTCGACGATGTTCCCCGCGTCCCCCGAGGGGCGCAGCGTCATGACGCCGGTCGCGGAGTTGTACGACAGCCCGTCCCCGGCCGAGATGCAGGGGCGTACCTGGGCACAGTCGATGTCGTCGAGACCAATGAGGTAGGGGTTCGCGATCGAGCCGGAGCCGCTCAGGCTCAGGCCGTCACCGACCGCCAGGTAGCAGGTGCAGGCTCCACCGCCGCAGCCGCAGCGCGCCATGGGGTGACCTCCCGTAGGTGAGGTGAGGCCCGGCCCAGAACCAGCGGCCCCCCGAGTCTACGGACCCCGTATCCGGACGGCGTCCGGACATCGTGTCCGGACGGTGTCCGCGCAGGTCACGACCCCCGTGCGTGACCTACGCGGATGCGTCCGGATGCCGTGTCCGGACGGTATCCGGACGGCGTCCGGATGGGGTGTCCGTCAGGCCCAGAGCTCGACGAGGACGAGACCGTTGCTGCCCGGCTGACCGTCGTAGCTGTTGCCGTAGGAGAGCGCGCCGCCCGCCCCGGCGCCGAACCCTCGGGTCGCGGTGCCGGCGCCCTGAGTGGCGCGCGGGAAGCCGCCGGTGCCCATCTGGGAGTCGCCCCCGTACCCGCTCATGGCGTTCGTCCCGTTGAGCCGGATCGCGCCGCCGGAGGCGCCTCCGCCCATCCGGAAGTCCCCGGTGCCGGCGAGCGGCCCGGCGAGGCCAGAGGCGACGTCCGCGGCGGTCCCGGAGCTCATCGTCGACGAGCCACCGTTGCCGCCCGGCGCGGTCACGGACCCGAAGCTCGAGGAGCCCCCGTTGCCGCCGTCGGAGTTGCCGACCCCGCCCGCACCGCCCGCACCGACGACGATGTTCTCCGACGCGCTGAGGGAGGAGACGTCGAGGAGGGATTCGCTGTACCCGCCGCCCGTACCCCCGGGCCGGGCGATGGCCTCACCGGCGGAGGCGTCCGCGCCGGCCGAGCCCCCGCCGGCGCCCTGGACGCGCACCCGGACCCGGGCGACGGAGGGATAGTCAGCCTTCTCGAACGTGTAGGAGCCCGGGTCGCTGAAGACTAGGACGTCCTGAAGACCGGTCGAGCCGGGCTTCAGGCAGAGCCGCCCGTCGTCATCGATCGTGAAATACGTGTCGCATACACAGACATTCGCCACGGCCGGCACACCCCATCAGGAGGAGACGAATGCCCGGCCCATAACCAGCGGCCTGCCCAGGGTAGCGGGGTCAGCCCCCCGCAGGGACGGCCGTCACGTGCACCGCGACCCCGGCCCCGACCGGCGCGGCCGACGCCGCGCCCTCGAGGGGGCGCGCCGCCCACACCCGCAGGACCGCGAGCTCCGTACCGAGGGTCTCCAGGACCGCCCAGGCGAGGGTGTCGCCCGCACCCCCCGGCGCCGTCGCGAGGGCCGTCAGGACGAGCTCCTGCCCCTCCTCGACCGCGGGGAGCTCGACGACCGCGCGCCCCTCCTCGTCCGTGTGCACGACGACACCCGTCACGACCGTCCCGTCCTTCCCTGCTGGCCCTCGCTCGCCCTGGTCGCCCTTCCGGCCGGCCGGTCCCTCGACGACCCGAGGAGGGCTTCCTCGTCGCTTCGTCGTCGACCTGGTCCTCCGGCCGAGGTCCCGCAGCACCCCGCCGAGCGGGTTGTCCGGCAGGCCCTGCGCCGGTGTCCCTCGTACCGCCATCACGTCGCCTCCGCGCCAGTTGCCGCCACCTGTACGGCGACCTGCTCATTGCCCGGGCTGTCGTCGGTGCCGCCGTCCTCCTCGACCGTGAGCCCGACGATCTTCAGCCGCTGGGAGACCGTACGGCACGTCAGGTTCGTCGTAATGTCGAGACACCACCCCGGGACGAGGTAGGCGATCTCGACGGCCGCGAGGGGGGAGATCGTGACCTGCTGGGTGTCGATGAACACCGGGGGTTCGCTCGTCGTCCTGACGCGCGCCCTGGCGGCCTCCGTCGCGGACGTGCTGTCTGTGATCGACGTCTGCTCCTCGTACCTCTCCAGCAGCCCGTAATAGTCGTCTGCGCCCCCGTACGAGCCGATGGCCTCGCTCTCCTCCGACCCGGCGACGACCCACCGGGTAGCGAGCGCCCCGCCCTCCTCGCTGACGATCAGGCCCTCCGGGAAGTCGGCGTCCGACAGGCGACCGACGGACGAGCAGTGGGTCTCCGGGAGGATGAGGATCTTCGAGCCGACCGCGGTGAAGTCGATCCCCGCGTCCGCCAGGTCCCGGAGGTGATCCCCGACCTGACCGGTGTCCTTCGTGTACTCCCTCGACCCGAACACCTTCGCCCGGTCGACGATCTCGGTCGTGTGCCCGGGGTCGTCGGGACGGTACCCGTCCTCGATCAGCGCGTTCGCGATGACGGACAGGTCCGCGTTCGTGAAGGCCATGTCCTGGTGAGGGACCCTCCTGTCGAGCCACGCCAGCACGTCGGAGGCGAAGATCTCGACCTCCCCCAACCGCCAGTTGACCCGGGTGATCGGGCCGCCCCACACGAAGACCCCGTTCCGGTAGATTTCCAGCGATTGACGCCAGCTCCGGACGTTGCCCATAAGGTCGCAACAGTCACCCGTCGGGGAGATCGTGACGCTTGCCGAGCTCGTGTCGTCGAGCAACCGGCTCCACTTCACGTTCGTCAGCGCCTCGGCCTGCGCGACGGTCGCCCCGTTGCGGTCCCGGACGAGGGCGGTATGCGTACCGCAGCCAGCAACGGGCATCGTCAGAACCCCTTACCGCTGACGTTGATGGTGACCAGCGAGTCAGCCGCCGGCGGGTACTGGACGTCCGTGCTCAGGCACATGACGTACGAGGAGCAGGTCAGGTCCGGGAAGCTGATCGGGCCTCCGTTCGTCCCGTAGACGTCCCTCGAGGTCTCGCAGGTCTTCCCGTACTCGACGGTCGCCCGGCCGGTCTGCCCGTCGATGGTGAGCGCCCCGCCGGCCGGGACGTACCCGATCGTGAACGACGTCAGCGGGTCACAGCGCTGGTCGTCGGCGACCTCCTCACACGACATGGCCTCATGCCCGGGGAGCCGCTCGTAGATCGCGACGGTGAGGTTCCGCAGCTCGGTACTCCCGGCGCGCACGATGATTTGAAGCGTGTCGACCGACCAGGCCGGGCACTCGCTCAAGTCGATGTTGCAGCACTGCCGCTCGTCCGCCAGGGGCAGGCAGTAGCAGGTCTCGAGGGACGACGAGGGGACCGGCGGCGCGGGGACCGGGCAGTACGGGGAGACGAGCTGATCCGACTCCGCCTCACACGGCTTGAAGCGGCACCCGTCCTCGCACGTCGTCTCATGCACCGTCCAGGCGACGCCGCCCGCACAGCCCCCGTCGGTCACCGCGGCCTGGACCGTACCGGCAGGACAGGAGCCCTCGCTGACGTCCACGCACAGGCTGTCCGCCGAGGTCGCCCCGCCGGGCAGGCACCAGGTGATGCACGTATCGGAGTCGTCCCGGGGCGGAACCATCTCGACGACCGGGAACGGGTCGGTCCACAGCCACGGCGAGCCCGCCGTGAGGACGAACTCCACGGTCAGGATGTCCGCGCCGGTCGCCGCACAGGACCCCGACCCGCACCCGTTGCCCTGACGCTCGATGACCCGCGGGCCCTCGACGAGCGCCACGTTCCGCAGGGTGCGCCGGTGCTGCTCGTTGAAGCACTCCTCGGTCATCTCCTCGTCCGGGCAGCACGCATACAGCGTCATGCAGTCCCCGGAGCACGACTGCCCGGCGCACCCCGTGAGGGCCTCGGACAGCCAGTGGAGCCCGTAGTCGACGGCGCAGCAGGTGACGCCGAGGAGGATCCCCGTGACGGTGATCGTGCGGGGGATGGCCCGGGCCGGACCGATCACGCCACCGCCGGTGATCGCGTTCGTCACCGACCGGCGCACCGGGTACTCGTCGAGGCCGTCGACGGTGAGGACCATGAACCCGGCGAACTTCGCCGAGTCGGGGACGTCCGGGTCGTACCAGGGGGCGCCGTCCGCCTCGGGGGTGGTGTAGTCGAGATCCCCGAGCATCTCGGCCGTCAGCGTGGGACACACGCAGTTCCCGACGCTGTCCAGGGGCGAGCCGACGGACGTCAGGTACTGCGCCAGGCGTACGTGATTGACGATCTCGACGCCGCCCAGGGCGAGGTAATCGGTCAGCGGCATGCGGGCACCCCTCGGGAGACGGATGGCCCGGCCCACAACCAGCGGCGCGCAGGTCAGTGTAGGTGTGCGCCCTCACGCCCCGATTTCCCCCGCGCAGGCCGCCCGGGGTCGGGCATCCTGACAACCATGAGCAAGCGCACCAGGGACACCGGGCCTGTCTCCGTGACGGACGATCAGGTCCTCCTCTTCGACGTCCCCGCCCCACCGAAGCCGGAGGGCGTCCCCACCGCCAGCGTGCGGTGTTCGGAGTGCGGCCGGCCGCTGCGGGCTCCCCGCTCCGTCGCGGCCGGCGTCAGCCAGGCATGCGCCGCGAAGGTCGGCCGCGCCGTCCTGGCCACCCTCCGCGGCTCCTCCCGGGCCCGCGTCGAAGCGGTCGCCGAGGCGGTCTGACCTTCGATCCGTAAGCGCCGGCGCGCGCTTTCGCCTACGGATCGAAGGACCTACAGGCCGCTCGCTGCGAGGGCGAGACGGTTCACGACCCGCTGAGCGGTCACGTGCCCGTCCCCGACCTCCCGGATCTCGAAGGTGTTGTTCTGCACGACGCTCTTCCCGCCGATGCCGCGCCCCGATCCCTGTGCGCCGAGGAGGAGCTCCGTCAGCCCCGAGGAGTCCGCGAGCTCGCGCGCCCTCGAGGGCCGGGTCATCGGGATCACGACCTCCCGGCCGGCCTCGCCGAGGAGGCCGATCGTCGGCCGGTTGACCTCCCCGCCGTCCGCGAACGGCAGGAACCCGCGCACGGTCGACGGGAGGGCGCTGCGGAGCTGCTGAAGGACGTCGGTGTTGACGCTGCCGAGGGACTGGGTGATGAGGGCCGGGAGCAGCGCGAACGACGAGGCGACGCCCTCGGCGACGTTGTCCGCGGCGGACACGGCGGTCTTCTGCAGCGCGGCGATCCGGTCGAGGAAACCGAGCTCCAGGCCCTCGCCGGTGAGGTCACCGATCTCCATGAACACCCGGCTCGGGGACTTGATCCGCAGGGCGGACCGGATGCTCTTTTGCAGCGCCCGGGCGATGTCGAGCATGAGTTGCTCGATCGCCTTGCGCTGACCCTTCAGGCCCGCGAGGAAGCCCTCCCCAGCCTTCTTACCGGCATCGAAGAGGGCGTCCGCGGAGTTCTTCCCGAGCTTGTCGGATGCCTTGACCAGGTCGCCCTGGAGCTCGTTGAGCCGCTTCAGCGTCCCCTTGTCGGCTTCGTTGAGGGACCGGGCGAGGGCGGCGCCGTCCTCCGGGCCGAGCTGGACGACCTGCTGTAGGAGGTCGCGGCGCAGCCCGCGCTTGGCGAGGGCGCCGATCTCCTTCGTGAAGGACTTCACCCGGCGGATCGTCCGGCTGATGCCGTCGATGAGGGTGTCCGTGTTCTGCTCCTCGGTGCCCTGCGTGAGGGTCTGGATCGAGCCGAGGGACAGTGCCTGCTTGGTCGTCTCGGCGGCGAACTTGTTCGCCTCCTCGATCCGCTTGACCGTGCGGTCCCGCTGCTCCGCGAGGGACTGGAGCCGCTTGTTCCCGTCGGACAGGAGGTCGATCAGCCGGTCATCGACCTTCGAGGTCTGGCCCTTGAACGCCTTGGTGATCTGCTCCGTCATCCGCTTGATCGTCTGCTCGATCTCGGATGCCGTGCCGGTCAGGCCGACGATGAAGCCCTTCCCGGTGTCCTTACCGATCTGGATGAAGACCTTCGACGGGGAGGAGATCCCGAGCAGGTTCTTCGCCCCGTCGATGGCTCCGCCGACGACGTCCTTCGCCGCGGAGACGAGGGACCCGGCGGCCGACTTGATCCCTTGGATCATGCCGAGGATGAGGTCCTTACCGGCCGAGACGAGCGCGCTCTTCGCCGAGGACAGCGCCGAGCGGGCCTTGCCTGGCAGGCTCCGCAGGAAGCCGATCGCCCGCGAGATGAACGACGAGATCGACGCGAGGGCCGAGGACGCCATGCGCGTGAAGAGCCCGACGACCGAGGAGACGAGCCCCGAGAGGGCAGCGAGGGCCTTGCCTGGCAGGCTCGTGAAGAAGCTGACGATCGAGTTGATCAGGTCGGGGATGATGCTGTTACCGACCAGTACGTCATAGAGGTACTGGAAGCCTGCGATCGCTGCGTCGACGAACGCGGTGATGAAGTTGACGACCGTCGTCAGGATCCCGGACAGGCCGGACAGCGCCGAGACGATCTTCGTGATGATCGGGACGAGGATGTTCACCGCTACGGCCTGGACGGCGACCGCGACGAACTGAAGGAGCGGGGCGAGGAGCTCGACGAGCTTCGCGGCCAGTCCGCCCAGGGATGCCAGGAGGGCCCCGATGGGGCCGACCAGCGGGAGGATGGCGCCGAGGATGGCCTGAAAGGCGGCGAGCAAGGGGGGCATGACGGGCAGGAGCGCCGCGATCACAGCCTGGACAAATGGGATGAAAGCGACGACGACCTGAGCGACGGCGGCCGCCAGGGCGGACAGGAGCGGACCGAGGGAGGCGACCGCCTGACCGAGGAACTGACCGAGGACGGTACCGAGGGGGATGACCGCCGTAAGGATCTGCTGGAAGGCAGACGTCAAGATCGGCAGGATTGGCATGAGCGCGCCAACGAGTGCGGCGATCACCGGGTTCAGCGCCGCTAGCACCGCCTGGAAGGCCGGCGCCAGGACGGCGAGGATGGTGTTCGCCAGCGACCCGACCAGCGGCAGGAGCGGCGCGAGCCCGGTCAGCAGGGACCCGATCACCTCGCCCACGGACGTCAGCGCACCGCCCGACGACAGGGCAGCGAAGGCGTCCGCGAGGGCCGTCCCGACCGTCGCCAGGGACGGACCGATCGCAGCCAGCGCGGGACCGAGCGCATTGATCAGGTTCACCAGCGCCGGACCCAGCGCCACGAAGACCGGAGCCAGCGCCGGCGCGATGGCCCCGACCTGCGCGATCAGCGCCGTAAAGATCGGGCCGAGCTGAGCGGCGATCGTCCCGATCGTCCCGAAGAGGTTCTGTAGCGCCGACTGCCCGGCGTCGCTCTTGACGAACTCCTCGATCTTCCCCGTGATCGTGACGAGGTTCGCCAGGAACCCGGCGCCCGCCTCCTCCCCGGCCTGGAAGACGCCGCGGATGATCCCGCCGAGGTTGCCCAGGAGATCCCGCAGTTGCCGGAAGACGGCGACCGCCTCCGATACCGCGGTGACCGCCCGGCCGCTCTCGGCCGCCCGGGTCAGGAACTCCCCGAGCCGCGTGCCCGCCGACGAGATGCCCTCGCCGAGCTGCTTGCCGAACGCCAGCGACACCGCGGCGCTGATGTCGAGGAGCCCTTGCAGTACCGGCTGAATCGCCCCGGACAGCCCGCCGACGGCGTCCGACGTCCCGGTAAAAATCGCCTTCAGGTCGGTGATCGCGCGCTGCGACTGAAGGAACTTCAGGCCCTCGGCCGCGGCCTCACCGAAACCGGTCGCGATGCTCTTCAGACCGCTGCGCAGCGTCCCGCCGAGGGCGTTGGCGGTCTTCGTGATCTGGCCCTCGAACTGGGCGAAGAACGCGTCCTGCACCGTGCTCTTCAGCTCGTCGAACGCGGGCTTCAGCGCCCGGACCTCGCGGGCCGCGGCCTGCGCCTTCGGGGACAGACCCTCTAGGGTCTCCTCGAACTTCTCCGCGTCCTCGGTGAGCGCCGCACTGAAGGCGTCACCGACCCCGTCAAGGGCCAGCTTGAGGGCACCGAACGCGGCGACCGAGGTGAGCGCCGCGGCCGGGAGGGCAGCGATGATCCCCGCGGCCGGGGCGAGCGCCGCCAGGAGCGCACCGACCCCCTGAGCCGCGCCGGCCGCAGCGATACCGACAGCGCCGAGCTTGAGGAGCCCGCCGAGCGCCCCGACCGCACGCCCCGCCAGGCCACGCAGCTTGCCGAACAGGCCCGCGAACGCCTGCGTCAGCCGGTTGCGGTCGAGGTCGGCCGGGACGTTGATGGTCGGCGCGTTGTACGTCCGGATCGCGTCGTTGAGCCGGGACAGATCCGGGTCGACGCGGACCGTGATCGGAGGCAGCCCGCGGAGGGCCCGCTCGAGCTCCCGGCGGAACCGCTCCGCATCCGCCCGGACCTGGATCGTCACCGCGTCCAGGCGCCGCGCCTCGAGGCGCAGCCGGGCAGCGAACCGGGAGAGGTTCGGCTCGACCGTCACCGCGGCGGTCATCCGCCGTACCGCCACCCGGAGGCGCGCCTCGAACCGGTCGAGGTCCGGGACCGTGCGGACCGCGACCTCGATCCGGCGGGCAGCACGGCGCAGCCGGGCCGCGAACCGCTCGGCGTCGACCGTCACCGGGACCGACACCGGATCGAGCCCCCCGGCGGCCCCCTGAAGCGACGTACGGAACTGGGCGACGTCAGGCTCCACCTGGACCCGCGCGACGGCTCCCAGCGCCCGCACAGCCGCGTTCAGCCGGGTCTGGAAGCGGCCGACGTCCGGCGTGACCTCGGCCGTGACGGACAGGCCGTCGAGGGCCGCCCGGACGGCCGCCTCGAATCCCGCCGTGTCCGGGACGACCGGCACGTTCACCCCGCCCCCGACGGAGCTGAGGGCGGCCGACACCCGGGCCTGGAAGTCCCCGAGGTCCGGGGACACCGGGACGGACACCCCGCCGCCCACAGAAGCGAGGGCCGCGGTCACCCGGGCCTGGAAGTCGTCGAGGTCCGGGGAGACCGGGACGCTCAGGCCCTCGCTGCCCAGGGCGGCGCGTACGCGGTCCTGGAAGCCGTCGAGGTCTGGGGAGACCGGGACCTCGAGGGTCGTGCCCGCCAGCGCCGTACGGACCCGGTCGGCGAACCCGTCGAGGTCCGGGGTGACCCGCGCGGTGAGGGCGGCGCCGCGTAGACCCTGCTGGATGTTGTTGCGGATCTGCTTGCCGAGGCCACGCGTCGCCTGGTTGAGCGCCCGCTGAAGGCGCGGCCCGAGCGTCCGGGCCTCGGCCTCCGCCGCGGTCTCGTCCAGGTCGACGCGGATCACCGCACGGCCGTAGTCCTCTTCCTCGGCCACCGGGCACCCTCACGAACTCGTGATTGAGTGCCCGGCCCAGAACCAGCGGCGTACTGCGGTCTCAGGTTAGCTGTCGCCCCTGGTGGCCTGCGCTTCCTGAGCAGCGGCGGCAGCCAGGAACGCCTTAGCGTCGCCCTTCGTCATCCGGGTCGGCGTCGGCCGGCGCCGTGCCGCGCCGCGCTCACCGCGGGGCGGGGCGTAGATCTTCGTGCGAAGGCGCGCCCGTTCCTTGTCGTCCTTCGCGGTGGCGTCGATCTGGGCCTCCGCGGCGTTCAGCATCGTGGCGAGGGTCCAGCGGTGCGGGTCTACGCCTTTGAGCGCGAGGTGGCCTTCCCAGTCGTCCCAGTTCGCCTCGATCCAGCCGAGGAGCCTTTGGACCGCCCAGTAGGGCGGGCCTTCGTGCCACCCCCGTACAGCTCGATCGACCACTCCATGAGCTCGATTAGGACCCGGTCCGGGAGGCGGATGGACTTGTCTGTGACCCGGGCGCCGGCGCCGAGGCCCTCGCAGTACGTGTCCGCCTCGCCTCGGTCGCGGAAGACCTCGACGACCTCGCCGCCCTGGCGGACCTCGTAGCGGCTGAACCGGTCCGCTGAGTCCTCGGTCATCATCTTCGTCAGGTACTTGCGGATCGCCCCGTACAGGCTGCGGAGCTTGTCGCCGGACAGGCCGCTCATGTCCCCGTCGTCGGCGCCGAGCGTCGCCTGTACGTCCTGGAGCTCCGCGTACGCGTCGAGGAACAGGTCCCCGTAGGTCTCCGGCGTGAAGTGGAGTTCCGTTCCGTCGCCGAGGTCGGCGACGTGCGGCTCCGTGTTGATAGCGAAGGATTTACGTGCCATGGGCGCGCCCCTTGTCTGCTCCCGCTACGCCCGGCCCACAACCAGCGGCGTGCGGCGCACAGGGTAACGGAACGGGACGAACCGCTGATCTTCCTCAAATCCGGCGTGAGGTGAGGGGGGCGGCGGGATCCTCACGGCATGAGCATCTTCCCCCGGCGCCGCAACCGGCGCCCCTCCGCCAGCAGCGGCAGCGCCCCGTCCTCCTCGTCGACGTCGTCCTCGACGACCCGCTACGACCCGACGCTCTACGACACCGGGAGCTCCTACAGCGACGGGGGCTCCTCCTCGTCGGGCTGCTCCTCGTCCGACTCCGGCTCCTCGTCGTACGACTCCGGCTCCTCGTCCTCGTCGTGCGACGGGGGCGGCGGGTACTGACCCCGGCCGGGACAAGCGAAGGCCCCCGAGGGCACCGTTCCCCGGGGGTCTTCGCAGCCTAGCGGCCCAGTCGGAGCGCGCGTTGCATGAACGGGTTCGGCTTCGTCCCCGGGTGGAAGACCTCGCGCCGGTACAGGACCTCGCCCCCGACCTCGAAGCGGAGCATCGCCGGACCGCCCCTGCGGCCCTTCGTACGGCGCGGCCGGATCCGGTGCGGCCGGGTCCCCCGCAGCACGAAGTGCACCGCCGGGTGATTGCACCAGATCACCCCGGACAGTCCCTTCGGTCCCTCCCTGATCTCCCAGTCGACGAACTCCCCCATGTGTCCCGGTGCCTGCTCCTCAGCGATCGAGGCGACCTTCCTCGTCCGGGTCTCCAGGCGCCGGTATGCGGTCCCGGTGCGCCGGCGCAGGATCCGGTCTAGGGCCCCCTGGTCGAGGGTGACGGTGACGCTCACGACTCCTCCTCGGGGCACTTGCAGGACGGAAGGGCGACGGTGACCCGCTGCTCGATCCCCCCGCAGCCCCCGTCCGGCTGGAGGGTGCGCTGTGCGCCGATCACGTACCGCGGGCCACGGTGCCGGTTCCCGAAACCGGGCAGGCAGCACATGAGGGCGTTCAGCACGGACGCGGAGTCGATCTGAATGACCCGGGCCGCCGCGGTCTCCTCCTCGCAGGGGGGCGGGCACCCGCTGTCCGGGTCGCTCACGGGCACGCACCGCAGGAGCGTGATGACGAGCTCGACGGCGATCATCGACGGCGAGCACGACTTCTGGCCGAGGACCTCCCGCGTCTCGACGGGGAAGTCCGTCGTCGGGAAGATCCGGGCGACGTGCACCGTGAGCTGACCGCCGGTGCCCTCCTCGCCGCACGGGTCCTCGCAGGAGTCCCACGCCGGGGGCCCCGGGACGATACAGGCGCGGCACGGGCACCCCGGCTGTCCCTCGATCTCCGCGGCGGTCTCGTCGAGCGTCGTGCACACGCAGGCGAGGACGCCCTCCGCGAGCTCGTTGACGCTCTCCAGGATCAGGGCCATGTGGTCGTCCTCGGCCGCTTGAAGTCCGGCGAGTAGACCCGCGACGGCGAGGTCATCCGGTACGGGTTCACGGTGGCTAGCCACAGGTCAGCCAGGGGCAGGCCGGTCCGCCCCTCGCTGTAGATCAGGGTCGGGTCGGCCCACTCGTACTCGACGCCCTGACGGGACAGCCGGGTCATGTTCTGCCGCGACTTGCAGCCACACGACCCGGAGCCCCCGGTGCACCCCTTCAGGAGGTGGCAGGTGAGCTCCGACACCGCGGCGATCGCGGCCGCGTCCAGCGGGAGCCCGTACCGGTAGGTCACAAAGAAGGTGTTGTCCGACCCGGCCGGCGCTGCCATGTCCTGGCACTCGGGCCAGCAGTTCCCGTCCGTCCGCACCAGGAGCCCGGCCGCGTCGACCCGGTACGCCCCGTCAGGGAGCGCCACACCGTCGACCTCGACCGAGGTGACGTCGTACACCGGACCCGCGAGGTAGACCTCACACAGCTCGGTGCAGGAGCAGTCCGACCGGCACCCGCAGACGCTCGCGTTGCGCCATACCCCGTACGCGTCGATGTACGGGATCCATGGGCCGGCGCTCTGCCACTGCACCGCGTACGAGGGCAGCGCGGCGAGACAGGAGCGGCGACACGGCCGCACGGTGATCGGGCACGGCCCCCAGCGGCGCCCGGACAGGCCCCACAGGATCTGTGACGCGATGAGCGTCCACCGGGCGAGCTCCTCCTCCTCGACGCCCTCGGTCTCGCAGCACAGCTCCGTAGGCCACGCCTCACACGGGCCGGTCTGGATCGGCACGAGGACCTCCTCCTCTCAACGCTCGTACGGCGAGGGCTCGGGGAACCGGGCCCGGATGAACTTCCCGACGTGCCCGTTCGTGAAGGCGTCCGGCATCGTCGACAGGAACCGGTCCTCGGGGCCGTAGCCGCGCGGCGCCCGGTGCCGGATCTTCACGTCCTCGACCTGCTCCCCTCCGAGGCGGGCGAGGTTCCCGTACAGCGTCCGCTTGTGCGGGAGGTCTAGGTGCCGGCCGCGCCACAGGGCGTTGAGCATGAGCCCCTTATCCACCACCAGGGGGACGTGAAGCTCGTACGACAGGGGCTCGGTATGCCCGAGCCCGGCGAGGAGGCCGCGGGTCTCCCGCATCCCCCGCAGGTACACCGCCGGGCCGTGCTGCTCGTAGTAGCGCTCGACGTCGACGACCAGGCCGCGGTGAAGGACCGGCATCCCGCCGGGGAGCGGGAGCATCGTGAACATGTCGTCATCGGCCCACAGGAACGGGTCGCTGATGTCCGGGTGCTCGCACGCCGCGCGGACCGCGGTGTCCGTGTTGGCGAACTTCCCCCGGTCCTGCACGGTCGGGATGTGGCCTACCTCGTCGGTAAGCCACCGGTGCCGATGCCCGACCGTCCACACGCGACGGTGCGGGAGGTGAGCCGCCCAGGAGCGCACCGCGTAGCGCAGCCACTCATTGACGGGCTCCTCCCGCACCGGCACGACGAGGTCAAGCGCCGGCGCTGCCTCGGTCAGCTCGCGAGGCACAGGCCCTGCGTGACGTCCGCGTACTCACAGTCCGCGGTCGGCGGGGCGATGTGCGTCGTGATGATCCGCCGGTGGCAGGTCGACCCGAGCGGGGTGAGGAGCGGCCCGGCCGTGAGCTGCGCGTTCTGCTCGAGGACGTTGTACGGGCCGATGCCCCAGCCGCCGCCGGAGCGGGTCGAGCCCTGGAGCGTGAGGGTGACCGCCTCCGACCCGACCTCGATGTCCCCGAGGAGCCCGTTCGTGACCCACGGGAGGAGGAAGTAGATCCACTCTCCCTGAGCGAGGCCGTTCGTGAGACAGACGTCCTCGCCGAGGACCTCCGCCCAGCCCTCGATGGCGAAACCGGTGTCGCACTGGATCGAGCAGTCGTCGTAGCCGATCGGGGTCCCGTCGTACCCGAAGACGACCGGGTTGCCCGTCGTGATCTCGAGGATCTCGGGGCTGACGCCGTAGAAGTTGAGCTCGATGTCGTAGCCGCGGAAGCTGGGGCACCCCTTCTTGTACCCGCACACCTTGCCGTTTGCGGCCTTGTACTCGACGTCCGTGCCGTCCTCGCTGTTCACGTTCATGGCGAGGCTGCTCAGGCAGTCGAAGGCGATGGCGTTGTCCGCGCCACACACGGGCCGGCCGCAGGAGTCGAGACGCGTCAGCCGGACCACGTCGAGATTGGCGATCAGGGGGCAGCTCATGCCGCGGTCCTCCTCGGTGATGGGAGGGCCCGGCCCAGAACCAGCGGCGCCGTGATCCAGCATAGCCGCGCCACCCCTCGGCGACCGTTCTGCAGCTAGGTCCTGACGAGGCCCCGGATCGCGTCCACCCACGCCCCGAGCTCGGTACGGGCCTGCTCGTCGAGGAACGCGCTCCGGGCGAGCGCCGCGGCCGTCGCCGCCTGGCGCCGCTCCCCGTCCTCGTAGAGGCCCTGTACGGCCTCCGTCCAGGCCGCCGTGTCGGAACGGTCGATGAACACCGCGGCGTCCCCGAGGGCCTCCCTCAGCCCCGGCGTGGGGTGCGCCACGACCGGGATCCCCGAGGCGAGGGCCTCGACCGCGGCCATCCCGTACGACTCATAGAGGCTCGGCATCATCAGGACCCGCGTGCGCGCCCACACGTCCCCGCGCATGTCGGAGGTCTGCCCGATGATCTTCGCGTTCGGCGGACACGGGAGGGTCAGCTGTTGGCCGTGCGCGCCGGCGATCCCGAGGAACGGCACATGGGGCAGAGCGCCGGCGACCGCCCGCCACACGTGGACGCCCTTGTCGGCGCTCATGTTGACCAGCGTCACCCGGTCCCCGGCCGTGTCCGCGCGGTGCTCCCGCGACCACACCGGGGGCCTGACGATGACCGTCGGGGTCTCGGTGACCTCGACGTAGCGGGGCGCCAGGGAGTCCCGCACCCATTCCGTGTTGATGACCAGCAGGTCCGGGCGTGCAGCGAGGGAGCGGGCCGCGTAGTGCAGATCGGAGTGCATGAGCATCACCGACCGGGCGCGCAGCCGCCGGGTGACCTCGGTCGCACGGGCCGCGTAGTTGTGGTGCGTCACGACGACGTCCGGCCTCATCCGCGTCAGGAGGAGCTCGGCGGGCTGCGTGCCGAGACGGACGTACGGGACGCCGTCGACCTCCCACGCGGACGGGGCGTCCGGCATCGACGAGCACACCACCAGGCACGGCACCCCGGCATCGTGGAGCGCCCGCATCATCGTGTGGAGCATCGTCTCCGACCCGGCCCGCCGGAACGGCACCCCGTAGTGGATCCACGCGACGACCTTCGGCGAGCGGCCGGCGAGCGGATCCGGGGGCACCGGAGTACGGGCGGCGTCCCGGGCCGGGGCGGGCAGGAGCCGGATACACGCCTCCTCGAACTCCCCGACGTCCGTGTCCCCCTGGTCGATGACGAGGCGCCGGAACCCCCGGAGGCCAGCGGTCAGGCGCAGCGAGCGCGCGTCACCCTGGTCGACGACGAGGACCTCCGGGCGCACGGTCTGTAGGGCGTGCCACCAGAAGCCCAGGCCCCAGAAGCTCATCCCGTCGACCACGCACGGGCCGCCCACCCCGCGCCCCACGCTCAGGCTCACCCCGTTCTCGACGCACGGGCCCGGCTGCTCCCGGCCGGAGATCACGACGTGTACCTCGTGCCCGGCCGCCGCCATGGCCCGCAGGTGCTCGTGACCGCGGTAGGCCGGGAGGAACGAGAGGATCCTCACCGCGACCACCAGAAGCAAGCGAGGACGTCACCGACGAACTCCCCGCGGATCGTCCCGGACCGGCCGAGCTCGGCGCGCATCTGACCGGCCGTCCAGTGGTCGACGTGCTCCTCGAGGGGGTTGCCGTACACCGCGCCCTGGTCGAGGTGCAGGACCGGGACGGACACGATCAGGTGGGCGGCGTTCGTGCGGATCTTGCCGAGGAGGCGGACGGCGTCGGCGCGCGGCATGTGCTCGAGGACGTCACCGGCGATGACGAGGTCGGCCCGGTAGAACGGCGCGGTGAGCTGACGGGCGTCCGCGACTACAACGGCGTCGTACAGGTCCTCGAGGCCGAACCTGCTGATGTAGGGCTCCCACCCCTCGACGGCGGTCCACCGGCCCTCCTGCGGCCCCTCACGGCGCATCAGGCGCGCGTACGTCCCGGAGCCCGCCCCGACGTCGACGACCGTCCGCGGCTCGATCTCCCGGTACCAGCCGAGGGCGAGGTCTTTGCCCTCGGCGTCGCTGTACGGCATCACACGCCCTGGCCGGCCTCGATCGCCAGCAGGTGGACCCCGGCGCCGGACAGGGGCTGCGGGACCTGTAGCACGCTGATCCCGAGGATCACGACGCCCGGGGACTGGCGGACGTTCACGGTGCACGAGGACGCGGACAGGGCAGTCACCCGGGCCTCGGTGGCGTTGGTGTTCGTCGTCTCGAGACCGACGCTCACGACCGGCGCCGCGGCGAACGGCGGAGTGAAGGTGAACGTCGCGTTCCCGGAGCCGTCGGACGTGACCTTCGCCGCATACACACGGCGGGCCGCGGTCGGGGCGACGACCCATCGGGTGCCGTCAGACTGCACACGTCGGCTGCGGCCGGCGAGGACGGACAGGGACGCCGCGGGGACGCCGTCGACGAGGAACGGAGTCGCGCCGGTCGACGACCACACTGCGGTGACCGTGCCGGTGTTGGCCAGGTCGTGAGTGCGGCCCGCGACGGTCGTCGGGTCGGGAAGGGACTCCGCAGCCGTGGAGGTCTCCACGATCAGCGCGTCAGTGTCGTGCAGGGACACGGGGGCCTCACTAGATCATGTCGTCGAACGCCTTGTTGGCGAGCCGGTTGACGTTGGCGGCCGTCAGGGTCTTCGTCGCGGCCAGGCTCATTTCGCTGTCGAAGTGCACGAACGCGCCGGTGTTGAGGGTGGCCCCGCCCGCGACACGGAAGCGCTGTACCGAGCCGTTCGCGGCGACGTTGAGCGTTCCGCCCTGCTCGACCGTCACGTCCCGGACCGGCTGTCCGGGCACCCGCGCCCCGGTGACAGTCATCGTGGACTGGCCCTGTACCCGGGCGGCGAACACGTCGCCGAGCCCGGCGCCGGCGCTGCCGGTGAGGCCGGTGATCGTCACGGTCGACTGGCCCTGTACGTCGATGTTGCGGACCTGCTTCGCGGTCGCGTCACCGGCGGTGTAGGTGAGGGTGCTCGCCGGGCCTACCCGGATGTCGTGGAACGCCGTACCAGCCGACAGGGCGCCGCTGGGGACGTCGGTGAGGGTGACGACGCCCTGGACCTCGACGGAGTCGACGAGGACGAAGGCGCTGTTGCCGGTGATGGTCAGGACGCCGTCGACGCCGCCGCCCAGCGAGGAGCCCTTGACCGTCGACCGGTTCACCGAGCTCGCGGTCTGACCGGCTGCCACGGTCTCAGACAGGATGATCCGGCCCGTGTCGAGGACCCGGCAGTCGTTGACCTGGTTCGTGTTGGGCACCGATGCCGCGTTGACGGTGGTCTGACGGATGATCCCGTTGATGACGTCGGTGTTCGCAACGAGTAGGTCACGTGCCCCGGACAGGAGCTCAACCAGTCCGCCGCCCTCTACGCGCCCGCCAGATAGCTGGAGGTTCGCTGTCGAGGCCGCGGCATGGTTGATCGTGGCGTTCCTCACCGTGGTCTGGTTGATCGTGAGGCGTCCGCCGGTGGACGACAGGGCGTTGATGAAGGCGCCGGAGAACTCCGCCCCCGTCGTCTGGAAAGCGCCCGCGCCGGGGCCGACCGTGATCCGCGAGTTGTGGATGTCCGCGCTGGTGATGCCCGCGAGGCTCGCCGCGCCGTTCATCTCGATACTGCCCAGGCCCGCACCCGCCTGAGAGAGCCCGTCGACGACCGAGCTACCGATGGTCAGGCCCGCCCCGCCCACACCGTGGACCAGGAGCGAGTCACCGGCGACGGGCCGGCCGAAGCAGTGCGACCGCGACAGGGTAGGCCCGGAGCCGCCCGAGTCCTGCGTACGGACCGCGTACGTCTCTAGGGTCGAGTTGCTCGCCGTGATGCCCTTGCCTGACCCCGGGTCGATGTTCAGGGTGCTCGTGCCGGACACGTAGGAGTCGGTGACGCTGATCGCGCCGGTCGCGCCGGCGCCCTGCGTGATCGTCGAGTCAGTGACCTGGGAGCCGGTGATCGAGAGGTTGCCCGTCGCCGTGGCGTCGCGGGTCACGGTCACGCTGTTGAGGTCCGCGCGGGTCAGGGACACGGTTCCCGTCGCGGTGCCGGAACCGAGCTGGAGGTTCCCGCCCCGGATCGTCGACTGGTTGATGCCGAGGAACGCGCCGCCGCTGGTGAGGGTGGTGTTCGTGAACTGCGAGTCGCCCACGGTTCCGGCTGTCTTGCCGGTGAGGTTGACCGTCGAGCCGATCACCCGGTTGTTCGTCACCGCCCCGGCCTGGGTGTCCCAGCCGATCAGCGTCGAGTCCTCGACGTAGTTGTCCCGCAGCGTCGCGGAGCCGAGGTGCCAAGGGAACTGGGTATGGACGGTGGCCGCGTCGGCGTCGATGTCCTTCGCCGTGTTGCCCCAGTCGTCGCGGAGCTCCGTGATCGTGCCGGCCGCGCCGAGGTCGATGTCGTAGACGCCCTGCCACGCCGAGGCGGCGAAGGTGGTGTGCACCCGGGCCGTCGTGCCCAGCTCGGTCGGGCTGACCGGGTTGAGCTCGATCTCGGTCGGCGAGGTGTTCCCGGCCGTGCCGATGGTCGGCCCGTCCGTCACGACCACTACGCAGTTCTCCAGGAGGCCGCCGGCCGCGCGCAGGGCCAGGGCGGCGGCCCGGGTCATACGCGGGGCGTATGGGCACTCCGGGGCGGCGGGTGGGGTGAAGCTTCCGGAGGTGCTCACGTGCCGCGCCTTTCGCTCTGGTCAGTACGGGGGTGGCTCACCGTCGCCTCCTCACACGGTCTGGAAGTCGAGCCGGAATCGGATCGGGGCGGCGTTGGACACGTTGCCGAAGTGCAGCCCGAGGTTGACCCCTCCGGGCATGCGAATGGTCCCGGAGGGGCTCCCCGCGGCCGGCCCGGAGAGGTACGTCAGGAGGGCGCGGTGACCGCCCCCGAAGGGGTTGGACGCTCGGATGTCCCCGACAGCCATGTCCGTGTTGTTCGTCGGCCAGGTGATGGGGCCGAGGGACGGTGAGGAGAACTGCATGAAGACGCCACCGGAGGAGGCCCCCGGGGGGTCGTCGTACTCCATGACGACGCTGGACAGGGGCGCCCAGTCCATCGTGGGCGCGCCCGTCGTCGGGTCGTAGCACGTCCCGTTGAACGTCCAGCCGGTGAAGGCGACCGGCGCAGGGACGACGTTGCACAGGTTCTCGCCCAGGCCGGTCGGGTCATCGCCGAAGGCCGCGCCAACTAGGTGCAGGTCGGGGAGGAGGAACGGCTGAGGGCCGCCGCAGTCGACGACCTCCGGGTTCGGGACGAGGTTGCCGGTCTCGTCGTACCACTCGAGGGCGCCGCTCCTGCGGCGGCAGGGAAACACGGGGCCGTAGACGAACGCCTCGACCTGGCGCAGGAGCGGAGACCCCGTGCCCATGACCGCGGTGTTCTGCTTATGGAAACCGTTGAAGCGGACCCGGGCCACCCCGGACACGGCGGGGAAGTTCAGCTCACGGGCGATGGCGTTGTTCCCGGCCGGCGCGGTGAGGTCCCACGGGGTCGTGTAGAGCGGGGCGAGCCCGGCGTCCAGGAGCGTGACCGTGATGAGGCCGAAGCCGTCCTGATCGGTCAGGTCCCCGCCGCCGCCGTTGTGCCAGCGCAGCCGGACGAGGTTGTTGACCGGCGCAGCGAACACGTAGTCAAAGGCGGTCGTCGGGTTGGCGAGGAGCTGCGCCTCGGTGACCGGCGGGGAGAACCCGGAGAGGTCGGCGCCCGCCGTCCCGTCGATCGTGCTCGCCAGGTTCGTGATGGGCAGGCCGCCCGGGTTCGCCGAGACGAGCACGTTAGAGAACGGCACTTCCCCGGCCGCGCAGCGCGCCGGCGCGGCGACCGGGCAGCAGTCACACGGTACGGGCATGTCCCTACTCCTTCCGCCAGGAGGCGGGGCACCCGAAGGCGCCCCGCCCCGTGGCCCCGTGCTAGCGCTGGGTCCAGTTGGCGACGACCGTCGCGCCGGCCTGTGGCGTGACGCTCTGGGGGCCGGTGAGCGTGTTGTCGTCCTCGGCATTCCAGGTGAGCGTGAGCCCGGCCGGGAGCCCGGTGAGGGCCGTGCCGTTGGCGTCGACGAGGTCCCACAGCCCGGACGTGCCGGTGACGGTCAGGCTCGTCAGCGTCCCCGCCACGTCCCCACCCGGCGTCCACGGTGTTGCGTTGGTCAGGACCCGGGCTTGAGCGGTCAGTGTCCGCGCGGTGTCGTCGTCCGAGCACGGCACGATGTTCGCCGCCGTGATCGTGGCGCCGCTCACGGAGTCGATCAGGGTGATCGTGCCGTTCGAGGCCCGGATCGCCGTGTACCGGCCGCTGCCGGTGTTGCTGCATCCCTCGCCCACGACGTTCGGGCAGCAGTCGGAGCAGATCCCGACGGTGCCGACCGGGGCGAACGCTGCCCCGGCGAGCGTCGTGTTCGTCGTCGAGATGAGGACGCCGGTCGCCGAGTTGAACCGGAACAGTCGGATGAAGGCGGTCCCGTTGCTGTCGCAGAGAACCTCCTCGACGAAGTCCGTGTCCGACTGCACGGTCTGTGCACAGACGCCGACCGCGCCGGTCGGCACGAACGGCGCCCCGGCGAGGGTGGTGTCCGTGGCGCCGGTGACCGCGCCGGCCGCGTTGTACGTGTAGGTGCGGATGAACCGGTTCGGGTTGGCGGCCGAGTCGCACAGGATCACGCTCTCGCTGTCCCGCGGCTGGCACTGCCCGACGGTGCCGGTCGGCACGTACGGGGCGCCGGCGAGGGTGTAGTTCGTGAACCCGGTGATCGCGTTGAGCTCGTCGCGGCGGAAGTCCCGGACGAAGGGGACCGCCGTCCCGTTCGCCTGGACGTCACAGAGGACGACGAGGTCCGCGTCCGGCTGGTCGACGTCGGCCGGACAGGTGGTGACGGTGCCGACGGGGACGTAGGTCGCCCCGGTGACGGCGTCGACCAGGCGGACCGACTCGATCGTCCCGTCCACCCCGTAGTGGTACTCGATCAGGACCAGGCCCTGCACGTCACCGTTGCCGTCGACGTCACAGAAGATGCCGGAGACCTGTACCGACTGCGAGGCGCCGCACGCCATCGTCCCGACCGGCGGGGCGCCGGCGGTGAACGCTCCGGTGAGGAGGTTGACCCACCCGTCCTGAGTCAGGGCGCCGGTGTCACAGTCCCGGCGGGTCACGACGCCGATCGGGGTCCCGTCGGCGAGGCACAGGCCCGTCGTCGTCACCGGGTCACAGGACGCCGCGCACACCCCGACCGGGCCGACCGGCACGTAGACCGTGGACCCGTCGAGCTCGAAGTCGAACAGTTGATCATTCCCGCCGGCGAGCGGGCTGCCGACGTAGCGGCGGATGAACTGATGCCCGTCGTTGCCCTCGTCGCACAGGATCTCCTCATAGAAGGAGTTCTCAGGGCAGACCACGATGAGCGGGAACGGGAGGACCTCGGCGCCGGTCTGGTCGTAGACGTGCGCGGTGCCGTCGGCGTCGCGGGTGAGGAAACCGCGCTGGCTGAGCGGGAGGACCCCGTCGTTGTAACAGACCTCGCCGAGGGTGGCCGCACCGTCGCAGGGGCCTACGTCACCGACCGGGGTGTATCCGCCGCCGCCGAGGTTGAAGTCCCGGAACGAGTTGATCTGTGCCTGGTTGGTCGGGTCGAGGCTCTGGACGTACTTCCGCAGGAACGGCCCGTTGTCATCGCACAGGACCTGGTCGGCCATGTAGCGGCTCGTCGTGCACGGGCCGGGCGTCCAGGTGTCCGGTGCGATCGGAGCGCCGTCCGTGCCCAGGAACAGGACTTGCAGCGCGCCTCCGGACGGGTCGGTGACCATGACCCGGATCGCGTTCTGAGGGACGCCGCCGACCGTCGCGCACACGACGTCCGAGGTCAGCATGTTCGACAGGGAGGAGTCGCCTCCGCCGTCCTCGCTGCTCTCCGGGAGGCAGCAGGACGGGGCGGGGACCTGCGCCCAGAACTCCGCGTTGCTGAGGCTCTCGCCGGTGTCTACCTTCTGCCAGCCGACGACCGCCCCGCCGGCGCACTGGGGCTGCCAGTACGAGCACGTCGTGTTGGTCGACGTCTCCTCGGTCGTGACTACGCACGTGTCGTCGTCGGTGGTCGCGGTGGCGCGCAGGTCCGGGCGGTCGATATAGGCCCGCATGTCGGTGAACAGGCCGCCGCGGTTCGGGGCGACGGGGTTGTTCGAGGACAGGGCCAGCGTGTAAGTGCTGCCACCGTTCAGCGGGATCGTCTGGGTGAACTGCGTCCAGGGGTTCGGCCCACCTGCGGACGTGACGGACGGCGGGTTACTGATGTCGTCGATCAGGTCGCCGTTCTGGACGTCGTCCGTGTCGCCGTTGTCCAGCGTGATCCGGTGCTGCTCACCGGGGTCACGGGAGCCATGGACGACGCGGATGACGAAGTTGCCCGACGCCGGCGCGACGAAGGTCTGCCAGATCGTGGAGCGGCCACCGGGCGGCGCACCGTCGGAGGTCATCTCCTGCACCGGGGTTCCACGCGGGGTCGGCGTGGTGTTCTGGCTGTCCGCGACGTCCTTGCCCCAGATCTCGAACGTCCGCCCGACGTCGTTGGTCTCCCACCCGCGGTTCGCGACGCTCGTGCACAGGGCGTCGTTCGCGGGCTGGTTGATCGGGAACGGGCCGGGGTCGTCCTGCCGTGACAGGAGGCGGAAGCCGTAGTTGCCCTGCGAGACGGGCGGGTTGAGCGCCGGGGACTCGTTGTAGGCCGGGTTCTGGATGAGGTCCTGGCCGCCGTTGTAGACGAGCTCGATCAGGTCCGGCGGGGCCTGGTCCAGGCGGAGGCACTCGATGTGCACCGTCATGGGCTGCGCTGCGCCGCAGACCTGGGGGACGCCGGCGTTGGGGTTCGTGATCGTGACCGTCGCGGCGGCCGGGACGCGCCCCTCAATGAACGTGGTGAGGTTCTGGCGGAAGACCTCGCCGTCCGGGTCGTCGACCTCCCACGTGATCCCGGCCGCGTGGCTGACCGCGTCGACCTGAAGGGACTGCACCGCAAAGCCCGGATTGATCGGGAGGGTGATGTCGTACTGGCGGCCCGGGTGCTCGACCGGCCCGGTCGTCGTCGAGGTCTGGCAGAACTGCATCGGGGGCAGGCACGCGGCGTCCGGGCACGGCTGGAGCGTGCCCTGTGGGACGTACGGGTCGCCGGTCGCCGGGTCGACGAACGTCGGGGCACCGGTCGGGGTGCCGGTGGTGTCGTACTCGTACACCGCGAGCGCGGTACCGAGGAGGTTGCCCTCGGCGTCGAGGTCGCACAAGACGAACTGCTCGACGTCGACCGCGTCCGCGCCGGCGCCTCCGCCCGCGCAGGGCTGCGGGTTGAACGGGGGCACGGTCACCGGGGCCTCCTGCGTGGTGAACGAACACTCCTGTGTCGTCAGGTACTCGCCGCCGGTCTCGGCCTGCTCCGCGAACCGGGCCCGGTAGTAGTAGGTGGTGCCTGCCGTGAGGCCGGTGAAGGTGTGGCCCGGGCTGAAGGTGGTCACGCCCTCCGGCGGGGCGGCTGTGTAGGGGCCTCCCGGGGTGGTGGCGAGCTCCCACGTGACGGTGTCCTGGTTGCAGGGCGCGCCGACGTTCACCTGGCCGGTCGTGCCGCCCAGGCCGACGGTCCCGGTCGTCTCCGTGGTGTCCGGCGCCAGGCACGTGAACGTCGGGTACGCCTCGGTATGCGCCGGGGTGTCCAACACCCACTGATCGACCTCGACGTCCCCCGGGTCGAGGACCGTGACGCGGACGAAGTAGTCGGTGTCAGCGGTCGTGCCGGTGCCCGGGGTCGGGTCGCCGATCCGGACGAGGGTGCTCGTCGGTCCGCCTACGGTCGTCTCGTTGTCCGGCTGCGGCGTGCAGCCTACGGCGAGGTCGGTGAGGGGGGCCGCGGTCCAGGGGCCGGCCGCGGTCGGCCCGGTCTCCCAGACGAGCGTGTACGAGCCTGCCTGCCCCGGGAGCCACGGCGGGTTGTCCACATCGTGGCTGAGCTGGACGCGGAAGGACTGGCGGTCCTGGACGTTGTAGCTGAAGCCTGTCAGGTAGCCGTTCGGGGAGGGCACGGTCAGGCTCCTTCGGCGTGCTTCTGTCGGCGGTGTGTGGCCAGGCCGCGCGGCGTGCTGAACGGGCGCCCGCAGTCCGAGCACGGCTGCGCGCCGTCCTCGTCCGCTGAGTCGCTTGGGTCGCTGTCCCCCTCGTCGTCCTCACCGTCCGCTGGGGCGTCTTCCAGCGGGGCGAAGTCCGGTGGGGGCAGCGGGACCGCGTCAGGCCCGTACGCGGTCGCAGGGACCTCCGGGAGCGGCTCTCCCGGCCGGCCCTCGACCAGGGGCAGCACGGGCGGGGTCCACTCCTCGGCCTCGGGCGGGGGCGTGCCGTTGGCGGCGTCCTCGCTGGGGGACACGAACCGGTGCCCGTCGACGAGGGACCCGATCAGGACCTCCTCCGGGATCTCGGTGAAGAGGTCCCCGGGGACGGCGAAGGTGTTCGGGGCGACGGTGCGCACCTTCGGGTCCTGGGCCACTGCCCACAGGGCGAACTCCTGGCGCCGGCGCGCTGCGGGCTGGACGCGGATCGTGCTCATGGGGGGTGGCTCCTCAGTCCGCGCAGAGGGTGACGCGGATCGCGGCCGCGCGGCAGCAGGCGATCTCTACGACGAACGTCGTCTCGGCGAGGATCCGGCGGTCGTTCGTCCGGATCGCGACGCTCTCGGCATCGGAGCCGGGCACCGTGACGGGGGCCTCGCGGCGGACCCGGATCGGGCTCGTCGCGTACAGCCACGCCTCACCGGGGTCGGGGACGGTGCAGCCGGGCGGGCCGGTGTTCACGGCGTACCCGGCGCCGAGGATCACGCAGTTCCCGACGAGGGTCCGCGGCGCCCCGTCCTCGAGGTGAACGACGTTGCAGCAGCCGAGGAGGGCACCGACGCCCACGGGGACGTGCAGGAGCCCGGTACCGCCGTACTCCGTGCCGAGCCAGGACTCCAGTGCGCCGACGCCCTGAGCGATCGACACGGCGCCGGCCGCGGGGGTGAGGTCCTCGCCGATGTCGCAGAGGACCTCCCGCATGAGCCACTCCTCGAGGGCCCGCTGTTCGCCGAGGCGGAGGGTCTCCTCGGCGTGACGCACGGCCTCTTGGTAGCTCTGGCCGAACGTCGAGCACTCCGACCCGGCGTAGATCGTGACCGGCGGGGCGGAGCAGGAGCCGGGCCGCTCGAAGGTCTTCGGGGGGACCTCGGGGTCGCCCTCGGGCGGGCACCAGGTCGTGTCATGCGCCTCGGAGCACGACAGGGGGACCCATTCCGTGCCGAGGAGCTCGTGTGGGTTGGTGACCTCGATGACGTCCGTACAGCCGCCGAGGAGGCCGTGTGGGAGCGGCGTGCCGGGGACGGCTTCGACGCGGCTCCGGAGTCCTGCTGAGGGCATGGCCTGACCTCCTTCGTCATGGGTGGTGCCGGGCGCCCGCGTTCAGGTCACGGGCGCCCGGCACGTCACGGGGTGCCGGTCAGGCTGCCGGGCAGGTGAGGAGGGTCTGAGCGCCGGACTCGCCGGACGGGCAGACCGGGACGGTGACGAGGCGGGTGTCGATGGAGCGGTCGACGATCGTCGTGCACTCCTCGGAGAACGCCGCGGTGTAGTCGTTCGTCGAGAACTTCGCGCTGTCGTGGATCACGCCGAGGTTCACTTCCGCGCCGCGTCCGATCTGGATCTGACCGGCCGGGTAGATGAGGAACTGAAGCTCGTCGGGCCACACGAGGGCCGGGGTCGGTCCGCCGATGCCGTTGTTCACGGGCGGGTTCCCGGCCGGGAGGGTGTTCGTGATGCCGCGCGCCCACTGGATACGGACGCCCAGCGGGGAGAACACGGCCTGTACGTCGGCGGTGGTGACCTCGTCGACCGAGACGCCGTTCCTGCGGGCGACGTCCGCGAGGAACAAGTTCCGGCTCCACCAGGGGAAGACGACCTCGAGGGAGATCCGGTCACACAGGGAGTGCCGCTCGATCATGTCGGCGGCCTGGAGCGCGACGGCCGCGAACACCGGGGACAGGGCGCCCCACGTGGCCGCGATGTTCACCGCGGTCGCCGACGCGGCGACCTGGTTGAGGAGCTCCGACTTCACGCGGATCTCGTGCGCGACGAGGGCCTGACGCAGGTAGAAGGAGACGAGCTCCGGGAAATGCCTCTGCGTCAGGATGCCGGCCTCGATGCAGATACCGATGGCCTCACAGCGGACCTCGACCGGGTCCTCACACGGGATCTTGTAGCAGGGCTTCGGGTTGCCCGCGATGTCGTCCGCCTCGGTGTGGACCCACGTGAGGGCCGCGACGTCGAGGGACGGCGTCTTGAAGTACCGCAGACCGCCGCGGGACAACTGGATCTCCGGGGCGTCCCACAACATGTCCGGGCACGCGGTCTCCAGGAAGGAGTACTCGGTCTCGGAGGGGGCGCACCAGCCGCCGGACGCGACGAGGTCACCGCCGGGGAGGCGGGCCTGAGACGCGGCGTGCATGGCGACCGTCGTGCCCTCCGGGGCGGAGCCGGGGTCGTTGACGATCAGGTTGTCCGGGAACGGGTGGTGGTACGAGGCGACGATGCCGACGCCGCCCCGCTGCGCCGCGAGCTGGTTCGCCCGGTTGATGGCGCCGGGGGTGAGGTCGGCGAGTTCCATGCGGGTGCCGGCGCGGTACCCGGGGACGTCGACGGACGCCGTCAGGTACGGGCCGGAGCCCTGGGCGGTCGCGGGCAGGACGCGGGCGGCCTGGCGCTGGCGGACGTGCGCGAGGTTCAGCCGCGGGGATGCCGCCGCGGTGACGGGGACCGGCTCCGGCTCAGCGGCCTCGGCGGTGGGCTCGGCGTCGGCCGGGTCGGCTGCCGCGGCGGGCTCGTCCTCCGGCTCCTCGACGGCCTCGGTCTCCTCGGTAGGGGTGCCGAACTCCGCGGCGAGGGTGTCGATCTCGGCCGCGGCCTCCTGGGCGACGGAGAGGCGCGCCGCCTGCTCCTCGCGGATACGGCGGGCGCCGGACGCCAGGGACCGCATGCGGTCCATCTCGTCGCCGCTGACGGTGTCCTGGCCGCGGAGGGTGTCGAACTCTGTCTGTGCCTGCGCGAGGAGCGCGGAGAGCTCGGTGTCGTCGAGGGCGCTGAAGGACTCGGGGATCTCGAACCGCTCGGTCATGAGGGGGACTCCAGGGGTGTGCACCTAGAGCCCGGCCCAGAACCAGCGGCATCGAAGTTGATGGTAGCCCGCCGCAGTGACCTGCGGCGGGATGCAGTTGGCGGAGAGGTTACTCCGCCCGTTCCTTCGGGTCTCCGGAGCCGCTCGCCTTCACGGTCGAGACGGGGGCGGCTTGGGTGTGGACTACGTTCCCGTCGGGGTCCTTCACGACGCTGCCCGGGTAGCGGGCGGCGACCTTGACCGCGAGGCCCTTGTCGCTCGAGGCGTAGACCTGGCGTCCGTCGCCGCCTTGCGTGACTACGGCGAACTGCTTCTTCTTCTGACCGCAGGCGCAGGGCATCAGCCGGTCTCCTCTCCGGTGGGGGCGCCGACCGCCGCGGCGGCGAGCTCGGCGGTCGTGGGGTCCATCTGGGCGGCGAGCCGGTCGATCTCGTCGCGCTGCTCGCTACGGGCGATGACCCGCGCCTCGAGGGCGTCATTGAGGCTGTCGAGGAACTGGCCATCGGTCAGCATCGCTGCGACGACGGCCTCCGCTACCTCGGTCGCGTCCGGGAACACGTACTCCTCATCCGGATCCTGTCCGGATGCGGCGTCCGGACGGTGTCCGGCCTGGTCAGCGGCGGCGGAGGTCAGGCCGTCCGTGATACCGGGGGCGACGTCCGGATGCCCGTCCGGATGCTCTCCGGATGCGATGTCCGCGGCTGCTGCCGATGCCGCGAGGGCGAGGTTTCCGCGCTCGACGACCGCGGCGACGAGCGGCGACGGGTGGCCCGGGTTCGGGACGTCGAGGATGGCCCCCAGCTCCCACCCTCCGCCCTTGCGGGACTTCAGGTGATAGCTCGGCTGGCACGCCAGGAACACGGACCGGTCCCAGTCGGAGAGCCACGGCGCAGCGGCGCCGGAGAACCACATCCCCCCGGCGTTCATCCCGATCGTGACGATCGCGCCCACGGTGCCGCTGTTGTCGAACTGGCAGGCCGCGGTCTCGCACTGCGCCCCGTCCCGGTGATGACCGACGTTCATCGTCATCGCCCCGAGGGGCTTCGTCGTGCCGTCGTCCAACCGGAAGTTGGCCCGCAGGAACTTGCTGTAGTCGATGCCCTCGCGGGCGAGCCTCTCGATCGTGATGCTCTTGCCCGGGTACCCGACGTGCGGCACACCGGCCTGGGCGACCCACCCGAAGACCCGGCCGTCCTTGTAGTGGACGCCGCCCGAGCCGGGCGGGAGTTCCTCGGCGGTCGGCTCCCGGAACCACTCGGCCGGCATCGGCGGAAGGTCCTGCATCGCCCGCCAGGCCGAGGCGGTCAGGTCCTCGAGGGCGTCGTCGACGGCGGACGCGGCGGCCTCCCGGACGCGGGCCGTCGAGCCGACGTACTGGCCTTGCGCGATACGGACGAGGTCGCCCTCCCGTGCCGCGTTGGCCAGATGGGAGCGGGCCGACTGGACGGGGATCCCGACCGCCGCGGCGGCCTCGCCGGCGCTGACCGCGACCGCGGAGGCGAGCACGTGGGCGACGAGCTGCTCCCGGACGTCCGCGGACGCCGTCTGCTCGGCCGGGACGGCGGCCGCCGTCTCCTCCTCGGGCTGCTCGTCCTCCTGGCCCTCGAGGGGCTCGAGGACGATCCGGGCGTTCGCGTACGCCGGCATGGCGACGAGGGTCGCCCCGCGGACCCGGGCGCGGGTGAAGCGGATGAGGAGGTCGCCGGCGCTCTCCTCCCACAGGATCATCCCGTCCTCGCTGTCGCTGTCGCCGGCCGCCGCGGTGAGCGGGCCGGCCGGGCCGAAGAGGTCGCGCAGCAGGGGGGCCGGGACGGTACCGCCCGGGTTCGTGATGACCTGGAAGTCGTGGCGCCGACGGGACAGGCCCCCGCCGTCGGCGGTCCACTCGGCGCCGGTCGACGCGGTGATGCAGTACGCGCCGTCCGCCATCCGCAGGACGCTCGCCGACGCCAGCCGCGCCGACGCGAGGACGGCGAAGTCACCCTCGTCCTCACCGGCGTCGGTCGCGGTCCGGTCGATGACCTGCATATCGACGTCGTCCAGGTCGACGGAGACGCCCAGGGGCGCGCCCTCGTCGAGGAGCTGTTCCGCGTCCGCTCCGGCCCTGCGGGACGTGTAGACGACGCCGGAGCCGGTGATCCTCGGGGCGTCCCGGCCCATCTCCTCGATCGCGCCGGCGAGCTCGGCGCCCTCGTGTCCCATGCCCATCTCGTCGGCGTACTGGAGCGGCCACGGCCCGTCCTCCCAGTACAGGGCGTCCGGGGCGAACAGGCGCCCGTCCCCGGTCTCGGTGTCCTCGTACGCGAGGGCTGCGTCTCCGGGTGTGGTCCAGGCGCGGGTGAGGCGTGCCGTGTCGACGGCCGCCGCGGTGGTGTCTTCCATCGTGGGCTCCTCCTGGGGGCCGAGGGGGATGTCTGTGTGTTCGCCGCCGAACGCGACGCGGATCCGGTCGAAGACGAGGGGGCCGACCCTCTCGGCCATGGGTTCCAGCGGCCACGTGTCGCCGGTGTAGGCGGCGCACACATGGGGCGCCCAGGGCGAGTGCTGGAACGGGAGCCCGGGCTGACTGTGCATGTCCTCGAGGGCGTCTACGGCCGCGTTACGGGCCTCGTGAAGGGTCGGGGCGCCGTCGGGTGCCTCGTAGTCGTCGCCGACCGCCCAGACCCAGCAGGGCGACGCAGAGGCCGGGTTCCAGTGGTTCACGCCGAACGCGTTGGCGTGGACCGGGCCGGACATGGCGGCGGCGCGCGCTTCGATCCCTTGGATGAGCTCGCGGCGCTGGTCCTCGGTCCAGTCGTCGGCGTCGTCGCCGAGGAAGAACAGAGTCAGGTGGAGCTCCCCGACGTCCTCGCCGCCCTCGAGGGCCAGGGCCTCGGCGTTGGCGTCGGCCGGGATGAGGGCGATCATCGCGCCCATGAGGTGACTCCCATCGGCGGAGGCCGTCTGCCCGCCGCCATCCGTTGAATCGTAGGCATGAGCGCGCGCCGGCGCTGAGGGATCGAAGGCCGATGCGCGTGCCGCGGCCTGCACTCGAAGGACACAGCGGCAGTTGACGACCTGCTTCGCCGGGGCGGTCGGGTCGTGCGGGGTCGCCATCGACACCCCGCCCACGGTGAAACTCTCGTCCAGGAGCCGGAGCTGACCGTCCACAGCGTCGTGATCGTGCCGTACCCGCTCGTCCCCCCTGGTCCGCCACTGCTTGACGAGGGGGCGCTCCGGGCCGGTCAGGGCCTGTGCTGCGCCGAGGACGGCCGTGTTCCAGGCGCGGCCGGCCTCGGTCCGGGCGACGCGCTCCTCACGGACCTCCCCGAGCTGTGACGACTCCCGGGCGAAGGTCTCCCGCAGCCGGGCGCGGAGGGCTTCCATGTCCTCGCCGGCCGCGACGCCCTCGGCGAGGTCCCGGCGGGCGGCCTCGGCGAGCCGGGTCCCGACCGCGCGGAGGAGGTGCTCGGTGACGGACACGTACGACACGACCGGCGCCGGGAGCCTGCGGCCGTCCTCCCACCGGTCGGGGAGGTCCTCCCACGTGTCGGGGAGCTCGGCGTCGACGGAGGCCGCGGTCGTCGCTGCGCCGGTCTCGACGACCCCGAGGAGGGCCCGGATGATGCGGGGCGCCCGGTCGCGGAACATGCGGCCGATGTCGGAGACGGAGAACCGGGCGGCGACGATCCGGGCGGCGTTGTCCAGGCCCGCGGCGAACTCGTCGGCGACCTCGGCGAGGACCCGGGCGACGACCTCGGCGACGTCGTCCTCCGCCCGCTCTAGGAGCTGCTCGTCCTCATCCATGGGCGGCCTCCCTGCTCGGCGCTACGGCTCTGTCGGGGGTGACGGTGTCGTCGTGCTTGCGGTTGTTGCGGGCCCGCCAGGCGACGAGTTCCTCCCAGACCTCCCGGCCGGGGCACATCGAGCACCATCCGAAGGTGCGGTGTCCGGCGCGGGAGTGCTGCGGGGGCGCCACGTGTACGGGGTCGGGGAGCGCCGGCGCCTCCTCGACCCCGTACACGTGGCGCCCCCGCAGC
>ENA-UOUW01000012-UOUW01000012.1-bioreactor-metagenome-genome-assembly--contig:-NODE-12-length-43452-cov-145.404106_pt1 | contig 43452 bp, 76 predicted proteins | sample MGYA00238153_ERZ761573 | MGnify/ENA primary metagenome ERZ761573 (study PRJEB28894, sample SAMN06264780) | bioreactor metagenome | isolation source: Switchgrass | place: USA:Austin, Texas | collected... | reverse complement strand
ATTTAATTGTATTCCGTCGCGACCCCCACCCCCACCTAGTACTATTACCCGTACAATTCTGATACCCATTCAAAAACAATTGTAAACGTCATCCATTACCATTTATTTGATGTATTCGATGACGACTTTCTTAGTAGTGAGTCCTGCTTACTACTATTACAATGCCAATGAGCAGGAGCCAAGTTGCTAATGTCATATGGATGACCACCAATAGCAAGAGGCACTACGTGATCACAGGTCCATGAATCAGGATGATATCTAGGTAGGGACTGGTCAATAGGTAGCCCGCATAGATGGCATACCGAAGCAGCCTCACGCTTAACAATTGCTCTATTCTTTCGATATAGATAACCTAGCTCGCTAGCTCCCATATACACCATCACCCTTGCGTTGCGCTATATCGGGCATGGTTCAATAGCCCACTCCATATTAGACAGTACCGGTATACGAAAAAGCCCTATGTCTAGTAAGCTCGTTAACCCTGAATCAGTTTATTAGACTGAGGTTATATCAGGAGTTAGGAGTACTAGGCCATAGGGCTAGGTACTGCTATTGGGTATGTACGAATACAAGCTACCCTTAATTATGGGTAGCCATTCTAGAATAAGGTGGCGTCTCTAGGTTAGCCGCTACTTTACGAATCAAGTCCGGACTATCCATTCCGAATGCAATTAGTGAATTACACTTCTTATGCGCGAACCCTCTAGGGTTGCCGCTCAGATGATCATGATCAATAACCGGCATGTCAGTACCGAATAGGTAACCACACAAATAGCATTTGCATTCTTGGTATTTCATCAACGCAACAGCGTCTTCAACCGATAGACCATAACGTTCGCTAGGCTTACGCTTGGATAGCCAAGTCTCAAAGCAATCCATGCAATAACCATACGCCACCAACGGCTTATCGGAATGACATGGTGCCATTTCCATTGAGCTATCCTTTCTTAAGTTGGGGTGTCTACTCGGAGTTGAACCGAGATGCACAGAGTCACAGTCTGCTGCGTTTCCATTACGCCATAGACACAGCGCCCATAGAGGGAATTGAACCCTCACCCTCTTGATTGACAATCAAGCGCTCTACCATTGAGCCATACAGGCATGGGTCCTCGCAAGAGAATCGAACTCTTATCGCTGGGTTACTAAGCCAGTGCTCTAGCCATTGAGCTAGCAAGGAACGGAGCCCTAACCAGGAATCGAACCTGAACCACTGGAGTACAAAACCAGTGCTCTACCGTTAAGCTACAAGGGCATGTGAGGATATCCCAATCTGTTGTGTTATGGGCGTTAAAGGCTCACCTCAATTGCCTAGTCCCGTATAGGGGAATCGAACCCCTTCACACTGTTTGGAAGACAGGTATGCAGCCAATACATCAATACGGAATAGTGACCATTTTAAGGCTGGTCTCCCACCTTCTAGGTTGCCGCACTACCAACAACGTTGGCACTCTCGGGCGTTAGCCTAAACGCAGAGCCTAGATAGTACGCCTAGAAGGATTCGAACCCTCAGCCTACGGGGTAGAAACCCGCTGTTCTGTCCGTTGAACTATAGGCGCTTAGTGCCCCGCCGAAGAATCGAACTCCGGTCTAAGGATTAAAAGTCCCCAGCTAAACCACTCAGCTAGCGAGGCATAAGTACTCCCGGTAGGAATCGAACCTACGTCTACTGATTAAGAGTCAGCAGCTAATCCCCTCAGCTACGGAAGCATAATCGAGCGGTCTCATTTCGTGGCACAGCCTTGCAAGTTACGCTCTAGTACCCTTAGAGAGATTCGAACTCCCGCCACCTAGATTCGTAGTCTAGTGCTCTAATCCGCTGAGCTATAAGGGCTTGGCTGGAATGGCAGGACTCGAACCTACAACTTAACGGTTAACAGCCGCCTGTGTTGCCTTTACACCACACTCCAACGTTGCACGGATACTAGGAATCGAACCCAGGTCAAGAGGTTTGGAATCTCTTGTGTTACCACTACACCATATCCATAAACGCGAGTATTTATAGCGTACTCGCAACGCCTAGTCTAGTATACAGGAGTCGAACCTGTTTCGTCCTGATCCCAAATCAGGTGGCTTACCGTCTGCCCCATACTAGTTGGTCTCTGCATAAGGAATCGAACCTTAGCGCATTGGGCTTCAACCAATTGCTCTACCTACTGAGCTATACAGAGTTGCGGACTCATCATCTTTCAAGTGGAGGTGACTAGCTTGCCCCACTAACAGGATGAATCATCCTCTGAAGTCTTCACACTACCATATCTAGTCATAGATAGCCGAACCTAGAACTTCATTGTGCATACACCTGGAATCGAACCAGGCTAGCCAACGGCAAGAGGGTTACAGCCTCCAACGGTTCCCAGACCTATATGCATGGCTCCCAGCCACAGACTCGAACTGCAATCTCTTGGTCCAGAGCCAAGCGTCTTGCCATTAGACGAACCGGGAACAGTACTCCATGTCGGATTTGAACCGACGTTCTCTTGATTGAGAATCAAGCGAGATAACCACTACTCTAATGGAGCGTAAGCGGGATGACCGTGAGCCGAAGCTTAAAGCCTTCCCTAGTACTGCGTACCGGATTCGAACCGGTGCCATCTGGATTGAAAGTCCAGGGACCTAACCGCTAGTCTAACGCAGCATGGATATGGGAACCGGATTCGAACCGGCATATCGTGGGTTGCAGCCACGCACCTAGCCATTCGGACATCCCATAGTACCGATCCTAGGAGTTGAACCTAGTGCCTCTCGTGTATCAGACGAGTGCTCTTACCAAACGAGCTAGATCGGCTTGGCGGAAACTAATGGAATCGAACCATCACCCTTTCGGATGGCGTGGTTTTCAAGACCACTTTTTAACCCTCTGTGCTAGCCTCCACTAAGCGGAGAGTCAAGGAATCGAACCTTTACCCTTGCGGATAGACCGGTTTAGCAAACCAGTTGAGAGACCACTCTCAGACAATCCATAACGACGCATTGCTTATCTTAGCAGACCCCATAAACAGCGGACAGGATTTGATACCTGCATTTTGCGTCTAGTACTCCCGGTGCGACTCGAACGCACACTGACAGGAACCTAAATCCTGTGCCTCTGCCAATTGGGCTACGGAAGCATACAGGATGCACCTATAGGCAGGCGCTTTATAAGGGTATCCACACCCTATCCTTGTGGAGTAACAGGGAATCGAACCCTGATCGCTGGTGTGCAAAACCAGTGTAATAGCCGTTATACTAAAACCCCATAGTACCTAGTGAGAGAATCGAACTCCCGTTCATGGTATGTAACACCATTGCCTTACCACTAGACGAACCAGGCATTTTGAGAGCGGAGCTTGCGTTTACCTTCTAGAAGCGCTCTCACGGTCTCAGGCTATCATATCAAGCCATAGACCTTTGTGGCGGGTATGGGATTCGAACCCATGTCTTCAGCTTATGAGACTGACGTGAAACCGAACTTCACTAACCCGGCGTAAATGAGGGAGACCAGCGCAGCGCCTAGATAGCATCAGCGCGAGGTACCTTCATGGTCTCCCCTTGCATCCTAGAACAGCCTGAATGTTGCGTCAAGGCTGGGATGCCAGCTTCGGAACCTGAGTTCGTAGAGAATTCCAGAGGAGGTCTCAGGCTTTCGTAACGTAGTGTAACACCCACCTGCTTGGCACATGTCTAGGCTAGCGCGTCAGCAAGGAGATGCTGTTCAAGCTGTGTGCAGCGCCATGTTAGCACATGCTCCCAGTCGGTTGCAAGGATATCATACAGGTAGTAGCCACGAACCTTGGTAGTCGGGTCAACCCTGTAGCGCCAGCGTCCCTTGCGTGCGCGTTTGACTGATTCCTCACGAGTCCAGCCCGTAAGTTCCATAAGATCATCATGCGTGTAATAGTAGATATCGTCATACTCCGTTTGCGGAGCGTCACCATACACACACTGATCATACTTCCATGGTCTGACCTGGCTACCATCAATCGGCAATGCATTGTCAAGTAGCACAGATGAGACATGGGTACCATTATTGTCCTCAGTCCGGACATAATGGAAACCTGAATTGTCTTGCATATCCATCTCCTCAAGTTGTGGTAAGCACATCGTACCACACCACTACATGAAGAGTTTTACCAGGTAGTTGATACCTCTAAACAAATGTGTACAAATGCAGTACACAGAAGGGCAGCCACACCAGTATAATTCCTGGTAGCTGTGTATGCTATCCTTGTTAGGTATACTAGTATATATAATATACATAATATATGTAATATACATAGTCTATATAAGTATATTAGTGGACTAATAGACAAACAGACACATAAACAAACATACTTAACATACTAGTATATATAATATATGTAATATACATAATATATGTAATATATATAGTATATAAGTACTCTCTCTATACTGGGGGCGAGGCTACGAAAGATTCTGCCTTCTACGTTCCACATCGTGAGATTTAGCTGTGAAAACGCTGAGAATGCCTGATGAGAGCCTGTGATACACTGAGTTACCAACGAAAGGAGCCGACATGGCTAACCTTGCATACGATGAAGGATTCAAGCTGGTGGTCCAGCCTGTCAACGGCAAGCTCATGGCTTACGTGTACGCTGGTGACTCCGAGACTCCGGTTGCCAGCAAGGAAGTGGTAACCGCTACACAGGGTAAGAACTTCTTTTACGAAGTACTTACCACGACTGATAACGACTACGATGTCACTACCGAGCTGTTGGTGGCAGTGGCTACCCGAGTTGAATATGGTGATGAATAATGAGTGAATTTAACCAGCTTGCCCGTCGTTTGGAGCATGTGCTGTCGGACTTCGCTAACAGCATTTCTAACGGCATGACGTTCGAGCCTTCGGACTTCGGCACTGCTGCACACGCTGTGGCTCAGGAAGTACTCATGATGGGTCTTGTGTTCGGTCACAACATCACTCGTGAGATTGCGATTAGTGAGCTTACGAATTCTGAAGCGGCTCTGAGCAAGTCATTCGGTACGCATGTTGTAGAATCCGTGGCTGAGGCTGTGGTTGATGAGTGCGAGGACGTACTTTTCTTGGAGGATGAGTAATGCATAAGTTTCATGAATCAGAGCTGAACGATATCCTCGCGGAAGGTACTAAGGTTGAAGTATACGAATTTGTAGAATCACACCGCTGGTACGATCTATTTGAATTTGTGTTCTTTGATGAAGAGTCTGGGGAATTCTTGCGTGCTTACCATATGTCACCTTCGACTGAACTTCAGGAAGGTCAAGACGAATGGGATTCGGACTATGACGGTATGGTAGAGCTTGAAATTGTGGAGCCTTATCAAGAAACGGTTACTAAGTACCGTAGAAAGACTGTGTGACTATGGATGAAACAGACGTAGAAATCATCATGCAGGAATGGAATAGCCTAGGGTTGCCTGGTGTTTCGTTTATCACGTCTGAGGAATACCTAGGATATGTGTGCATGGAACGCGAAGACATGATTAAGTGGCTATTCGACATCATCAAGCGTGTTCGTTTTATCGAACAGGAGGCACAAAATGCCGATTGAGTTGCTATTTCTATTCGTACCACTCTCCTTGGTTGGTCTATGGACTCTCATTAATCTATGGCGTCACCGCAAGTACGTTATTGCATGGTGGAAAGCTATGGATGAGAACGGTAAGATTAATACCGATCGACAGCGATGGAACGCGAATACGAAGGAGTGGGAGAACTATGACTGACGATAATTGTCTAGATGACAGCTGGCTTGATGATGACGATCTAGGCTGGGATGATGGAGAGGACTTGGACTGGGATGAATAACAATACTGTGTGGGTTCTCTGTCAAGACATTCCTGACGAGGATCGTTGGGAGCTAGGTGGGGTATTCTCCACTCGTGACCAGGCTCGCGCTGCTTGCGTAGACGATACAGATCAGATTTGGGAAGAGACGCTAGACGTTGTGCTTCCTCGTGAGACTTGTTATCCCGATTACGTTGAATGGCCGCTATTGGGCTACTGCAAGATGGATGGCGTGTACTATACGCTTGACGGCGAGTATACGTATGATGAAGCTGCTGAGTCATGGGAACCTGTGGCTATTCCAGAGGTGCGTAATGACGACTGATCGCAGAACCATTACTCATGAGAAGGTCGCTCGCGCGTTCGCTGAGCTTGGTATCGAAAACCTGGCTAACGTGTCCGAAGTCCACATTACGCCTGATGAGGTACTAGTGGAGTATGCAGGTATCATCTTCGGTTTCCGCGAGGATCGTTACATTCTTGCAGGTAACCGTGGAAGCTATGCTGAGGTTGCTAAGGAGGTGGCAATCATGCGCGGCAGTGGTGAAATCAGCAAGTAGGGGACATTACATAAGAATAAGGAGGTAACCGTGCGTTGCATGGCTTGCGGGACACCAGGTGCCTACTGGTGTGAATCCTGCGATATTGATTATAAGCAGGCATTGAGCGATGTACGTGGGGTTATCGCTCTGATGGGCAGTGAGTACGATGAAGGTAGTCTTGTGCTCACTGCTCACAGGTTGCTTAGGGACAGTGCCACCCTAGGCTTGACAAGCATCGGCCGGACTGATATTCTGTTCCGGTCGCGTGAGCTGCTGGCATCCGTAGAAGACTACTTCTTGCAGACGCCAACGTGCCTCGTGTGCAAGGTACACAAAATGATCATCATTCCGGCTCCACAACCGGAAGTAACATGCACAGGAGGTTGTGCGTATGGCTGAACATCTACCGGTATGGTGCCCAGAGTGCTCACCTGTGGCGCTGAAGGCAAGTACGCTTGCCAAAGCTGAGCAGTTCATGGGTATTTGGGCTGGTTGTCCGCAGTGCGATGACATGTGTGGCGTGTGCTACGATACGTTGCGAGGTACGGAATTTCCGCGGCTTGAAGTCACGTACGTTTCGTGGGCAACGTTCATCAGTTGCCTGACGCAGGCGGTACCGGAAGGCGTTGAGCTGGTTGAGACCACGACTGTGCTCGATGACCTGAACACGTACGAAGTGGTGTACCGGGAATTTAACGAGCTGGTGGGACTTGACACACCAGCGATGGACACGGTACACTTCGAAGGCGGAGGTTACCGCGAGTCGGATAGCCACCGTGAACAGCCACAACTCCTATGGCCCTTGGATGTTCCGTATAAGGAGCAGTTCCTTACGCGCATGGCTCAGGTCATGGGTGACGGGGCTCACAAATACGAGGCCCGGAACTGGGAACGGTTCGAGGACTCTGTTACACTGGAGCGAGCTAAGGCCAGTGCCTCACGGCACTTTAACGCGTGGCTGTCAGGTGATGAGTCTGAAGACCACGCAGCAGCGGCAGCCATCAACCTACTGTTCGCTGAAACCATCAAGTACAAGATAGCAAACAAGGAGTAACCATGGCTATGACTGCTGAGCAGAAGCTGGACGCTATTCAGGGTGTCATGGACAGCGCGGCTCTGATCGGGTCCATCCTGATCAGTTCCGACAACCGCGATGAACTGACCAGCCTCGCGATGTCCGCTCTGTCCGTCATTGACGAAATTCTCAATGATGACGCTGAGTTTGGCGAGCTTGCCTAGCTAACGCGTCCCTGTGGTAGCCGTGTTGTGAGTGGCACGGCTACCTAGGGGAAATGTTAGATAGCACAAAGGAGTAAGAATGGACAACTCTCTCAAGGCCAAGCGTTTCGACGGCATTTTCTCTACGCTGGAGTCGGCTGACAAGCTGATGGGCATCCTGCTCTCCAACGGTGCGGACCAGCGCGCGCAGGATGCCGTGGTGTTCGCGGCGTTCGAGGTGATCGTTGAGATTGCGGAAGGTCGACACGATGCCTTCCTTACCGAAGAGGACTCGGATGACGGCAACCTCTACGTCTAGCAACCCTGTAGCCACAGGGAAGCTCTATGATAGCCACCCTCCGCTGATCGTGCGGAAGATGGCAAGCGTACTGGAAGTCTCGCGCTATGACACGTGGTTTGATCTGCATCTGCCATACGTCATGGAATACGAGGACTTTTGGCACGGCACGGTAACCGGTGAATGGTTGCGATGGCTGGAACCTGGTGTTCTGACGGTACGGCACAAGACTACCCGTAAGAAAGGCACCATCAAGATTACGGATAGAGCCGTGTCAGAATGGCACCAGCTTTTCGCGCACTTCATGTCCGATCCTCTCGACATGCTCGGGCCATACACGCACGCTACGGAGGAACAGCACACGCTGATCTATCCGTATTCACCACACGACATCAACATGTGGACCTAGTAGGTTCCCTTAGCGCTCAGCTCGTATGATCTGAGCGACTAGGAAAGCGACTAGACCGAAGGAAGGCAAGTCATGCGTCAGATTCACATCACTCTCAACCCTGGTGAGGCGCTGGTGGCGCGCAAAGCGCTGCGAGACATGGAGCAGAACACCACTCCGGGTGGCCTCATCCACAGCAAGGCTAAGTTGGCGGAAGACAAGCTGTACGGCAACGGGCTGGACAACATGGACTTCAAGCTGATGCGGGAGGCCATGAACTACGAGTTGCACCGGCTTCGCATGGCGGGCAAGGAAGACAGCTTCCGAGCTGAGTCTCTGCGAGGCACGCTCGAAAAGATCAAGTGGTTCTAGTGCCGTACTTGTTCAGAAAGAATGCAGGAAGGAAGGGGCATTCGTGCAACCTTCCTTCTCTGTATACCACATACGCATCCAAGCCTCTTCCTTCGGCAGGTGACTTGTGGAAATGCCGACGCTGTAAGACGGTATACGAAGTGATTGAACGTGACTGGTGGGATAGAGAATGGAGGGCACTCGGATGAGGATTATTGGTAGAGGTCAGGAGAATGACCCTCAGCAGGGTAAGCGAATGCCGGATAAGACTGCGAGCCGCGTGCTCCGTTCGAATGCTAAAGGCAAGGATGTTGACCCTGCAAAGGTGCATACTGCTAAGAAGGCAGCTCGTGACCACTATGCACACGAGGCGGATAAGGTTAAGCGAGGCAGGCGTGCATAATCCAAGAAAGTATTGGGATCAGCGTTACCGAGATGGTAGGTCATCTGGCGCGGGTTCTGAAGGCGCAGAGGCGGAATACAAGGCTGCATTCATCTCGGAGTTCATTCGCTATTGGGATGTCCATGACATCATTGACTGGGGCTGTGGTGACGGGCATGTTCTGAGTCTCATGGACCTGAATGGCGCGCACTATACGGGAATCGATGTGTCTCCTACTGTCATTACTCGCCTGTCGATTAAGTACGCGGCAGATGAAATGATTAGGTTCAAGCTACCAATTATGTTCGATCGTGAGTATGATCTAGCATTGAGTTTGGATGTGCTATTCCATCTTCCTAGCGATATTGACTACCGTGCATATCTTATTGATCTATTCAACAGCTCGGATGAATTCGTTATTATCTATTCGACTGACTACGATATGGAATACGCAGGCAATCATGTGCGGAGACGCAATTTCACTGCGGATATCGCAGAGCGGTTCCCTAGCTGGGAATTGAAGTACACTACTGAACCTTTGTATGAAGGCGCTGCACAATTCTTTGTCTACAACCGTAAGGATTAAGTATGGGTTACTACGAGGATGTATATTCATCACCTGAAAAGCACGGACTAACGCCCGTTGGTGAGGTTGAATGGTTTGAGCCTGACTATTCATTCGACTTCGCTGTCGTGTGGTACCACGCGGAAAGCGGTGAGTTCTATTGGGGCTCTGACTCCGGTTGCTCTTGCCCGTCTCCGTTCGAGGACTATACTTCACTCGACAAGCTGGAATCGGGTACCTGGTGGGATATCGCCAAGGGCTTGGTTCAGCATCATGACTACTATTTCCCGGACGGTAACACTCGGGTGGAAAACGAAATTGCTTCAGTTATTGTAAAGATGCGAGAGGTTATGCGAAATGGCGACTAAAGACCTGTACCGTAAGGCCCGTACTGAGCTGCTTAACCGTGGCCTGCACAAGGGTGATCTTGTGGACCCTGAAGAGGGTGTCAAGGTGTGCGCTCTTGGCGCTTGCGCCGTTGCAAGCGGTATTGAGGTGGTTGAGCACCATGAATCCGGTTGGACTGATTATGATGGCGAGGAAGTCGCGGCGTACACGTGGTACTCCCTGAAGTCTGGGGAGAACTCTTCGGAGCGTTCTATCCATGAGGCGTTTCCTGAGCTTGCTCAGGCTGCTGAGGAACTGTTCCCTGGCCGCGTTGAAGCTGGCTGGGTTCCGCACGAGTTTCACAAGGTTCCGGCCGTCAATGACAACGATGACACCACCATCGAAGATGTGGAACTGATCTTCAACCGCGCGGAAGAGCTTGCCTCTGAAGGGAACTAATGAACGATGAAGATTCACAAGAATAGCGGACAGCCTGTACCTGCTCGTGATAGTCGTAAAGACAAGCGAGATGAGCGCAAGGATATGCGTGTCAACGAAACAGAGACAGTCCGTCAGCACAAAGAGTGGCGTGACGACAAGCGCGAGAATGGGTGGCCTGATGAGTAGGAATGACAATAATTCTCAAGGTGGTAGCAACACCAACGAGCCCACGCAGCCGGATCGCGAGGATGCCTGGCGTGAGCAGGATGAGAACAACCAGAGAGGTCGGTAACTATGGTCAAGGGCAGCCATAGAGCAGGTAAGCACTCGGGTAACCCTGACGACAAGCGGGACGATAGACGCACGCGTGAGCTGGAAGCGCGGCGTGCAGAGCGTCTGAAGGCTGAAGCTGAGCGGCGCGAGCGCGAAGCCGAGATTGCGCGGCAGCGCAGGTCTATGGCGGAACGTCAGCATTCACCCGAGTTTGGAAAGTGACCACCATCACTAGACCTGGGGTTGACAGCCTCTAGGAAGGGGCGTAAGGTTGACCCCATCAAGCCAACCGGCCATGAAAGAAGGAAAGATCATGTCTCGTCAGGTCAGGATGAACGCGACCGAACTCCGTAAGAACGTTCAGGCTCTCTTCGCTGCGGAGCGCAGCGGCGATGAAGATGCGTTCGATGAACTGTGGGACGATCTGTGCGACGCGTTCGGAGACGACGTTGCGGAAGTGACCTACCGCGAAGAGCTGGCCCTGAAGGCTGAAGGTCTGCTGTAAAAGGTAGCTCCAGCGCCGTAAGAAGGTGTGGGTTCGTGACCCGGCTGGAGCACAAGACAGAATCAACGAAAGGATAGGACATGGTGGATATCGTTGTCAGTAACGGCGGCATATTCTTTAGTGACTGCCCGGATGACCTGGTAGACACAGAGAAAGGCGCGCAGCGCACGACACACGAGCTGAGCGTGGGTAAGTACGTTACCCACCAGAACGTTCCGTACGTGTCGTTTGAAGGCGACTTGTATCCTTGGGGTAAGGTTAACAAGGAAGGTCAGTACAACCCTGTTGAGGACTGTTACCAGTTCACCATGAGCGTGTCGGACTTCAACGCCTACGTTGATGCGCTGGTGAAACTTCGGGACGACATCAAGGAATAGCATGGATGTTCTGAACACATCCGATCGCTACGGAGCAGAACCCGGAAGCGTGGTTATGTCACTCTCACTCGCGGAACTCAAAGAACTGAGTAACGCGCTGTGGGTGGCAGAGAACGAAAGTATGCTACAGGATAGCGAGACTGCCGACCGGCTGTATGATAGGCTTGCAGAGGCAGAAGCACTGATCCAGGAAGGCTAGTCATGCTTGACCCCAAGGTAGAGAAGCAGATTCGGAAAATCCACCGACTGGTTCGCAAGTGCAAGTACCAGTCCGCGAAGGAGGAAGGTGACATCCTTCTTGAGATGGCTAGCGGTAATCGCGCTATCGTGGAATTCTGGGTAGAGGAGTTCGTTGCCAACTCCCGCAAGTAAGTAAGGTAGCCCTAACGGTTGTCTGAGAAGTAGGGTTCGATTCCCTACCGGGGCACGGCATAACGTCAACGGAAGGTAAAAGTATGCGCAAGACTACTGCTGCTATTGCGGCGATTGGTACGGCTGCTGTTCTCACTGCCTGTACTGCTGAGGCTGAAACCGTGGATCACAACGTGACGGTTGCCGCGGATAACTTTGAGGTCAACCGCGAGATTTTCGTTATCAACGGAATCACGGATGAAGTGCTGTACACGGTTGAGGGCCGTTGCTCGATCACGGACGAGGGCAACCAGCTTGAAGTACTCTGTAAGCTGGCTGAGGGTGATGACCCTGAGAACTACGTCAAGCACATGTTCGGCATTTCGGATAACATCACGTATATGGTGATTCAGCTCGATTCGCTGAACGTTGACCCGTGGCACCACGAAATTCGTATTCGTCCGGAGACTATCATTCCGGATATCACGTTCAACACTTCCGGTAACTAGTAAGAAAGGTATAGCCATGGCTGACAAGACAAGAGCCCGCATTCTCATTGGTGTTCTGTTTACCACGCTGGCTGTTGCCTTGTCGGCCGTGGCTATCCTGGTCATTACCGATGTGGCTCACACGCAGCATTGCATGGACCAGACGTACACCACCTACCTTGACTGCATGGAGGAATAATGCCAGAGGATGAGCACGGGACGTACGAAAGGTACAAGCAGGGTTGCCGATGCTATCCCTGTAGCATGGCCGAAATTGACCGATTCTACTATGGCGCGTACGGTGCTATCGCTGGTGCTGTAATCGGTGTTGTGGTAGCTATGATCCTTATTATGTTCTTGGGGGCGTAATGACTCTGACCATCAAAGGGCGCGAGTACAAGGGCAAGACTGCGGAGACGATTGCTAAACGCCTGTTCGGGCGTAAGGCTGTCCTTACCAAGGGCTTCACTCGCGGTAACATGTTTGACTTCAAGATCAGGGTTAGCGGCGTTACCGTTGCTCGCGGAATTGGGATGAGCTAATGAACAAACTCCGCATCAAACTATCTACGGGTGACGTTCTTATGTTGGATTGCCCGCCCGGTAAGGACGGTAGCGAGATTATCAAATCAATGGTAAAGGGTAACTGGGTTACTATTGGCATTGATTTGATGGTTACCCTTAATCCCGCGCACATCGTATTTGTTGAGGAGGTGACGGTATGACGCCACTCGCTCGAATCAAAAAGATATGGAAGCTGACCATTGAACTCCGCGACACGCGGGTTATGCTTCGGTACTTCACAGACCCTCGAATCATCGCGGATATCAAGCTGAACATGGCGGATATTCGTTCGCAGATTAAAGACCTGCTGCGATGATTAGCGCATTGATCGCAGGGCTTGCAGCCCTGATGGCGCTAGCCTTTATCTACCTGGCTGTGTTCAACGGGCACGAGGCGTATCGATACGCTAAAGAAAAGCGCGGAGCGGTAGAGGCTGCTAAGCTTCTTGGACGCACCGCAGACTGGGATGACGCGGAGTACTGCCGTAAGTTGCGCAACCTCTACCGTCGCAAGTCTCTCGGGAACGCAGCTAACGTAGCCGTCTGGCTGCTGGTTTACGCGGCTATGGTGCTCTGATGGCACCACTGAGCAGCGGACAGGTTACCATACTGGAAACCATTTTCAGTATGGAACCTGTTACCTTTACTGAACTGAAACCACGATTCGACATGTGCTCTGACCTGCTATCTAGCCACCTGACGCGGCTGAAGCGAAGAGGCATGGTAAGCTATCAACACGGACGATATACCGTCACCAACGAAGGAAAGAAGGCAATCAATGGTTAACGAGTACACGGTTGAAGACCTGCACACGGCTGCCGACGCGTGGGAGAGCACTGTTAAGAGCGCCCCTGTTGAGGTCAAGGAGCTTGGGGAGCGTGCCGTTGCTGGCTGGGCCCTGAACTTCCTGGTTGACGCGGCTCTCCTGTACATGCTTGGTGGGGTTGAGCTGTCGGGGGACTTTGAGTGATCATCGTTGGAATCTTCGCACTCGCGGGTATGCTCATCGGGGGAATCCTGGTTATTGCTAGCCAGGTGGTTACCAAGCGACTGTATGATTCCATCCTGCCGACGCACGATGAGCTGATGGAACAGGCTCAGATGGTGCTTGAAGAGGCACTGATGAGCAATGACACGGAGGATGACGCATGGAGGGACGACAGCTAGAGCCTGCGGAATATCGTGTCAACTGGAAGGCCGGTAAGAGGGTTACCACAATCCTCTACCGGCCTTCCGGGCCCGATACGGAATTCGCAAGGTGGCTCACTCAGCAAGACATCGTTGCCATGGACATTGAAACCACGGGTATCGATATCGGATCAAGTGACTTCAAGGTTCGCACCTTGCAGATTGGCACGCAATCTACTTCATGGGTGTTCCCTGGTGATGAAGCTATCCATGTAGCCCTAAACCACCTCATGATGTTCAACGGCACCGTTGTTACACATAACGGAGTATTCGACTGGGTGTCACTCGGTACCGAGTACGGCTGTGAGGTAGCTCCGCGGATTACGGATACGTACATTCTCGCTCGCCACTGGGACCCAAGGGGTAGAGGCGACGGCCCGAACGCGGTTGGGCATAGCATGGAGGCGCTAGTGCGTCTCTGGGTTAACGAGGATGACGCGGAAGACCTGAAGGGCTCTGTCACTAAGGCAGCCAAAGCACTTGGGGTTACAAAGGGTGAGTACTTCACTAACGTACCCATTGATGACGAAACGTACATCAAGTATGCTGGCATGGACTGTGCGTTTACCATGGAGCTGTTCCAAGAATTGACCAGTGCCATCGTGCGGACTGGGATGCACAGCCTGCCCCTGATTGAGAGCGACCTCGTAGACATGCGAGACGCTATCGAGATGGGCGTCAGAGGCATGTCTGTGGACATGGAATACCTGGTCAACCTTAAGAAAGATTTGGAGGATCAGGAGAGTGCATGTAAGGAGTTGGCTAAGGCTAAGTTTGGCGTTACCTCGCTAGCATCGTCTAAGCAGCTCTACAAGGCATTCCTTGACGCTGGTGTTTCCCCATCATGCTTTGAGATGACGGCTAAAGGCGCTCCGCAAGTGAATGCTAAGAAGTTGAAGCAGCTTGCGGACGAGGGTTACGAACTGGCACAGATTGTCATTGAAGGTAAGCGAGCGCAGAAATGGCGCAAAGCATACGTAGACATGATCATGCAGTGCGCAAAGGGCAGTAACCGTATCCATCCTCAAATCAACGTGTTCGGAGCACGAACAGGGCGATACTCGGTATCCAACCCCCCGCTCCAGCAGTTGCCTTCGGGTACTGATATGATTCGGAGAGCGTTCGTCGCGGACCCTGGTTGTGTCATCGTCTCCGTAGACTACTCGGGTCAAGAGCTACGCCTGTGCGCGGCTCTGTCAGGTGACGCTAACTTGATTGCCGACTTTACTGCTGGCATCAACCCTATGAAAAAGCTTGCGGCTACCGTGTTCGGAGACGCGTACTCGCCCGACGAGTACAAGCGAACGAAGATTTGCGTATATGCGATGCTGTATGGTGGTGGTGTTCGCACCATTGCCAATCAGACAGGGTTGCCAGAGGAGCAGGTTAAGGCTATCAAAAGCGCATGGTATTCACTGTACCCTGGTGCCAAGCTGCACTCGGATCAGTTGATGGCAGACGCTAACATGAAGGGGTACATTACCGGTATCTCTGGTAGACTGCTGGTGCTTGACCCTGGGCATGGCTATGCTGCATCGAATGCTGAATTTCAGAATGGTGGTAGGGAACTTATCTCGAAAGCCATCCGTGAGATTCCGCAGGAATGGAAGCATACAGTTCGTCTTCAGGTTCACGATGAACTAGTGTTCGTGGTTCCGATTGAGGAGCTGGAAGCCTTTACGGCTATGATTACTGGGGTTATGGAGACTACGATTAATGGTATCCACTTCCCTGTTGAAGTAGAAGTTTGTGGGCAGTCATGGGCTGGTCACTACAGTTAGGAGATAGCATGACGGTTATTGAGACAGGCGGATACGTTGGAAGGTCCAATATGAGTGTCAGCGTTGATGAGCCGGATGAGGATGACGAAATCAGGCTTGGCATCAATGACTATGGTTCCTCTGCTGGGGTGTACCTGTCCCGAGACGAGGCTCGCCGGATTGCCTATGAGCTGCTTCGCGTGGCTGGTAGCGAATCCACTACTGACCTGGTGCCTCGTGACCTGATTGAACAGGTTGCGCGGGAGACTGCCGAAGTGGTTGCCAAGGAAACGGTGACTGCGGAAGTTGCGAACATCGCTCGTGACCATGCTGGACGTGAGGTCCGTCGTAAGTTCCGTGCGGTTATCAACGAATAGGAGGTACCATGTACATTACTCATAACAGTGAATCCGCTGGTGCTGAGGCTCAGCTCTACATCGCGGAGTCATTTGACTCTGATGGTGAGGTGACTATTCAGGTTCGTAATGATGAAACTGCGAGCGGTTACTTTTCTCGCAGCGCCATTACCCAGTTGCGTGACCACCTGAATTACCTTCTTGGCGACACTCGTCAGACTGCCTACGAGCCTCGCGTGATTACCGAATCGCTTATTCGCGAGTTCGCGCGGGACGAGGCTAAGAATGTGGTTCGTGAGTACCACAACCGAGTTGCTAACCTTGATGTCTAGGAGATATGATGACGAATACTATTCACACCGCCGGTTACGCACGTCGTACTACCATATGGACTATTGGTGACAGCTTGGATGACGATAACGAGCTGTTCGTTGCTATGACGCGCACCTACAGTAGCGGCAGCAGCGAAGAGGTTACCACGTTCATGACTCGTGACGAGGCTATTACGCTGGCTCACGCTATCTTGGAAGCTGTTGACGCGACTGAGGACAACGTTACCCTTAGCCGCGGTGACGTTCGCGCTATCGCTGCTGAGGTGGTAGACGAAAAGCTACGAGCCGCTATCGGTGGCTGATGCTTGCGTAGACTGTGGCTCAACCACGCGCAAGCTCTCTAGACCGGGCCCTCGATGTGCAACCTGCAAGCGTGCAAAGAGGGCTCGTGATAGGGATAAGGCAAGGGACGCAAGGTATCAGAAGGTATACGGTATCACGCTAGCCATCTACAATCGACTATTTCGGTTCCAAGGTGAGCGCTGTGCGGGATGCCTAAGAGCCACAGGAAAAACAAAGAACCTTGCCGTTGACCACGATCACGCGCTAGGATCAGGTGAGCACACTGTAAGAGGGCTACTCTGTGGCCCATGTAACAGTGTGCTCGCACATGCTCGTGATGATCCTGAGTACTTTCAACGGATGATAGATTACCTATCCGACCCGCCATATCACAGAATGAAGAGAGAATATGATGACTCCTAATGAAGTTTATGGGGAGTACGCAACCTTGGTTATGGACACTGGTGACTGCTGGCACTGGCTAGGAGACGTCAAGTTCATCGGTGGTAAGAATGTTCCGGCTGTCCGTGGCGCTAACCGCCATTACCGTAACGCGCTCCGCGATGGACTTGTGAAGGCTGAAGTCATCAGCGGAGTTCAGGGCACTAGCTACTACCGTGCTTGCGATAACTCGCTTTGCGTGAACCCGGACCATTACACGGGTTACGGTACCGACGTTCAGCGCATGATCACTATTCGTGACATGTCTGAGCCTTGCGGTACATGCCTGATCTGGGATCGCTCAGAGAGCGCGGAAGGGTTGCCTATGCTCCAGACGCACATTGACGGCGTTCGTACATACATCTCGATTCAGCGTTTTGTGTACGAAATGGAACACGGTGTCAAACTTCCGTCAGACGTTGCCGTGCATACCACGTGCCGCAATCGTAAGTGTGTGAGCTTCCGTCACGTTGCTATCAAGACTCCCACCGTTCGCCCGTACACCACTACAGCGGGTAACGGTAAGCAAGCGCGTGAGGCTGAGGCCCGGAGAGCACATGCTAGAATGTTCATAGAAGAGCAGAACAAGAAGATGATTGAGGAGTATAGATGAGCAGTGACTTTAACGCGCGTCTCGCGCTTTCACTGGACTCCGCTCGTGAGGGTGGAAAGATCAATGCGCGACTGCTTGACACTGGCGCTATCCGCGATATCGAGGAACTGGCTGTTCACCTGTCGCGCGCGATCATGAATGCAACGCGCTCTGATCTTGAATCGTTGGCGCTTGCCTACATGCTCAGTGAAACGCTGAACGCTCAGGCTGATGCAATCCTAAGCGAGGCGGGTAACCTTGGCAGTTAATTTCAAACCAGCGCAGAATGCGTCTCCTGAAGCGTCGAGTTCCAGTTACTACATTATCCCACCTGAAGGTGGTGAACCTATTCGCTATCGCCGTGTCTCTAAGTTCATTAGTGTGCTCGGAGATAACGAGAATCTAGTACGCCGGGATATGCGGTACGCTGCGGTTGGTGCTGTGAAGTATTACAGCACTGCCATTAACGAGCTTGATATCGAGTCAGATAAGCAAGAGCTTGACAAGGTTATCGAGCGCGCAGCCCGCAAAGCTGGTAAGTGGGACGCTGCGGATTACGGTACCGCTGTCCATGCCTGGACTGAGGATACTGACAACGGTGTGCCATTCGCACGAGGATCGCACGGGCGTGCAGTATCCGCACTGAAGTGGGGACCTGAGCGCATGTTCAATGAGAACTACGAGGACATCTATAACGATGTTGCCGCGTATATTCTTCTTGCTGAAGCTCATGGACTTAAGTTCGAGCGTGCCGAAGCTACGATTGTGCTTGATGAATATCATGTGGCGGGCACGCTTGACCGGCTTGGTTACGTAGCTGAGTGGTCTCCCGCGTACTGCTGCGATAAGAAGCACGTACTTGATGTGAAGACTGGTAGCGTAGACTTCGGACGCATGGAGAAAACCATGCAGTTCGCGGCTTATGCTAAGTCTAAACTGTATAACCACAACACAGGCGAACGCACGGAACACGGTGCTTGCCTCAAAACTGCATACATCATCCACCTTCCGGCCCGTAAGGCACGTCCGTCGCTCATCCCAGTTCCTTTGGAACGCGGATTGATCCGGCTGGATATGGCTCACGAAATCTGGGAGGAACGGAAGCGCAAGCACATGTGGAAAGTTTACAACACTGATGCTTGGATTACATCACAAATTGCATCCATGACAACTGAAGATGAACTAACTGAATTCTATTACCGCACTTCCTCCCTTTGGACTGAGGACCACGCGGAGCAAGCAACCAACAAAGCAAAGGAATTTTAAATGGATTTTGGTAAGCCTGTAGTTCGTAACAACTGGGCTAGCTTCTCTAACCTGATGGATACGCTAGTAGTTATCGTTCCGCACTTCACTCAGAAGTCAGACCGTGCGAAGCAGAACAGTCGAGGCGAGTCCTATTACCCGGACGAGACCATTGCTAGTGTCATTCCGATTGAGGATGTCTCTGGTATCAACCGGTTCAATAACAAGCCTTTCGAGTACAAGGCTGGTGTTGCGTACTGGACCACCATCTCAGTCAAGGCCCGTACTCAGCTTGGGGACCCTGGTCAGCCTATCCTTGGGCGCATTGCTCGCGGACAGGCTAAGAACGGCGCTGGTGCTCCTACGGTACTGGCTGACCCTACGCCTGAAGACGAGGCGCTTGCGACTCGCGTACTCGCGGACTTCGATCCTGAGACGCTGGTTGCTCCGCCTGCCCGTACTGCTCCTGTTGAGCAGCCTGCCTATGAGAACGTGACTCCTGAGCGTACTCAGGGGTTCGCTACTGGTGGCTACGTTGGTCAGGCTCCTAACGGACCTGCCGCACCGCCGTGGCGCCAGGGCTAGTGACGCTAGTCACTTAGGGGTTGACAGCCTCTCGGGTATCTGCTGTACTTAGTGGGTACCCGAGAGGAAGGCAAGGCAGTGAACGTTTCCGAGATGACTCGTGACCAGCTCCGCAAGCTGGCTGCTGAGCGCAACGTGCAGGGTCGAGGCCGGATGACTAAGGCTCAGCTCATCGCTGCGCTTACGGAGCAGCCGAAGCAGGAAGCTCCTGAGCTGTCCAAGCTCGCGGCTCTCGGAATCACGGAAACCACGCACAACGTGGTTAAGGTGATCCGGATCATCCGTGAATGGGCTGCTCAGGGTGTGGACGTACTTACGTGGGATGAAGTGCTTAACTTCATTCTCGTCCGAAACCAGGCTTAGGAGTTACCATGAGTCGGATGTCAGAGCTTGACATTCTCGTCAACGAATACCTTGATGCTGTTGAGCAGCGCAAGGCGGAAGACAAGATCATCGCGGCGTATGCCTCTCTGGTCATGGCCTGCGGAGGCAGTGACAAGATGGCTAAGGACATCGTTGCCGAATATGAGGAGAACTACCGTGGCTGAACTGGAATGGTCATGGCTGGACAAGGGCGCGCCTCGCATCGTAGACGTAGCAGGCTATAGTGACTGGCTAGGCTGGGAACCGTGCGACTCTAGAAGTCCCGGCTACGGCGAGTACAGCACGTCTGTAATCTGCACGCGCATGGCCGGACACTCCGGACGCCATGCCGCTGGTACTGGTGCGGAAATCATCGCTGTCTGGCTGTGAGCTAGATCATGTTGGCGCAACCAAGAGAGTGTGCCTATAATGGTTGCACACCAAACGGAAGGTAAGACCATGAGTGACCTTGACATTCTGGCTGACGAGTACTTCGCGGCACAGTCAGACGGTGACTATGAAGCTGCTGACGCGCGGTATGATGACATGGTGCGCCTGTACGGCGGCGACACAGAATACGTCAACGAAGTTATCCGAGAGCTTAGCGAAGCATACGGAATCTAACTCAATAGCCCTTCGGGGCACATGCCTGTCTGGCGGAATGGCAGACGCGCCAGCCTCAAAAGCTGGTTCTCCTCGGAGAGTATGGGTTCAAGTCCCATGGCAGGTACTCATCGATAGCAAAGGATAGAACGATGGCTTTCAAGACGCGCAAAGAAGACGAGCGGTTTGACCACAGCAGGTGCGCTCAGTGCGGACAGGTGTTCGCTGGAGTGTATTCGTTCGACAAGCATCGCCAAGCGCACCTCGTTACCTTCATCCGAGAGATGAACCAGCAGGAAGCTAGTGAGTACCTGGCGCACTACGCGGGCCAGTACTTCACTGAGATGGGTGGCCTGCTGGTGGCTAACACTAAGGTGGATGCCTACCAGGCCATGCGCGACAAGGCCGCTACTGCAAGGGCCGGAAGGAAGTAAGAAAGGATAACCTAATTGCATGAAGAGATTCTAGAATACGCAATTAGGTACGCTCATCAGGGCTTGCAGGTATTTCCTGTGGGCCCTGATAAGGTGCCCATGGTGGCTCGCGGATTCAAGGCAGGTTCGTCTAACCCTGCTGAGGTGTCTGCTATGTTCTATGGGCGCAACGTGCCTATGATTGGTTTTGTCCATAATAAGTTTATGATCCTGGATTTTGATGGTGAGCTAGGTTGGCAGACGTACCATGAATACGGTTACCGTTTCCCGACTCCGCTAGCTAGTGTCCGCACTCGTTCAGGTGGGTTGCACCTGTATTACCCTAACCCTGAAGGCAAACTGAAGCGGCGTATTAAGTACCTGCCGAACATGGATGTCCTAGCGGGTAATGGTGGTTACGCTATCGCGCCACCTAGTGTGGGTTACGAGTTCATTACCGGGAGCATGGAAGACACATTGAGGAGACTAGATGGCTGAGAACTGGTTGGACGCATTGGGGACTCCAAACAGCGAACCTAGCGAAGTATCACGCTTTAAGACTCGTCTTGCTGCTGCATCCGAGATGACAGAAGGCGAAGGCCGTAACACCGAGCTGAACAAGACTGCGTATGCAGGCGGACAGCTCGTGACTGCTGGCCTAGCTGAAGAGCGCTGGGTGTTGGAAGAGATTGAGCGCGCTTGGACTGCCAACGGCTACATCGATAAGGATGGAGAGGAGACGTTCCACAAGACACTACAGTCTGGGTACTCTAACGGGCGTGAGAGCAAGCCACAGCGCGATAACCCTATCTTCGGTATGGCTCTGACTAGCTCTGAGCTTCATGACCTTCCTAGCGCTAAGTGGCTCCTTGATGGTGTGCTGCTGGACAACAGCTTTAACGTCATCTTCGGAGAGCCAGGCTCTTGCAAGTCGTTCCTGACTATCGACATCGCCGCACACATCGCCAACCGCAAGCGCTGGAACGGTCATGATATCCCTCAGAACGGCAAGGTTGTGTACGTGCTAGGCGAAGGTACCTCTGGCCTTCCTGATCGCGTAGCGGCTTGGGAAGACCACCACAACACGCACATGGAGGATGTCAGCTTCATTCCCACAGCCATCCATGCAGGCTCACGCCTGTGGGATAGGTTGGTAGAGTACGTTTCCGAGACTAAGCCTAAGCTCATCGTGATTGATACGCTGGCGCGTATGTCCGGAAACATGGAGTCTGAGAACGATGCTACCTCTATGGGTAAGTTCATCCGATCATGCGACGATATCCGTATGGCTTCAGGTGGTTCAGTGCTAGTTGTACACCACTCGAACCGTATGGGAGGTATGCGAGGCTCGATTGCTCTTGATGGTGCGTGTGATACAATTATCCGGATGGATCGGGATTATTCCGAAACAGTCACCGCTAGTATCACTAAGCTCAAGGAAGGCGAGACAGGGGAACTGGGCAGGTTCCGCCTGAAGTCTTCCGGCCGTTCCGCTGTCCTTACATCAGGTGGCGTACCGTGGCAAGTGCCTAGCTCCGATCAGGCTACGGAAGGTAGCTTGTATGATTAGCGCAGGAGACTACATGCACGTAATCAACTCACAGCCGGAGCGACCTCCGGCTATCATCTGTGATATCGATGGGACCATTGCTGACAATAAATGGCGTGATCCTTACGATATGTCGCTAGTACTTAATGATGGGTTCTTTTGGCCTATCATTGATCTAGCGAGTATGCTGCAAGGCAACCTAGGTGCCAAGCTTCTTATTACTTCTGCGCGCCCGGCTACGACTCAAACCGTTGCCGACACACAGGAGTGGCTAGGGCATACTGGTTTGCGCTGGGACGCTCTGTACATGCGTAACGAGAATGACGAACGTCCTGACGCTGAGGTTAAGTCTGACATCTATGACGTTGCCATTGCTCCGAACTACTATGTTCAGTACGTCCTAGACGACCGTAACTCCGTAGTCGAGATGTGGCGTAGCAAGGGACTAACTGTACTTCAGACAGCAGACGGGAATTTTTAATGACACGTGGTGTATGTTCGAGATGCGGCATGACCGCCGATGATAGGGATATGTATGGTAGCATTTGTTGGTCTTGCGCCTACGGCAAAACTCGAACCTGGTTTTTGCGACTGTTGTCGTAATTACTACCCGAGTAACCGGCTACATGTTGTGTGGCCCGATGATGACGATAATCCGATGTATGTATGCGATGAATGCGTAACGTGTCCACAGCCTATGTGGCGCGAATTCTGTACCTGTGAAGGTCGATTTATGTGGAGTGTGTTTCGATGAGTAAGACACTTATTACCGTATCCTTCGCATTGATCGCTACGAGTGCCGTTCTGTGGGGCGTTGGCCTCTGGGCACCTGCTGACGCTTTGATGCCGCTAGCGGTAATCATTGCCACTAACAGCGCGATTGCGCTAGCTCGCTCACTTCAGAAATGACGTTAGATATAGACAGCCTAAAGCCTCCCCATGGTCACTGAGACTAGGGGAGGCTTTTTGCGTTGTTCTGAGGATACAAGAAACCCCCTACGCCAGCAGGGGTTACCAGCGTAGGGGGTTGGGGTTATCGAGTTAAGCTGTCGCTAGGGTCAGGAGTAAAGCCCTTGCGAGCTTCCTTCCCAGCCTGCTTCAGGAACGTAACTAGTGCAGCACCAGCAGTTACCCAAAGTGCGTGTGTGTAGTCAAGCTGTGGCAGCAGCTCAACCGCGGTGACAAGCGGTACTGCCACCTCAACAATAGTCCATACAATACGGTTGAAAGTATCCTTCCAGAATGCTTTACCCCACATAGTATCTCCTTAGCTCACAGTTCCGTCATTTAGGTTGACAGTGATAGTTCCGGACACGGTAGCGTCCACACCATCACGGCCTGGACGTCCAGCCGGACCAGGGTCACCTTTGTCTCCCTTATCGCCCTTAAGGCCCATAGCCTTCTGACGCTTGTTAGTTACGCGCTCATCAAGCTCAATACCAACCCATGTGGTAACTGCCTTACCGTCGTAGTCAGTCTTATCTGAGATGTCAGTATAGAACTTCTTGAGTGCCCCTGCGGTCTGGTTACCGTAGTCCCCATCACGTGTAATGCTATATCCAAGATAGATAAGCTGGCGCTGTCTGTGCTCAACGGCTGCGCCCTTTTCTCCATAAGCAGGCCACATGTTATCCCTTTCCGTTGGCGGTACGTATCCGCCACCTGTGTTGCCAATTCCCCATGATGCAAGGCTGTCGTACGTGCCAGGTGCCGAGCGTCCATCTGATCCCACACCAACCGATACGTGTACGTGCTTAGTGTGAGGGTCACTTCCGGTGTAGTCCCGCCAACCCTGAGATGACTTAGCCTTAGACCAAATCTTTTTGTTGTAGATGACATACTTAACCTGTGGATGTCCGCTGTTCTTAACTGCGTTCGCGAATGTATTAAGACTCAGGCCAGCGTTACCGAGCACGTCAATGGCGCATACAACACCTGCTGAGTTAGGGTTGTGGTCACTATAGCCGGACTGGTGGTCCTCGTCTCCGATAGTCCACACGGTTGTTCCTGGCTTGTATCGTAGAATCTCCGAGCGGAGAGTTTCAAGCGACTTCGCTAGTCTCCATGGTGTAGCCATATTTCATCCTCACCACTGCGGACGAGCAGGCGTGAATGCCTTTTCGCGTGCAGTGTAATATTTCCTGATGGCTTCTCGTGTCCATGATGGACGAGATTTAGCGCGCTCTAGGCACGCAGCCATCCCAGGATCACAATGCATAACTTCAGTATGCGGAATAGACGTTTCCGCTGTTGGTGACGCGGATACAATGAACGCCTTGTGACCCAATCTGATAACCTCATTAGTTGCTACATCTCGCAATGCAGCTGCAAGCGCCTTGACATGTCCAGGATGATTATGCGAGTCGTGTGATCCCAAAGCTTGGGCAATAAGATCAGCATCAATGATGATGTCTTCAGGGCCAGCTAGTGACTTCGCAAGTTGTGTCTTTCCCGAACAAGGGGCACCTGTGATCAGTGTAATATCCATAACCCCTCATAGAAGTGTGCTGATAAAGTCCCAACCGATTGTTCCGGCGGCTACCAATGACAGAGGAATACCAGCCCAATATACGATTTTCTCTAGTCGTGAAACTCGTGTGTCTAGCTTGGATTCAACGTCTTTCAACTCGGTAGCAAGATTCGCGACATCCTTATCACGGTCATCCGAGCGATCCAATAGGACACTAATATGGGTTGCCATAGCGGACAAGTTAGCTCTGTTGTCCTCACCTTGGCGATAAATATCTGTAATTGTTACGCGGTGCGCGGGTTCTTCGGTCATGATAACCTCATTTCATTTACAGGGGCCACGCTAGTAGTTGTCTATTAGCGAATTCCCCCGTAATACCACCACCTGATACCCAGTAGTTAAGTGTAATTGTGTCAGTTCCAGGATTACCATAGTGGATAACGTGACCACAGAATCTATTCATTGCGGCATCTGTAGCAGCCACACGAACCGACGCACCAACCTGAGCCGGTGCTGTGTTCGTTCCTGAGATAGCCGGACCGAACGTAACGTAAGTAGTGTCGGTTCCTGTACCGGCTGTAATTCTGGTACGTGCGCCAAATAGTAGAAGCACGCCACCACTATGGGTAACAGTAGTGCTTGGGCCACCAGAAAGCGCAACAGGTGTTGTGGATGTGGTGGTGACTGCGGTAGCCGCGGTAACCTCACCCGGCGAGTTCATAACTACTCCGTTTGGTCCGGTAGTAGTCAGTAGCCGACCAGCTGATGTAGCCTTAGCGACCTCAGTCTCTAGCAAGTTGTCTCGGATTTGCTGATTCAGAATAGACGCAGTAAGTACATCCTCCGGAATCCAAGTACGCGGAACAGTCCAGGCCATGTTATCTCCTTACAGCGGGAATACGATAAGTTCACAGTTAGAGAAGTTAGCTTGGCCCGCTCCTGTACGGAACATCATGCGTACCTGGTCTGTAGTGCTTGCCCCTAGTCCTGTGAAATGATGGAATCCCATTCCACGGATAAACGCGTTATCGCCACCAACTGTGCGCGTGGCCCATGAGTCAGCCGCAGAAGTCTTACCAGTAACCTCACATGATACACACGCGGTGTTGGTTGTAGACGGACTTGAAAACACGTACATTCTAGCGGTCCACAACGCAATAAGTGAACCAGAATGTGCTACATCCTGAATAGCAATTCCACCAGGGACAGCGGCTGTGTACGAAGTAGACGTAGTACCAAAGCGCTCATAATACGAAGTATTCAATACTTCTCGTTCAGCAATAGAGTTAACTCCAGTAGACACGAAATATCCAGCCACGTTCATAGCCTTAGCTGGAGCTGTTTCATTCATGTTGTCTCTAAGCATTTGGTTAAGCTGGCTTGCTGGTAGCATTCCGTTAACAAACGTGATTGGTGCGTTCCACGCCATATAAACCCCTTAGAACGGATAGATAGACAGTCGTCTGTTACTATACGTAGCAGTTGAACTAGTGTTGATACTTCCGTATCCCATGTCTACTCGCAATAGGCCCGGCTCACCTGTGTACAGCATGACGCCACCTAGACGCGCGCCAGAACGTCTAGCCGATGCAGCAGCCTTTGTAGTTACAGATACATTTGTGTTTACGGAGCTAGAGGGGTTAGCTGCTTCGCGAGTGTCACCATCAAACACAGGACCGAACAACGCTGCGCCACCAGTAGTAGAGGTTACGTTAGCGTCATAGAATACGAGACACTTACCTCCATGCTCTACTGTAAGTGTAGGCCCGTATAGTACGTCATCCTCATCCTGAATAACGGCGTATTCCTTATTTGTTACTGTAATAGTGGAATTGAGCACGGTGCGTGCCCACTGACGTTCCCCAATTTGGTTAACACCAAAGGTTGTCAGCAGACGCGCACCCGTTGTAGCCTTGCCCGGACCTGTCTCTAGCATGTTGTCTCGCAGGAATACGTTAAGCTGAGCCGCTGTTAGCGGGTCACCATCAACGAATGTAATAGGGACTGTCCAGACCATAGGGACTCCTTAAGACGAATGCTCAATAACATCTGTACACCAACCGTGATACTGACGTGTCAGTGTTGTGGTGGTGTTCTCTTGGTTTTCGATTCCGACTCTTAGATAGTCTAGTGCGTCTTCAACTAGGTCTTTAATCTGCTCAGTATCTTCAATGCCGATACCAGTCATAATCGACACCTTAACAGCAGCATTTACATTACTTGCTGATAGTCGGTATTCAAGTTCATATGGTGCGTAGCCATCTGTTGGAATTGCCATTAGTTCTCCTTATGGTCTATAAATAGCTTCCCATGTTACTTCAATTCCTGACCATGACACAGTTGCCGTAGTAGGCGCGAATACGAGCAATGTAAACCCTGTTGTAGTTGTGCTGATTGCTCTGCTACCCCAGCGTGCCGCGTCACCAGCGCCCGTATGAATATTAGTCATTACCGTAGGAATGCCGGGGAATGTGTAACCAAAGCTAACAGATGAAGTATTCGAGTTAGCATTAGAAAACGACACAGAAGTCGCTCCGCGTCTAGTCCAGTTAGTCAGGTTCGTGATATTCGTATTACCAGTACTAATGTTACTAGCGTTAGTATCTGTCTGTGTCTTCAGATAATTCAAGTTGTCTCTAACATGCGTGTTGAATTGCGCAGCGGTAAAGACATCACCTGGAATAGCTGTCATAGGAGCTGTCCAAACCATTAAACCACCTCTTCGGCCTCATGCCATTCACGTTCCTGAACAAGGTCTGTCACTGACTGATCCATAGGGATTGATGCCTTGATAGCCACAGGGTGACCTTCCGGGTACCAGTTACGGTTAGCTCGATTTGGTCGCTTGTTCAGCTCGGTAATAATGTCAGAGAGGTTGCTAGGAATGGACAGAGGGAACGCAGTACCACAGCCCGCGTCCCCTTCACACTCCAAAGAGGTTGCGCCCATTGGAACCATGAATGCGTTTCCGCAGCCGCTTGGACAATCAACGATTACACGCCCAAAGTTCACATACACTAGACCATTACTCATTGCAACCCCTTAGTAAGTTAGTACGTCAGGCCCACCAATTTCGGATGAACCTAGAATAAACACGGTATCCGGAGTCATAGATGCTGCTCCGAATGTTCCCTCATCAAATCCTACATCAGGATCATCGAACACAAAGGCACCTTCTGCGCCCATAAATTCCCCGTCAACCTGCTCTAGCTCTAGAGTAACAACATGCTCCTCGCCAAGCTGTCCGGCCTCATGTTCAATACTTTCGATAGTGAACGTGTTGTTCAGGAACCACTGACCAACCTGGATAGACACGGGGGCGCTCAAGTCGAGGCTGAGTAGCGCGGCTGTGTATTCAGGGGACAGGTTCTTAATCACGGCTGTGACAGTTGGACGTGTAAATGCACGCTTGTTCAGGATCAGGTTAGCCACTGCAATAGCGTCTGGCTCTGTGGCTGCGTGCATGTCCAGGTTGATACCGCGAACAGAGCCGTACTCAGAGATAGACAATTCGTGCTCTACTGTTGACGTATTCTCGATATTGCGAATAGCGCGGGCGCGCATACTCATATCTGACACTGTAGTGGTTGAGAATACGTCTGTACCGTCAACTAGCGTAATGCTCACAGCGGTACCACTTGTGTTATTGACAGTAATACTGTCAACGTCACCAGACAACTTAACATAGTCATAGTCTTCGGGGAAGATACCTGAGCTAACGTCAGTCTCATCTGGACCTGAATTGTCGATTCTCTGAAGCGTTCCTTCAATAGGTACCTGTGCGTCGTAGAATCCATTATCCACAATTCCAGTGAATGTATATGGTTCATCCGTTGCTAGGTTTCCCCAAGTAACGTTACCGGGCTGATCCCACACTGTGCTGTAGTCAGCATCGATTGTGCGGTTATCCACGGTGTAGTCAACACGGTTGATAATGTCTGTCCAGCCGTAGTTAAGAGAAGATGACTCGTGAATCTTCATAGCGCCTGGCGTCTCGCAGCCTGCCAACGTAATAACCGGTGTGGTTGGGTAGCTGGTGCGCTGTCTATGCAAGCGATCCATAAAGATGATCTGACCATAGGCACCAACCGTGTACATGGCTGGTGGCCCCTCTGCTTCGATCAGTTCACGGATACCAGTCAGTGCAGTACCAGTAAACGAGTACCAGCGCATTGTAGTTGCACCAGAATCGGTCCATGGATCGAACAGCGTTAGTGTTGTCCATCCAAGATCGCGATCAATGACAGGATAAACCTGTGCAGCCTCAATGATAGCTTGCATAGCTGCACCAGTTCGGATAGACGCATATACGTCAGTAGAAATCTCCACAGAGGCTAGACGACTAAGAATATCCTGGCATGGAATGTAGACAGACTGAGCGTTCAGGCTTGCGTCTAGGATATGATCCTGTGTGAATCCTGTGTATAGAATGTACGTGGTTCCCTGGAAATCCGCAGTAATAAGAACCTGGCGATTCATAGACAGGTTTAGACCAATGACAGAATCAGGGTTACCACGTGTGTACTTTCCGTCTGCATTCTTCAGCTCTAGTCCTAGCTCGCCTGATCGAATTGTGTCCAAGTCGCGAGCTGAGTCACGTCCGTATTCGATTGTGGGGATAGTACGGGTAGCGGCAACATCGCATGTCACATCATCGTAAGGCGAACGCCCCTCAAACCAGCCAACGTATGAAACGTTGTTGTTGCCACGAACGTGGATTCGCCAGTCACCACCAATGGCAGGATCATAAGGAATCTCTAGCTCTACCCACTCGCCTACAACAGACGAGCTAACGTCGTCATAGTAGTTGTCGTTAGGGTCCCATACTTCAATGAACATATTACCTGCACCAGACTCTTTGTACAGCCAAATAGTGTATGTAATATCAACACCAGGAATCACACGCATACTATGAGCAATTCCGTCTGCTCCAGTAATGCGCAGTGATTCACCATTACGGTATGTGATGTTAGTGTCCAAGGTTACGGTTGCGCCAGCATACACATACCAGTTAGCAAGACCAGCGTTAAGAGCGCCATGCCCAAACCAGTCGATAAATGTCTTATACTCTGGTGCTTTGTTGGACATGGCAACTCCTTACCGCTTAGGGATAATACGCGGGATACGTCCCGAGTTCTGTGCATCCTTAATCGCTTCAATGACCATATCCTGTGCCTGTCTCTTGGAAGCCACAGGACCATTAAAGATGAAATTAACAGGAGGTAGCGCAGGGCTGATTCCTGAGATGTTACGAGCACGCACAGAAGCGAGGCTTACTCTGCCGCCGTCAGCACGCGTAGGAGCCTGCATGTTATTGATAGCGTTCATAAAGCCTACTCCGTAGTGGTCCACAGCAGCAGCCTTAATCATGTACTCACCATCAGATGCGGCAACCGGTACGCTGTCAGACGTGCTAGTACCAGGCCCACGGATGAGACCACCAGTAGCATACGGAACAGCAATACCGCCTCTAGGCATGTATCCTTCATAATCGAACGAAATAGTAACAAATCTGTCAATATTGTTGATAAGGTTATTCAAGTTGTTGATACGGTTCCAAGCTTCCCAGTAACCGTCAACTCGAATAGTGGCAGGATAATCATCCGAGAATTCTAGACCCGCAGCGCGAGCGTCACGGAATCCAGACTCAATAGAACTGGTACTCATTCCTGAACTTGCAGCCACCTGAGCAAGAGCCTCAGCGTAACTGTAGCCCTGTAGCATAAGGTCATCAATCTGACCCTTAGCAGAGAATACCCAGTCCTCAATGTATGCTGACATTCCTTCAGTCTCGATACCAACAATGTCGGCAACCTGAGATACTGTTAGCCCGTAATCATCGGCAATAGTTTTCAGCGCGTCAGCAGTGCTGTAGCCCTTATCAGTCCATGACTGGTAATCGCTAATGATTCCGTTAACTGCTGCACCTGTGTCGTCTGTAATACGAGTCAGAGCGGCAATAGTTCCGTTCTCTAGATCGTAGTTAGACTGTAGCCAGTTGTTTGCAGCGTCTACGGCTGTTTCAGCAGTGCTGTTGATAGCGCCTTCAGTAATTCCGTACTGCTCCTGAAGTGCTGCAAGAATCTCTTCGCCACCTTCAAGTGTTTCAAGGTGAGCTGCAAGAGCTGGGTCAACCCCTTCAGTAATCGACTGAGCGCCTTCTGACGCAGCACCAGTCCAAGCAAGATAAGCTTCAGCAGCGTCTAGGGCTGCCGCTGCGATATCTTCCTGAGTGGATGATGAATCAGCAGATACCTCATTGAAGTTAGCAACCGCTTCATTCAAATCCTGCTGCGCCTTGATAGCAGCGAACGCCGGATCAGACTGCGCACGCATCTCAGCAGCGTAAGTCTGTAGCGCAGCCACAGTCCCGCCCACAGCCTCAGCTAGGTCATTCTGAGTCTGACGCTGTGTGTCTAGCGCACTCTGGTACGCCCCAAGCTCAGGCATCAACTGATTGATTTCGTCACGAGTCAAACCGTACTGGTTGTGAAGAATATCCATAACCTCAGCAGCAGTTGTCCCTGATGTAACCGCAGCCGCAAGAGCCTGATCTAGAGAATCAATCTGTCCCTCAATAACCGCAAGGTCTCCAGTAAGCGTGTCTCGCTCACCAATAGGCGTGTCCAGCCACTCCCAGAAATTGTTATCATCAATTTCAGCGATACGGTTAGTAGTGCGGTCAAGCTCATCAAGCAGGAATCGCATGTCGTTAGCCGCTGAAGTGGTTGCCTCCCCTGTACCTTCTAGCACAAGGCTCAGGTTAGATAGCGCGCGGCCTCCAGCCTCGTTTGCAGCATCGGCAACAGACTCAACCTGGCTGTTCAACGCATCGAATGCCACAACGGCTGTAGCCACAGCAGCTACGATAGTGGCAATGAGCAGAATAGGGTTAGTAGACAAGGCAAGCGTAATCGCTGCAACAGCGTCTCGCACCTTAAGTAGCCCAAGCGCAAGCGTTAGTGACAGCCCACTCGCGTTAGCAGACGCAATACCATAAATAGTTAGTCCACCAGCAGCAGCAATAGCAGCCGGTACAATAAATTCAAGGTTGTTCGCAACTAGCGAGATAAGCGGAGCGGCAGTTTCAAGTGCAACGTTCAACACGTTAGCCGTGGTAACCGCAAGATCAGTAACCACGGGCACAAGTGGTGCCGCTGAACGCCCGATATCTGTAAACGCTGTACGTAGCTCAGGCGAGGTAGCTGCGAGCACAGCAATACCTGTAGCTAGCGGTGAAACAGCGTCTACAAAATTACCAATAACCGGGATTCCGCCCGCAAGGTCAGCAGCAAACTTTACACCTAGCGCTGCTGATGTAGCTGACGCAAGTGGAGCTAGATGACCGAACGTCTCGATAAACTTTTCAAGGTTCTCAGTAGTAATATCGTCGCCAAGTGAACGAATATTCTGAGCAATCTTGCGGATAGTAGGTTCTAGGTCTTCAGACATATCCTGAACAATGGGCTTGATAGCCTTTTCAACTCTGTTCAGAACGTCGGCAACCGCGTTACCAATCTCAATGAAAGCGCCGCCACCGGCAGGATCAATAAGTGGCTCTGCAAGGATTTCACCAATACGTCTACGCACACCGCGTAGTCTGTCCATAACACCAGCGAATGTCTGACGAACGCTAGCAGACACACCACCAAATGCCTCATCAGCACCGGTAATGAATCCATCGTAGAAGTCTTCAACGGCTAGCGTACCCGCCGAAATCTGTGCTGTGATAGCAGCAGAAGTCTGGCCGAATGCAGCGCCCACCAGCTGTGCAGCAGCCACACCCTGTGTACCTAGAACGTTAAGGTCACCCTTGGTTACTTCAGCAGAGGATGACATACGCGCCATAACTTCGATGATACGCAAGATTTCCTCTTCAGTACCACCACCAGCTAGAGCCGTATTCTGGATAGCTGATAGAAGTGGAACAACCTTTTCAGCCTCTACACCAAACGCCAACATCTGCTGCTGAGCCTTAATCCAGAGGCTCATAGAGATAGGCGACTCTGAACCGAATGCACGTAGTTCAGCCATCTGCTCAGTCGCTTCCTGAGCGCTTCCTAGCACAATCTCCAACGCTGATCCAGCGCGCTGCTGAAGTTCGTTAGATGCTAGACCAGCTTCGATGGCTGATGCCGCATACGCGGCTACCGCGCCAGCAGCTACCGCCATGGCTGCACCAGCAGTCTTAGCGGTAGCGCTAGCAACATCCGACACTCTCTGAAGCGCAGAAGCAGCCTGATCGGTACCTCTAGAGTTGTAAGTCGAGTAGATAGAAAAGCCTAGTGATGTATCTACCATGGTTATCTACCTACTCTCTGTGATACGAGCTGACAAATCTTTCAACGTCGCGAGCCTGCTTCTCTTCGGGAGACTCCTTAGTCTCCTGTGGTGGCTCATAGAATGGCCTATCAACAGAGCGGAACTCAGGCACAGACTTAACTCCGTTACCGGAGGCTGTCATTCTTACTAGTACCTGTAGATATTCCTGGATTTGCATAAGCATTTCCAAGATATAACGTTCACTCAATGGCCCTTCGAATCTCTCAAACTCTTTCCACTCCTCTAGCTCTCTAGCCGTTGTTGTGGCTAGCAACTCTGGAACGGTGCGACCCAATTTGAGGGCTAGTCGGTGGTAGAATCCTCTGTCGCTTCCGAGAAATTTTCTTTCATTTCCTCACGAGCTTCAGGAGTCATGCCGTTAAGCTCAGCGGCTTCCTGGAATAGGCGGCCTAGAACCTTACCTGACTTCTTACCTAGCTTGCGCTCGATAGCGTCGTCAGAGAACAGGCGCTTACCAGACTCGTTAACGAGACACAGCCCGACAAGTCTTGCGCGTACGCCAGATAGGTCACCAGCGTTGTTGCGTGAGAACGTGCTAAACGCGTCAGCGTCGTCTCCAGTCATTTCCATGAGACGAACCTTACCGCCCCATTCAGGAACTTCAACGTCAACATACGCACGGTCTTCAGAACCTAGGATTTCTTCTACACTTGCAAATTCACTCATAATAACCCCTTATTTAGCTGACTGCGCCAAGTCCTTTGCAGTCATATTCAGTACTCTTACAATTTGCTGTCTAATAAACGGCTGCGCCTGTTCGGCTGGTCCCATAAACCATGACGGACCACTCATAGAATGGTGGTACCAATTGTGCTTATCTCCGAATAGAGGGGCGCGCCAACCACTGAACTGAGTATCTAGACCTCTCGGAGCAAATCCGAGACGGTTGTCAGGCACAGTAGTAACAATTCTCAGCCTTGCTTGTGGACCTACACCGCCTCGCAAACGGACACCAGCTGATACCTTACGGCGCAATCCGGTAGTTCCTGATACATGCGAAACGGGCAGGCCCGCAAGCGTAGCCTTCTGCTTCTGCATTACGCGGGTTGCCTGGCGTCGGATGAGGTTGCTTAGCTTGGCAGGCAGCGTCTTATCTGTGGCGCGCAAACGTGACACCACTCGATTGATGTTGCCCTGTGTAAGCTGAACGTTTACTCCAACAACCATGGCTACTCCTTACGATGCAGGGTCAATGTCCATTGCCATATGTCCGATAACAGGGAAGGTAACGCTAGACTCAGCTAGCGCGCCAACCTCACCAGCAAGCGGAGTGTATTCCATTAGGCGGACAGTTCCAGTAAACTCTGGGTTAGTAGCACTAACTGGTAGTGCCTTAACGGGACGGACAGTTACAACGAAAGTTTCGCCAGTGTCCCATAGAGGGAACAGAGTGTCATTAACCTCACCAACAGCGAATGATGAATGGAAGTTAATAGTAAATGACGACTGCTCTAGACCCTGCTGAATATCCTGGCCGCAAAAGTCGTTAGCTTCAACTTCAGCCTTAGACAGGTTTACTTCAACACTGTCCGCAAAGCAGGATAGGTCAACGGCATCAACTTCAATATATGCGTCCGTTAGAACAACCTTTGGCATATGCCTTTTCCTTTCTGAATTAACAAGTCATAATCTCAACACGTACAAGAGCGCCAATGTGTTCCACATTAGCCGAACTCCACTCGCCTCCATAATTGTCAGCACGAAGGCAAGTAACAGAACCAATATTCCCGCCAAGTGAAGGATTACCATGAAGAATCCAAGGAATAGACTTTTCCACTTCAGGGTCAACCAATTCGTCTAGCGTAATCTGGTTAGACGTTAGCTCAGTCTTAGGAGCCAAACAGATAAGATCGTAATAGTAACGAGCCGAACCACGGCCGAATGCGCCGTTAAACGTAATCGATGGTTCGTTAGCCACGTTGATAACTACGGCCGGTACAATCGTTACACTCTCTACATACTCGTATACAGTAAGCGTGTCTGACCATACATTTTGAATGGCTGCCTTCATAGCTGAGCGATGAAACGCCATTGTCATAGAATCACGTCCCGTCTGGTATAGAATTCCAGTTTCTTTAGAATCGGAGTACGCTCGCGCATAATCACAACTCCAATTTGATCAGAACCCTTGTACCCTAGTGGGGTGTCCTTAGACATGAAGGTTTCGGCTGCTAGCATCTTCGTAGCCTCGCGCACAACGGGTGGAACATTTTCCCAGCCCCAACGCGCGGTAACTTCAACCTCGCAGCCATCCCAGAAAGCCCAATGCTCTAGACGTGTAATAGGATGACCAGGCGCGCCATCAACAATTCCGTTGCGCGGTAGCTCCTTGAATCCAGTATATCCGTCGAGTTCAATTGTTCCTGAGATTGCGTCATCAATAGTTAGAAGGCCGTAGCCGTCTACATCGAATGTTCGCGTAGATGCTTCAACTTCGTTACCGAAATAACGTCTGGTTCTCTTATCTACCTCACGAGACGCACTCTCGATAGCCTCGTTTAGCAATTCATCGAATTGTGTAACAGTGGGCTGAATGCCAAGATAAGTGCGCATAGTGGCGGCATCCGTGTAGTTAATAAGTACCACAATTAGCCTCCCTGTTGAGTTATGGAATGGGAGTGAACCGTAATCCACTCCCAACCACTTATGACTTAGGAACCAGCGCCAGCTAGTGCGCGGAAAGCGTTAGGCACAATGTATCCGCCACCGTTCCACCAGTAAGCTACTAGCGCTTCCTGTCCGTTCGGACGGTTAACAACACCCGCACCTGATCCGGTAACAGTTACCACGTCAACGCGCTTCATAACCATTCCGATACGGTCAACGATCAGGTAGTTACGGAAGTCTCCGTAGATTAGGTAAGGGTTAGAACCATCAGGTCCGTCAAGAGTTGACAGCTCATGCATGTCCTTACCGTTAACCTGAGCTGGGTTAGCTCCCTGACGAGTGGTCCACAGGTCACCACCAACGTTTTCGTCAATTAGACGGATAGCGTTGAATGTGGTGTTGTTTCCAACCCAACGGGCGTTAGGACGGTAACGGTTAGGCAGATCATTGTCTAGCTCAAAGATTGCATCCCAAGAAGGAGCAGCTTCAGTAACCGCAGATGGCAGAAGTACAGCAAGCTGGTTAAGACCTTCAACACCAGTCATACCGTCACCGGTTCCGGTTACGAAAGTCTCTGCCTCTTCAACGTCCTTTGCTTCCATAAGAGCGCGGGTAAGCTGAGAATCCAGAGTGCTGTATGCTGCATCAATTTCGATTGAGCGAGGTAGGAAGGCAGACACACGGCCCGGACGGAACTCGCTACGGCTTAGCGTAGGAGAACCATCAGTCACCGGCACAGCTTCGCCAGGGAACGGAGTATCACGAGTTACTGTAACCTGGTCGCCTAGAGTAAGCTGAATAGTCTTACCAGTAATACGCTCAACACGGGCTAGTGAACGAAGCGGGTTAATCGCAGTGTCAGCAGTCCAGATGATGGTAGGGTCAAGCTCGAACGGCACACCGTAACCACCAGCAGGATCAGACCCGAGAGCCATAGCGCGCTGTTCCTCTGGGCTCATGTACTGCTTTCCTACCCACTTAGTGTAGGCAGAACGGTAGTCATCACCAGAAGTGTGAGCAACACGGCGACCGAAGTCGTCATCACGTGCAGCCATGTCAACGATCTGAGCCTTAGCGCGCTGCTCGTTTCCAGAGCCGCTGAAATCAGCTTCATCAACAACACGGCGTGCGTTCTGTGCTACAAGTGATCGGTAGTGCTCGCCGTTGTACGCATCCTTACGTAGCTCGTCAACGTCATGCACAGCCTTAGTGTTAGTGTGAACCGCTGGTGCCTGTCCATGGCGCTCAACGTTGCCTGCCTTAGCGCTGTCGGCAACCTTCTTACGGCGCTCTTCGAACTTGTCAATAACAACCTGGTGCGAACGCTCTTCCTCTTCAAGAGCAGAGAACTTAGTCTCATCCTCTTCGGAAAGGTTGTCAATTTCAAAGGTTTCCTTTTCAGCGCGAATCTCTTCTAGTCGCGCGCGGCGTTCCTCAATACGCATAGGGGAACTCACTTTCTTAATTGGATTATCATTACTTGTGTTGCGCGTCTCTTCTGATTCGGCGGGAACCTCAACCTTGTCTGACTCTGTGTCATTGACAGGTGTTTCCGCTTTACTGTCCTCTTCGTTAGAGATTTGCTCGCTCGCCTGCTTGGACGAACGAATTTCTTCCGCCAAGTCCTTATTAAACTTGTCGGTAATGCTTCTGACTCCTACATCTGTGGCGTCATTAGCAGGCCATAGGGTCACGGTAACCTCACGCACATCAACCTCGGTAATGGTGCGCTCAGGCAACCCATGCGGGTTAGTAGCTGAGATACCGGGCTCTTCCACCCACGAATCAGCCATAACACGGAATCCGAAACTCATCCCCATGACACCCGAACGGATAGCGGGTAGCAGCTCGGTAACGTATTCCGCGTCAAATAGCTCGGCTTCGATGTATGCGCCCTTAATATCCTCTCTAAGGACCGTAGGCTTACCTAGTGGTCTGTCGCCTACACGCATGTCATAGCCGTGTTCGTAAAGTAGTCTAATCTTTGAACCACGCTCACGGAATGTCTTCTCAAATGCTCCGGGAGCAATCGTTTCGACAAAGTCACCTTCAACCCATGAACTAATTTCATAGGAGTTCTCAAAGACACTGAAATGACCGGTTAGCGTACGCCCATTGTCAGTATCATTGATCTGTGCATCCGAAGTAGCGCGATATACGATTAGATCATTATCTGTCTTCATATATGCTCCTACTGATTAGCTGATGAGCCTTCATCGGGCCCACTCGGGTCGTCAACAACGTTAGAGTCAGTATTCTTAGCGACGGAACCTGAATCCTCATTGCCGTTCTCACCAGGCTTGTAAAGCTGAACTGAAACGAACCCGGAAGGTACAAGAATGGCAGGATTGCCAGTGACAATGAAGTCTCGCGCACTCTCAGCAGTCCAGCCAGAGTTAACCAGGTTGTTCAGCGTTGTAGCTGTCTGTGCCTGAATCTCAGTGCGTTCCTTCTTGTCATCGTTCAGAATCGACACGTTCGCATCCGAGTACCATAGGATAATTCCGGTACCGTTTCGGTCGCGTGGCTTATCCACAAGATGTTCAATAGCGCCACAGAATGAACCCCACAGATAACGCATGGTTGAGTTAACGAATCCACGGTTAGCCGTTTCGAAGTTACCGGCGTTCAGAGACGCACCCTGCATACCTTCAGACAGACCAACAACAGTCGCGTGTGTACCAGCGGCAATAGCGATATGAGTTTCAGCCATACCAACGATGGACTTCATGTCCAGCTTAGAGAAGTCAGTTTCTAGAACCTTGACATCAATACCGCCACCGATGTACACAGTACGGCCAGAGTTCATCATTCCGCCATACTTGGCGTCGAACTTATCTGCGTATGCCTTAGCCTCGTCTGAGCCCATTCCAGGTGGGAATACGATCATAGTAGACAGGATCGCACCGCGCTTGAAAAAGCTAACCTTGTGTCGGTTAGTTTCCTTCTCTACGAGTACGTCGTTAATGGCTGGCGTTAGCCACGTCATGCCTCTGTACATAGCTTCCGGATCAGGGAATGGTGCCCAGTGGCATACCTGTTCAGGAAGGTAGATTTCAGGCTCAGCGTTATCACCAACGAATGCGCCACCAGGATAGTAGGCGTAACCGATGACGTTAGAACGTACCGCCCATCTCGGATCAGCGTCTAGAACGATGTCAACCCAGTCAGGACGCAAGCGGCGTAGCATAGGCTTGCCATCAGGTCCAATCTCGCGAACAGCAAAGAAGTTACCACAGATATCAACGTCCTGTAGTGCTCTCACAAGAAGGTCGCGAGTCTTACCGTAAGGCCATGGATTCTCAAGAAGCGACAAGCTACGGCTACCGAATAGCGAATAGCTGATGTCCGCTGCATCCATAGGACGCCACTTGAACTCAATCTCACTGAATGGTCGAGTGCGGGCCCAAGCAGTTGCAAACACAACAGCCGAACCCTTATAGAACTGATTCGCGAATAGATCAAAGTCAACGGGTGGACCTTCACTGTATGGTGAACGTCCTGTAACTCCGAATCCGCCACCAAATACCCCGCCACCAGCGAACATGAATGGGTCTGGAAAGGAACGGCTTTCAAGCTTTGGGAATAGCTTGCGAAGAATACTCACGTGCGACCTCCTTTACAGAACAAACACGTCTTTAGTAGGGTTGTCTCGTGACTGAGTACGCAATCCCCACACGGCCAATGTCGCGGACTCCAAAGCGACAATTTGAATTGATTCGTTAGCCTGAACCCAAGCCCATAGTCCGCTTAGCTTGCGTTTGTCTACGTTAGCCACAGCGTTAGTAAGTTCAGCCTGCCCAGAATGGAACAGCCATGGTTCCTGATCCTTCTTGCCTTTAATGCCTTCAGTGACCTTAGCGCAAGCCTGAGCGTATTCAATAGACTTCGGAGATACCACGTTGATACCGTAATCGTCTACCAGCTCGGGAATAAGTTCACCAGCCTGACTATGGTCATCAATAACCACAGCATATGGCTTCCAGCGTGCACACAGCTCAACGATTCTCGGCACAATCCACTGAGTACCTGGTCTGAAGTCAACATATTCAGCTTCAGTAACCTGAACCTTAATCTTATCTCTACTGTGGTCCATATAACCCGCCACAGTGATACAAGAGAATTCGTTATCAATGGATGTGGCAACCGCGAATACGACAGTTCCAACAGGCCGTTCACCTGACTTGTCATACTGACGTTCCCACGATTCCTTATCGATAACGCTGAATTCGTTGTTCTCTACAGGCCAGTCACCAACGGATAGACGCTCAATAGCAAACTCATCGTAAGACAGCTTTCGTCTGTCCTTTTCAACCGCCTCGTGAGAGATGCGGATTCCGTACGCAGGATTAGTCTTAGCGTAAGTCTCCGGGGCAAACGGCTTATCATGTTCCTCACAATCACTGTCGCAACGTTCGTTGCACAGCTCAGCGGACCACTCTAGCCAAGTAATAAGACCTGGATCATCACTCATAGCTCGTAGCCGGTCAGCTCCGAACGCTTCTGAGTCCTTAGTACCAGCAGACCCCATCATAATGGCCTGAGCGTTAGGGCGCGCTGAGAGCGTGGGATACACGTCTCCGATGAACCCGGAATCCAGGTCCATAGCCTCGTCAAGGATCAGGCAGTCAGCAGTAAAACCACGTCCGGCATTCTTAACGCGAGTACGGAACTGGGCCGTGCTAACATCGCGCTTAGTGACAGGGTCGAATACTGTGATTGACTCCTGTCCATTAGTCTGCCGTCCGACAATGATTTCACCACTGCTCTTGCGAACGTGACGAGTGATCTTCAGTAGCTCGGGAGAATCAGCGATGATGTTCTGTACACGCTTGAAAATCTGTGCTGCTGTATCGCTACGGTGCGCAGAGTACAGAATCAACGGCTCTTTGAGCACGTACAGTCCAATAATGATTCTTGCGGCAGCTAGTTCAGACTTTCCATTCTGACGACTGATAACCAAGCCAACGTCAGGAGCAGACCACTTGCCATTAGCGCGAACGCCTAGCGTGTCCCTGAGAATACCGTCTTGCCACTGGTCTAGCTCCATTGGCGTAAACGCTCGGAGGAAGCGGCTAGCAGCCGGACCATAGGTCTTAACGAAAGGCGCTACTACTCGGATAGGAGCTTCCTGAAGCCCAATGATTCCACCAGGCGTTTCTACACCATAAGGTGATTCCATGAGTTTCATACTTACTCCTAATTCCAAGCGTCCTGAGCCTTCCATTCTGATGTCATGAAAGCAGCAATCTTATCGTCTGTAACGGTGGTACCTGATTCGAGTTCAGCCACCAGACCAATAACACGTTCCAACTGCCGTGCGATGCTTGCGGTATCACGCGGAGCACAGCGATCTAGACGTTCAGCTAGAATACGTCGCATCGTTAGCAGCATCTCTAGCGGGCGGCCAGTCTTTTCAGCTGTGGACATACGATCTTCTAGAGTCGTCTCGTCCGGTTCTCCGTAATCCTCAAACATCGCTACTCCTTACGCTGGATGTGGCCTCTTTACATGCTCTGGCACTTCAATTTCCAGTCCGTCATGGCGAGACCAGTCAACATCAAGTGCAGAAGTATGCAACGGATTATGCGCGTGGCGGTTACCGCCTTGTCCGTGGCCTACAAGAGACGCCGTGTCTCTGTGGTCCACAAGTGACGGGTATGTATGCCATGCCTTCCAACCCTTAATGTCTCGGTAGTACTGTCCAATACGCATATCGTAATTACGCTGAGCACGTGCAGGTCTGTCACACCATGCAAGCATTTCGTCAATAGTGTCGGTAGGAACAGCAAATGCCACTCCCCAGTTAAGAGACCATGTTGTGAGCCATCGATACCCGAAACGATCCGAGTTCTTAATGGCACGCTTAACGTTATTCTGATCAGGACGGCCAGTGCCGGTATACGCGGACACAATTCCCTTGCCGTTGAACTGAGCAAGCGCTGTCTCGAATCCCGCAATCATATCCGGGCATACTAGTGCGTCATCCTGAATAACCATGTGCCAATCAGCGTCAGGGTCGTATGCCTGCCACGCACGTTTTCCAGTTGCCCAGCGCTGCTTAGGGTCTTTCGAAGGCTGTGGGCGCTCATCAAAGATGACTGTAACGTCGCGGTCAAGCGATGCAACCAGCTCCTCAACCTCCTTGGCACGCACAGGATGAGCCATGATAGCCACAGACAGCTTTACAGGCTTCCCTGCATACCGAGCTACCGCAAGCCGGTCAAACACTTCCAAGTCTACGATGGTTCCATTGCTGACCAGGCGTTTTACCGCAACCTCAACCCCAGGGTTGCCAGGCGTACCGTAGTCATCCCACGCTACAACAGCGCCAGGAACAAGATGCTTAGCCCACACAAGCAAATCAACAGCGGCATTGTGTTCAGAGTGGTTACCATCGATGTATAGAAGTCCAATAGGCGAACCTTCATACTGCTTCGATCCTTCCAATGATGTTGACTGAATAGCTTCTACCTTGCTACGCAGTCGTACGGAACGTAGTTGCGCGTCCCACGTATCGAACTCAGGAGACGGGAGCTTATCCGCAACAGCTCTACGCCAATCGGACTCATCCTCTGACCATGGGTCAACAGAATACACACGTGCCTTGTTTCCGTCTGTAGCACCTGCTGCTAGATATGCCGTGCTCTTACCATGATATGCGCCAATCTCGACAATAGCGTTTTCGCTATGTACGTTCTTAGCCATCTCGTATAGACGCTCGCCTAGCTCATCTGGAATCAATCCCTCTAGAGCGGCAAGCTTACTCATGTCTCTTACCATTGGATACCCCTCATGTCCCGTTGGTGCTGCCAATGATGCACCACGTAGGAATCCGGGTGATCTTCGGTTGAGCGCTCAGGCTCGCTATATGGCACTGGATAGAAAATGTGCTCATCAAGAATCGTTACATCATCTCGTGAGCTGAGAATAGGTGTGATCATCTTTGGACCACTGAGTTTGTTTGGACGTGTAACCCGTGGATAGTACGCGCGAGCAACCTGTGGAATGGTATTGATAATCGCTTTCATTCCCTGGTGATACTGAGGCGCGTAAATAACCGTGTTACCGATCCATCTGTTCTGAACTTCCCAGCCTAGAACGGCATGGTCAGTGTCAAACAGGTCATATGTGCTTCTCTGGCATGTTGTATCCATGTCCGCGTAAACCCCACCATAGCGGTAAAGAATCTCATATCGAGCTAGATCAGCCTTGAACTGGTACACAGCATCAGCGGGCACACGCTTGTGGGCCACCCGCCACAGCGGCCAATTCACCAAATCAAGGTTTTCAATGTCCTCATCGCGCCACAGCCGGTATTCATCGTGTGGATGATGCTTTTTCCAGGATTCGGCAAACGTCATCAAGTGTTTTGGCACTTCAGAGCCCAACCAGATTTGATGAATGATCATTCTGCCCCCTGTGACGCCAATTACATGTCCGATTTGTATACATTTATTTTTTGGGTGTTTTGGGCCGGGGAGAGACGAGG
>ENA-UOUW01000011-UOUW01000011.1-bioreactor-metagenome-genome-assembly--contig:-NODE-11-length-46691-cov-31.119929_pt1 | contig 46691 bp, 68 predicted proteins | sample MGYA00238153_ERZ761573 | MGnify/ENA primary metagenome ERZ761573 (study PRJEB28894, sample SAMN06264780) | bioreactor metagenome | isolation source: Switchgrass | place: USA:Austin, Texas | collected... | reverse complement strand
TATGCGGTTTACGATTAATTCACGCATTCGAGTACCCTTGTGGTGGAACGATGCAAGGCTCTGAATCTAGCTGCACTTCAATCGACTCGATTGCATCGGCCTGATAGCCGACGTCACTTGACGCAGTAGCAGCCAGTTGCTTGAACGCGTTGCCGAGGCTGTTACCTAACTCTGTGAGGCTCTGACCGTTGATGCGCGCAAGCTCTATTGCACAATTGAACACAGCCACCATATAACAGCCAGGACACACAGCGGGGACATCATACGCGTCCGACTGGCCTTTGCGAAAGGCAGCAGCGCGGATTTCATCGCACAGGAGCTGTGCAATCATGCGGCCCATTGCCGCGCGTTGCCCGTCTTCTATGTGAACGAATTCAGGCTTCCCGCGATAGACTTGTGTGTTCATGATTATTGCCTCGTGTGTGGTCGGGGACTGGGGGAACTATAGGACACTAGGCCAGGGGCCGAGCATAGGTATATGTACGTAGAAGTTTTTGCAATACTCCTTTGTTACATGTCTGTCAAGAGCGACACGTACAAATACGTATGTTAGGGGGAACCCTGAACGTGCCCTAATGCACTCGCCGGGCACGCAGGAGGAGCTATCCCGGTCAATACGTAATATCACTCACAGGAGATAATTGAATGACGACTCAAGCAAACAACGTGATTGCAGCGCTGGAAAAGCGCGGATATTTGGTCAAAGACAGCTCCGACATCACAGCGCTTGCGCGCGCTGCGCTTGTCGGAGACAAAGTGCCAGGGACATATCTGCGCGCGTTGGTCGCGACATCACAAGTCCGCGTCGGCCTGGAAAGCCCGCGTACTAGTGCGTTGAGGGGGCGCATAGGTGAGCCGGACGATATTGACGCAGACATCGCAGCGATAACGGCTGTGCATGACGAGTTTTATGCGCTCGTACTGAAGGCTGTGACCACGGAAGACATTGCGCCGGAAAAAGGCTTGCGCAAGGCTGAGAGCGCACGACGCGCTAAGGAACGGAATCGACGCAGTAACTTTGCTCGCAGTGCTAAGAGCACTCTTGTCAAATACGTGCGGGCTGGGGGCAATGTGCGCGGGCTGTGTGTGTTGACTGTGAGCAAGCGACAGTTGCGGGAACTCACAGCGCAGAAGCAAGGCAAGCACACTGCAAGCGCAGAGGAGCAAGCGAAGCGATTCGGCACTCGCATAGTGCGAGCGTTGGAAGAAATGAAGGAGCAAGACGAATCGCTGGCACAGTTAGCATTGCAGGAGGCATTGCAAGCGCTGTCGATTCGTTCGGCCGATTGGTCAAGCAAGCGTCCGACCACGAGCGCGAAAAAGGCCATCGAGCAAGGCCAATTGCTGAAGACAGACGACGGTCTATTTTGGCCTGTGAGCCTGGAACCGCGATTTGAAGCGACTACGTCCGTTCAGTAGTTCCCTGGAAACTATATGGAGGAGCGAAGCATAATAGACACGATAGGTCCGGGCTGGCTCGCGTTGTGGATCATTCTTCTGATTCTCTACGCTGCATTCTGGGGCTGGCTAGCAATTCGAGAGGTTAAGATAGAGCGCGAGAGACGAAGGAGGTTAAAAGCGCTGGCAGACTATCAGATAGAGCAAGAATGGCTCATGCATGAGCAAGACTGCAAAGACAGAATGCCCTAAGTAGAAATACTCAGCCCCCGCAAGGGGGCTTTTTTATGCATGCCCTATTGACACGAGTGCTACACTAGGCGCAATCTCGCGTTGGCCCGAAAAACGACGAAAACCCCTGTAGGAGTATCTATGCAAAAGCGCACACTCCCGGCATGGTGGCAGAATCTGCAACACCATGCGCATGCGCATCACAAGGCATATCATCGTTTCCATCATGTGACGCATGTTTCATACCTTGCCCTGGTTGCCGGGCATGGCCCGTACAGCATTGCAGCCACTGCGATGCTGATCGTTCTCATCATTGGCTACGTGCTGAAACTGGAGGATCTGTAAATCATGAGTGCGGGGGCTTGTAATGGCCCCCCAATTAGCCTAGACTTCTAACCGTTCCACACACACACACGAGGTTTCTGCAATGAGCATTCAAGTAAAAAGCTTTCTCTCGACTGAAGGCAAGCGCAATCGCGCCAACGCGGATTTGTATCTCGACATGCTGCAACTGGCATACCCTGGCGAAGTGCTAGACGTGATTGTCGGGCATCATATCTGCTTTGAGTTCGACAAGGATATCGCAACCGAGAATGAGATTCCGGCCGCTGATACCTTGCTCTTTGACCACGAGATTATGAGCAAGATTTTCGGCAAGGCTGTCGCGTTGCAGCATATGCATCATATGGTGGAACTCGACGCGGGCGCTCGCGAGGATTATATCCGGCTCGAAGTGCAGCGCGTTAAGGCGCGCAAAGAGGATGCGAGACGGTTCGCGGGCTGGGAGGAAGCGCCGCAATATACTGGCTTGACGTCTCTCGACGTTTGAGGCTTGACCTTGCATCCTGGCGCATGCTAGGGTGCAAGTGCGATGTTTCAAACCACACACGGGGGATTGCATCATGGTACTGCTGAACATTGGCGAAGATACAAACGACGGGCGCAAGCTCATGGCCGACAAGGTTATTGCTGCGCTGCATCTGGCTGGCGCGCTGCCTACCGACATTTGGGGGCACGTCTCAGACACGGAATTTACGTACGTTGTTGAGATTCCGCGCCCGCTCAGTGAGCGCGAAGTGCGCGACCTGTCGATTGTGCTGGATCAGGATGCGGTCGCACAATGGGATGGGCGCGAGGGAATTCTCGCCGGTCCTAAGGCTGCTAAATGGGGGCCGTTCAACCCTGACTACTTTCTCACCTTGACCGGTGAGCGCTTGAGCGATACTATCCGTAAGGCTGCATAACACGAGGAGCACACACCATGTTCGAAACGAATACGTACTACGTCGGAGGCTACCGCATTAGTGCGCGTAGCTATGGGCAGGCAATCGAGGCTGCACGCCAGCTCAGAAATGGCTCGTATCCTTTCAACTGGCCGGGCGAGTCGGAAGTACCGAAGCGCTTAAAGCCTACAGAGGAGGCCAGTGATGCGTAACTTTACCGGAGCGCTTGCGCTCGTGATTTTGTTCCTTGCCATCGTGTTGCTGTGTAGTGGCTGCACGACGGTTAGTGTGAATGTGTCGCACGTGTCTCACCCGCTCCTTGGGGCTCCTTTCGGGCCAGCGAATGAGGAAGACACGCTCGACACTGTTGGCCTACGGACGAGACGGGAGAGCGGACGCTTTTACGTCGAGCAGGGTCTAGCCTACCGGTGGCGCGATGGCGGTTTCTATGGAGACGACTTTGTATACACGCTGGATGCTGGCGTAACGTTGTGGAGGAGGGACTAGCCTACGGGTTGAATTAATGGAACCGGACCTTATGTATGGTTTGACGATCAAACATTTCTCTACTTAGGAGCATTGCACATGACTGAAGAACAGTATCAAGCGATTCGCGCGGAGCACGGGTACAAGCTGTCCGGGCTAGTCGCATCGGCGCGAGGCGGATTCAATGACGCCTACGCCGCAGCGCAGAAGGACGGATTCCCGTCGCAGCAGGTACTGACGGAAGGCTCGTCCGCGCGAGCGAACGCGATCTACGACGTGATCGCAGCGCAGTACGGCGACATCGACCTCAAGGCCAAGGGAATCGGTGGCCTGATGGCAGCCGCGAAGGCTGGCGAGCTGTTGAATGAACTCGTGCGCGACCTGGAAGCGCTGTCCTCGACGTCGGAGGAAGAGTTCAACGAGTTGGCCAACAGCGTGCGAGCGCGCGTGCAGTCGCAGCAACTGGCTGGAGCCGGTATCAAAATCTGACGATGCGGCAGGGGGCTGGCCTTTAGTGTGTGGAGGCTGGCCCCCATTTCCTTGGAGCAAACAAATTGCTAGGACTCGGACTGACTGATGCGGCGCTCTTCGTCGCACGCGTACTGCTGGGCGTTTTCTTCATACTGGCCCGTTTCCGTTTCTTCTACGATCCGTCCCGCCCCGATTGCTGGCTCAACGCTGATCGCTGTGAGAGCCTGACTCGCAAGCTTGCTCACTGCGGCATGCGCACGAGCCCACGAGCCTGGGCATGGGTGGCCGCGCTCGTGGAAGTGGGCGCAGGCTTTGCCGTGCTGATAGGCTTTCTCACAATGCCCGCTGCATTCGGACTGCTCGTGACGTTGCTGCTTGCAACAAAATGCACGGCACGCGCAAAAGTGTTTGAGCAAAACCCAGTAGACAAGCTCGACTGCGTCGCATGTTACTTGTGGCGCGTGGAAGGCTTGTATATTGGACTCGCTTTGATTATACTTCTTGCAGGGCCGGGATCATTCTCGGTCGATGCACTGATCTGGAGGTAACATGCAACTTACTCACGAAATGGTATGGCTACAGCTGTATGCTGCGGCGCTGCGCGGAGGGGCCAATAGCAATGAGGCCACGTACCGAGCAGATCACGGATTGGAACAGTTCAAGGTTCGGTTCCCGGAATCCAAGGGCAATGGCTGAGCTTACTGCCTACGACTTGTATATGAAAAACCTGAGCAAAATCAAGAGACTGTCCAACGAAGAGCAGCGTAAGCTTGCAGAAATTGCAAAGCATAATGACGGCTTCGCCGGATTCAAGTTGCAAGAGCAGGCTTTGCTGCTGGTTGCTCACGTGTTCAGACGTATGCAAGCGAACGACCGCCTACTGACGGTCGAAGCGTTCGACATGGACGCACTACAGGAAGCAAACATCGCTGCGCTCGAAGCGTTGCCCAAGTGGGAGCCGCTGCGCGGCACTCTGGCCACGTGGCTGGTTCCTCACATCAAGGGGGCGTTGCTCGACTACGCCAATACGCATACGAGCGGCGGCATCGGGAGCAAGCACAACAAGCTGATCCAAGTAGCCATTGACGAAGTTATCGCTCAGGAGGAGCTGAGCGAAGCGCAGGACAATCCTGGCATGGAGGAGTCAACGCCAATCACGCTCGAAGAGTCGCTGACGTATGACGACACGATTGACGCGGAGCGCTCGAAGCTGTACGATCAGATTCGCGAGGCTGCATGGCTCGTGAGGAACGGACGGCTGCTGACGGATCACTACCTGGGCGGCATTGCCGTGAAGGATCTGGCCTTACGCTACAATACGTCGCAGGATACAATCCGCAGACGGATGGATCAAGCTATCAAGGACTTGCGACAGACAATTGAAGTCGGGCATGAGTACATCTGCGGTGTTTGCTGAGAAAGTGGCTATCTAGTTTATAGGAGGGCTAGTTTTCGACGTACAGGAATGCATACCTGTTGCGAAGAGTCTAGCGCGTCGAGGGATGAGTGCCTACGGGCGAAGAATCCTACTAGCCTTCCTCTCACTCCGGGAGTGCAATACGACACGGTATCGGTGTCCGGGACATAGAGAACATTCTGGCTCTGCTGACCACTTGCACCCAGGACCATGCTACGCTCTCGCCTATCGGCGGAGCGGATAGATGGGGGAGACGAGTACCCAGCCCAGCACAGGGCTATAGCATGGGGGAAAGTGGTCGAGGTTTATCTACAGGAGGCTTTATGGCTGAACAGCGCTGGCGGGCAAACCTGCTGAGCGATACGGTTGACGAGATCGAGATCGTCAACGAAACTGACATGTACGTAGATGTTCGCTACCCGTCGCGAGGTGGCTGGGCTGGATCTATTCGGCGCGAGGCGAAGAACACTGCCTACAGCAAGGTCTGCAAGACGAAGACGGAGGCATGGCAGGCCAACCTCGCCTATGCGAAGGAACAATTGGCGCTGGCCGAATCGGCGATGAATCGGTGGGGCCATTCGGTAGCCGTCGCGGAGAGCGAGATTGAGAAACAAACAGCTTGAGCGAGAGATCGAGCTTGAGGCTGTTGGGCTCGATATTGGTGAGAGTGTGGGGGATCTGCTGTGCCCCTTCTGTGAGGGCGGGCGCAGCGGTGAGCGCAAGTTTAGCATCACTCGCACTGATACTGGCCTACTGTATAATTGCTATCGGGCTTCTTGTACTGACGGCAGGGGTTTTATTGCGACTCGTGGGGATTTACTTCACGGACCTAAGCCAGCAGTGGCGAAGAAGTGGAAAGGACCATACCGTGGTGAGTTCAGACCGCTGAAGAGGAAAGATCGTGAATACTTTGCAGCACGTTTTGATCTTGGCGCTGATTATCTGGACTTTGTTGGAGTTAACGAGTCTGGTTATTACATTCTGGAGATCAAAACGGTGGACGGATATGTTCGTGGCTATGTTGTCCGTCGTGGTTGCTGGAGTGGTGATCCTCCTTGTCCGAGAGTCAGCGAAATCGGAGGTCCCAAGTCCCGCGCCTATCTCAACAGTCCCGGAGATATATCACTCTCTTGGCATAGACCAGTACTCGACGGACGATGGGCGACAGACCGTAAACTTGTGATCGTCGAGGATCAGATCAGCGCTGCGAAGGTTGCTCAGGCCGGCCAAGTTGGCGTTGCATTGACTGGGTCGTACTTAGGAGAGGACAAGGTGATTGAGTTGTCGAAGTGGCGACCCAATCATGTGACAATCGCACTGGATCAGGACGCGACTGGCACAGCGTTCAACGCTGCGCGCAGATGGGGGCTGGCCTTTCCAGCCATCAAGGTGTTGCCGCTGGCGCGGGACATCAAAGACATGAAACATTCGGACGTAGTGGAGTTGCTGAAATGAACTGGCTGAAGCGATTGTTTAGTTCCCGCAGGAACTACGTCACAACCGGGCGCAAGCCATATAAGTGGTACGCGCATGTTCCGACACGGAGGCAGCTATCCTAGACGCACAGCTACTCGCGGCTGCTATCAAAAGCCGCGCATCATACGAGGCGTTTGCGCCTCACTTCACTGAAGAAGACTTCACACCGATCAGCAAATTCTGGTTTGCACTCATCCGGGAGTGGTATGCGGCGGATAGACAGGCTCCGAGTATTGATCGCTCTCTCCTGGCCGAGCTGGGCAAGAAACGTATCAAAAACGACAAGCACGAGGATTCGCTTCTTGGATTTATTCGTGACTTACCTGAGCCCCCTTCTGCGGACAACGTGGTTCGAGTTGCTCTGGAACTCAAGCGGCATAACGTGGAAATGGAGCTTGGCGCAGCGCTTGGACAGGGAGATCGCAAGAAGGCAGCCAAGCTCCTGCCACTGCTGGCTTCGCTCCAGCAAGCAACGGATCTGTTTTATGCTAGCCGCAAGACGGAGTGGCAAGACGCTGTTAGCGTCGAGATGCTGTTCGATAAAGTCGGCAAAGAAAACCGAATCCCCATAGCACCAGTCGCGCTCAACGCGAAGGTCAATGGTGGGGCTCTGCCTGGGCACCATATCATAATCTTTGGCAGGCCCGAGGCTGGCAAGTCTACCGTTAGTATCAATATGGCGTATGGCTTCACCAAGCAGAAGAAGCGCGGCATTTACATCGGCAACGAGGATCAGATTGATATCCTCAAGTCGCGGTATGTGTCGCGCGTGACGCGCATTCCATGGCAGGAGTGCGAAGCGAATCGCGAGAAGTGCATGAAGCTGTTCCGCAAGCGTGGTGGCGAAGAATACCTGCTGATGTCTCAGCTGAAGCACGGTACGGTCGATGCCATTGCCAGGAAGATTGAGGCCGATGGCCCGTTCGACTTTGTGGTGCTCGACCAGATCCGCAACATCAGCGCAGGCGGTGAGTCTGACGGCAAGCTCACGTCTAGGCTCGAAGCCGTGGGCCGCGAAATGCGTGACCTGTTGCTGGACTACGGGCTGATAGGGATCAGCGTCACACAGGCCAACGACCGCACCGAGCGGTCGAATCAGGAGCCACCGCTGTGGCTGGGCATGGGAGATATCGATTCCAGCCGCACAGGGCTGCCAGGGACAGGCGATCTGCTGGTGGGCGTAGGCGTGAATAGGGAACTGAAAGAACGCAACCAGCGGGCTCTCAGCTTGCCCAAGAACAAGCTCTCCAGTGCGCCGGATGCGCACGAGGGCATCATTGTCGAGATCGAGCCGGCTATCAGTCGTGTCCGCTGAGGCGTACAGGTTCGAGCCGCATCATTTTGCTGGGCGCATCGTGTCGTGGGCGTACTGTGCTCACTGTGGGCTCATACGGCTGCACAATACGCTGACGGACTGGTGCGTGGCGAAGGGTTGCAATTACGCGGATCATCCGCAATACAGGACTACGGTCCACAAGTTTACCGATCCTTTCAGGAGACGACAGTGACAACACAAGATATCATCGAGCTTGAGTGGCTGCGCTATTTCTATGATCGCGTGGGAGAGGCGCTAGGTCCAGCATCAGACGACGTGTACTACTTACTAAAGGAGGAATACCAGAACGAAGGATGGGAGTTGCCAGAGGCTTACAAGTAATGGCGATGAAGCAGGTTATGACCATCGAGCGAGCGCGAGCGCTGGCACAGCAGATTGCTACTGCGTACGGCAAGTACGGCTCACAGACAAGTGTTCCGTTCAATGTCGCACAGCTCGTCGAGATCATCGCGGTGCTCAATGCGTTCGGCAACTTCGATGGGCCGACGAAAGAGGACATGAACAAAGTGACGCGACAGCTCACCGCATGCCAAGCTCGCGAGGCGGGCCTGCGTAAGAAAGCAAAGGACGCTGCGGAAAACGCCTCGTAACTTGGTATCTAGTTTATAGGAGAGACTGAAATGTTCAAAGTGCTGCTGTTGATTGTGTTGTTCAATTCGAGTACCGGAGAGCTGCAAGGCATCTGGAACCAGCAGGGGCAGCTGCCGGCCTTTGCCACGATGGAAGAGTGTGAAGCTGTCGTAGCGAGAGAAGTCCCTCGGGCGCTTGCTGATCTGCCGAAAGGCATGACGATTTCCGCGCAATGTATCGAGCCAGGAGCTGTGAAGCAGAGTGCCCCAGGTACACGTACCTAAGTTTCTCGCTGACTTAGATCCAAACATCTATTACAGCGGCAACTATGTTGTTCTCGACTTCGAAGTAGATACGAGTCACGGCGACTATGGAAACAGCGTTCATCCTGATAATCAGCTTCTTCTTGCTGCTTGGCGTCTCGGTCCTTACCACCCTGATCGGCTTAGCGGCAGGTGTGACAGTCGTACTTATTCTCGTTGGGGCTCTGAGTACGATCAGATGGATCTTGTTGCCAAGGTCGAAAAGGCTGACTTCATTGTAGCTCACAACGCGAAGTACGAGTTGGGCTGGTTGCGTAGGTGTGGTATCGATCTGCGCAAGGTGTTTGCATACGATACCCAGATCGGCGAGTACGTGTTGTTGGGCAATCTCGCCGCTGGCGATGAAATCATGCACGGACGCAGCGTGTCGCTGGACATGGTGTGCCGACGACGGGGTCTGCCGGTGAAAGATCCGGTTGTGGACTTGATGATTTCGAACGACATCAATCCTGCGCGCATTCCGGCGCAGTGGTTAGAGGGCCGGTGTCGGCAAGACGTTGAGACAACGGAGAAGGTGTTTCTGTCTCAACTCGATGCGCTGGCGCGCACGAATCGCCTTGCGGTTCAGTACACGCGCTGCCTGCTGACGCCGGTCCTCGCGGCCATCGAGCCCGAGGGCATGGCTCTCGACGGTGAGAAGGTGCGAGCGGAGTACGAGCGCCTGACGCGAGAGCTGGCCGAGTTGAATCAGAAGATGCACGCCATGACTGGTGGCATCAACTGGAGGAGTGGACCGCAGGTAGCGAAGTACCTGTACGAAGTTTTGAAGTTCGATGAACTGCGTAAGTGGGACGGAAGTCCTAAACGTACAAAGCCTAGTAAGAGGTTTCCAGAAGGGCAACGGCTGACCGACAAGAAAAGCCTTGCCAAGCTCGAAGCCAAAACTCAGGCCCAGCGCGAGTTCATCGAGCTGCGCCAGAAGATCGGTAAGGTGAATGCAGCGCTGACGAAGAACATACAATTCTTCAAAGGCGTGGTCGAGGAGTACGGCGGCGTATTCTACGGCGAGTTCAACCAGACGAACACTGCGACGCACCGCCTGTCGTCGAGTGGCATCGCCATGCAGTTCACGATGTTCAAGTCGAAGAACGGCAAGAAGCTACTCAGGAAGAAGGTGCAGTTTCAGAACATGCCTCGTGAGTTCAAGCCGCTGTTGAAGGCGAAGCGGCCGGGCTACCTGATGGCGGATTACGATGGATCGCAGCTAGAGTTTCGCGTGGCTGCGTTCTTGGGACAGGACTCCCAGGCGATGATGGATATCGCGGATAAGAACTGGGACGCGCACGTCACGTCTGGTTCGGCAATGGCGCAGGTCTCGTACGACGAGTTGTTTGATAAGTACAAGGCAGGCGACAAGTGGGCGAGTGAGATCCGTCAGCAAGCGAAGCCGGAAACATTCAAGCCGCTGTATGGCGGCGAGAAAGGCACTCCGGCGCAGGAACGATGGTACAAAGCGTTCAAGGAGCGCTATGAAGGCATTGCGAAGGCTCAGGAGGACTGGGCTGCTGCTGTCCGTAAAGACAAGGTACTGGTTACGCCCTGGGGCATGCGGTATTACTGGCCGTATGCGAAGGTTGACCAGAGTGGACGACTCAACGTCAAGACGTCGGTCTACAATTACCCTGTGCAAGCGCTGGCTACGGCAGAAATCATTCCGATTGCGCTCGTGTACTTCTGGCATGGCCTTGCTGAGAGAGGTCTCTCGGATAGGTGTTTCCTTGTTAACACTGTCCATGATTCTGTTGCTTGTGAGATTGATCCAGCAGTCATAGAGGAGGTCGGCGAACTAGCGAAAGAGTCATTCACGCTGCGCGTGTACGAATATCTGAAGACGGTTTACAAGTTGGAGTTTAACGTCCCACTCGGCATCGGCATGAAGGTCGGTACGCACTGGGGGACAGGTGATGAGAGTAGTTTCAACATTTGGCCCGATGGCCGAGAGGAGAGAGTAAAGTGAGCGGTTTCAAAGTTTCGAAAGTTAATCAGGTGCAGATTCAGGTCGATCAGGAGACGGCTGCGTTGATTGCAGGGCTCCTGTTGCGAGTGAACTGGGATCAGTTCCCGCAGGCTGAGGGTCTGCGCGCTGCGCTGTACGACGAGGGCGGGCTCGAAGAGGATATCGACCTGACCTGGGACGAAGCCGGCGACGAGTTCGTCAAGGCGTAACTGTGGAGATCGTCGAATTCAGTTACGTGTCTGAGGAGTACGACGACGGCGAGATTTATCTGCCGGCGAAGGAAGTCGTAGTTACTCACGACCAAGAGGCGAAAGGCACGCTCGACGAGATAGTGACCTCCTTCAAGGAGTTCCTGTCTGCGCTGGGCTACTTGCCGCAGACCATTGACCGACTGCAAATTGTCGAACCGCAGGAGACCGAGTTTTAATGTCACAAACATTCAAAGGCTTTGTTGGCAAGATCCACGAGAAGTCTGGACGCGGGCGTAAAGGCCCGTGGACGCTCTACAGCACGATCCTGCAAGACGCGCAGGGAGAGGACGCTACTGACTGGCTGAGCTTCGGCTTTGACCGGCCAAACGTCAAGGAAGGCGACTACGTCAAGGTGACGGTGGATGAGGTTGACGGCCGCGACCGTGTGGTCGAGGTCAAGAAGCTCAAGAATCCTCCAGCGCGCGCCGCCAGCGCGAAGGGCTCGAAGTCTCGCGCCAGCGACGACAGCGCGGACAGCGTCGGTCCTGGCAAGCAGGAGTTCATTCACTACCAGAACTCGCGCGGCGCGGCCATCGAGGCGGTGCGTCTGCTGATCGAGGCTGACGCGCTTGCACTTCCCAAGGCCGGCACCAAGCCGGGCGAGGCGAAGCGCTACGCCATCATCGTTGCGGCTATTGACAAACTTACAGTTCAGTATTTTAATGACCTCCAGTCGATGCGTTTGCTGGAAACGGTCGCTGATGCCGGAGCTGTAAACACTAAGCCGGACGCTCCACTCCCGAAGGACTCGGAAGCCGAAGAGGATGAAGAGGACGACGACGAGGAGGAGGAGGCCGAGGAGGAGGAAGATGCCGACGACGAAGACGACGACGAGTAAGGTGAACTGGAAGGCTGCTACGGACCACGAGGTTGTAGTGGCAACGAAAGACTTCCAGATTCGTTTCGTGGATGCTCTGACGTTCGACAGCGTGACGCTGCCATTCCGAGGTAAACCGGGCTATCAGCTGGTGTACCGTCCGACCGGGCACGTGCAGGCCGAGGGCGTCGATGTGGTTGCGGCGGTCGCGCAAGCGTACCGCGAGCAGCGCGTACTGGACCGAGTCCGCGAGAAGCCCGAGCTGTTGGAGAGAGATCCCAACGAAGGCCGCTTGGCTGACTTCCTCGCCGACATGGACACTGAAGGGCGCGCCGCTAACTGAATTTCCTGTGAGTGGGAAATGACATTGGGGGATCGGAGACGGTCCCCTTCTTTTTCGGAGAGAGCATGAAAGTCCTAGTGACAGGCGGACGCGGCTATGCGGACAAGGAGTTTCTGTACTCGTTTATGGATCATATCCACAGTGGTGATCGCATACATATGGTTATTCATGGCGCTGCCGCTGGTGCTGATTCCCTTGCCGGACAGTGGGCGCGAGATCGCGGCGTGCAGGAAGTGGTCTGCCCTGCTAATTGGAACAAGCACGGTAGGCGCGCTGGTTATCTACGCAATTCTGCAATGGCCGATCTAGGACCGGACAAAGTCATTGCATTTCCTGGCGGCACAGGTACGAACATGATGGTTGAGATCGCAGATGAGCGAGGCATAGCTGTAATCCATGCATCTGATTATTGATGCTGATCCTATCGTGTATCGCTCCGGCTTCGCAGCCGAGCAGGTGCACTACGACGTCGTTGCAGAGGACTGCGACGGCAACCTGCGTGAAGCTCACTTCGAGCCGCAGGACGACATGACGGCGTTCCGCCGTATGCAGGCGTGGCTGGACGAGAACAAGCTGGCTGTGGTCGATGCGTTCAAGCAGGTGAAGACTGAGCCAGTGTCGCACGCGCTTATGATCGTGCGGCAGACCATTGAGAGCATCCTGAAGGAAGTGAACTTCAAGGATCGAGACCAGTATCATTTGCTGCTTAGTGGCCCTGGGAACTATCGCGAGAAGATCGCGACGTTCCGCCCGTACAAGGGCAACCGCGATCCTGAGCACAAGCCATACCACTATCAGGCGATTCGCGACTATCTGACGCAGCAGTGGGATGCCGTAGTTGTGACTGGCCACGAGGCCGATGATGAGGCTTCTATCCTTGCGCACGGCTTCCGCAAGCGCAAGCAGAAGTACATCATCGCGAGCATCGACAAAGACCTGCACCAGATCCCTGGCGTCCACTACGACTACCGGATCAAACAGCAGGTCACGATGCCGGAGGACGAGGCACGCATCGTACTGTGGCGGCAGGCGCTGTCTGGAGATACGACAGACAACATCCCAGGCGCGTGCGGGATCGGTGCCGTGAAGGCCCAGAAGTGGGTTGAGGAGTGGGTTGACGCCGGTCACGACGACGCGATGATGTGGGCAAACACTGTCGTCACATACACGCAGCAAGCGATAGGCAAGCCCGGCTGCTACTATACGCCGGACAACGCCGCAGAGGCTGCGCTGGAGAACATGCGGCTCGTGTATCTGCAACGCGAGCCCAACGAGCTATGGGTTCCGCCCGGCAGTGAGCCGGAATATGTGGAGGTTGGCCTTGACGACTAAAGAGGATGTGATGATTCTGGAGCAGTACATCGACTTCAGTTTCTGTGACGAGATCGACGCTGTTCCACTTGCGCACTGGCTTACGACTGATATAGTACGCATGATCGAGTTGATGGACGCTGAGCTGCAACGACGCGCAGATCAGGTTCCGACTGGAGAGGATGATGTTTGATTATTCCAATTCGGACGTTTACACGCACACTATCGAGGGGCGCATGTACCTGCGCGCTCCGAGATTCACGATACCAGCGATGGCTAGAGCACTTGCTAACACTGCCCGTTTCGGCGGTAATACGTATTGGCGCTATTCTGTCGCTCAGCATTGTGTACTGGTGTCAGAAATCATGGAGTACATGGCCATCGGCCATCCCCTCGAAGGACTCCTCCACGACGGAGTAGAGCACGTCCTGAGCGACATCCCATCGCCGTACAAGCATATGCCGGAGCTGCAAGGATACAAGGACGTGGAGCGGTGGCTGGATCAGAATCTGCGATATCAGTTCGAGCTGCAGTTGCAGCCGTCGAAGGAAATGAAGTTCGCCGACAGCGTGGCGCTCTTCGTCGAGGCGTGGTATCTGATCCCTGAGCGCGGCCAGGAGTTGACGTTTGCACCGGGCCACGATACTGCCAAGCAGTACGCAGGAGGCTTGATTTCTATGGGATGGCGTCCATACTACATGCATGAGCGCACTGCGGAAAGAATGTTCATCGAGCGTTACGAAGAGTTGAAGGACTATGACACAGAAAACCGCCCGCCCCTCACGTTCGAAGTCCCAGGATTATCTGAGGAAGAAGCAGCGTGAAGACGAAGAGTTCGCGCCGACCGTCGAAGAAGGTCTCTCCGACTACCAAAACGACCAGCTCCGACGCGAGCGGGACGAGAGTAGGGACGAAGCGGAGCGACAGGCGATGGCTCGCAGCAGACGGGTCCATCTGGGCAAGTAAGTTTGAATGGCAGGTATATGACGCACTCGTACGGCATTTCGCAAGCAGTCCTGGGACGTCCGTTGAACGCTGCGGACCAGATTGCACACTTGGCTATCATTCGAGCGTCAAAAACGGGCGATGCCTGGAATGTGGAACAGTTTGCGTTGTTCAGGAAAGGACATATACGCCGGATATACGTATTGTTCGAACATCCGAGTCGGGCGAGAAACGATGTACTTATATCGAGGCTAAGGGATACTTTGAAGGTGGAAAACGCAGTCTATTCCGTCAAGTTCTCAAATCGCACCAAGGCGTTGATATCCGTCTCGTGGCCGAGCGAGACCACTGGGTCACAAAAGGAAAGACCAAGCTCAGCGACTGGGCAAGACGATTCAAAGTGAAGTTCCACTTGTGGGACAAAGGCAAGCTACTGGAGAGTGATTGGTTATGAGATACTTTGCTCACATTGAGGTTGAGATCGAGGCTGACGATCTGGAAACCGCACAGCTCGTCGCAGACGATATCGCTGTCACAGTCAAGGATGAGTTCGTGTTCGAGGTTATCGACTCGTTCGTGGTGAACGTTGAATGAACGCGAAGAAGGCCAAGGCGCTGCGCAAGTTTCTGCGAGTCACAGGACTCGACCCGCGCGAGACGCGCTACAACTGGGTTATTCGCGTTGAGGGCGACACGCAGAAGCCCATCAACAGGTTGCTGCATCCCGAGTCGGGACGCGGCGTGTACAAACGTTTGAAGCCCTTATGGGCATGAGACCAGGAGCTGAGTTATGGCATTCACGCCTCATGGAGCACTATCGCAAGTCGGTGCCCGCCTCTCTTATCCGTCTTTCTCGGTTGCGTCGCGAGAAGACACAGTCGAGTTCTTCCGATCACAATGGAGCACTCCCGCTCAGCGAGCATACAACGCGTCTCATCGAACTTGCCCGGCTTGTAAAGGACGTGGATACGCTGTGTATCGCCGGAACAACGTCACCGTACGTGAATCCGTTGGATGCCAACGATGTCTCGGACTCGGAGCAATACCAAGGGTGCCGAATGCCAAGTAACGCTCCGGTCGGCTTGCCGACTGACGACAAGACTCGCAAGGAAGACTACCCGCTCTACAGCTTCATGTTCGGGTACTTCCCAGATGCGTGGCTTGCCGTCGTGCAGGTTGCCGTAGCAGGCAACAAACAGCACAATCCAGGTCAGCCTCTGCACTGGGCTCGCGGTAAGAGCATGGATCAGATGAATACCGCATGGAGGCATCAGTGGGATTACGGTCGCGGAGTGAAGCGCGACACGGACGGACAGTATCATCTGGCGAAAGCGGCGTGGCGCATCCTGGCGCAACTACAGCTTGACATTGAGGAGGAGCGCCGCCAGAATGGAGATAAGTGAATTAGAGCGTCGCCACATGATCGAAAATCTCGATACGCTGATGGCGGAGCTGGAGCAGAGCACCGAGATATCGCAGAAGGCGATAGACGGTTTGATCGAAGTGTACGCAATCCTTGGAGTAACCTATGAGCAAGCTTGAAATTCGCCAGAATGTTGCCGGCCTCAGCCGTGAGGACATCATGACCATCGGCCTCACGACGGCTATGCTGTCGCAGATTGGCCATGATGCAGCGTCTGATCTGATCGTGAAGACGCTCGACAAGTACGAGAACGAGATCATCCGCCTGAGCGGCGGCAACCAGTCCGAAGTCACGGAGTAATCCATGAGCGAGAAGAACCCGAAACTTGGCGAGCTGCGGACGCGGCTTGGCGTGTCCACGGACGACATGGCGTCGATCTTGTACGTGTACTCCGCGCATGCCTCTGCGCTGGGCGACAAGGATGCGGACAAGATCCCGGAAGTCCTGAACAAGTACGAGAAGGAAATCCTGCGCCAGCAGGAAGTCATCTCGCGCTTGCAGGCCAAGAACCGCAACTATCGCACGACCGTGAAGGGCTTGCAGCGGGCGCACGAGGCGTCTCTGCACCGCGAAAAGGCGCTGCAAGGCACTGTGGCTCGCACGCAAGAGATCGCGGACGCGCAGCTGCGCGAGTTTGTCGGCTGTCAGGTCGGCTCGTACTCGCCTGTACGGTTTAATAACGATGAGCCGCTTGGCGTCGTTGGTTACACCCAAGACGGCATTCGTACCGTCGTCTGATGCGACGACACTTGATTATCCCGGACACGCAAGTCCGGCCCGGAGTCCCGTTGGAGCATATATCTTGGGCAGCGCAAGCTGCCCTTGATTATAAGCCCGACGTCATTGTCGTGCTTGGCGACTGGTGGGACTTCTTCAGCCTCAACAGCCACGTTGAGAAGGGCTCGAAAGAGCTGGAAGGGACGCGCATCATCGAGGACATCGAAATAGGGAATGAAGCCTTCGAAATGTTCAATGGCCCGATCCGCGCCGAGCAGGCGCGATTGAAGCGGAACAAGAAGAAGGTGTGGGGGCTGGAGAAGTATTTCCTCTTCGGCAATCACGAGGAACGTGCTGTGCGCACGGTCAATAACGATCCCAGGCTCGAAGGGCTGCTGACGCTCGACCGCCTGGATACGCAGGACTTCAAGCGTCATCCGTTTCTGGAGGTCGTGACGATAGATGGGATCAAATACTCGCACTACTTTCAAAACATCAATTCCAAGCACGCGATTGGCGGAAGCATTGATAACCGACTTAATCGTATTGGGAATAGCTTTGTACAGGGTCACGAGCAAGGGTTCTTGTATGGAACTAGAGTATATCCCACCGGAGCAATTCGTCACGGACTGGTCGCAGGGAGCTTCTATCAGCACGACGAATCATACAAAGGACGGCAAGGCAACGGCCATTGGCGAGGTCTCGTAGTGTTGAACGAAGTCCGCGACGGCGATTACAGCGTGATGCCGATCACGATGGACTATCTGAGGCGCAAGTATGGGTAAGCTGCTATGCCTGATCGGGCTGCACAAGTGGATTGCAGCCCCAAGCGAGGCATGCTATTGTAATGTAGACACATGTAAGCGCTGTGGCAAGCGCACGATTGTAACGTACAACTGGTGACTGGAGAGGTAACATGACAGACGCAGAGATCGAAGAGGAGCGCAAGCGTATCGAGCCGCCGCTTGGTCCGCTGTACGTGGACAAGCTGGGGGACCAGCGCAATCGCGCACTGTTTCACGAGCTGGTACGGATTGGCGTGGTTGAGTGGAATCCGGAGTGGGGTGATCTGGACAAGGTTATGACCGACGAGTTCCCATACACGCCGGACGGCAGCATCGCACGTCCGTTCCTGACGCTGGAGGAGGCGCGAGACGCGCAGCAGCCGGGCCAGGACATCATCATCGCGGGCTACGCGACCATCGGTCGCAGGTTCGCAGCACCGAACATTCCGCAGAGCATCAAGGAGCGTACTGAATAATGGAAATGCTACGATACGTCCGCGCAGTGGCGCGTCAATACGAGCGCATGGACCCACCGTACAGCGGCACGCCGTTCGTGTACCTGACCGACTTCGAGGCGCTGGAGCTGCTTGAGGATCTGCGTATCGAGAACCCGCTGATCCCGCAGGTTGCCATCGAAGCTGCCATCGCCAACGACGATCCGTGGAGCGTGCTCACCGACGAAGTGACCACCGTCTACGGGCTGCAAGTCCGTCGCTATGGCACTTGAAGCTAGTGACCTGAACGACGGCGCGATCCTGCAACAGACGCGGCAGATCACGGACGAGAGAGGGAACATCCAGTTCGCGATCAAGCTGCCGTCTGGGCGGGATCTGAAAAGCGAGTTCATGCGCAAGGAGGATGCACGCGCCGGCATCAAGAAGTGGCTGGAGGTCGTCAAGGAGCAGGCTGTAGCCGACAGCGACGCGGAGCGCCTGGAGCGTGCAGCCAAGGCTCGTCGCGGCAACATGGACCTTGAGCGTCGTCCTGGCGACGATCAGCCGCTGTTCCGTGCTGGCGGTGCTCGCGGTGCTATTGACGAGGAGACCGGGCTGGAGAAGCCGCTGCCTGCGAAAGTTCCCACGGAAACTACGCCGGCCCAGCAGCAGACCCAGAAGGCCCTGGAGCGAGTGCTGGAGCACGCAAAGCAGCTGGATCAGCCGACGCAGGTTGACCCACTTGAATTCGCCAAGCAGCAGCGCGATATATATGCCAAGCAGGTCGAAGCTCTCTTGCTCGCACAGAAGAAGCTTCGGCAGTGGACCATCATCGTCGAGAACCTAGAGGAGTTTGAGTGATGTTTGATTTACTGAAGCCCAAGACTGTACAGTCGGTCCTGGCATCCGTGTACAAGGCCATCGACGATTTGGAAGTCGTCGCCGAGCAGCAAGAGTTGATCGCTGATGCGCGGCAGGCCGAGATCACCCAGCTCAAGCTGGAGCAGGACGCCGCGAACAAGGAGTTGAATCACGCCGTTGCCGTTGCCAACCGGCTGCGGTCCCTCGTCGAAGTGTAACACCTGTAGGAGAGCACACATGGCAAAGCAGAAGTTCCCGATCACGCGCAAGGAGTTCAGCCAGATCCTGCGCAAGCGTGGCGTTATCAAGTATGGTGAGCCGTACGGCGGAGCCGATACGTGTCCGCTGGCGCAAGCCATCAAATACAAGTATCCTACCGAGTATGCCAGGGTCGCCGTCGGCGGAGCAGGCAACTGGGCTCCTAATGGCAACTGGCTGAGCGAGACACTGGTGCCGTTGCCGGGCTGGGCCAAGCGATTCGTCGCGAAGTTCGATGCGTCTAATGGGACGTCTGCTGATGCCAAGCGCATCCAGCCGCTAGTTAAGTAAATGCTGACAGACGCCGAATTGCTGAAGCAGATCCAGCACTATGCCATAGAGCTGCGCTGGCAAGGTGATTGGCCGTTTGATTACAGTGGAGAGCTGTCAGTCGCTGCTATTTCTTTGCGAAGAGGAGGCAAGTGGTCGGCGTATCGACCGAGTGTTGCTGAAGCAGTAGAGGAATGCCTGAGAATTAACGAGTTGGAAATTGTATAGGCAACAAAAAGCCCGCACTTAGGCGGGCTGAATCGTTCTTCTTGTATGGGGGCTTCGGCCCCCTTTTTGTTATTTGCCGTACGGCCGTTTGTATTTAAGCACGTCCGGCGTCATCATGCGCGAGTACTTCAGGTTGCGCGCAGCTAGGCTGGCGGTGATTGCTTCCTTCGGCCACAGCGTCGTGCATGTCAGCAGCCACACGTAAATACCAAGCCAGCGCTCATCGTGGTGCTCATCGACCGGGCCATAGTAGTAAGCGTGGATGGCGTGCGAAGCCTCGTGTAGAGCTGAGGCGACGTTGTGATGTTTCTCCAGCAGGTTGATGCTCCAGTCATGAGGCCGGAAGAAGCTGGCCTGTCGGCCCCTGCGCGGCCGCACGACTGTGTGTGGAACTCCGTATGCATCTAGCGCCCACTTGATCCATTTGCGAGGCCCGTGAATTGTGCTGAACTGAGCGTAGTTCCAGTGATGCCACTCAGATTCCCAGTCGTAAACGCGCTGTGCTCGTCTGCTGACTTCCACAGGCTTATCTCTGCGTTTCTTCGTGCGACGAGTCCGGGCAGCACGCGCCCGTCTCCTCTCACCCATCGAGACAGCTCGTATGGAACATCATCGTACTCTCCTGCATTGATGCGTCGTCGGAGTGTGGACGCCTTGAGCCGGCCGGAGCCGAGGTTGAAGGTGAAGTCAGCAACCGCAGCCCAGCGGATCGGCGAGTGCGCAAGCACAGGGCACAGACGTACTGTGTCGAGGGCAGCCGCAGTCAGGTCCGTCAGCAGGAGCTGTTCCGCTTCCTCCTTCGTTATCGTCTGCCCCAGGCTCACGCCCCTGGTATGTCCGTACCCGATTGTCGGGATACCGGCAGGACACAGATACGCTTGCAAGCGTAGCCCTTCGAACTTCCGAGCAAGAGGGGCACATACATTCAAGACTGTGGAGATCACTTGCGTCCATTGAGGTACTCGAAGACTCGACCGAGGAACCAGAAGTTCGTGATGCCGGCGAAGAGAGTCCAGTCGTTCTCTCCCCACAGCGTCTGAACTGCCACGTCCCAAGTGATGCCTTGACGGCTCAGCTGATAGAACGCAGCGAACTTGACGAGAGCCCAGAAGCCGACGACCATGTAGGTCACTGTCGGCCGCACGAGTGCCGAGATCGTATCGGCAAACTTGAACCCCGTCTTCTGCGATCTATAGGCTTCCTTCACGGCTTCAAGGCCAGCGACGAGCTGAGCCTGATCCGCTTGGATGCGGTCACTGTCGAGCTTCATGTGACCCTGCACTTTGATGACTTCGAGCTGCTGCGCGCCCAGGTCGAGTTCGTGCTTGCGCTCGTTCTTGCGATCCCAGACTTTCAACAGCTCAGGCACGAGGCGCGCTACGGCTCCAAGGATGCCTCCGAATATCGGGTCCATTACTGTCTCTCCACTTCGACTTCAGTTTCTGGATAGTTCTCTTGCAGGTAGGCCATGAGCGCTGCGCGCGTGGCGAGGTTCGTGGCTGTTCCTGTCGTGCTGCGGTTCATCTTCGTCATCATCTGGTAGATGTTGGGATCGATGAAGAAGTCCGACGCCCTGGCGCTGGTGAGCGCCCGAGTTATGAAGCGGGCCATGAACGGGCCGCTGCGAGAGATCAGATTGATGGCCACGTCTTCCGGTGCTATTGGGGTGCCGGAGCTGCCGACATTGGGCCGAGCGTTCTTGATTACACGCAAGCCGTCCTTGATGCCTTCTATGCGCTCCAGCTCGCGGGGGCTCCACAGTCCGGACGTGCGCATGACGTCGCCGTCGAACAGCGCCTTCTGAAGCTCGTCAAGCGAGCGCTGGGAGTCCGCAGCTTCCCGGATCACGCCGGATCGGCTCACCGCGTCGTCGATCACGCCTTGCTTGAGTGAGCGCAGCAGCGCCGGGCTGTGCTGGGCCATGAAGTCGCGGATGTTCTCCTGCTTGCTGGGGCTGTAGCTCGCGAAGCGTTCGATCATTTCGCGGGGCTCTGTGGCTCCGTCCAGCATCTTGTACGTGGCAGCTTCCGACAGAGCGTTGGCTGCCTGCATCGCACGCCGGTACTCGGCGCGCGTATCGAGCAGCGTCTTGATCGCCTCGTCCTGCTGCTGCATGTTCTGGAGCCCGTCCAGATCGGCTTCGAGCCCCTGGTTGCGGAGCCGTGTGCCGAGGGCCTTGGCGATTGGATCGTCGCTCTTCTGTAGAGCAGTCAGCTCTTTAAGAGTCAGCGACAAGTCCTTGATGCTCATGGCCTTCTTGTCAGGCTGGAGCAGCGACTCAAGGTGGGCGATATACGACTCCTTGATCGGGGGCTTGTCGCGCACGCGCGCGTAGCTCTTGGCCTCGTCGAGCACCGAGCGAATCTCGTTGCGGAAGTTGTCGATGGGGATGGTCACGTCCGGGCCGGCTGTTGCCGCCGCCCGCGAGACCCCGTACTCGAAGGTCCGGCTGGCGTTCTGACGGATCGAGCCAATGTGGTCATCCATCGCTTCCTTCAGGATCGCGGCGTCGCCGCCGAGAGTCTGCCCAGGGCGCAGCGGTTGGCGCAGCGCGTTAGCAGCGTCCGCAATGAACTGGTCCGTCTGATCGGCGAAGAAGTTGACTTGATCTAGGTCGTATGCCCGGTGTTCGAGGTAGATCAGCTCAGGAACGCCAGTGCGCTGAGCCAGGGAGAACGGGGTGTTGGGCAGCGCCGACTGAGCCCGCGCGACGCGCGCGGCGGTCCTCCCCTCGTTGTTGATGCGCGCTAGCCCGCGCCCGACCACGTTCTTGATGGCAGGAGGCAGGCTGGGCACCACACCAAGGACGGCGTTGGCCGCGCCGCCGCCGAGGGTGTCGTCGAGCTTGGACCCTTCCGGGTCGAAGGTAAACGCGCCGCCCAGACCGCCAGAAAGGAAGTTCTTCGCCAGAGCCCCTATAACCGTCGTAGCGCGTGGCAGTGCTGCCTCCGGGGCGAGCGCCAGGGTGCCGGCCGAAGTCAGCTGTGCCGCAGCCTCGCGGCCCGGCATGAAGCGTCCAGCCTCCTCCGCCTCTGCGGATGCCACGGCTTCGCGGAGAAGCTCCTGCGCCGTGTACAGATCCTTCTTGCCACGGCCGGCCACGTGCTCACGAGTGAAGAAGTCGGAGACCGCCCCGTAGAGCTGCTTGCCGCCAGCCATCAGGCGATGCACGCCCTCGACCATACCAGAGCCGTACGAGCGCGCAGCCTCTGCCGCTGGCTCCGCAGAGGCAGGGTTCACGGCAGTCATGCTACCGAAGCCGGTCGGCCCGCGCTGCATGGCCTGTTGCGCGTAGCTCGCGGGCTGCTGGGGTGCGGGTTGCTGCGCCGGCGCTGCCGGCTGTTGCTCAGGCGCAAAGACGGCCGCAGCCTCCTCCGGGGAGTTGGCTTCGACCTCGTACGTCTGACCGTTGAACTCGACTTCGTAGACTTGCGCCATTACTTCTTGACTCGGACTCGCACGCCGGGACGGACTTCAACCCATTCGCCGGTGGCGGGCACCTTGGGTGCCGTAGTTCCCTGGGAACTCGCGCCGGCTCGCGGCGGAACGCCAAAGCGCTGGAGGAAGGCATCGACCTCGCCATCCGAGACCGGAGGCGTAGCGATGCTATCCCACACGCAGGGCTGGCCAGCCGTCTGGCACTGCTCGACCATCTTGGGGGTGATGTTCATGCCGGACGCGAGCGCCTGCTGCGAGCGCTTGCCGATGGCCAAGGTGTTCTTGACCGACTCGCGCAGCGCCGACAGGAACTCGGTCGGGCTCATGTCCATGTTGGGGAAGGAGCGCTGGAGCCGCTCGTACTCGGCGACCGCCGCCTGTGCGCCCGTGATGCTCTTGATGTAGTTGTTCAGGGCCTGGGTCGTCTGGATGCGGAAGTCGTAGTACTGCTGCGCCTGGGCCGCAACCTCCGGGCTGAAGCTCTGCCCGGTCAGCTTCTCGAAGCCCTTGTTCGCGGCCTGGATGACCTGGGTCGGCAGCGTCAGGAACGACGGGTTCCACTTCTGTGCGATGGTGGCGAAGCCGTCCAGCATCTTCGAGCTGTTCGCAATCGAGGTCTGGAGGTCGGTCACGACCGGCTTGGTAAGGCCGAGCACGTCCTCTTTGCTGCCCTGAATGGTGGGCTTGCCTGACTCGACGTAGCCGCGCGCGCGAAGCTCAGCACGCCGGATCGCGTCATTGGCCGGGACGTTGACCATCGCACCGGTCTGGGGGTGCATGTAGTTGACGCCTTCGGCCATACCCTGTACCAGCTCGTTGCCCTTGGCAGCCAGCTCCAGCGGGAACAGCCCGGCCTTGCGAGCCTCCTCGTTCTCCGCACGCTGGTCGGCGCGCGCCTGACGCGCCTGATCCGCCTTGAGCTTGTCCTGTTCGAGCTTGACCTGTCCGAGCTGCAACATCTGCATGTTGAGCTGGCTCGCGACGTTTGGATCCACGTCCGCGATGGCGTCTCGCATCGAGCGCAGCCGACGAATCTCAGTGTCTACGTCGGTGTCGCCTTCTTGGGGGACGACTCCTTCTTGCGCACGAGCGAGAGTATCATGCACGCGCTTCGCTTGCATTTCTTCTGGGTTGCCGAAGATGGCATCGAGCGCATTCGAGAACGTGGCCTGTTGCATGGCAATCGGATTGCCACTCGCCCACATTTCCTGATAGCGGGCACGGTTCGCCTGCTGCACCTGTTGCGGCGAGGCGATCTGTAGACCTGCAAAGGGATTACGCATTAATTGCCCACCTGCCCGTTGGCGAGCGCGTCATTGAGAGCGCCCCACGCATCGGGACTCTGAATTGTTTCACCACCGCCGCCGAAGATCCGGCCCAGCACTCCGCCGAACCCGTTGGGGTTCATCAGCGAGGAGCCGAGCTGGCTCCACATAGCAGCGTTCGCCTGACCGGCCGCACCGAAGGACGGAGAGCCGACGATCTGCGCCATGTTCGAGCCCGCGCCGACTCGCGCGTTGGCTGCTGCCTGCTCAGCCGACAGGCCCGCACCAAACATCTGGAGGAGCTGGGACTGGATGCCGGACTGGCCTTGCAGCGCTGCGCTCACGTTGCCGAGCTGCGCCGCCTGGAGCGACGCCGGCAGGCCCGCGAGATTGATCTGCGTGCCGAGCATGTTCTGCGCGCGGTTGTACAGCGTCTCGTTGCCGTACATACTGCGAGCGAAGCGCGCCTGATTCAAGTCAGCCGCGAGCTGCGTCGTCTGCCCGAAGCGCCCGAAGGCGCTGTTGAGCAACTGATCCTGCAAGCTGCTGCCCTGGAAGCCGGCACCGAACATTCCCTGCATCGCATTTGACAGCGCCGCCATGTTGTTGTTACCCTGCGCGGCAAGGCTCGTACCGAGGCCGGACTGACCGACCGCGAGGCCGAGCTGATTCTGCTGCGCTTGCTGCGCCATGTTCGTGGCAGCCAGTTGTCGCGAGAGATCCGCTTGACCGAGGCCACGCGCAAATGCTTCCGTCTGTAGTGCTCCACCTGTTGACCCTAGTCGGCCCGTGGCAAACAGATTGTCCGTTAGACCGGCGAACGCGCGTGCTTCTTCTGGCTGCGCCTGAGCGCGCAGAGTATTTAGAGTGTTCCCGTACGCCTGATCGTACGTCTGTCCCAGAGATCCGAGGAGAGCCTGAGCGTTACCGAAGGCCGTACCTTGCAGCCCAGTCTGGAACTGGTTCGAGCCGGGGATCTGCCCAGCAATCCCCTGTGCCCCAGCAAATAGCGCGGCAGGGTTGAACCCGCCAAGCTGCCCAGCCGTGGAGAGCCCCTGCTGTGCCTGGGTGAATGCCGAGTTGGCTCCGCCCAGGAGCTGATCGAGCCCATTGGTGTCGAGATTGGGAATGCCCTGCACGCCCTGGAACGCGCCCAGTGCCTGCTGCACATTCGCCGGCAGATCATTGGAGAAGGTCGGGACGCCCTGTCCGGCGTACCGGGAGAGAGCGGACGCGATAGGATCGAGCGCCCCGCCTTGCAAGACCAGCTGGCCCTGACCAGTGCCATCAGGATTACGGCTGTAGCCCCACGAGGTCCGCTGACCATCTGCCATGCCGCCCACTACGAAGGGCATGATGTTCGTGGTGGACTGCCCCAGAGCGCGGTTCTGCGCGTCTTGCGCTGCGCGGGCATTACGGTTCGAGCTGTACGCGCCGTAGGCGGTAGCACCAGCTCCGATGATTGCAGCGGTCGTAACGGCCATTTGTTAGATTGCCTTCATGTATATTCGTTCTACTGGCTTGAAGCCGGCCTTCTCATACATCGCTCCGACGACGTCGGGCATGCTGTCCTCAAGCGCGGCCATGTTCCAGAAGTTCGCTCCTCTGAGCTTCGCTTGTTTCTGGAGTTGCTGACGCAGCTTCGTGCCAGCACCATTGCCGCGATGTTCCTCGTCGATCCACCAAAATATCTCCAGCCCCTGCTTCTGGCTCTTGTTCCAGAACAGCGGCATGATGTAGGCAGCGGCTGTGCCGACCACCTTACCATCTACCTCGCACACGAGGAGGACGTGATTCGTGCGCAGGTCGTCGAATGTTTCTAACAGCGACGCCTCGTCGAGAGTCGAGTCGTGCCGGTATGGGTTGTGCTGGAAGAACTTATGGCCGATAGCCAATAAAGCGTCGTTATCGGCTGGAGACGATAATCTGATCTTCATGAGAAGAACATCGTCAGCACGAGTCGTCCGTTCTTCGCATCAGTGCCGAAGCCGCCTGACGGCTCAGCTCGATGCATCAGCTTGGCAGGAAAGATGGCAGCCCGGTTGGGTTTCATGTCCACTTGCTCGTAAATCTCCCAAGCGTTGCGCTTGTTTGTATCGAGCTGCCAAAGTCGCTCCTCGAACTTGTCACGTGGGTCCGTGACCATCCCAGACTTCTTGTGCCTCACGAAGCTCGTACCGCCTTTGCAGTGCTCCGGCCTGTTGAGGTAGAGCATGAGCGACGTGTTGCCCATGAGTGAGTCGGTGTGAGCCTGATGAGGGACAGGCACGCCAGCCAGCGAGAGGCGCATGAATAGCGCCGAAACATCGCGCGGCTTGAGCGTGCGTAGAATGAATCGCTTGACCTCTTCTGGAATATCCGTCGAGATACCTGGGTAGACGACTCCATCCACGGGGTTCTGTACGCCTGCAAAGTTGAGGGTGTCTGCGTATTCCCGCAGCCGGTTGTACATCGCCTCATCGAGAAAGTTATCTACGATGTCGATCATCAGTCGGTCTTGCCTTTCACCATTTTGTAAATGTAGTACGCAGCCGCCGCACAGGAGGCGATGCCTCCCATGAAGCCAGCGAAGATTGTGGCGATCTGTCCGAGATCGGCCAGAGTGACGCCGAAAGCTGTCACTCCGACAGCGCCACCTAGAAGTGCCATACGCTCACCCATTAGCGGATTCGGTAGGCGAATTGAACTGCCCATTGCCCGCTCCAAGAAGTGCTACCAGCTTGTAGCATAAGCTCCGCACGATTACCTGCAACGTCAGCTCTAACCCTAGTACTGCCTAGCGTAGCGCCATCTTCGAATCTATCTTCCTTAATAATACCGCTTAGGTCATACACTGAGATAAAATCAGATGCTACCGGAAGAGACACGTAATACGTGTATGTATCGCCGTTAACTACAGTACGACTAACTATGATGGTCATGTTTACCATCACAATGTCTCCCTGTCGCTGATAGAACGCTCCACCAACTGATGCAGACCCGCCTGACACCGTGATAGTCGGAGAAAACGCTCCAGACGACATAGTCTGCACGCCTAGCTGAGTCTGAATGTGTCCAATAGACGCTTTTCTAAAATAACCGTCAGACCCGTTAGTAACAAGGATCTGGCCGACCGTTGGGTTCTCGCCATTAGGAGCTGCTGAGTTGTAGTATCGAGAGAATAAATCTCCAGCAGCGTCACGCGACGGCACAGTGTTTGGAGACGAAGCCTCTGAGCGCTGCAAGCCATCCAGCAAGTCAGCATCGAGACCTGAGCCAGAACCGTCATTCGCCGCGTGCCACGCGGTCGCACCGTTCACCAGCACTGATGTGGCAGTGAGGTTGATCTGGGCAATAGCTGCGCCAGAGCCGCGATTGATCGCGATGGCGTTGGCCGCTGAGTTCTCTGCGCCATTGATGGCGCGAATAACTAGGACAGCAGTGTCAGCTACGAGATCCCACTTCTGGTTGTCTGTCGTCTGGTCCGACTCAAGCAGCTGCAATCTCGGAACGGTGTTCGAGATCGTCTGGTTGGCCGTGAACGTGTTGGCCGTTCCCTTGCGCGCGACGTCAGTCGGCGCGATGCCACCATTGAGCTGGATGTTAGGACCAAGTACGAGCGTGCCGTTCTGAAGCGCATACGCCAGCTTGCCCGGCGTGATGAGCTTGGAGTCTCCTGTGAGTGCGGAGGCTTCCGCGTTCGCCGCGATGTCGTTGCTGTCGAACTTCGTCTGAATGGCCGCTGAGATGGCAGCGAACTCAGGATCGAACTCAGCGCCGCGAATCTTCTTCGCAGGGTTGCCGGTCGTCAGCGCATCCTTAGGAGCGAAGGAAGTGATTTGTGTATAATCTGCCATTAAGCTAGTCGTCCGATCTTAGCAAACATTTCTGATTGTTGTAGTGCGAACTCGCCTTCGACGTCCGCCTCGATGCCCAGCCGGTAGTATTGTCCCTTGTGCCGTGCTGGCTTCTTGATGATACGCAGCGCCAAGCCGCCGCCGAACTCGTCCTCTCCGAACTCTCCCTCGTCCCATTCGGCCGTCGCATCGCCTGCGACAGTCTCGAACGAGGAGCGGAAGTCAGTGCGGAAGTCCACAGACCACTTGAAGATGATGCTGGTCTCAGACGTGACGAAGATGATCGCGCCGAGGCGCTTCAGGATCTTGACGTAGTTCGCAACCTGCTCGCCGAGATCGAGCCAGGGCGACTGATAGATGAATCGGAACTTCGTCCCGCGATCCGTCGCACCTGAGTACTGGCTAACGTAGCCATCAACGACAGACAGTAGCAGCGTGTCGTTCTCTCGCGTGCAGAGTGCGCTAGGACCAATCGTCCATCGAGTGATCGTACACAGCTCGTCGCCGTCCTCGTCGGACCAGCGTCGGCGCTGATCCAGCACCCAGGACTGCGCGGACTCCGGCAGCGACAGCACGTACGCCGCGAGGCGCGGGTTGTAGGTGCTGCGAATGAGGCGCGGATCTTCCACAGCCACCGCGTTTCGCAGGTCGTCACGCACGTACTTGGTCAGCGTGGTGATCGGGTTGCTCTTCTCCTGAATCACGCGAGACAGCGACTGCACGCCTTCCGGCGCGAGAAACAGCAGATCGGCCTCGCCGACTGCCTGGATGCTGTACTGAGTTAGTAACCCCGTACCGGAAATGATATCGACGACTGCGAGCTGCGTCGGGCTGATGCCGAGCACTCCGCTGTTACCGTCCCCGAAGAATACGATGTGCTTGCGGCCGAACACGACCAGCAGGCCGTTGAACTCCGAGAGCCCTGCGACGCGGTCAGTGCCCTGCGTCCAGATGTTGCTCATGTCGATCTGGCCAGCCCCAGCTCCGCCCCAGTCAAGGTGATCGAGCGTGGCAGAGTACTTAATCGTCTGCCCATCGGTCATTACGCCCCACACGCGACCGAACGCGCACAGCGCCACTTCACCAGTAGGCGCGGTGCCGCTCGACGGCACGATGGTAGCGAAATTCCCGGTGCCATTATAAACAATAGGTGTCAGGCCGTTCTGGAAGCCAAGGCACAGGTTGTTGAAGTTCTGAAAGCGCCACGTGCCATCGGCATCTGTGACGCTGCCTGAAATGTCAGAGCCTTCTGGATCTGCGAGGCTCGTACTGATGCCGCCATCCCAGGCAACGATAGTGATGAGGTCTCCGTCCTCCTGCTTGTACTCGTGGATCGTCTTGATCGTCGCAGCTGGGCTGATCGGAGTCGTCGTGACGTCCGTTATGCCGTCGCGAGCAGCGAGGCGACCAGCCGAGTCGATTATCGCATTGTCTGCCTGTGTGCAGTAGGCCGGCGACAGGATGCTACCAGACTGTGCGGTGTTGAGCCCGCGAAAGCCCGGTGTCACCAAGTCGATTGGCTGGAGCTGTTCCTTCGGGACGACGAATGCTTGCATTACTTCGCTACAAGGTCGAGCCCGCCCTGCTCCGTCCAGTCACGCGCGATAGCCGCGTCGAGTGCCAGTCGGAACCGCTCCTCAGTGTAGAGGCTGTTCACGCCAAGCTCCTCGCCGCGCTCGTGCAGCGCGTACCAGATCACACCGATTTCGAGCGGACGGTTGGGGATTAGAATAACTGTATCGAGCTGGTTGAATGCGACGCGCTCCTGTGGGACGACCATCGTCACACTCAGCAGCCGCGTCTGCAACGGAGTCGGATACACGAAGATGTTTGGGATGCCGTCTGCGCCCATCTTGAGCGCGAAGTAGACCGGCGCATCATTGACCGTCTCAGCGTTCACGCGACGACGGTAGACCAACTCAGAGTAATCAAGCTCTATGAGCTGGCGGGTATTCGAGGGGATCGTGACATCGAACACGAGTGCTGCGGTGTCGAATGCATTCGACTGCTGCACACGTACGAGTCGCGAGCGCTGGTTGGCACCAACAATGGGGGCGCTGTGCGCCTCACCTGGGATCGTCACAGAGAGATCGGTCCACAGCTGGGACCAATTGTGAGCATCCTCGATTTCTTCTTTGATCTGATTGACGAAGTGAGCAATCAGCTTGTGATAATCGGAGTCCAACTCAGTGATCGACGCCGCAACCTCGTCTTCCGAGAGCGTGCCGAGCACTTCATTCATGATTGCTTTGAACGTCGCCATGTCGGTCCTATGTTACAAAAAAGGGGCAGAGCTGTAACCCGTAGGCTACAGCCCAAGCCCCCATGTCAGCCGTTAGGCTTCGGTCGCGTCAGCCGGCACGACAATCGGGATGATGCTCGTGGAGCGGATCACCTTCGAGTCGTACAGCATGTCTGCCGTGAACAGATCGCCCAGGTACTCCTGCTTGTACTGGGTCTGGGTGCGGACACCCATCTGCTCGACCAGCACTTCCGAATCGCGCTGGAAGAACAGCACGAGGCGCTGGTCAGCCGCGCCGCCCGCATCCTCAACCAGCGGGAGCTGATTGGTGATGAAGATTTCGACAGCGTAGACGTCGCCGACTCGGCCGTTGCGGATGCTGTTACCAGCACCGGACTCGCCGGTAAACGCTTGCTCAGTGTATCGAGCGAAGCCCAGCATGTCCTGCTTCACAACAGGCGGAACGACCAGATAGCGGCCTGCCATCGGCGCATCGATGTCGTCGAGACGACGGATGCTTCGACGGATACCGAAGTCGGTCAGGTCAACCGCGTTGCCCGCGTTGGCGTTCGCGGTGCGGTCGAAGACCGTGGTGCCGTCGCCGGTGAAGGCGTTGGTGAGGCCAGTCGAAGTGCTGTCGATGGAACCGTCAGCATTCTCGACCAGGGTTGCGGAGCCGCCGTTACCGTTGGCGAGCATGTCAAGGATCAGATCCTTGTCCACGCGCTTCGCGATAGCGTAGCCCGCGTCGTCGGTGTAGAAGCGACGCAGAGAAGGCAGCGCCTGAACATCGACGATATCCTCGATGAGTCGGCTGTACTCCTTGTGCTTCGAGATCGAGATCACGATACCTGCGTCGGTGCCGTGCTGGATCAGGGTGACTTGGGTCTCGGCGACCTTGGTGGACGCCACGCCGCGCGACGGAGTCGGGATGCGGATGGTGTCGCCCTTCTTGCCGCGATGGTTGAGCTTGCGGACGAGGTTCGCCATGACAAGATTGCTCTTGTACGAGGCGACGACTTCGTTGCTCCACAGCTCAGGAACGAAGTTTTGGACTTCGCTTACGATGATGTGGTTTGTGCCAAGTGGCATATTCTAATTCCTGTGAGTGGGTTGTTACTTTGTGTGTTGAATGTTATTTGACGCGCTTTTCAGCGTAAGCCTTCATGATGACCGCCTGATACTCATCCGAGTAGTACAGCTCAGGGTTCGTCAGCTGGAGACGGAGAAGATCGGCACGGTTATAAATCTTGCCACCCTTCGATGATCCTTCGCTACCGCGCGAGCCGCTTTCCAGCGACGCAGCCTTGGCAGCATCCAGACGCTTGTTGTCGTCTTGCTGATTCACTTGTTTCTTGTGAGCCTTGTATTCGGTGAGTAGGTCGTTACCAGCGTCAAAGTCGCCAGCTTGTGCAGCCAGGGCAGCGCGCTTACGAATCGGCGAGCTGTTGATGAACTGCGTAAACTCGGCGTTATTAACGTACTCCTGATAGTCAGGGTGATCCTGCACAAGTCGCGCAGCAGCAGCGTTTCGGGCATGCTCGCGGGCCTCTTGTTCAGCATCTTGCTGAGCCTTGCTCAGCCTTGCGTTCACAACCTTTTCGATTGCGCCCGTTGGATCTTCGGCCAGATCCGTCGCTTTGATCTTCGGAGTTTCGGGCGCGTTCTGCGTTACTCCCGCTCCATTGGATCGAAGGTCGTTGTCACGTCGAAGGTTCAGAAGCCGGTCTGTCAGTACCCGCTGCGTGCCAAGATCATTGGCCATGCGACCAAGCTGTGATTCGAGCTGCTTGTAAGATTCAACAATGTCCTTTACGGACTTGCCTCGAAACTTCTCAGGCAGGTCGTCAGCGGGCGGCTGCTCCGCATTATCGTTCGCGGGAGCCTTCGCTGGCTGTTTCGCTGCGCCACTCGTGAGTGATGCAGCCTCTTCTCGCAAGCTCTTGGTCAGGTCTTCCAGATTTCCGAGCTGTTCAGAATCGCCGTCAACTACATTCATCATTCAAACCGTCCTCATAGGATTGTGGTTGTTCAAACAGCGCAAGATCAGTCGGAGCCGGCAGCCTTGCCGTAATCGCCATGTTCCCTCATGGACTTCTCCTCGATTGCCTTGCGTTCACGATGCACACGATCAAAGTGTGCGATGCTCTCTGGGGAAGCCGAAGCACTGAGAGCGATGTGGCTTCGGTCAATTCGTGGTGCTGGGAAGACTCTAGTTGCTAGAGCTGCCTCACACTCGCAAAATATTTCTCTTTCGTCGTACTCTACGAGTGCCTCGAATCTATGCCCTAGCGGACATTCGAAGTCGTAGAGCTTCTTACTCATAGTCGAGTTCGTCGTCTTCCTCTTGCGCGGCCGCAGCCTGTGCAGCGAGGTTCGCGAACTCGTTCTCCGTCACTTCCGGCAGCTGGAGCATTTGCATGAACGCAAAGCGTGCGCCGGTCGCGAGCTGATGTTCGTTCCAGTTCGAAGCGTTCAGTGCGCGCTGGGCCTGGGCTGTGACGCTCGCTTGAGCGAACTCCTCCAGAATCTTCCAGCCTGGGTGATCGAACAGATCCTCCAGCTTGTTGTATCGGTCGCGCTGCTCGTCGTTAAGGAACGACAGTTGAAGTTCATTCAGTGCCATAGTCTCTCCTCTGTGGCGTTACTTCGATGATGCCTTGGGCTTGTTCTTGTCGGCCTGGACCTTCTCACGATCCACCGACACCTTCATGAGCGCGATGCGGTTCTGCTCGCGCAGAATCTCCAGCTGTTGCAGCTCAAGCTGCAATCGCATCTGCTCCTGGATGAGCTTGTCGTCTTCGACGTCGGACTTCTTCGACTCTGCCAGCGCCTTCGCTAGAGTGAGCCGCGTCTCAGCTATAAGCTTCTGGTTCTCCAGCAGCACCTGCTGAGCCGTGCCCTTCGCAGCCTCGAACTGGAGATCGGCCAGCTCCTTCTGCTTCTGCACTTCTTCAGGCGGCGGCGGAGCCATAGCCTCGTCGATGGCCCTGATGATTTCGGCCTTCACAGGCGACGCGCTGTGCTCGATGATGCCCTTCGCAACGATCAGCGCAACCTTCGGAGAGGTCTCCGGGAGCATGCCGATCAGCTGCGTCATTTGCATCGCCTCGACCTCGCGAGCAACGATGCCGAGCGTGGCCTTGACGATGAAGTCGTAGTCGTTGGGATACTTGCGCGGCTCGAACTGCATGTATCGCCACATGGCCTTCTTGATGACCGGCTGTAGCAAGTTGCGATCCACGTTCGCAATAGCGCGCTTCGAGCGCTTAACGAACGCGCCCATGAGCATGCTGTTCGCGCTCATCGCGTTGGAGCCCGACTGGCTTTGTGACTTCAGCGCAGTGGCTGTGTCGAATGCGCCGGTGCCCATCTGCACCATGCGCTCCATTTCGGCAGCTTGGTTGAACGTATTCGGGTTGATGTCGCCGATGCCGATAGGCGCTAGGACTTCGTTGGGGTTGCCGTTCGTCAACCAGATTTTGCCAGGATAGACTTCCATCTTGAAGCCGCGCGGAACGCGACCGGAGTCCACACCAAGCATCGGGCTGGAGACAAAGCCGAGCGCGTCGATGCGCGCGCGCACTTCAGCATCGAGTGCCTTCTGCGGGTTGTAACCTTTCTCCGATACGCTCCGCCCCCAGAACCGTCCTGGCACCTTCTCGAACTGGAACGCGATGATCGAGCGGTCCTTCATGACGAACGGGTTGGCCATCGCACGCAGCAGGACGCTGTCGTTGGCGATAGTCACAATCGCCTCGATCAGCGGGCCGTCGCCGTAGTCTGGACGCTCAGCCATGTCCTGATCGAGCAGTGCGTCGAGCACGTTATCCGGCTCGCGCCGTTCCGTCAGCTCGCGCAGGAGCATCAGAGGCACCTTGCCGTGCCACTCAGTAATCACGACGCTGTCGGCGTCGCCTGCGCTCAGCATGCCCTCTGGATCGTCACCGTCGATGGCCTTCTGCTGTGCTGCCTGTGACGGGAACAGATACTGGAGAGCGTCTTCTCGGTAGATGCCCTGCTCGATCTTCTCAAGCACCGAATGCATCGGCTTCTCGACCTTGTGCGCGCACGCGAGCATCTCGCTGATCGTGCGGCCCGCAGGGTCAGGGATGAACTCGTCGGGACGAATAGAATCGACCGTGACGTACACGCGATCCGCGCCCTGCGCTTCGAGCGCCTGGGTCTGCTGGTTGCGCACGGGCTTCTCTGCACGCCGAACTTCCGTGTTGATCTTCACGATGCCGGTGCCGAAGATGGCCGCATTGAGGATCGCTTCGGAGAGCGCATCCTTCACGTTCACCAGCTCGAAGTCTTCGAGCAGCTGGTCACGCGCAGCCGTGGCGTCTGCCTTCTCCTGATCCGCGAGATCGTCGATCACGTCGAACCAAGTATCCTTGCTGAACACCGCCTCCTCGATTTCGGAGACGGTCATTTCAATAGCCTGCGCCAGCGCGGGCGCGATCAAGCGAGAGCGCTCAGTGGCGCGGCTACGATCATTCGTATTCCACATGCCGCGATACATGCGCCAGTACTCGCCCCAGCGCTTCTCATATCCGCGATTGCGATGATCTTCCCACTTGTTCGCGCGCTCTACGATCCAGCCGACGAGCCGCTGGCCCGGCTGCATGGCCGTGCCGAGCGAGGCTGGAGAGACGGACTCCGGCGTGTCAACGATGATCGATTGGCCGGAAGTCGGTAGCGTAGTTGCCATTAGTATCCTGCGTCTAGGTCAAGCGCTTGCCATTCTTCGACGTCTGCGGCTTGAGCGAATATCGAGTTGGACATTTGATCGACGTATGCCGGCGCGTCGAGCATGTCGTCATGCGCCAGGGGATCAGGGAAGTCCGCCGCTTGTTCGAGGAAGTGGTCGTTCCACGGGCCACGCACGAGCTTGATGAGCCGGCGCTCCGCGCGACCTTGCAGCGCCCAGGCGATGCGGTCGTGTTTCTTGTTGCCTCCGTGGCGAAGCTCCTCGACGTGCATGTAGCGATTGAACTCGCGCATGTAATCGTTGAGGTATGGCATGACGGCTTCCTTGCTCATGCCCTGCTCGATACCTAGTCGAGCTGATGCGTACTTGCGTCCGGTCTGTACGATGCGTAGTGCCGTCTCGCGCACGTCCCAATGCCCGTGCTGCATGTTGAGAATGATCCACTGATCGCCGACGACAGCAACTTCACAAATGACGGACTCGTCGGTACGTAGGATTTTCTTTCCATCCACTTTCTTAAAGCCGGCGAGGTCGCAAGAGATGTAGACGTCAGCTGTGCCAACTAGCCTCCCGTTCATGAGAATGCCGGGCACGTCGTCCACGATTGGGAACCAGTCCGGCTTGAGCACTTTGCCTCCGCCTGAAATGAAGGAGGCTTCAATTTCCTGCCGAACGACTTCGCTCGTCTTGTTGCGCGTCAAGCGCTCAATCTCGCGCTTTCGGATGAACGGGTTGTCGCTGGAGCTGAAGTGGAACGCTTCCCAGTCGGACCAGTCAACCGGCCTTCCTTGCTCATCGTGCGTAGGCTTGAGCAGCGCACCCATGAACAGCTTGTAGAAATGGTTCTTGCCTTTCGGCGTTCCGATGAACATAGCCGCGCCTTCAACGTCCATGAGCGCGGGATCGATAATCTCGTCCCAGACGTTCGCCTTCATGTCGGCGTACTCGTCGAGGACCACGAACTGATAACCAGTACCACGGAGAGAGTCTGGATTGTCAGCGCCGCGAATATACATTCGCCGGCCGTTGATGAGTTCGATCCAGCCCTCGTTCACGTTCTCGTTGCGGATGAATCCGCCTTGCGCCTCGAAGCCCAGCAGCGTGCGCAGCTTGGGCCACATGATACGTTTCGCCTGATCGAACGTCGGAGCGACGTAGTAGACGCCGTTCTCGACCGTCATGGGATACCCGTTCCACTCGTCCATGAGCGTCATGACTGCCATGACGGCTGCAGCCAGATGTGACTTTCCGAAGCGCCGTCCGGCTGCTACTACTTTGAACCGCGCAGGGTTGTTGTAGATAGCAGCCTGACCGGCGTGCAGACTAAGCTTTAGTTGTCGCTCACCAGCAAACAATTAGCGACCTAGAACGGTGAGATTCCACGTGCTCGACGCAATGTCGCGAGTGCCGGTAGATTCGTTTTGAAATCGAATCTCAACTGTATTGGCTGCGACAACTGATGCGCTGAAGAGGACGTCAAGAACGTCAGTGCCCGGACCACACAATACAGTGTCTCCGAGGGCTGCGCCAGGAACCGTGACAGATACGGTCTCACCTGCGCCGTCTGCAAGGCTGCCTGGGTTGATAGTGGCCTGATGCAGAATGACCTTCGAGAACACCGAGCGGAATTGCTTGGCGAATGACATTAGGTCGTCCCCTTACCGCGCGACGTGCTCTGGTTGTTGGGTTGGCCGGACTGACCAAGGAAGTCAGGCGGCTGATGCAGCTTGTGGTCCGTCGGACCTTTGTTCACGATGTTTCCGCCGGAGCTATCTGCTCCAGTCTTTTGCTTGTTGGCGTCTGCGCCGGTTGACATGATATTTCCTCTACTTGAGTGACTTCTATTGCTTGAGGCTGCTGCTTTTCCTGCTCGACCTTGAAGGTTGCGTTCTCAACGATGACGCGGATCGATGGCTGCTCCTTGCCTCCTTCGTCACCATCTGATACTCGACTCAGGAAGTAGTCGAAGACCAGCTTGGCGGCAGCCATGTTTCCGTTGGCTGCCTTGTTCAACACCTTCTCCAGTACCTTCTTGACCTTTCTCGGATCGACGTGCTGGCGTAGTGCCAGCTCCATGTCCTGCTTTAGAGCTACGATTTCGTTCTTCGAGCCCTTCGGTCGTCCCTTCGGGTTGCCGGATACGCCGGCAGGAAATTGGCCTTTCTCTGTTCGCTCGCTCATCGTCCGAGTCTGTAGCCGAAGAAACGTCGTCGCATGATGGCTCGCGCCGGAGGCGCATCAGGCTGGCCGTCCCAGATGAGACCGGCAGCAAAGCCGTCCATCGTGTAGAGCGCCTGTTCGAGCACGACGCGGTAGTCGCGGCTGAGCCGGACGTCTTGCCCGTTCAGCGAATATGAGCCGCCTTCCATGTTGATGTAGATGTCGCGGAAGCCTTCCGAGCCCTGAAGCTCGTACAGGCCCATTTCTGCGACGAGAACAAGATTCTCAATCGGAGTAACGAGATCGACGTCCTGCCCTGTGAGCGTGTACGTGGCAAACTCCATGTTCACCTGAATCTCGCGGTAGGCGTCTGAGCCGATCAGCGTGTACGAGCCAGATTCTGCATTGAGACTTGGCGTCTGCTTCACGAGGCCAGCGTCGCGGCCGGTGAGCCCGTAGGAGCCCTGGTCACACGTGATGGTGTACGCAGCACCCGTCCCTGCTGCGTTGACGTTGAAGCCGATGATGTAGCTGTCGCAGCAGCTGTCGGTCGAAGTGAATCCTGGAGTTACAGATCCGTTTCCGTCCTGATATACCAGGATGGTAGACTGGAAAGCTGTGTCTATTGACTCGGCTTCTAATAGCTGAGTCGAGCCCGTATGCGGGCCAATGTTTGATCCGATAACAAGACCAAAAGCAAGAGCCCTTTCACCCGTGACCGTAGATACCGTTACAGTCAGAGGCACGACCGGATCGGCGTTGTCGTTGTTAGTTAGTATAATGTCATCAGGATCAGCCGTATCTACGCCTTGAAGCGAGTATACAAAAACAGACCAAAGTGCGTCATCTGATGCTGTACAGGTAAATGATGTCGCACCGGCCGACGGACTAACTACCCGATATATATGAAGTCCAGCCAGAGGCGTATTAATCAGCGTCGGCGTCTGTCCTGCAAAGGACGGAGAGCTGAGAGTTACCTCATTCGATGCGTACACGAAGATATACGTGACGACATTACTACCAGCGGCTATTGTGTGACTGCAATTTGGCTGGTTAAAGAAGCTGTGCCCACTATTGCTCGTGGGTGTGCCTAGCGTGCTGACTGCCATTTACACGTTCACAAATCCGAGAGGTGGACCAATCCAGTGACGGCCGACACTAGGGCTAAGGTTAGTTCCAAACGTCAACATGCGTCCGACTTTTATATGTCGTCCAGTATTGCCGTCGTTCGGATTATTGAAGTAACCGCCACCCATGACATCAACGTCAGCAATATAGTTAGTATTGACGGTTACGCTGCCGGGCACTGGCCAGTAATTCCAAGCAGTTCCTCGCTCAAGTATCTGCCCGTTTCTGCGAGTAATGCGCATGCCAATAAAGCCATCCGGCTCATCTGCCGTGCTCATAACCTGAACTCTCATCTCTACGTTGACGATCTCGTCAGCGTCAATGATTGGATTTCCCTGGCTGTCAGTCCCAGAAGTGGCTCGAATGACGAAAGGCTGAGGAAAGTGTGCATTACCTGCTACGGTAACGTCGTCTATGTCGCTATGATGCACACCAGGGACGAAGTTCTGCGTGCTGTACATTCTGACTGTGCCCTGGGCTGGACAGAAAGTTAGAACATTCGAAAGACGAGCCGCCGTAGGCGTGCCCTCGGCCTCGTTCATATGATTGATATACAACATCGGTCTATCTTGCAGCGAGGCTGCTATATTAAAAGACCGTGCCGTTCTAACAATGATCCACTTAGGCATAGCCGTGCTGTCCGCACAGAACAGATCAGAGAACCTTGTCTCCCATCTGATGTTTACCTGCCGAACCTGCTTAGTGGCGTTCTTCCAGAAATTGATGTTATTGAATCCTGCATACCCATCGTTGATGGTAGGAGGATATATAGTAGCAACGCCTGTAGTGCCATTCCACCAGGACTCATTAGCAAACTGAACCGACGCTCCGGTCGACTGAGCAATCGATAGGGTGTTATTTACAGCAACCGATATGATCGGCGCGTCGTCTGGATCGTAGTCCGCGAAGTTAGTCAGCACCAGTCCGTCATTGTTTCCGGACGGAGTATAGCTAAGACCAACGTCTCGGCCAGTTATGGAATACTGTCCAGCCTCAGCAAATAGGAGATTGGAACCAGGAATTGGATGTCCAATCTTCAGTCGTTGATTTGCCAATGTTACTTGCCGCCTTTACGCCAATGTTCCTCGATTGCCCAGACTTCGAGCGGTGAGCGTCCCTCGCGAGACAGGCCATTCGAGAATGTGCCGCTCGTGTAAGGTATGTCACGCCCCGGACCAGTCGGGAGGGGAGCGTGCCAGTGCGCGCCCGGATTAGTTGGATCGATCAGCGTACTTGGAACGCTGAACCAGCCGCCATCTTCTTCGACGGTGTCTACGAACTGAAATGATGTACTGCCGCCATTCAGGCGATTGCGCAGCTGCGTGAAAACGTTCGCTACGCGCCCATGTGACGAAGTGCGAATTGCCGGCTGCGCGCCGACACTGCTGTCCATGAGATCGACAAAGTTGAACCACTCTTGCAGCGTCGGGGCTTGCGGATTCGCTGCCCACTGCAAGTAGCCTGCTGATTCTGTGCCCCACGAGCCGGGCCAAGCTGTAGAGCGAAGCGTGCTCTGCTGCCAAGACGGAACGCTGCTGTTTACGAGCGCAGCCTGATTGGCAGCCGTCCATCCATGAACTGCGTTTCCGGCGAGGTAGCCGACTGTGCCCGTCTGCGCTCCACCACTTCGAACGCGAACTGCGACAATCGAGCTAGTGTGCTCCGGCCCTCGAACGAATCCATTTCCAACAATGTTGGCGATGCGAGGAGCGGTAGTGTTCTGGCTCCAGATGTCGATTGCCTCGCCGTTGCCGCCTCCAGGCCGTCCGCCTGCGTTGTAGTAGAGGTTGTTGGCTGCTGCGATCTGCTGGGCATTGACTGCCGGCGTGCGGCCGGTCGTATGAGCAAAGAAGTTGCGATAGAACGAAACGCTGCCGGGCTGGCCTGACTCCGAGTCGCCGCCGATCAGCGGCCCGAAGCCATGGTCGGTATTGGTCGGATCACCAGGATGCTCGATGATCGAGTCGTGGAGCGGACTGATGAACGCGTTGTACGCCCACGTCACCAGATGGCTGGTGCGGTAGAAGTCACAAAGCTCGTCCACTGACCACGCGAACTCGTTGTTGATGAGCACGATGTTTGTTGGAGAACACGTGCCGCATCCTTGCCCGAACGGATCGCGATTGTCTGCACCTAGACCTGGGGTCGTGTCGCCCATGTACGAGCGAAGGTGCATGACGACGACGTTACCGCCGCCGTTGATGAAAATCTTTGTGTTCTGGATGAACAGCCCTGGCGCGGGAGCGAACTGCCCCCAGTACGAGAAGAAACCAGAGGTCGGTACAGGGCCTTCCTGACCTGGGAGACTCGCCGCGACGTTGACCCATCCACTTATGATCGGGATGATAACCTTCGGCGAGACGGCAGCGCGCCAGCAGTAGGCAAAGCTGCCAGAATAAACGTTTGCTCCAAGTTCCGGGCGGGCTGAGCCCACTTCGGCCGCATCGAGTCGATCAATCAAGAAGATCGAAGTTGCCGGAGTTGACAAATGGCGACCAGTGCCGCCCGGAGTGTCCATTCCATATCCACCATGCCCCGGCAGCACCGGAATGTATGATGGATTATGGACGTTCCACGTCAGACCTTGGAAGCCTGAGTGGGACAGATTGGCCTGGAACCCATTCAGCGCGTAGTTGCCCCGCTCTGCTACCAGTATGCGGTTGCCCGGTGCTGGGTAGCCGATGCGGAACTTCTGGTGCGCCATTTAGGTGATAAGTGACCAATTACCGCCTGAGAACTTAAGTCTCCACGTCGTCCCGACCGTAGTGTCGGCCGCGACGATAGCGGTGCCGTTCCAATTGTTGATGGTGAGAGCGTTGGTCTGCGAGCCGGTGCGCCGGCGCACAGCGAGCATAGTTCCCTCTGGAACTGGGACTCCAGAGAACTGCGTACCCGCAGGCCCCATGACGTTCGAGAGCGTCAGCGTAGCATTGGCCGTAAGCGCAGCAGGGAAGCGAATCCATGCGTTTCTAGCGTATGCGCCGTACAGTGTATAGTTACCAACAAGCTCCATCGTCATTCCATCAATCTGAGCACCGGGCTCTGTGCCGGTGCTAATGCGTCGAACGAATGAAGCGCTCATTGGCCCGAATTGCGCAGGATCGATAGTATGATCAGGTCTGACGTTATCTCGAAGACTGGTGCCAGTTCCGTCGATAAGACGGAGGTTTTCGATAGTAACAGAGCCAGGATTCTGATCCCTACCTGCTGCGAACGCCGGATCGGTACCTTGGAAAGATACGTTCAGAGGCAGATCGACGTACGAAGACGAATTGATGATAACTGGCAAGTTCTGGACAGTAGCAGACGACTCACCAACCAACCTAATAAGCGACGGAGAGCCACTGGCTATGGCCGACTCTACTCGATTATCTAGGACAGTAAGTCCATTAAACGACGCGTTAGAAATATTGAGCATAACGAGCGTCGGAGTAGAGTTAGTAAGCCTGTTCTGCTCGAAATGAACCGAATTGAAGTTTGCGCCGCGAACATTCGTCAGCTTCATTAGAGTGTTTGCGATACACCACTCGATATTTAGCTGGTTGAAGTTCGAGTCATGCATTTGCTGACTGCCAGCCATCTCCCAAAGGAACGGGCTAGTAACTGAACCAGCTACAGAAGTAGAAGTTACACCAGACAGGTAGATATTGTCATATCTGTTGCCCGTACCGAAGTTCGCAATGTGAAGCAAACTGAAGCTCGAACGAAACACCTTAATGTTTTCTACGGTGTTCGAAAAGAAGGACATGCCCTGAGGGATGTAAACTCCTCGATACGAGCGGTTGTTGGTGATGGTGCTGCCAATTCGCATATTTGCAATGCGACTGAGCCACAAGTTGCCAAGACGAAGAGCATTAGCATTAGTATTGGCTGATTGGTCTGCCAAGTAATGAAGAGTCATGCCCTCTACGTCCATACCAAACAAGTCACTGCCAACAGCAGTTCCTAGATTTCCGACTGTAAGGATCGGAGAATCGTCTGATGCCTGATATAGCGTCGCAGAAATAGGAGAACGCCAAATAAGACGGCCAGTTATTTGTAGGCCGTTTGCAGATTCAATTTCATAGTCGCCATGATCAAGCTCAAAATACATGCGATTGTTGATCGCATGATCTATTGCTGCCTGAAGGGCAACCGCGTTTGCTTGGCGAGTGACGGAGTCAAGGCCCGTGCCGGCCGTGAGCCCAGGCCACTTGTCACCTCGCACGGTACCACGTAGGACCGGCGCTGCTTCGAGTTCTTCGAATGTCACGTCGTTTGGGTCCGTCTCACCAATTCTGATGCGACCACGCGCCACAACTTAGCGTGGCTTCTTGCCACTGAGCAGAGTCGAGAGCGCAGCGATTTCTTTCTTGAGGTCGATGTAGCGTTCGCCGCCGCGAATGTTGCTGATCTTGATCGCGTGGCGCTCCGCAGCCAGTCGGGCTTCCTCGGCACGCCGATTCAGCTCATCCAGCTCCTCTTGCAGCGGAACCAGCGAGGCGTTGATACGGTCGCGCTCTGCGACCAGCTCAGCAAGCCGCTCGCGGTACGGCTGATAAACGTCGTTCACTTTGTCGGTCATGAATTACACCATCTGCCAGAGGCCATTGGTTGCGTCGAAGTCGAGTGTGAAGGTCTCGGACGTCAGCAGCGTGATGCTCGAACCGTAGTCGTACCACGCGACGAGCGGATCGGCTGGCGAAGTCGGAGTGTCGTTGTAAATAACGACGTAACGGAACGGACCAATGCTGCCGCCTGACGCGGTTAGCACTTCGTCCGCAATTGTGACCTTTGCGGTGCCGCTGGTTTCCGTCAGCGTGACGGTATCGAGCGTCATGCCACCAGCCGAGTAGCCGTTACCGGCCGAAATCTCGGTGATGTTTGCAAAGACCGTGTTTGTAGCGACCGGGGCCGTATTTGTGAGCGCAGCTTTGAAGGTGTGCGACGCCCAGTTGTGAACGCCACGGTTCAGCTGGTCAACGTAGTCCTGAAACTTGTTATAAGCAGCCACTTATGCCTCTCAGAATAGTGGAGTAACGGAACAAATGGCGCTTGAGACGCCTGTAGCAGTGATAAATGCCAGATGGGTCGCCCCAGGAGGCACCTTGTAGACCAGAGATCCAGGCCCCTGGTACTTCTGAGACGTGCTCGCGTTCACACCAGAGTTGCCGAACTGCCAATGAACCGAGTCACTGAACGAAACTTCGACGACAGAGCCGGGTCGCGCCGACGTCGGCAGCGTCAAACGGACGGATGTGCCGTTCGATGTGCCGATCACTGTGGCGGAATCTTCGGGCGCGAGGACTTGAATCGGATTGTCCGCCTTGTCTCGCGCAAGGTTTGCTTCTGGCATGCTGCCTCGATAATGGAAAGAAGGTGGAGCTGAGTTGTTTGCACTGGGAGCCCTGCCACTCTGGCAGTGGAGCGCTATCAGCACCCAGGTCTTGCTGGAGTCCGGGCCTCTCTCCCCCGCCGCTACGCGGGTTGATCGTAGGAGTAGCGCCGCCGCGCGAGAGGACACCGGAGAATAGTGAGCCCCCTCCCGAGGGAGGCAGGTCATTTAAGACCTTAGTTCAAGGGCTCGTAGATGGTTGCGGGAGGAGGATTCGAACCTTCCGACATGCGGCTTATGAGACCGCCGTTGCTACCACTGAACTATCCCGCAGAAAAGACATGCCGGTCTGGGTTCAACCGGCCGGGAGGCCCCTCGTCATTGCCTCTCGATGCATTGGTGCTCCGCCTAGAGTCATCACGGAGCGTGCCCCCTGACTTCAGGCTCGTACGTGCCCAGGGGGTTTGCCCGTAGCTAGCGGGCCAAACACAATATAGTCCCCCGGCCTTTCGGCCGGTAGATTGCTCTCGCCTCTCAGGCAGATTACAATCCGTATGGAACTCAGCGGAGAGAAAGCTATTGATGCCTTCGGCATCCAGTTCAGCTATCGGGGTTCTGGATTTCCCGAACCCCTCTATAAACTAGATACCCACTTCGAAGAAGAAAACCGCAAAACTTGACATGGACTAACGTCCATGGTGTATAATATGCAGTTATTTTGCTAGTCAAAAGAGGGTCTGAATGACCCGAATCTGGGTACCGCTGACCAAGGGGATACCATCCCCCTGACCCCCTTCCTCGATCAGCCATGATTTTTACCTATCGATCAGCCCTAACCATAGAAAACTTCTATCATTTTTCGCTTGACAGCAGGGCAAAAGTCTGACCTGTTTTTCTCCTGTACCAGAACCCCCGGCAGACCCCCGTTATCCCTTGCTTTTCTGGTGAGCTTGTGCGCCAGGAACAAAAACAGAAAGACCTGTGCGGGGGTACCCCCAGTCGATTGGTGAATCGGAGGATCGAATCGCGCTGCGATCAGTGGATACTCGTGCCTGAACGGCACGAATGCAGACTGCCATTTGACATAATGGCTATTATGCGCCTAGATGCGTGTGTTATGTTAAGCGCAAGCGCGCTGGCCTGGATATCTCCAGACCGAACGCGCCTACGGACGCGGCATGCACGTGACTACACACCGCGCACCATGCCAGGACTAGCGCAATCCGCCAGTACTGGCTTCGTAGTCGTAAGCGCTCTGTACGATCGTGTGATAGCGCATGATGTGTGCGTCCTGATCGTCAGCGTTGAACGCGACGCGCTCACGCGCTTCTGCGAATTCTGGAGACTGCGTCTTGCGCCCATAAACGTGCGCCAGTGCGCGAATATCTTCGTCGGTCAGTTCAACAAACATGGCAGTAAACCTCGTGTGTGTGTGTGGATCGGACGAGTGATAGTGTCCACAGATCGCAGACACTATCCCATCGTGGAAACTGCGTATCGCTAGGCCAGTGGATCAGTAAACACGAGCTGTCCGCTGTCAGGCTTGAACATCACATTACCCCAGTGCAGATCACACGTGGCGCGCGCCTTGTTCATGGCATACCGGATAACGTTCTCAGCACGACGCAGCTGTCTGAACATCTTAGCGCCTGGAGATAGTTCGCCGAATCGACGAAGCAATTCCCCCGACGGAACATCCCAGATGCGATTTTCGCGCAACCCGTCTATCACGCGCTGCTGATGTGGCGTAAGCAGATCGCTGTCGTTAGCGCCGACAAGCTTATCTAGCACAAGCACAAGCACGCGGTCATAGTCGCGTCGGGAGGCATTAGGAGCGTACGGGCTGCGGACATGAAACATTGTCGCCTCATACACGCGAGGCAACCACGCACAAGGCTTGCCCCTGTCCTGCAATCGTATGGTAGCGCGAATGAAGGCAGTATAGCCTCGATCACGATAGCGCAGTACCTTGACGACTCGGTCAGCGTACACAGGATGCTGATACGCTGTCGCGTAGCAACCTGAACCAAGCATACGAAGCTTGGTGTTGGGGAACATCACATTTAACACAGCCTCGTATGGTTCTGCGTCGAAATTGCTGTTTTGCAACAGCCGATGACGGATTGGCATGACCGCTAGTCCTTTGTGAGTGTGTGTGTGGAAGACGATTGATAGTGTCCACATACGCGGGCACTAGAAACATTGTGGTAACTACGTATATGCAGTCACTCGTGACACACAGGCAAGAATTGAGCGGGGATTGTGCGCACCAGGATAGTGCAAATTGCGATCAGTCCGAGGGAATAGGCAGACTAGGGTTGGCCGAAGTCTGCCCATATCGCGTTATATGCGGTCTGGATTCAATAGCGTGATTTACATGCCTCGATGAATCGAGCCGCATCGAATCTGGGATTCGTGGCCTTGAGTTCATCTGCAAGATTGCGTGCTACCTGATCCAGTGCGCTATTCGCGCCGATCACACCGTTGCGCGCAGCCTGGGATGTCAGGCTATCAAGCTTGGCAATGGGTCGGGCATCGCGCACGGCGCGGGCTATCAATTCGAAGTCTTTACGTGTCATGTTATGGCACTCCAGCAATATATAACCTGTCGGGCATTGGTAGACCGATGCATGCCAGGACGAAATTGCGCGCCTTGTATGGTGCGCCATCGAGCCATATGCATGCATTCCGCATTATCTCCGCGTCTCGATCATCGTGCGCTTGCATGTTCACGAGAACGCCATAAATGCGTGCGGGGAACGGATTGAAGTCTGAGAGCCGCGTCATAAGGGGCGCAGCCAGGAATAGAACGGGCCAAAGGCATGACGCCATTGCACCCCAGGATACTTGCGCAGGATTTTACGCAAGCGACGGCGCGTGACATAGCGCAATTGCGTTCCGTAGAACGCAGCGCGCTCGATTGTTTCATTCGGTGGCTTGTTCATATCATCCCCCTGAGAATAAAGACAGGATGCCAAGCACAACACCATACGCCACGAGCGCAAGCGCTATGCGGTTTACGATTAATTCACGCATTCGAGTACCCTTGTGGTGGAACGATGCA
>ENA-UOUW01000010-UOUW01000010.1-bioreactor-metagenome-genome-assembly--contig:-NODE-10-length-52099-cov-61.326973_pt1 | contig 52099 bp, 68 predicted proteins | sample MGYA00238153_ERZ761573 | MGnify/ENA primary metagenome ERZ761573 (study PRJEB28894, sample SAMN06264780) | bioreactor metagenome | isolation source: Switchgrass | place: USA:Austin, Texas | collected... | reverse complement strand
GCTGTACCCTCCACACGGGATCACATCGGTTTCTTGATATGAACAGGTATAGAAGGTACAGCTCTATTCTGTCTACAGGCTGACAAAGCATCTTGAAATTAAGGTTACCACAGCGATAAAGCTACTCAGACCCCCAATAGCTGCTAGGGTCTCCCCTTGCTGTCTGTTGCCTGCATATAGTAAATCGATGAGTAAGCTGGACCAGAGTCTACCTAACAGAGACAAGACAAACAGGTAGCCCCAGTAGGTCACGATAGCTTGGCGTATCATGGTGGCAAGCTCTAGGAGTTTATCACCAGATCATCGATAGAAACGTCCACGCCCAGCCGGTCCTTGTAGAACTTGACATCTTCTTCTGTAGGGTATCGGTGAGAACAGCAGTCGCAGACTAGCTTGCTATCCCTTAGAACTGTCAGACTTAAGCAAGCCAGACATAGTAAGTGCTGTTCCCTCGTTTGGTTCTGCTCTAGGAGGAGGTAGCGCCTCGTTTGTTTGACTACTTGGTACGGGGGCAGCGGGGGCAGCTTCAAGAGGGGGGTAGCTAATGTTTCCGTTCCATCTGGTTGTCTTATTGACAGGCACAAGTCGGATGCTAATTTCGTAAGGCTTTCCTTCGAGTCCGGTTCCTGTGATTGTTGACCAGAGTTGCCCTGTTCCATCAACTACGTGCTCCATCTTTTTCATAGGCAGAAGACGGTCGTGATCCCATCTCAGCCTGACGAACCATTTTTCATCTATGAGAATGAACTCTGCATCATGCGTTCCGCCGGTATTGTGGTAGTTGTGATACACTTTCATTGTCTTGCCTTCCCGCCTCTAGATAAGCTACCCGTTGCTGAAGTCCCTTTATCAGTCTGCACATATCTTGCATGTTGAGTCGCAAACCGTCAATTTCTTGTTTAAAACCAACAGCTGCACAGATAACAGCGAAGATCAGACTTAAAGACAGCACAGACAAGATACAAGTCAGCGCTAGCATGGGTAGATAACTCCCTTTATCAAGAGAACAAAAAGAAAACCCCTCGGCGTAACCATTATGGAATACACCAAGGGGCTTTCGGACGCCACAGATTTTAACAAAATTGTTACGGATACGTGAGGATGCCACCTTCTAGACACAGTTGGTCCACGGTCGGGTCATAAACCACCGTCACCGGATCACGGATAATTCGAACATCCCTAACGCGAAAGCCCCCGTGCTGTTCCCCGCGAATCACTTTCAGAACATACACTTGATGGAAGGTGGAATCCTTAGCCAGCGGTGCCTTGTTGGTCCGCATGTGGCTTGTGATGTCCCCAGAGGCGATATAGCCCCCATACGGCGCGTATTTCTGTATCCACTCGGCTGTCACTAGGCTGTTGGTATCCACCCGATCCTCGCTAGGCACACTCTGCATAAAGCCAGTGACGAACGATCCCCAATAGTCCGCTCTGAAATCCATATCCCACTGGTTAGGCAGAGAGGTATAGGGAAGGTCGTCAAAGCGATAATACCAGATCCCCTGGCCTTGATTGCGCTTCTCGATAGCTAAGCTCTCGATACGTCCCCTAAATCGCCGGTGATAATCGTTATCAAGGCAGAACCAGCTTGCGCCCGTATGCTTCTGTCTAAAGAGAAAGCCGTGAAGCCAGCCTCGATCAGAGTAACCCATATCCTGACTAACCGGGGCCACCACGTCGCCTATACGAAGATCATATGTGGACTTACCTGTAATTAAAGGCCACTGATGGGGACGAGCTGCCCTTACTGTCCAGGTTTTGTTGCTTTGTCCTGACGCCAGTTTGAAGACATACTCAGCCACATCAGTAGCCTGTTGGTGGTTTTTTTCAACTACTCTGTCTTTAGCTTTAATCCAGCCTTGCTTACCCCTGATTACCGCTTCCCCGCAAAGCATCCCAGACTCTTTTCCATTTCGATTGTTTAGGTGGTCGCACCGGGATATCGATTAGCTGAATCTCTCCGCCCGTGTAAATATCTAGTTTGCTCGCAATCTCAACAGCCTTAACGAGATCAGCCCCAGCGTACATAGCGCCTAGAGCATACGTGGCACCAGACCCCATAGCATTGGGGAAGTTAAGAACCTCTGGATAAGGGTTAGTCATGGGGTTCTTAAACCATAGCGCACCCTGATCCGGGTCAAAGACCCAAAGACAAGCCCAGTAATCTTCTCCTACTTGCGGCCGATCTTTCTGTTTTCTTCCTCCCTTATACCAATTGATGAGAGGCTGGAACATACAAGCAGCCCCAGAAGCACAAAAGACATGATACCCATCTCGAACAACTTTAGCGTACACTCCCGGCTGTATCTCACTGCCCGCTGTCAGTTGACTGTCCGTCGCTATCTGAGTCCCGTTCGTCACTATCGTTGTTATTTTTCTTCTCCTCAACTAGAGACATAATAATCTTCCCCCACTTCTCAGACTTAACGTCGTGCTCTTTCCAGAACCGTCTGTTATCGATAAGCTCTGAGTCAAGCAAAAAAGCAATCAGTGTCGAAATGTGAGATAGTTCTTCAGTAACGTGCTCTAGGTTTGTCTTCTTATCGTCCCACTTACCGTTAGGCCCCTTCTGACACATCTTCATGATGGCTTGGATAGCCTCGCCAGCCTCTTCTGTCACCTTAAAGAAAAGGTACTGGGCTACGTTAGCGTTACTCACGGTTAACTCCGTTTGGGTTGTCGGCGTCTATTTGCACGCTTTGATATGACTCTAGTAGGGACGCCAGCAAGGTTTCCAGTTCTGTGTGATCCAGTATGATCAACTTCTTTTCCACGAAGGGCGGCCTTACCATACTTCCTTTCAGCGGCGCGTCTGTCACGGTTACGCTCAGCACGACGTTTCTTTTGTTCTGGCTTGGCGTGGTACTCATCGTACTCTTTTCTATAATCTCTTTTTCGTTTAGGCATCGTTAATTAATCGTCGTCCTCGTCTTCTTCCATGTCGTCCTCATCCTCATCGTACCAATAGCCTAGAGAAAGAGTCTTAATTGTGTATTTCTGCTTAAGCGGGTCTTCAAAGTTAGGGTCGTTACTCTCGCAGAACTCATCCGCTGACGCGAAGGTCTTAAAAGCCGCAAGGGGTTCCCAGCCAAGAATACTTCTCTTCGATACAATCCAAACGCTACTCATCGCTCTCGTCCATATCTAACAAAATATCTTTTTTGCTTAACCGCTTATAGGTCTCTCCCTGCTTAACTTTCATTCGGAATTCGGGAGAGGATCTTACCTGCTTTGCTAACAGGTTCCTCCGGCGTCTTGCTCGCCGTTTCATTTTATCGTCCATCGTTAAAGGGGGATAACATCAGGAAGCTCAAGCTTTCCTGTCTCTAATAAAATGGCCAATACGTCAACTTCATCAAGGTCTGAGATTTCAATCAACTGCTCTAAATAATATGTCTCTAATAAGCTCTCAGCTAAAGCATAAGTCTCTTTAGAAATAACTAATAATTCGCTAAGCATATTCCTTCTTCAATGTCTTTAGGGATATCCACTCAAGGTCATAAGTTCCATCCTCTACTTGTTTCTTCACTACTACGCCACGGTCCCATGACGCAGCTATTTTACCCGCCCAGTCGTTAGTGTAGTCTTGAAAACATCCCACCACGAGTCCGTGCATCTTAGTCCCATCCATACGCGAACGTACACAATAGTCCAGCTCATGCGTATGGCCCTGAGTACAGCTACCACCCGCTTTCGAAACAAGAGAGTACGCCTGATGCTCCCCCGAGATCGCGCGGCCCATAGCTCCCGAAACAAAGTAATGACCATACCAAATGCCATCGATATCAACAATACCAGGAGTGTTTCCATCGTAGGGTACTACCTCGTTATACCAAGCTGATAGCTCCAGGTCATCGACACTAATAGCTCCGTCAAGCTCTGGTGCTGCGTTAATGGCCTTGTTTATTCGCTGCTCATGGTTACCTATGCAGAAGACAGAGTATGGCATCTTCTTTTTCTGTCTCTTGATTGGCTCCCACATCTTTTCCTGGAAGTCCAGGTGACTGTTTATGTCTTTCTCGTATGTTCTCCCTATGCTGGCTTTAGTGCCTTTATCAAAGGAAGACAGAGAGGGCATATCAGCTGCATCACCTAAGTGAACTACAACATCAGGGCGGACATCCACCATAAGCTTGCCAAGCCAACATGCCCTCTCGTTATCGTGCTCATAGTGAGCGTGACTACAACTAACTACTAAGTGCGTACTCAAATCTATTCGGTCCTGAATGTGTATCGGTACTCTGGGTATGACTCTAGAAAATAGTGAAACTCTCCGATAGCCTCATCATAATTGTAGTAGGTGAACTCATACGGATCCTCGCCATCATCGGTATACTCGGTGATAATGTACTTAGGACCAGAGATCGGAAATTCGTCGAAGTCCACAGGCATACTCAAATCCTTGTTTCTCAGCCCAGTCTGAATATCGCATCTTGCTTTGCTTGCTGAGCTTTTGGTTTTTTTGAAATAGAAGTCTTAGATCAATATCGTTCTGGTCTTTTACGGCTATCAATGTCCTCCGGTGATCTGGTCTAAGGTAGCCTTTTGCCTCAACGAAGAAGCTAGGGTCGCTGTGTCCAGGTTCGTATACGGCGAAGTCGGGAGTATAAAAATGCTCTGTTGTATAAAGAAACTGCAAAGGCTCATATAGAACATTGTTTTTTCCGAACTCCTTAGCTAGAGCTTGGTATGTGTCTTTCTCAAACTGGTTCTTCAAAATTTTCGCTTGTTCTCGTCTACCTTTGGCTCTCGTTCAACTTTCGTAAGGAAAGTAGGCCCTCCGGCGTAATTGAAAGTTCGTAGTCCTGGCCAGCATTCGTGTTTGAAGGGGCAGTAGGAGCACTCGGTTCCGAGCTTACGGTTACCTGATTTACCGTCCGGTATGTCTCCAAAAGCCCTTGCGGGTGGTTCCTTCCCATCCAGTATCTTTCGTTTTCTAGAAACCAGTTCCGAATAGTCTCGGTGTCCAGTCGTGTAGGTGTCGATACAGATGTGCCCGAGTTGCTTATCGACCGCGACGAAACTTGCTTTATCTTTGTCTTTGACATCCGGGTCTTCTTGAGAGGCATGTAAATATGCTCCTAATTGAATTAGATAACCAAATGGATCGTCTGATTCTAATTTGTGCTCTTTGAACTTATTAAAAGAATGGGTAGTAGCTGTCTTTACGTCAATTAAACGTCCGTCAATAACTGCGTCCCTGTGTCCCTTTACTCCATCGATGTCAAGTTCTGTCTGCTCTCCGACTACCTCATGCCCCGCTATCTTCGCGAGGTGTAAGACCAGTCTCTCAACAATGTCTCCGTATAGGAACTTAAAAGCTGTTGCTCCACTAAGTCGTTCTCCACATTCAGGTCGATTGACTGTGTACCATAGCTTTCTATCGCAAGGGACTCCAAGATTGGACATTCTAAGGTCAGCTCGGCCTCTACCTCCTCCGAGTCGATCTTTAACGGTTCTTGCGATGTCATCTGATAAATCCTTTACTAAATCATCGGAGACATCGACACCCTCACCGCTGGTAAGTACCTCGTAGATATCAGAGACGAGGGTGTCAATTGTCTTGGTGGTTATGCGATACCTTCGGTAATCGTCACAACGTGATACTTCACGCGATATCCGTTATTAGAGCCGGTAGTAGCTCCCTTTTCGATGATTTCCAATCCAGCAATAGCCTTCTCGACTTCTTCACGGGCCTTCTCACCAGTATTCTCAACGAGATAGCGAGGGGCCTGTGCAGTCTTTAGAGACCACGGACGGGGACGAGCGGTCGGATACAGCTTGTAGTACTCCTCAATGCCCTTGGGATCGGTGATATATCCACCATTCGGGCCATAGGGGTACGGAGTGCTTTCCGCATAGATCGCATAGAAAGTCCGGGGCTTCTTCGTCTCTTCCTTCTCAACTTCCTTGGTCTCAGCTGCGTCTGCAAGCTCACGAAGGGCCTTAGCGAGAACATTAGTCATTGGCAACTTCCTCAATCTTAACCAGTTTACGAGTAACGATGCGGTCGCGGGTGTTATAGCGCTCGTCTTCCAGCTCCTTGGCACGACGGATAACCTTCGCATCCTCCAGGGTGTCAACGTGCTGGCTAAGATGTGAGGAGACATAAGAAGGCTTCTTGCCCTTCGCGATCATCTCCAACAGCTCATCAACAGTAGCGTACTCATTGGTCTTGGCATTATAGTGCTCTTTGGTCTCGGTAAAGACCGCGTACTTAACAGTCATAATTAGAACTTCCTTTCGCCGATCTCGGCTTGTGTGCTTTCAATGTATTCAACTAAAGTATCAACGCGAACAGCTTCTAGAGTATGTCCCTTTCCCATCTGTGTGTCGTAGACAGACACCTTGCAAGTTACAGTCGATCCGTTTCCAATGCGCTCTGGTGAGTCAAAGTCTACTTCTTCTCCGTCCTTCACCTCCAGTATCCACGGCGGACCTAGCTCTACAGTCTCGTCTTTGATCTTCTTGCTCACAGGACGCGAGAAGGTTACATACTTCCCATCGTCATCTGTACGCACCTCTAGTCTCGATCCACTTTCGTTAAGATCCCGAAGACCCTTCTTATCAAGGTAGAGGTTAATCTTGTATTTCTCTTGGCCTCGAAATTCATCTGGCTTTGCCAGCTTAGGCCATTTGCATGTACCTGTAAAATAATACGTCTGCGTCGCCATTATAACTTAATCTTTGTCTTTCTTGTTAGTTGATCTAAAACGTCATTAGCTGGTATGCAGACTGAATAGACACTAAACTTTGCTAAGTCTAACTCGTCTTCTTCAACCTGATTTAGGAAGATTTCTTGGGCTTCGCCGATTGAGTGAGCTTGTATGTACTTGTCAAAACACTCGCCATCATAGATTGCTACAAATTGGTATATCGTTAGCTGACGGTATTGATCATAGTTACTCAGTGAACCTCTGCCCAATTCTTCCCAACTTGCCCATTTCCTTTCATCGGACACTTGGTCTTTAGAACCTCCCCAGCTTGCCGTATGCTGTCTGTCACTACTTTCAGAATGTATTTAGCTGTCGCTACGCACCTCCTAGTTTCGATAATCCATTCGTCATGCACAAAATCACATAGTTTGAAATCGACTTCTTTGTCTTTTAGGGTCGGATACCAGATGTCCATAGCTTTCTTCATTATGACAGCCTCTCCGTTCTGTAGATAACCTGAGAGCATCAGGTGTTCACTGTCACAAGGAACAAATCTGCCATCTAGCCCAACGAAGAAACCCCGTAATGCGTCGCTAACAACTGTTTCTGTCTTAAGTCTTCGTAAACCGGGGTAATATTCGACAAAATCGTCTCTAGCTTTCCTAGCGGCACTAAGACTGCATCCAAGGATTTCAGCTGTCTTTTGCGCTCCCGCTCCGAGCAGCCAGGAGTAGATAAATGTTTTCGCAATATCTCTGCTTCCACATACAGATCCCAAAGCTTTTCGATTAAGGCTATGGGCGTCAGTTCCTCGATCCTTACTTCCATTGACTAGCGCCTCCGTAAACCTGGGGTCGTCCATATAGTGAGCTAAGACACGAAGCTGTATTCCGTCTGCGTCTACCCCGACTAACCACCTGTCCTCTGGCGCTCGCCAGAAAGCCCTCATCTCCTCTCCGTAAAGCTTATCGGTGGAGACAATGTTGGCCATGTTCGGGTTGTTATGAGAGCAACGGTGTGTCCAAGCCCCTATGTGATTAATCGTCCCGTGTATGCGCCCATCAGAGGGGCTGTAAGCCGCAAACCATTCTTCCAGGGTAGATCGCCGCCTATCGAGGATTAAGCGTTCTCTAAGCAGCTGCGCGGCCTTGGGGGCATCTGGGGGAAGCGTGTCTAGGTTCGTTTCCGATACCTTCCAGCCCCACGTTTGCCATTCGGCTAGCTTGGCCTGCTGTTCCTTCTTCTTCCACTGGGGAAGCCTCTGGAACTCTTTCTCGAAAGCGATATGTCCCTTGGTTTTCTCGGTGGGCTTCCACCCGGCCTTATTCAGGCGCTCAATGATTTGTGTAGTACTACCTGGATTAAAAGGCTCAAACTTTACCAGACTGAAAGGAGCGCCCACAGAATAAGGAGTAAGATCAAGACTCCCATCAGCTCGTCGTTCAAGCCACTTAAAATCTTTCTTGTGTAGCGTCCCGTACTTTGTAGCACTGGGTGTAATTTCTCGGAGTAAAACTGTTTTAGGCGGGAAAGCATCTAATATCTCTTTATCTAAATGGACTAATCTATCGACGATTTGTTTGTGTAAATCTCTGGCCCCTTCGATATCAAAGGCAAAGCCAGTTTGTTTCATTATATGGCAATAGTGAGCAGCCGCCAGTTCAATATCTATAGCTGTCTGCCACTGTTCGAGATCAATATCCTCCAGAAGGTGCTTGTATAGTTTAGCTGTCAGTTCTACGTCTTGCCGGCAGTAAGCTACCATCTCGTCAGATAGCTTAGAGAAGTCTTTGAAATCTATCTTTGCCGACGATAGTCTTTGGCCCCATGCTTCGAGCGAATGGCCTTGATCCAGCCCGTAGTGTAGTAGCCTAGATAATACAAGAGTATCAATACAGGAACGCCAACAAATAGCCAGGGAAGGAATAAGGCGATTAAGATTAGGAACATCAAAACCAAGGCCATTGTGACAAATCCAACGATCAACAACATTAGAATAGGCAAGAAAAGGGCCAGGATCACGGTCAGGTTCTCGGAACTCATGGACTTCACCTGTCTCTATGTCTTTACAAACTATGCACCAAACACGATCTGGGTTCTCTAGTCTATTGGTCTCGCAATCAAGTACTACAGATCTTATAAGCAAACTCCAGAAAAGGGACGGTGTAGGGGATAGCCTAGGGTAGATCACTTATCGTGGTTCTCTATCCCCTACAACCGTATATTACACATATCTCAGATTATTGCAAGTTAATTCGTCGCGTAGGTGATCTTCTGGACTTCAAGAGCGCGCTCGCCAAGGGCATTCACATCACCCTTCCTGAAGGCCGGAAGCGAATAGTACGTAACAGCCTCCACTTCCCCAGATTTGCGCAGCCAGGCGACCACCCAAACGTCTTTGAACTCCAAGTTACGGACGTACTGAGCGCCACCATTATAGCCGTACTCATCGACGATGACACAGTGGTCCTGCTTGTCTCCGTTCATCACCACAAGATTTTTGTTCTCGGGAGAAGCTGTCCGAAAATCACCACGCTGGCGTTTTGCTTTGAACCATGAGGGCTGATAAGTACTAAGACGACCCTCGATGGGCTTGAGCCAGTCGATCTTCTTCCGGGAATCGCACGTCTCGACACCCTTCTTTCCACATGTGCAGCACATATTCTTTCTCCATCGTTGATAGTCTTCGTAGCATAGAACCCAGTCAGGAACCCTAAAATTCTCTTTCGTTAACTGTGAACGATTCACGACTGAATAAAAGCTTTCCAGCTGGGCCTGTGTCTCCGCAGAAGCGGTTCTTGGATACAGTAAGTGACGTAGTGTTTCGAATAGTCTCATCTTCACTTGTCAGATCTCTGCTCAAATCGATACGTATGTTAGCAATTTTTGATATATTCCTAGAGCCTCTGGTCTTGCCAAAGTCATTAACATGAGAGACAAAGTGTAAACCAAATTCCAACTCCATGGCCAGCATACTTAGCTGTGTGCTTAGCTCGTCAAGAGTAGAAGTGTCGTTGTCATCTTTATCACCAGAAACAACCATAGTGATGTGATCAAGGAAGACAAGACGACAGCCGCAGCCAGCAACAAGAAATCTGACAGAAGAAATGAAGTCAGCAGGGTCTTTAGAGCCATAATGGCTGTATATATGTAACCGATCATCTCTTTTCACCAGCTTGTCTATAGCGTCGTCTACGTCCTTCTGGGGAGTCTCGATCAGATGTACAGGTTTCTTCAGTTCGTACCCGACTAAGCCCTGTATAGCTCTCTGATCGGACTCCTCCAGGTGGATAATGCCTACGTTAAGATCGGTTGTCTTCAAGACGTGATACTCGATTGCTCTAAGTATCTCCGTTTTACCGATCCCTTCTAGCGCTGTGTACAAGACACATTCAGTAGGGCGAATGCCCATTGTCATTTCTTGCAATGTCGGAAATGGGTAGCTAGCTATCGCATCGATTCGTTTCCCTACAGCTGTCTTCTTTAGGTCTTCGAGACCTGACTTTATATTATCGGGTAGCCACTTACGGGCTGAGAACCAGAGGTTCCGAAAGTCCTTCTCTCTGTGCGCCTCTAGATAAGCCGTTGCGTCCTTAAGACCATTCAGCTTAACCAGATAGACCTTATTGAAATCAAAGAGAGAGGCAATCTGTCTAGCAGCCTTTAAACCTACTTCGTCGTCATCCAGGCATAGGTATATCCTCTCAAACGTATTCAGGTAGTCTATGTTTGCTGCACAGTCGCGCCTTGCTGAGCTGGATGAACGAGGGGAGACAACTGCTCCTCTCAGGCCCAACATCTCTAATACGCTTAGCGCGTCCTGTTCTCCTTCCGTAATTGTGACATAACGACTTGAGCCAGAAGGAAATCTGTCTTGGAGAAAGAGCTGAGGGCTGCCCATATCACCCTCAGAAGCGAACTTCTTCTCGGAGAACAGCCTAACTTTCTTGCCGCCCTTTGGGTACGTATACGCAATTGAGAAAGGTTCGCCATTTTCTCTAACCCTCGTCTGGACGCCCATAGCTCGCATGGTGGCAGCTGAGACCCCACGCCAGGGCAGATACTCTAGGCTAACAGTTTCCGGTACAGAGACTTTCTTGTCTTCAGGTGGAAACCATTGCTGGCAACTAAAACAATAGCCGTGTCCGTCTTCGTATTCAGTGTAAGCGTCGCTACTCGGACATTTCGGGCACTTTAGGTGTTGTCTTTTTATTTTCTTGTTTGGGTCGTTCAACGTCTACTTCACTCTTGTTGCTATAGTAAAACTCATAAAATCTACGGTGCTTGTTTATAATTTTAAGACAATACCCACAAAGGCACTGATCTAAATCTTTGTAGTATTTGACTTGACTCTTGCGTGGGCGGAGATCGCCCGGATCTTCTAGGCAAGAGCCAGAGGTGTTTTCCAGATAATTGCAGATGTCGCAACGCATGATCTCACTTGCCTATGTAGGTGTAGAAGGGTTCTTTCTTGCCCGTGCTCTTCTGTACCCTCTCGTAGCTAGGGCAGACGCTTAGGGTTTCATCCGACCAAGCTTTCTTCATGCCGACATAGGCCCAGCACGGGACAACGTGGTCTATTGGATCGCTCTTCAAGTCCGGCTTTATTGGCACAGACACACGAATCTTGATCCGCTTATAAATGATATCGTTCTGCTCGAAGACATCCAGCGCGATAAGCTTGCTTGTTTTCACAAGGTATAGCTCACCCTTGACAGCCTTAGCTGTTCCGTCTTTCTTCCCCCAAGCTCCCATTAGAACAGGGATACCCCCTCGGCTCTGGGCAAGGAAGTACTGGGCATCGGTCGTATAGCAATCTGCAACGTACCGGACGTACTTGTCTTGTAAAACACGATGGTTCGACTTGTTACGCTTGAGCGTGCCATAGACAAATAGATAGTGATCCTCCCAGCGGGCAAGCTCTGGATAGTCTTTCGTCGTGCAAGCGAGGTCAAGAGCACGGTCTAGCTTCTCGGCCATGTCCGCTTTCTGTTGATCGATGTACTCGACATCCATATACCAAGGGAAGCCCTGGTTCTCGTCAGACCAGACGCCCTTCTCTTTGTTGTTATCAGTTCGCATTGCTGGCTGCTCCGGCCTCGACTCGCTTCTGGATTGTCTTCTCCACATAGAACTTATGAAGAAGGTCCATAAGGATAACAGCTGCTGCTTCAGGACAGTCATGCACCATGTCCCTGATGTCGTCCATGTCCAGATAGATTAGGTCTTCCAGATCATAGGGCTTAATGAAATCTGTGGCCGTCAGGCGAGTACTGGGGCGAGGAAGGGCTGATGTGGTGGCAGACGAAGCTTTGATCATTTTTGAGATGTCCTCGCCCTGCGTCATTACATCGAGGGATCGCTTGAGGAGGGCGTCTTCCATGACTTTCTGCTCTTTGGACTGCATGAAGCTTGGTGGCGTCCAGGGAACAGAGGGGAGGAACTTCGGCTCGTCGTCCTTTTTCTTCTGCACCTTGTAGGTATCGAGGGGGTTCTTATTGCTCGCCCAGCCGAAATCGTAGTCCTTTCCGTTGACTTCATTAATACGGAGGGTGCCACCGTTCGATGTCTGGAAAGTAAGCACACCCCAGCCGACCATGGCCTTAAGTGTCTCAGTAAGAACAGGGTCACCAAGGAAGGCCACCTCATCTTCTCCGTGAGACTTCCACAGACGCTTCAACAGAGGACGAGCAACGATATTCACGAACCTTGCGGTATCCGAGTCTTGTGATCCCTCGATTTTGAAGTGGTGAATGGTCCCGTTATGCATCATGTGCATGTCCACTCCGTCTTTGTCTTTGGAGAGGATCTGAAACGGATGAGCGTTACCTACCGTTCGAGCGCCAGCCGTAGCAAAGCGGAAGTGAACCATGCAGGGGAGGTCTTTGGCCTGTTCCAGGAACCTTGCGACGTTCTCGGCAGCGGTAGCGGATTTCTCAGCCAGGCCCTGAAGTACAACGTTTTCTCCTCTGTCGGCAATCACTACGCCGTACCCATCAGGATTACGCCCAGCAGCCAGGAGCAAGGATTCAAACGGGATTTCCTGGCCAATTTTCTTATCAATGATGACGCACATACTATAATCCTTGAGATGACGAGGTAGATTTACGCTTGACGCTTATCGTAGCCCTTGAGAATTTTCTCATCGAGGTGAGCTAGCCGACCTTGATTTCTCAGGACACAGGTAAGCATCCCCTCTTCATCTACCGAGAAGGCACGTTTCCCGACTAATCGTGTGACGGTGGCAAAGACAACCTTATCGACAATGAAGCGCTTATCCTCCGACATATTCTTTGTACGAAGGCGCTCAGAGTTGACCGTCTTAACGATGGCCTCGGGATCATTCATATTGAAGACAAGACGAAGCACGCGTGCTTTGCGGATCACAGCCGGCATGTCCAGCTTATAGAGATCGGCGCGCAGAAGCTTGTATTGTGTCTTCGGTGTTGATTTCACCCATGCGTAATAAGCAGCTACGTTATTGTTCGCGTAGTTACAGAATCCGCCTTCCTTAACAGGTCTGGTGAACTCAAAGACAGAATCCACGAACTCAAGGTTCCTGAGAACTTCAGCGCAGCTGACTATGCCCTTGAAGATACGGACTTCCACGGTGGGTTTATTGCGCGTGTTACCAACATTCACGGCGCCACGGATATGTGTTACTTGATTTACGCAGTCGTTATACGCACGAGAGTGCTTTGCGAAAGCAGAATATGAAGGACAACCAGACCAACGGTCGAATGATTCTTGGGAGCGCTGCGATATCTGGATGATGAATTCACGGTGCTCTGGTGCGGTGATGAACCACGTGAAGTTCTTCAAGTGATCTTTCGTGAAGAGACTCTTGGAGATATGAACGTGCATTCCGTTATTGGTCTGAGTAGATACGTCGAAGTCGCCCTTGTCCCCAACGTTATTGAAGAAGCGAGTCCATAGCTTGCGGTGCTCCACCATATCCAGGGGCATCGTCACGCATTCGTATTTTCTCGACTTCGTTCCGGTAATCGAGGCGTCATTCTTCAGGATAAAGCCGATTGGATCGCCCTGAAGATCGATCATTTCCTTTGGTGTCTTGTTCGTGGCAAGTTCCACCTCGACACCATAGAAGCGCTGGTACTTGCTGGTTACCTCGATACTCTTTTCCTTGCGCTTGATGATCTTCTTACGAGGCCCAGCATCCCCCAGTATAGCTAACACATCCTGAGAAGCCGGGAAGACTTGGTAGAGCGATGACTTGTTTCTGATGTTGATTGGAGCGACTAAAATATATCCCCACTCGCGAGTGTACTTCAGCGTATAGCTTGCCGGATCTTGGTCGTTCATCATTTCGACAACATCACCGGCAGACATCATGCTGCCATTGGCGATAGCTTGCTCGTTGTCTGATAGCGCCCGCCGAATGTACTTGTAACCGCTCATCAGCATACCAGCGCGGCGGAATAGATTGTTGCCAAAGGTGGTTGTTGGAGACGAGTTGATCCCTTTGATTGCTCTCCATACTGCGCCCTGGAAGAACTCACTCACGCCAACAAGGTAGAGGTGCATACCGGCCCAGTACACATCACTGTTGATATCTACCGTTTGCGATCCAGCGTTGACCCCGTGAATGTATGCGCTGTAGCTATCCCAAGAGATATTCAGACGGCTGTCGATGATTGATCCACCATAGCTTGGCATATAGCTAACGAGAAAAGCAAACTGGTGTAGATCAGCCGGTATTTTCTCCAGAAACTTCTCGGTAAACGTCGGAATTGGGTTGCTAGCCGTAGGGGGAGTACTCCGGTGATCGACAAAGATATTTGGGTTATTTCGGATATTGTCTGTGCAGAACAGCTGGCGGGCGAAAGCGAAATACTCATCGTTCGTAACAGTTCGCTCGCCAGCTCGCAGATACGTATTCTTGAAGGGCATACCCAAGTCGAGTGGATCGGTGATCTCACTGAATAAATCGCTGCGACCGGGCGTAGTGAGGATTTTAAAAGCCATGAGAATACGTCTCCAGAATTGAGGAGTTATCAAACCAGATAAGACAGAAGAAATTAGCCGTGGATTTCTCGAATCCTATTGGCTACTGCCTTGATGCGGCTTTCGATCTTCAGGGATGGCGCGAAGTTAACCTCAGAGACAGCATACGTGCTATCGTTAATCATCACGTCATAGGCGCAGATATGCGCGTCTTTGGTCACATGAAAGTTCGCTGCTGCCGCATAGAACCCTAGCCGATCTAGCTTGTGTTCAGACTGGGGGCGAGAGAGATTGATAAAGGTTGCGCCGCTCTCGTGTGTCCAGGGCTTATCTTGTGCAGCCCCAGGGGGCATTTGCTTGAATAGGGTACATACACGCTGGCCGAAGACATAGATAACCCGGTACTCAGCGGTACGAATGAACAGTTGGGAGAGATAGTGTGTCAAAGGGTTGAGGGTAGCTAACAGCTCGCCATAGTTCCCCACGACAAAGCCGGAACCAGCGCGATGGCTCATAGGCCGCTTGACGCATTTCTCGTCTAAAGTCCAGCTAGCCCAGTTGTGAATGCCTCTAGTCTTGGGGACAGAGAGACCCCCAGCAAACATAAGCTGTCTTTGTTGGTATTTAGTGGAAGAGAAGAAGCTGAGGAGTTGATGATAGGAAGCTATCTGACCTTGATTCAGCCCCTCGACCCTAGCAGCTGGTGGATAGGCGAAGAAAAAATCCTTCGCGGGGTCGAACTTGTGTCCGGTGTAATCTACCTGGACAACTCGCTGGGCTTGCAACTCAGCTTTGAGCGACATGGGAGTAGTTAGAATGCCGCTAGGACGTACAATAGCACGTGTGGCCATACGATCCAACTATTTTAATAGGGTAGCCAGTTTCCCGCCTACCCTGGGTTTGTGGGGCTTTTGGTGAGATGCCGAAAAACTCAATTCTGAGAGGTTTACTTCCTCATTCCCCTCAACCGTATGATTAGCTAAAGCGAGGGCAGATAAGCAAGGGGAAAATGCGTATGGTTATCTATGCCTTAGCTGTTTTGGTTAATTTAACCGTCTTGAGCAGTCGGGAGACTCTTTTTCGTTGTCTTTTATCCGCTGATTTCAGACAATGGTTAGCGAGACGCACCAGCCGCGCTACTCTTGAGCCTCTTGAGGATGTTTTCACGGCTGACTCCGAAGAACAGGTGATTGCCGTCTGGGTCATAGGCGTCATATACGGTTGGCAAGCTGACGCTGGCGTAGAGATACCCGATTAGCACCCCTCCGATCTCGATTTTTTCCCAGCCTTCAGGGGCCTCGAATTTCTTAGGCTCTTCCTGGGCCTTGGCTGGCTTGCTGGGCTTGGGTTTGGCTTGGCGAGCTACAGGGGTAGCTGGTTTTGTTTCCTTGGCTGTAGGGGCTTCTGTGGGCTTCTGGGGGGCTTTTGAACCAGGTCTGACAGCCTTCCCCTTCGGCTTGGGTTGCTCGCTGGGTAGGATCACGTTCTGTGCCTTGCTTTCCTCTGCGTCCAGGTCTGCAATCATCTCGCGAAGCTCTGGGCTAGCGTCTAGCACCCTGTCTGCCAGGGCTTCACGTTGGCGAGCTGCGCGCGTTGCGTCTTTCGGTTTTCTCATGCTGGTGTCTCCTAATGAAAAAGCGGGGGGCAGGTGCCCCCTAGGCTCACGGCTATCTTATTAGCGTCGTCCAAGCCCCATCTTCTTTGCCAGGGCGGAACGTTCTGCCGCATACTCTGGCGCTGTCATGGGGTAATCATAGGGCAGGCCGAAGGTTTCCTTGTATTGCTCCTCCGTATAGCCATTAGATGACAGATGACGCTTGAGGGATTTATAGCCCCTCCCATCGATGAAAGAGTAGATGGCTTGAGGAGTTATGCTCTTCCTGATCTCCTGGGGCGTCTTCTTCGTGGAAGCCAGTTGCGCCTCGTCTTCTTCCGCTTCCAGGTCGCTGGCCATGCCCTTCTTGATATTCGAGATGCATTCGGCGATCTGTTCCGGCCGCACCGCGTTATGAGAGAAATAGGCGCTGGCGATCTGAGCGATTAAGGCATCAGAACCCATCGGAAGATTATAAGCGTTGTTCATGTTCACACCTCTGGTTTATGTCAAGATAGCTCTAGTTTACGCTAGTTCACGATAGCAGGCTAGTGTCGAATGGTCACACGATAGACCAGATCTCCGTTAATATCCCGTTATCGCACTGATGCAGTGTTCTGTTACCTCGTTCGTTTACGTGGATAACCAAGCCTGTGTAGTCTTCAGGGATTTCCGAAATATCATCCACAGCCAGCAAGGTTTTGTCGTGAACTTCGTCTGATATTAGATCGTCATCAGGCACAGCATACACAGCTTCAATTTGTTCGTGTGCGTCCCTTTCGGTCTTTATCTGAGTGAAGGGGGCAACGTGCTCTTCAAGCCTTTCCAGCATGTAGCCTGTGCTTGCCGCTGGTCTCTGTTTCTCCCCGCACTGAGCGAGAGTGTCGTGCAGCTGGGCCTGTATGGTGTCCATGGTGGTATCGATGCGCCAGCCAGGAGTAATAACAAGGTTCTTAGTCATGTTTGCATTTGGTCCTTTGCTACTTCACGCCAATTCACGTATTGCAAGCCGATTAGCTCAAGTATTAGTAGCTTTACATCTGTCTTTGGTAGTCTCCCGGCTTCCCTGTCAACTAGGTGTGTGATCCATCGCTTAAGAGCAGCCGCATACTCATATGTTATAAACTGTTCTGGATCGGTCCAAGCAGGGGGTATATCTTGCGGGTTAGCCCATTGATCACGTAAAGCTGTAAGCATTCGCTTGCTGTACTCGTGAAAGTTCTCATTGTTGTTGATCATCAAGCAAATGGCGGCGGTCTCGCGATTGGAATAGCCTTCATACGTCATTGTCACTTCCCACGGTTAGCTAGCTCTTCAACGGTAAATTCGTATTCATACTTCAGCTGTCCAGGAGTCTCGCAAGCTTTGTCATACCCCCTGGGCTTACGGACGCCCCTTGCAAGACGTGTCCAGCATTTGAAGCCGTTTGTTTCACTGTCCAGCTTGGCGAGCGCAAGAGGTTTGCAATCAATGCAGTACATATCGAATTTTGATTTCAAGTCTTTGAGGTTTTCAAATTCGATTTCGATCTGCGGTAACTCGTGCTCTTTAGTAAACGGCTGCCATCTCATGACGCGAGCGCTGGGGGTGTCTTCATACTGTACAATAGCAGCAGTTAGGTAAGCTTTACTCTTCATTGTCGTCTTCCTCATCGTTGTACATATATTCAAGGGACCAACTACCAATTTTATTCCCGTTTATGTCGTGAAGATTACCTCCGATTACACCACGTTCGATTAACTTACAGATGTTGCGCAAGACAAGTTGAGACAGCCCTAGGGGATCATCAGTAGCTTGCGCGTCCTCGCTTTCAACTTCAACAATTAGTTTCATGTGTGGACATACCCGTCTGTTTCAATGCACAGCCACATGTTGCACCAGTAGACAGTAATAGCACCGTCACAGCCAATAGTTTCCTTGCACTGTCTTAACATGTGGCGATACGAACGATAATAGTTAGTGCATTGAAAACCATTTCGAACTTCGGTGCTGTGTTGTCTGCTTACCAAGTACTTATTGTATACCGCTTTACGTTGAGCTTTAGTTGTCTTAATCATACTCGTCTGATCTCCACGTTAAAGCCTACAGGGTTCTCGTAGCTTGTACTTGTTGCGCTTCTCGTCATCTTCCGGGAACAGTTAAGGAAAGCCTCAATCCATAGCTTATCAGCCTTTAACTTTCCTCCGTAGTGATCCGCGAGTTTGTAGTGACGAAACTGGGGCTTAGCTTTATTAAAAGCCTTTCTAAATGCCCTATTCTTTGTGTCTGCTTCAGCGTAAACACGGCACATAGCGTGCTGGTTACCAAGATATACTCGCCACTTCATATCCCTAACCCGCTAATACGGTGAACGATTGTGCCGATGGTATAACTAGCCTTCTTCCATACTCTAGCTGTGGTTTTGTCTTGCCAGTTAACCTCTATGTGAGCGGCTTTCTCATCGCATATCATTTCGAGACCAGTGACCACATCAAGCAGGCTGCTACTGTCAATAAGCTTTTCAAGCTCTTCACATATGTTAGGCTTGGTCATATCAACTCCGTTGAACAGCTCGGGGAGCTATTTAGCCGATCCCTTATCTACCCACTTCTTGCCGGTCTGCATTTCGTACATAACCAGTATCTCTGAGAACAGACTTCGCACGAATTGCAAACGTTTGTCAAATAATTCAATACTTCGATCTATTGTTATAGTCTTGGGATCAATAACTTTCTTATTTAGTCTTTTCTTGTCTGCAAGCTTAGCTTTACTGTATTCGCGTAAGCCATTGATTTGATTCTCTTTTTGGACAAGCTCAAGCTGCAAGCTATGTAGACCAGACAACACAATCATGATCGCTCTACTTATAACTTTGTCTAGCTCGCTTGGCTTGAAGGGTTTGCATGAAGGTAAGCAATCTCTGATGATAGTCTCATCTTGAAGCCTGATTAGCTCTTCTAGATCGCTGGTTGACTGAGATAGCACTCGCTTTGCTCTCTGCTTTTTCAAATGCAGCTCCTTGGGCTAGGTGCAACTGATGATAGGAAGTGTATACCCTCCGACCTTCAACTCTTTAGTTGGGTGCCACAAGCATAGCATATATCGGGGGCAAAGCGCATCAGCGAGGTGGCAACAAGCACAAGCTGTTCCGTCGGGAGGCCGAGTAACCAGACGCTAGCAGTGTGGGCGGTCCTGGTCACCGGAGGCCGCCGAAGGCGGAGCGCTTTAGCGCTTGACCAGGGGCGGGCGCACTGCTACTATAGGTTTAATCGGTATCCACGGGACACGCTAAGGTTGCTGATCCCGAGTGGAGGTCAGGCTGCACTGCACCAGTAAACAACAGTTCGCGAGCGACTAGCGAGCACCATATGATAGGAGGCCGAAGGCCGACAGCGCCGGAGGCGCGGGTATCAACAGGTAGTCCGAGTAAATAAAAGAAGAGAGGGTCCAGCGACCCTCCCAACAGTCAAGCAGTAGTTATGCGAATCATGCATCTACGCAAGCAGAAGCGTTTCCACAAGCGAACGTGTGCGTCAAAACCGTGCCAGTACTGGACGACCGTGGAAGACATGATAGGAAGCCTCCGGCTGCAACAGTTAAGCGAGTACGAAAAAAGGGGAAGAGGCATTACGGCCCCTCCCCCAACGCATCAGTGTATGAAGCGGCTGATTATTGCACCGAAGCCGCCGCCCGCTTCCGCAGCTCCTCCGCCTGCTGGGGAGTGATCGACGCCGCGCTGTTCCGGCAGTAGCTCTTGCGTGGCTGGCCCATTCCGCTGGCGCTGAATGACTGGCTCATGTCGATCCACTGGCACTGCTGGACGCTTCCGAGCGCTCCCAGATCCGTTTTGACCGCTTCGCACACCACTTTGCCCTGCGGCGTCAACTGAGCGCACGCGCTTTTGGGCTTGGCGAGAGCGGATTGGCCGCACAGGATCAAGGAAGACGTAAAGGCGAAAGGGATCAGCGAGAACCCGCAGCGGACAAAGAACTTAGCCATGATTCAGAACTCCTTTGTAGGCACCCGATTCATTCCGAGTGCAGCCCCGGTCCACAGGGTCTCTTGCGACCCCGAATGCACGAGTGACAAGCCGCAGCACAGGCAGCAGACGGATTGGCCAGCGCGCCGGATGATAGGAAGCAGCAAGTGGTGAAGGGGAATAGGCACAGCAGCTCAGCGAGCACAGCGGACGAGTGCCATGAGGGGTCGTTGTCAAGGGGCGAAGGCAGCTTTAGCTGCGACACTATGCGCTGCGGAACACAGACTAATCGAGGCGTCTGGCACAACACCCTGTCCCCTGAACATCGGAACCCCGGCAGGGTCAGTGAAGGGGACAGGGATTAGTAGAATGAGACAGCTCACGACTCGATTAGTCGTCCTCCACGGCACTACGTGGCGCGCATAGTGTCCCCCTTGACGACCGCAAGAGGAAACCCTGTACAATAGGGCGATACGAGGAGAATATTATGGGGCACCCGTTAGTAGGGCAAAGCATGTCCACAAGTTGGCACAAGCACGGCACAGCGATGATCGCACAACGCTAAGAGGAGCACCGCGGTTGCTTGAACCAAAAGACAGATAAGTCAATCATCAGCAGCTATAGCGGAGCACAGCAGAGCAAGCACCCAAAGCAAGCCGAATGGTATAGCTGTCCAGTGATCAAGAGCGGCAGCACGACCACAAAGACCAGCAGTGAGGAGCAGGAGACCAAAGTCAAGCATATGAGTATCAGGACTCGCCAAGCTTAGCCGGGCTTGGAAGATAAACCAGAGGTGTGATAAGAGGTTTGATCTAACGGCTGGTCTTGACGAGTCCTCCCCGCGATGCCCGCATGAGTGGATGCGGTTAGATATACTAAGGATAGCAGCGACGCTGAAGCAACAGGCAAAGCAGATGGTAAGCGAGACGACTGGCAACCGTCACAAAATAGACACACATGTGAAGCTGAGCAACGTGGATCGCTTGGTTGACCAGGATCGGGGCGATTGCCCATGAATCCCAGGGGAATAGCGGCCTCTGACCTTCCTGGTTTTGGCGCACGGGGGTAGGAGGGGGGCACGGGGGGTGCCTCCCTGCTGAATTACCCCTCGGGATTTTCGCACAGAAATTATAGATTTGCCCAGCTGCTTGCTATATCATAGATATGTTCAAGGGGATCGCTGGGCTGTCTGGGATTGTTCTGGACGCAGCAAGACGTCATGGTCCCCTTGAACGCCTTATCTTTAGTATATCAATGCTCTCTCACCGGGTTGCCCTGTATCCCGTCCCCGGCGCACAAGACGTGTTGTCCCTGATCCATCAAGAGACTACCGACAATATCACTGTTCTGAATACTAGATACCATGCGGGTCATCATAAACTCAGGATGTTCCGGCACTGGAAAGACGAGAAGACAAATATATTCAACTCCGTCTGGCAAGCTAGCTCTTAGAATCTTTGCTACCTCAGCTAGCTGGCGCTTGTTGTCTTCTGAAAGAGGCTCAACCTGTCCGTGCTTAGCCATCATCTCACCTTCTTCTTTGGATAAATCATATCTCCTACAGCGAACAGCGAGTTCTTACAGTCTACTAACTGATCTGGTAGAGGACTTGTTGTTAGTATCTTCACCCATTTGTTGTGTCCATCGCTAGCTTCTTTTAGTCCAGAATACGCTTCAACTACAATCCAGTCCCTCTTGCTGTATAGAGGGTGCTTCACTGCTGTCTCGTAGGGCTGCTTGCCTTCGTATACCTTAACCGTCGAGACAACTACCCTTCGCTTTTCATAGTGAGCAACCGCTCTTCTCGCATAATCACCCTCAAGACCAAATTGCTTTATGTTCTTAATCTGTTCCCCTAGCTGTCTGAATGCTCTTTCTATCGGTCTCATCAAATAACACCCTCACATACCAAGCTGGCTGAGCTTGCATGATTGCCCTAAATCCGTAGTTATACCCCTGGACAATGGTATACCTACTGTACTGGATGTGCCAGTCAACCCACCAACGGCTAACCCTTAAAAAATCCATGTTAAGCCTCGCTAGCTGCTTGCCAAGCATACTGGTTTGTGTCTTTAGTGGGAATACCCCTAAAGAAAGGAGGTGGAGTAAACGTATCCAAGCTTAAAGCTGTCCGAATACAATCGTCAAAGACTAAAAGTCCCATCGACTTTAAGGGAGCTAGCGCTGTGCCCCCTAGCTACTTTCGCTCGTAGCTATTTCCTTGCTAGCTCCCTCTTTTTATGTCTGGAAAGGATGCTGGGGCAGGGCGAGGCTAGGCAACCCTTGTGTCGCTACCTAGCCCCCTTGGAGCGAGGCCCCGCTATAGCCCAATTCCCTCACACCTTCGAGGCGGCGGATTGAAAGGGCGTACAACTTCCTAAATAGGCGCATCCCTGGCCTATAAGGCTCTCCTGGTCTATCTGCGCTGCTCCAGCTCGTCAAGCGGCTATCGATAGATATACAGAGGGAGAGCAAGAGGCCCCAGACCCCCTACTCTCCCCCGATCATGTACACGGTCGTCCTAACCTGTACTCGCTCGCTATAGCACACCCAGCTGGCTAATATCTAGAGTAGATTTACCGGGGGGCATAACGGTCAACCGTATTATACACCTATTTTCCAACTTGTCAACCATAAATTGCATATCGAGAGCTATCTGTAACTTTTAGTTGCATTTTGAAGTAAATCCGTGTATAATACAGTTGAAAATGAGGACTACAGGATTTTCTCGACTTGGCAGCTATTAGCAAATTTACAAATGAAAGCGGAACTCGACTGACAAAGAGCATGTTCTTCGAGATGACGCCTGCTGACAAGTCTCAGGTTTTATACACCCTGAAGAACCAAGACCACCAGGGCTTTCTGTCTTTATACCGTCTGTACATGGAAACAGGCGATCCGACCGAATATAGGTTCGCTATTGCTTACCTGGACGGCTGGGAGCATTGGAAGCAGCTTAGCGAGTGCAACTGGTTTAAGCCCTTCGTGGAGAAGTGGCGGGAAGAACTACAGCTCCGGCTGGCCTCAGAAGCCCTCAACCGGATTATATCAGAAGCCCAGTCAGACAGGCGAGAATCTTTTGCTGCCAATAAGTACCTCTTAGAGAAGGGGTGGCAGCCCAAGGGAGCAGACAAAGTAGGTCGCCCCAGCAAAGAAGCGATTAAACACCAAGCTGAACGGATGGTTCAGGATCGTTCTCGCATCGAACTAGACTTCAATCGGATCACTGCTCTTACATGACAGTCGAGCGGGAGGTCGAGGCTCTAAAGGTTGAGGTTAGATATCTCAAAGAAGGACAGGACAATCTCAGAGACGAGATCCGGTTGCTTCGCGAAGATATGAAAAGTGTGAATCAATTTGTAACAGAGGCGCGCTACGGTAAGACGTACCTTATAGGTATACTAACGGCAGCTGCGACTTTAGGCGCTCTAATAGATTACCTGTGTCGTTTAATCAAGCTGTACTAAGTAAGGCACAGAGAGACCAGTACGAGCTAATCAAACAAGCCGCTGAGTCTGATCTAGAGACCTTCATCCGTCTGGTTCATCCTAAGCGTGTTCTGGGTGCTGTTCACTCGGAGCTACTTAAGTGGTGGACAAGGCCAGACGCTAAATCCCACCAAATGACTTTGCTTCCCCGCGACCACCAGAAGAGCGCAATGATCGCTTATCGTGTCGCATGGGAGATAACCCGTAACCCATCTATCCGCGTCCTGTACATTTCTAGTACACAGAACCTAGCTATACGACAGGTCGGCTTCATTAAGAACATTCTGACTTCAGAGGCTTATAGGTACTACTGGCCTGAAATGGTCAACAAGGATGAGGCTTCTCGGGAAAAGTGGACGCAGACAGAATTTTGCGTAGATCACCCCAAGCGCAAAGAAGATATGGTCCGAGACCCTACTGTGTTCTCAGCTGGTCTTACCTCAACGATTGTCGGAATGCACGCCGATATTGCTGTCTTGGACGACGTTGTTGTGATGGATAACGCCTATACCGATGATGGTAGAGAGAAAGTTAAGTTACAATACTCTTTCTTGTCTTCTATTGAGGCGGCAGCCGCTTGTGAATGGGTAGTGGGGACTAGATATCACCCAAGAGACCTTTATAATGATCTCCTGGAAATGCAAGTTGAACAGTTCGACGAGCACGGCGATATTATTGGGTACGATCCGCTTTACGAAGTATTTCAGCGCCAGGTTGAGGACAGAGGGGATGGTACAGGACAGTTCTTGTGGCCCAGAGAAAAGCAGATGGACGGGTCTGTATTTGGGTTTGACAGGGATGTTCTAGCTAGAAAACGTGCTCAGTACCTCGATCCTATTCAGTTCCGCAGTCAATACTATAACACGCCCAATGATTATGAAACATCTCGAATTAAAAGAGATAGTTTCCAGTATTACGATCCGAAGTATCTACGGCGCTTAGAAGGTAAGTGGTATTTCAAGGCGAGAAAACTTAATGTCTTTGCTTCTGTTGACTTTGCCTTTTCCTTGAATAAATCGGCTGACTATACCTCAATCGTAGTTGTAGGCATTGATGCTGACAGAAATTATTACGTTTTAGATGTAGACAGGTTCAAATCGGACAAGATACCCGTCTACTTTGATCATATTTTAGCTTTATACACGAAGTGGGATTTCCGAAAAATACGTTGTGAAATCTCCGTGGCCCAGAAGGTCATCGTAAACTCTCTTAAGAACGACTACATTAGACCACACGGCTTAGCTCTATCTATTGACGAGTACAATCCTAGCCGCATTCAAGGGTCTAAGGAAGAACGAGTAGACGCTATATTGCAGCCCCGATATTCGAACAATCAGATTTGGCACTACAGAGGCGGAAACTGCTCTGTCCTAGAGGAAGAGTTAGTTCTCGTTAAACCGCCCCACGATGACGTTAAGGACGCCCTAGCGGCTTGCATCGATGTCTGTGTGCCCCCGACCGCTTCGGCCCTCTCTGCCGATCCTCTGGCCTCTCAGGTGTACTCCGTGCATCAGCGCTTTGGAGGCGTCGCCTAGTGGCTGGTAACGTCCTAGACATCAAGGAACTCGTTTCGGAGGATCAGCTGGCTTGCCGTATCGCTCAGTACTGGCAGGAGTGGAATACCCTTCGTCAAGAGTGGCTGGTCAAAAAGGAAGAGGTTCGAAAGTATGTCTATGCTACCTCTACCGATGACACGACAAACAGCACGCTTCCTTGGAAGAATAAGACGACTATCCCGAAACTCTGTCAGATCAGAGATAACCTATTTGCCAATTACATGGCGTCCCTATTCCCGAAACGGAAGTGGTTGCTTTGGGAAGGTAACGAAAAAGCTAGTGCTACAGAAGACAAGAGACAGGCAATCGAATCCTACATATCGTGGGTTCTTGACTATCCTGTCTTCAAGAAAGAGCTGGCTAAGTGCATATTCGATTTTATAGATTACGGCAACTCCTTTGCTACAGTTGAGTGGATCGATAACACTGTCTTAGTTGAAGGTGGCCAGGGGAAAACGCAAGTGGGCTATGTCGGCCCCAGTATTAAGCGCATATCTCCCCTAGATATAGTATTTAACCCTCTAGCCACGAGCTTTGAGAACTCTCCGAAGATTACCCGCGCGTATATGACGATTGGGGAAGTCAAAGAGTATCTGTCTCGTGAGTCAGGGCCGGAACTCAAAGAACAGTACGAAGACCTATTTCGCTATATTAAGGGAGTTAGGGATTCAGTACAGGGCTTTATTGGTGAAACTAAGCCCCTCGATGCATATTACCAAATGGATGGCTTCTCCTCGTTTGTTCACTATTTACAGAGTGATTACGTTGAGTTGCTAACTTTCCAGGGGGATCTGTACGACAGAGAAAAAGACGAGTTCTTGCGAAACCATATCATCACTGTGGTTGACCGGCATAAGATAATCTATAAGAAGCCGAACCCGTCTTACTTTGGCACGCCCCCTATTTTTCACGTAGGTTGGAGACAACGCCAGGATAATCTTTGGGCTATGGGGCCTCTAGATAACCTGATCGGGCTTCAATATAGAATTGATCACGTCGAGAACCTAAAGGCCGACGTATTTGATCTAATTACCTTCCCACCTCTAAAGATTAAGGGACACGTCGAGAACTTTAAGTGGGGACCGTTTGCCCGTATTTACGTGGGTGATGACGGCGATGTGGAGATGATGGCCCCGCCTTTCCAGGTACTAGACGCTAACATTGAGATTAGCAACCTGGAACAGCGAATGGAGGAAATGGCCGGTGCTCCAAAAGAAGCTATGGGATTCCGTACTCCCGGTGAAAAAACCATGTACGAGGTCCAGCGACTAGAGAACGCAGCAAGTCGTATCTTCCAGAACAAGATTGGTCAGTTCGAAGAGAACTTCGTTGAGCCGCTTATTAATGCTTTACTTGAGTTAGGCCGGCGCAATATGACCACTTCGTCTATTCGTGTTCTTGACGATGAATTTAAGATTACAACTTTTCAGCAGCTTACCGCAGACGATATCACTGGCTCAGGCAGGATTAGACCAGTCGCAGCCCGCCACTTTGCAGAACGTGCAGAACTCGTCCAGAACGTAAATAACTTCTTTGCTTCTGCGATCGGATCTGACCCGGAGATGAAGGCGCACTTCTCGACTGTCCAGCTATCTAAGATGTTTGAGGATATCCTTGATATCTCGGATTACGGAGTTGTCTCGCCCTTCGTGAGACTTAGTGAACAGGCGGATGCTTCCCGCCTCCAGCAGTCCTCCCAGGAAGACGTAGCGATGGAAGCCGGTACAGCCTCGGGACTCTCAGAAGATGATTTTGCGGGAGAAGACCTTGCTCCAGTCATCAGCTAAGCGCTTATCCTCGATCTGGACTAAGCACCTAGAAACATCGAAACAAGAGGATTTCGAAGACACAATACGCCGCAGCTCCGTTGTCTTAAGACGGCTAAAAGCCATCCTAGAGGAAGAGTTACAACAGGTTCAAGATGCAGATTGTACAATTAAAGACCTACAAGACAACGCATCCTGGACATACCTACAAGCAGCTCGCATAGGCGAGAAAACACAACTTAAACGAATTTTACAACTACTGGACTTTCTTAATTGACCGAAGAATCCCTATTTAGTGGTACTAACACAGCTCCTAGCGCTATTGACCAGCTCGTGGGAGAAGGCAAGAAATTCAAGACAATCGAAGATCTGGCCAAAGCTAAGCTCGAAAGTGATGCCTTTATTTTACGTCTACAGGACGAACAGAAGGGCCTTCGAGATGATTTAAACAACAGGGTCCGCCTTGAGGAACTTCTAGAAGCTCTAGAGAACCGGCAAGACGGAGGTACTGAAAACAGCGGTAATAACCAGAGCCGCAATAACAGCCCCGACGCAAACAGCCCTGATCTTGAAACAATAATTGAAGATAAATTAACGAAACGCGAAGCGGCGCGTACTGCTTCAGAAAACACGGCCCTTGTCGAGCAGACTATCAAAGATTACTTTGGGGATGACTACAAGACAAAGCTACAAGCTCGTATGCGGGCTGAAGGTGTTGATGAGGCTTTAGCTACGCAGCTGGCAAAAACTAATCCTAGACAGCTCTTCAAGCTACTCGGAATGAACACGCAGCGTCAGGACCAGACACCTACTGTCCCCACGTCTCGCACCAATGTTCCTCTAACGCCTAACCAAGGGCAGCGGAACTACAAGTTCTATTCCGATCTCCGTAAGTCGGACCCTAGTCGATACTGGGCACCAGACGTACAGTTGCAGCTTCACAAGGATGCTATTGCCGCCGCTAATCGAGGTGAGGACTTTTATAAGCAGTAAAACTGCGCGGACCTATTGGTCCTAAGTCGTAAGTCTCCCAGCGTTTCATTAGGGAGATAATATATGTCGGGTTTTTCGACTCTCTCTAACGAGCACTTGATTCGCTCTAATCTTTGGAGCACGCAGATCAAGGAGGTTCTGTTAGAGGAACTTATGGGAATGAAGTATATTGATATGCTTGATTTCCCGGATGGTGACACTCTTAACATTCCGTCTATCGGTCAGGCCGAAGTGAATGATTACGAGGAAGGTCAGCCGATTCGCTACACTGCGATGGATACTGGTAACTTCACGTTCACCATTGATAAATACAAATCGTCTGCTACGTTTATTTACGAGAAGATGAAGCAGGACAGTTTCTACATGAGCCGTCTTGTGTCGTCCTTCGTGCCTAAGCAGTCCCGTGCAATCATGAAGTCGATGGAAGTTGACTTGCTGGCAAAGGGACCGGATGGGCAGACTGCATCGTCTTTGAATACCATTAACGGCGGCGATCACCGCTTTGTCGGTTCTGGCACCAACGAGACGATTGCTCCGCAGGACTTCGCTAGGGCGCGCTACGCTCTCCAGAAGGCCAACGTTCCCATGACTAACCTCGTGGCTATTGTTGACCCCTCGGTTGAGTACGAGCTTAGCACCCTCACGAACCTTGTGAATATTAGTAACAACAAACAGTGGGAAGGTATCGTTCGAGACGGTATGTCCACTGGTACTCAGTTCCGAATGAATATCTACGGTTTTGACGTGTATGTGTGTCAGAACCTTAAGCAGAGCATCGCGGAAACCATTGATGGCCTCTCGGTCACGACTGGTGTTGCGAATCTCTTCTTCTCAGCTGCGCCTGATGTGCTGCCCTTCGTTGGTAGTGTTCGTCAGCAGCCCAAGGTGGACTCCGAGTACAACAAAGACTATCAGCGCGATGAATACGTCACTACGGCTCGTTGGGGCTTCAAGCTCTTCCGTCCTGAAAATCTCGTGACGATTCTTACTGACACTGATCAGGTCTAAGGAGGTTAACCTATGGGTTCTTGGCTTAATAGCGACGGCCTTTACATTGAATTCGGTCCCGATGAGGTGACTGTGGTCGATGGGGGCGAGTATAAGGCATTTGGAGCTTTGCACGAGGTGGAGATTGAAATCCCCTTGGCTTCTCTGAGTACTTCTACTCAGCTTATCCTGTCTGACACAATCACTATTCCGAACGGTGCCCGTATCGAGAAGGTTGTCTTAGTGGTCGAAACTGCAGCTACTTCTGGCGGTTCCGCTACTCTTGATTTTGGTTTGATTGATCAGGATCGTACTACTGAGCTTGATTACAACGGTCTAGTTGCTGCTCTCGCACTTGCTGAGATGTCGGATCAGGGCGCTGTGATCGAGTTTATTAACGGCGCGGATAGTACTCCGGCTGGTGAGTCTGGCGACGGTGCCCTTGTTGGTACTACGCTCAGCAATACTGGTCTTCTGTGTGCTAACGCAAATACAGCGGTCTTTACAGCAGGTCGGCTTAAGGCTCGTATCTACTGGTACAATCCGTAAGGCTACAGGGGAGCTTGTCTCCCCTTTGGTTTCTACTTAAAGGATTTTAATATGGCTACTGCTGTACTTCCAAAACATAAAACAATGAATTTCAAGGGTCTGGCCCTGGACTCCGCAGAGGTGGCCACGGATCGAATTACCCTTGGCACAGGTACTCTAACCAGGACTGGGCGGCAGAACGTAGTGCCCATCTGTGGTAACGCTAAGGTAGGTGCAACGGCTGGCTGGGTTATTACTGGCGGCACAAATATCTGCCACGCTACCCTCCCGGCTTCTCAGACTAGCTCAACCCTTGTAGTGCCCATTACGGGTCTCAATATTGGAGATACCCTCACGGCTGTCTCTGCTACTGGACAGGTGGAAAGTGCTGGTAATAACGTCACTCTTGTTATGTCCATTCGAAAGCTGACTAACGCAGCGGCAGACAACACAGACGCAGAACTTGGGACAGACAACGTGGGCACTCTCACGGCTGATACTATCCTCTCGTCTGCTAACTTGGCTGTGACAGGTCTTACTGAGGTCTTAGCTGAAGGTGAAACGCTCTATGCGCTCTTTACGGGCACCACGGCGGCTTCCACTGACATTGACCTTACTGGCCTCGTAGTTACCATCACGCAGGCTTAAATGGTTCTCCGGGGTGGTCTTAGTCCTGACGGAGAGCAAAGGGTCATTACTAACAGTGATGAATTTGCAGCCTCTCAGGTAACGGTCGGCACTACGGCAACTTTGCTCGCAGCGGCTAACCCTAACCGCAAGTTTTTGCAACTGATCAATTTAGATGTAGCTGCGATTGTGTTTGTTGGTGCTTCTAATGTCACCACTACAACGGGCCATCAGCTACCGCCTACGCCATCCGGTGAATTAACGTTCGGTAACGCGGTTACTACGGCAGCGGTCTATGGTATTGTTGAGTCGGGAACTTGTGTGGTTTCTGTTCTAGAATATTAAATACAGGGGGTGCCTAGCGTACCCCCTCTTTTGCTTATAGGTATATATGGTTTTACATAGCGCTTTAACTGGTGCAGATCTCCACGAACCAAAGGGAATTGCTACTGCTACCTCTGGGCAAGAATACGTCGCGGATGGAGCGGCTTCTGGTGCGTGGACAACTGTTTATAATCGCAACCTCGGTACAATGAATACGTACTGGCCAGATGTTACGACCGCCGATCCTCTTTATATTGTCTTTCCGTTTGCTTGTACAATTAATACAATTACAACCGTTCTAGGTGACGGTGCTTTAGCTACAGCAGACGAAGTGATTACCGTTACTCGGAACGGTGTTGACTCTCTTGGCACTATTACTATTACGCAGGCCGGTTCTGCTGAAGGAGATATTGACGTTCTTAGTCCTGTCGCAAACAACACGCTAACTGCTAATCAGTACTTACGGTTTTCTAACAGTGGCGCTTCTACAGGTACTCGCTCTTGTGCCGTGACTGTGGAGTATACAAGAACTAGTGCCTAAACTAACTCTTTCCGATCTGTCGAATATAACGGGCAACGAACAGTCTGCTATTACGACAATCAATAATAACAACTCTGCAATCGAGACAGCCTTAGAGAACACACTCTCTAGGGACGGCACTAGCCCCAACTCAATGGGCGCTGATCTCGATATGAACTCTAACGACATCTTGAATGTCACCTCGATTGAGACAGGAACTCTAGAAGCTACATCGATCGAGGCTAGTAGCTATACCCAGGATGGCCTTAACTTAACGTCTCTTCTTCTTGATTGGGAAGGACAATGGCTTATCTCTGAAAGCTACGTCATTGGGGATGTGGTTTTCAATCTTGGCTCATCTTATGTCTGTATTGTTGTTCACACCTCTGATGCGACTAATCAGCCCGGTCAGGGCGCTCTCTGGGAAACATACTGGGATCTAATTGTCCAGGGTGGTACAGCGGGCATAGACTCAGGGGGAGTATCAACAGATAACGCGGTTGTCCGATGGGATGGGCTAGTCGGAACAGCTGTACAGAACTCTGGCGTTATCATAGATGATTCCAATAACGTTACTGGTGTAGGCACACTAGCTTCTGGTACGCACACTATTACCGGGAACTTAGTTGTCTCTGGTACTGTTGATGGACGAGATATCTCTACAGATGGCACTAAGCTAGACACAATAGAGACCGGAGCAGAAGTCAACGACACAGCCGCAGAGATATTAACTAAACTCCTCACGGTTGACGGCCCCGGCAGCGGTCTAAACGCAGACCTACTCGACAACTTAAGTAGTGCTGATTATTACCAAGTTGGTGGAACAGACGTTACCGTGGCCGATGGCGGAACCGGGCGATCTTCTGCTACTGCTTACGCTGTTATTTGTGGCGGTACTACTGCTACCGGAATTCTTCAGTCTATCGCGTCTGTTGGTAGTCTTGGACAGGTTCTTACCTCTAACGGGGCCAGCGCTCTCCCAACATTCGAAACTCCCGGTTCCGGTATAACTGAAGTAGCTGTTCAGGTTTTTACTGCTAGCGGCACGTATACCCCTACTGCCGGCATGGCCTATTGCCTCGTTATTTCTACCGGGGCAGGTGGTGGCGGTGGTGGTGCAGACAATAGTGATACATCAGCAACCCGTGCTGGCGGTGGTGGTGGCGGAGGAGCAACCTGTATTGAACTATTTAGCGCTGCGACTATTGGTGCCTCACAGAGTGTTACTATCGGTACAGGCGGCGCTGGTGGAGCTAATACAGGTGGCAACGGTGGTAACGGTGGGGACACTACTTTTGGAGCCTTGCATACTGCCGGTGGTGGTGTAGGCGCTACAGGTGGCGTCGGTGCATCTTCTACAGCTATTCTTGCCGGTGGTGCGGGCGGGACCGCTTCAGGCGGCCTTTTGAACATTGCCGGTGGCATGGGTGGCTACAGCACCTCGATATCGTCAAGAGATAGTTCAGGCTCAGCAATATCCGGTAGTGGTGGCGGAACTTTCTGGGGTGCTGGTCCAGGCTCAATTAATAGTTTTACTTCACTTGCTGGTATTGCTGGTGGAGCTTACGGCACTGGTGGTACTGGCGGTACTGCAACAGATACTACGACTGGTGTAACAGGTGGTACTGGTGCTGATGGTGTTTGCTTTGTTTTAGAGTTTGTAAACTAGTGAAAGTCAATTTTGAAACCAGTCTGAAAGAAACGCTTCGTTGGGAAGGTGGATATTCGAATCATCCCGAAGACAACGGAGGCGCAACACAGTCAGGCATCATTCAGCGAGTGTATAACTCTTATCGCCGTCTAAAGGGATTAGTCCCTAGGGACGTTCGGAAGATCACTAAGGCTGAAGTGTACGATATCTATAAGACAAATTACTGGGATCAGGTAAGCGGGGATCTGCTGCCTATTGGTCTCGATTTTGTTGTCTTTGATTTCGCAGTGAATTCAGGCCCGAACCAGGCTATTAAATATCTTCAAAGGGCGATCAATAAGACTGAGAACCGGACGCTTAAGGTTGACGGACATCTAGGGCCAGCTACGCTTGATGCTGCTACGTCTCTGTCCGATCTAGCCGGAGTGATCGCTTATATGTGTGACGCTCGCCTAGGGTTCGTGAAGCGCCTCTCGGATTGGAAGTTCTTCGGAAAGGGCTGGACGACCCGTATACGCGGCGTAAAGGCCAAGGGGCTACAGATGGCCGCAGAAGGGCTACAGCTGGTCCAGGAGCGTCCTGAAGTCCCTGAAGGGCTAGGGAAGGCCGGGGATGACACTACGCCCTCTGACACCACGTGGAAGCTCTCTGTAACTGGCCTCGTGGGTGCGCTAGGAACCGGCCTCGTTAGCGCTGTCAACAACCCCTTTGCCCTGGTGTTCATGATGGCAGTCTTGGCTGGGGCGGGATGGATGTTTTATAGCTATGGTAAGCGTATTAACCTCGATAGTTAGCTGGTTAACAGGTGGCGTCCTAGATAAACTCTTGGCCGTCTATTCTAAGCGACAAGATACTGATGCACTCATTGCCGTGGAAACCATTAAGGCCGAATTGGAAACTAGGAAGCTTCAAAAAGAACTTCTGGTTGCCGAAGGTGGCTGGTGGGTTACGAGGCTTATACGTCCGCTTATTGTCTACCCTTTTGTACTTCACGTTGGCGCTATCGCCCTGGATAGTACTTTTACCATGGGTTGGGGTATTGCAAAGCTTCCCTCTCCCTACGAGTCGCTAGAACAGACTATTATTCTTTCCTACTTTCTGTCTCGTCCCTTTGAAAAGATCGGTCGAAACTTTATGGACTATCTTAGAAATAAATGAAATCCACCGTACTAGAGCTTACACAAGAGATTCTGTCCTCGATGGACAGTGATGAAATCAACGACATTACAGATACTACCGAGGCTCTACAGGTCGTGGCGATCATTAAGCGCTGCTACTTCGATATTGTTTCTCGGCTAGAGCTTCCTGAACACTTCAGCTTGTTTGAGCTTACTGCCTCGGGTGACAACACTAAGCCTACCCTGATGACTATTCCCTCGGATGTAATCAATCTTCTTTGGGTTAAATACGACAAGATCGCAGACGGAGAGACAGCAGCCAAGGTTATGGACGTAAAATACCAAGAACCGGAGCTGTTCTTTCAGCATATGTACAACCTGGATACTGATGCAGACAACGTATTTTCCAGCACGCTCGTTGTTGGTTCTGACACCTTGCCAATTTATGGGCTTGATGATAAGGCCCCTGACTTCTGGACATCTCTGGACGACTACACACTTATTTTTGACTCCTACGACAGCGATGTAGATACAACCCTCCAGAAGGCTAAAACAGTCTGTTATGGGCAGAAGACAGCGACCTGGACACAGAGCGGTAGCTTTACCCCTGATCTTGACGCAGAACAGTTCTCACTCCTCTTGAACAAAGCTAAGGCTCTAGCGTGGGCAGAACTAAAGCAGACAGATCACGCCTTGGCCAGGAAAGAGTCTAGAGATCAAATGATTCACTCTCAGCGAGCTAAGCTGGCCATTCCCCATAATGACACTATTGGATACCTAAACGATTTGCCGAACTACGGAAGAAGGACTAGATGAGATACGATCCAGATATTGAACCGGATATTGAGCGAGACCAGCCCAAGGAACGCAAGGTGACAGTGGACGGTCAGACAGCAATTATTTACCCTATTGACCCTCATGGATTTTGGAGAGCAAGGCTTGAAAAAAAGAAAAACACGCCGAAAGAGTTCGAAGGGTGCTTCACCAGCGTCCACGAAGCAGAAAAAGCTATACTGAAGTATTTTAACGCACAGAAGTTACTGACTACACTTGCCTAGACAAGCCGGAACATTTACTGAGAATACGTTTGTTAAGGGATTAATTACAGAGGCTACTGGCCTTAACTTCCCCGAGCAAGCAGTCACCCAAACGGATAACTGTGTCTTCGATGAAAAGGGCACGGTTAGCCGCCGTCTTGGTTTTGACTTCGAGTTTGGCTACCAGACTACAAATAACGGCGATACGAGAGCAATAACGACGTACAGATGGGATGCTGCTGCTGGTGACGGGGACATCTCTCTTCTAGTGATGCAGATCGCCAGCACTCTGTACTTCTATGAAACCGATGACGGAGCTGTCTCTGACGATCTGGTCGATACTCTTGATCTAAGTCCATTTAAACCATCTGGCAGTAGCTTACTCGTCGGTGACTTTGAGTGTCAGTATGCTAGCGGCAAGGGGTACTTATTCGTAGCTAATCCGGCTATGGAGAGTATCTATGTCAGCTATGATCCTGATGCGCGTACTGTGTCGGCGACGGCAATTACTCTACAGATCAGGGATTTTGAAGGCGTTGATGACGGCCTTGAGGTATACGATAGACCTTCTGTACTTAGCGACGCGCATGAATATAATGTACTAAATCAGGGCTGGGACGTTGATCAACTCGATTTGTCTGGTGGAGGATCTGATCAGCCGTTAGACAACTGGGACTCTGCGCGCGGTGATTTCCCATCTAACGCAGACGTTTGGTGGCTCTACATGGTATCGGATGGTCTAGACTTCAATCACCAGAAGCATAACAGGGCAAATACCCCGGCTCCAAAAGGTCACTTCATCCTGTCTTATTATGACCAGGAAAGAAACGGCCTAGATACTATTAGTGGTCGAGTAATCGAGAATCTGACTGGTCATAGGACATCGGGAGATTACAGGGCATCAACGATTGAGTTCTTTGCCGGTCGCGTGTGGTACGCAGGTACTAGGGGCAGTGGCTTCGCTAACGAAATACTGTTTTCCCAGATTATCGAACGAGACTCACAGATTGGCCAATGCCACCAAGTAAATGACCCCGCTTGCGAAGACGTATTTGATCTCTTGCCTTCCGATGGTGGAGTAATCCTGATCCCTGACTCGGGGACCGTTGTTCGACTATTTGCTTTTGAAGACTCAATTCTTATATTTTCGACTAATGGCGTTTGGAAGGTCTCAGGCTCAGAGGGTATTGGCTTTAGGGCTAATGATTACTCTGTCGTCAAAGTGTCCAGTATCCCGGTATTAACTGCATCGTCCTTCGTCTCTATTGCGGGAGTTCCATCCTTCTGGAATAACGAGGGCATCTATACGATGACTTCCGATAGTACCTCTGGCATCCCTGTAGTTACCTCTATTACCGATAACACAATTAAAGAGTTCTTTGACGAAATTCCGATCGAGTCTAGGAGGTACGCCAAGGGCGCATATAACAGATTTACCAGAGTTCTTACGTGGGTCTATAGCTCAGCGGCCCCAGTATCCTTTAGACAGAGATACAGCTACGATAAGATACTTTGCTTCAATACGATGAGTAACGCCTTTTACGGCTGGTCTGTAGATGACTCTGATGTAACTATTAATAGTGTTGTCGTCTGCATGTCTGCTGAGGCTGTGAGCACTCCGGCTATAGTAACGAATAGCGCCCTAGCAACTGTAATTGATGCATCGCTAGATACTGTTTATGCTTACGGAGTTACCGAGACAATCGCGGCTGATGTTACCAAGTTCTTAGTGTCTGTATCTGACGGAGCTGGAAGTTTTAATTGGACGTTTGCTGAGCCTTGGAACACTAGCTATCTAGATTGGTATGTTTTTGATGAAACTGGGGTGTCTTACGAGTCTTCCTTTACTACCGGATATAAGGTTCACGGGGACGGGCAAAGGCGTGTAAGCCCCACGTATATAAACCTGTTCTTTGACACAAGTGACGAGGATAGCTCAATAGACTTTAGATCGATATGGAAGTACGCCAACTCTGGATCAACTGGCAAGTGGTCTTCAGCACAGCGAGTTACGACAACTAGTAACCTATTCGACTATACCCGTAGGCGCATCAAGTCCAGGGGTTCGGGCGAGGTGTATCAGTTCAAGGTTACGTCTGTTGAGGGAGAAGCGTTTAATCTAATTGGGTGGTCTGTATTTGAAACCTCAAACGCCTCAGTATGATTTAAAGGTCGCGAACCTAACGGATTTAGAAGACATCAAAAAGATAACACAAGCCTTCTTTCTGTCTTCAATTTATAAAGATAAAGAATACGACACGGATAAGGTTAATGGACTCCTCATCGAATATCTATTTGACCCCACTGATCGAGTTATCATCTTGGGATTACTGGAAGGTAAACCCGTCGCCCTCTTCGCCGCTGCTGTACAACAAATACTTTTCAACGACAGTAGGATTGCTACAGAGGTTTTGTGGTGGGTGGACGCGGAGCACCGAAGATCAGGATTAGGGGCTAAGCTAATCGAAGCCTTTGAGTATTGGGCCATCGAAATAGCTAAGGCTGAATACACACAGCTAACGTCTCTAGTGGATGACTCATCGGACACTTTAGACAAATATTATCAACGTATCGGGTATCAACCCGTGGAGAAAGCATACTTAAAAGCATGGCAGCAGTAACATCAATTATCGCAGGCATCGGCTTAGCCGCTAGTACAGCTGGTACAATCATGGGTGTTAAGGCCCAGAAAGACCAAGCTAAGGCACAGGAAAAGGCTGAGAGTGCTAGACAGAAGGCCGCAGAACTTGACGCCCTTCGACGGAGACGTGCAGCTGTTAGAGAAATGCAAATGCAACGATCTGTAGCTTTATCTAATGCAACGGCTCAGGGGGCAGCAGAAGGATCTGGCTTAGCTGGCGCACAGGCTGGCATTAGTGCTCAGGGCAACACGAACATCGTGGGCATTGATCAACAGCAGCAGTTAGGCAATCAGGTTTTCTCGGCTAACCGACAGGCGCAGAGAGCAGCAACCTTTGGAGCAACAGCTGAGGGGCTAACGTCTCTTGGTGGTGCATTAGTGAAAAACGCAGGAACTATTTCGAGCATTGGCACCTCAATCTTTAGCGGCACTGCCTAGTCAGGTTTTCGAGGAAGGCTATCCCCTCGATCTAGACACGGAAGACAACGTATTCGAGGGGACACCCTCTTTACAGACAAACACAGTCTCACCGGCTGATACCTTCCATGAATTGGATACGTCACCGGCTGAGCTACCGTCTTCACCCCCGCCTACAACCGATCCCGCGACCACAGAGAAACGAGCTAGGAAAGCTCACTTGGCCCTTGGTGAGAAATCGCCGGGGCTTCCTGTGTTGGCTAATCAGTTTGAGCTAGGGGAGGAAGCGGCTGTTAGAAGGGCTGTAGCGGCTTCAGAGGCTATCGCAGACAGGAAAATGCGCCTCGGGCTAGTCCAGGAGGCTACCAGCAAAATTAACCGGCCCCTGACGCTTGCTGAGGCTGACGAGCTGATGAGCCTAATGAAGGTGGACGGGTCGAAAGACCCTGAAACAATCCTAGAGGAGCTGTACGGCGCACGGGTGGTTTCCACCATTCCAGTGATCCAAAGCAATCAGGAAGCGCACCAGAAGGCGTTAAACGATATCCCTCTAGAGTATCTAGACACAGCTGACGCCGCTGCACAGCATATCGCTAAGAACAACATCGCTAAGAACGTTCTGGAAGACGTAAAGGCTGAGTGGGAGCGGCAAGGTATCTTCTCGACTATCAAGCAGTACGCAAAGCAGCTTGTACCGTTTTGGAGCTATGCGAACCTAACTAGTGCGGTCGAGGGTGCTAACACTAACTTCAGCTTGGAGTTTGGCAAGACCATTCAGGAAGAGGTGGATTATCTCTACTCTCTTAAGCCCAGCGCATTCAAGAAAGAGCTAGTAGCAGCCATTAGCAAGATAGCAGAAGACAGCCCGCTTGACGCTATGATCTTTGCTGAGGGTGTTATCAGCTATTCCTCTAACGACAGAATGATCGATAGTATCCTCGGTGCTATGGATATGACTGTCTTTCTTCTGCCTTTCAAGGGACTTAAGGGAGCTAAAGCCGCTGCGACTGGGGCTAGCAAAGACCTAAAGCCAATTGAGAAGGCAACGGAAGATACTACACGCATCTTAAGCGCTGTCCCGAAGAACAACGCATCCACTGGAACAGCCTTAGTTCAGCAGTCCCAGCCAGTTACTCTGTCCCCTAATACAGGTATTCCGGTTATCTGGGATGGAGCTAAGGGAGAGCTAAGGATTGGTGATACTGGGGTTAGTGGTTCTATTAGCATAAAGGGCAGTCCCGATCTACCCGAGTCTATCTATGAAAAGTATCCTTCTGTGGATCGACGCCTCATCGACAACATGCCAGCAAAATATAAAGATGATCCAGTTAAGCGATCTGATTATATAAAGGATGTCGGGGCTACGTACGATCCTACTATTCGCAAATCCTTAGTTCTGCACACAGCAAAAAGCCTAGAAGGCGATATCGATAATTTATTAGGGGCGGGAACAGGAAAACCAGTCTCGAAGAAGCTTATAAACGATTCTGGTCTTATTGATTTCGTTCTTGAGCGAATTAGAAACGGAATATCAAAGGGCCTAGATACCTATGAGCTATTAGGCCGACACGTCGCTGCTCTTCAAAACGTATCGAAGTATCTGGACGAATACCTTTTTGAAAACCTTAGCAACGGTCAAAAGTTAGACAACAAGCAGACTATTGCCCTGTTAAAGCGCTTTTTCACGAAAAAGAACTTCGTAAGTATCTACGATAAAAAGCCATACGCTACAGACGACAGGTATCTTGAAGATTTTGTCGATTTCTATAAAGACAGACGGCGCGGAGTTACTACACTAGAGGCTTCCCCAGAGGCAAAGGGGTTACTTAACAAAGCTGGTTATACTGTCAAAGTCGATCTGGACAAGATTATGGCTGGCGCCACTAAGCGGGCTAAGGATTTTGATACTAAAATGTATCCTCCTTCAGAACGTGGACTCTATGAGTACATGAAAGACTCAGGCGTACCCCGTAGTATTCTTGACGGCCCAGTTCACTCTGCCGGTGCTACTGAAGCCATTGTCCGAGGTTTACTTAAAGATATCCCCCCAGATGAAGAGCTTGTTTCCGTAATCAGAGCCTTCATGGATGAATCCTTTGATCCTTGGCCTTACTACGCTTTCAGCAAAGATACAGCTGAGTTATCTCGTGCTCATTATGACGCAGGTTTTGCAGGGAACGGGCCTATGCGCCAATTTCCCGACGTGTCTAAGGTTGACCCAGACTTTGTTTTAGAAGGACAAGCAAGGAAATTTGTAGCTGGGGGTGAGCCTTTACATCCCGGAGCAAAGCCAGTTGCGCCTAGTTTAGCACAAGACCCTGGCCGATTGCTTGAAATGACTTTGTGGCACGAGACAGCCCATCTCCTTACAGCTAAGTGGTGGGATCACGGTATTTTAACCGTCGCGCAGAACGAAGACTTAGTCAACGCTATGGCCTTTCTCAAGCTAAGACAGAAGAGATTGGCACCTGGAATACAGGGGTCTGCAACCGGCTCTTTCGGTCCTAGCCAAGCTCCCGTGCCTTATCAGCTTAAGGACTTCTCCAGAGTTGCTGGTGGTCTTCGCGATCCCGGAGTCGTAAAGTCGGATAAGCCCTTAAAGAACGGTGCTTATGTTGTCTTCGACAAAGGTTCTAACACCGTCAACATCAACGAACCCGCTTTGCTTAAGCAGTATGAACGCAAGCCGTGGAAGAACTCCAAGAAAGCTGGCGTTGAGAACATGCCCGATGCTGACTTCACGAAGCCAGAAGATTGGATTAACTTTTCTATCGAGAAGGTAAAGCTACAGGCAACTTTAACTAGAGCCGCCGGCGAGCAAGCTCATGAGTTTATCAACCGAGTTAACAACTTAGCTCTACAGTCCATTCGTGCCAAGAAGCTAGAGCAGGGCGCTGTTGTCCGCAACCAGATGGCGGATATTACAAGGTCTGGCATGGAGGATGATCTCGGCGAAGCTGCTGCTAGGTCCGGTATGGTAGACGAAGCGGCAGACTCACAGGCCATGAAAGAGGCAAAGGAACTTTGGGAGGGAAAAGACCCTCTTGAAGACAGCACACGGCTGCAAGCTAAGACGCCCTCGATCTTTCATGTAGCTAGCTTGGAAGGCACGATTAAGAACGAGCGGACCAGACGTATTCTAAGAGCGCTGGAACGTAACGCTGTTAAGCTGCTTGGCATCCCTTTAAATAACTCCGCTGTTGTTCGTATCCCCGAGTCTACAATGCAGGTAGCTATCGAAGAGGCTAAGAAGTCTCTGTCTACCACGTATGACCGTGTGAACGATGCTTTCCTTGATGTGTCTTTCGGGGGGCCTTTTACAGTCGTCCGTCCAGAAGAGCAGTTAGTTAACACTACGGTTGTCAATCTGCGCATGGGTAGACCAGACGGTTTACTCTTTGACAGTCCCTCACAGGCTGCTGTCTATGGCGTTGATCTATATGGATTAAGTCCTAATGGCTTCTCGATCTTACAGCAGGGCAACGGGTTTTTCATCAATATCGCTAAGTCCGTTGACGAGACCTTAGATGGTGTTCGTGACGTACTTATCGACTCAACTAACAAAAGTCAGGGAGGCTTCCTTAATGCTTTCTTGAACCTCTTACGCACGCCTGAAGATCAGCTTAGCAGCTTGCAGAACGCTAATCGTAAGTTCGTGACGACTGTCGCCCAAGAGCTTCACAGGGTCATGCTTGACTCTTCCAAGGCCATTTCAAAGAACCTTAGCAAGGTTGAGAAGGATCAACTGTCGGCAATTTGGAGTAGGAACCGGGATTACGAAGATGAAGCTACAGGCGCCAGAGGATACTACTTTCAGACAATCTCTGAGTTTGAAGATGAGTTCGTAGCTAGATACAAGGCCATGCCTTCTGAAGCTCAGACAGAAGCTTACTTCACCTATGTCCAGCTAAACGATATGGACTACATTCTGCGTAACTTGGCTCTTCACCGGGATCTGTCCCGTATGGGCGCTGAGAATATGCGAGTGTTTACAGATGTTATGACTGAAGGTGGCGCTACGCAGAGGGAAGCGTCAAGGGGATTTGCTGGCCGACTTATCGACAAGCTACCTCTCGAAGATACATCTGAGGACTTCGGTATCTGGGTTTATGACCCTCGTACTAAGAAAGGTGAGTTTCACTTACGGTCTCAGGTGACTAAAGACATCTCTGACGACTTGAACAAGAAGCTTTCGGACGAAGGTTTCAAGGTTATCGAGATTGTTAATCCGCTTGAGAAGCCTCTATTTGAAACAGCCAGGACTACAGAGACTATTCATTTTGCTGTCGTAAAGAACTACGATAACGCTAAGTTCGATTGGAACATCCTTCCCTACCGTCCAGGTGGGCACGTGGAGTACGGCGATCAGTTCTTCGTTAAGCAACCCAAGATTAGGCGCTCCAATGCATCTGGGTCTTTGCGTCACATCTATGAGGGCGATGTCTCTATATTGAACGCTGCTACATCTGCTGAAGCTCAGAAATGGGCCAAGGTGGCTGAGACCGCTAGACTTATGCTTCGCGCTGGTAAAGAGGCGGATTTGGCGGACTTCCTGTCTAAGAATGCACCGTGGGACTTAAAGACATTCAAGGGCTTCTTCACTGAAAGGCAGAACCCTGACGGCACTATTACGCCCGCTTTGCTACACTTGGACGACAAGATCACCTGGACGTACACAGGGCGCAACACATCTGACATGGATCACTTCAAGAAAGACCTTGAGGGATACGAGAACTTTTTCAACGGTGTGCGTAGTAAGTACAATCTGTTTGCTCAGAACGTAGACAAAAAGTATCTCGGCTCTCGTGATCCTGATCTGCCCAGAGTAGAAGAGAAGGGAACAGAGGGCAGCCCCATCTTTGCCTTAGCTAAGCCTCGCTTACTGTCTCCCTTGGATACTCTCAATAAGTCCATCGCTAACGTAACTCGTAGTCGCCATATGAACGATTACAAGACGAGTGCAGTGGAAAGCTTCATTGAAGAGTTTGCCAGCGTGATGAAGACACCTATCGCAGAGCTTCGCCGTAACCCTGTCTACTACTTCCACAACCCCGTCTGGGATACTGAGACCACGAATAAGGCTTTGTTGTCTGCTGCTCAAGCAACCCGTCGAGCAAATATCATGTTCATCGGAGCGGAGTCTGAGCTAGGCGGAAAGTTGTTCTGGTTGCAGACAAAGATGGTTGACGAGATTTATAAGCGTTTCGGTCAGAAGGTCTCTAATGTGGTTACAGAGAAGTACCTCCCGACCGTCAAAGACCCTTTCACGTATGCTAGATCAATCGCCTTTCACACCAAGCTGGGGTTGTTCAACCCTGTCCAGTTAGTTCTACAGGCGCAGTCCTTTGCTCACGTAGCGGCTATAGCTGGTCCAGGAATGGCTCTAAGGGCTGCTGGTGATGGTATCCGTATGCGTCAGCTCGCTCTTACGGAAGAGAAAGCCATTATTGATCAGTATGCCCGCTGGTCTGGTAACGCTGATATGTTCCGGGAAAGCTACACTGAGCTTAAGAAGACTGGCTATTATAACGTTGGCGGTGAGGTTGCGTGGAGAGATGACGTATTTGAACCTAACCTGTTTAAGGGGCCTCTGGGAACTTTCCTTGAAAAGGGGACGATGTTCTTTGATGAGGGAGAACGCTTTGTTCGCTTAGCGGCTTGGAACGCTGCTTTCTATGCTTGGCGAGAGGCTAACCCTGGAAAGGTCATCGATAACCTAACTCGCAATCAGATCTTACAGCGGGCAGACCTTATGTCTGTGAATATGACTCGGGCTTCTAATGCCGCTTGGCAACAGGGCTTGTGGTCGATCCCAACGCAGTTCCTTGCCTTCCAAGCGAGATTGGCTGAGCAGCTGTTACCGGGGTTCTCAAGCCGCCTAACGAAGCAGGAAAAGATAAGGGCCTTCCTAACGTATAGCACGCTGTACGGGCTTCCTGTGGGCGCTGGTGCCACTGTAGGCGTTTACCCCTTCTATGAGGACGTTAGGCAAGCAGCTCTCGAAAGGGGAATAGAGCTAGACAATAAGCTGTTGCAGGCTGCCCATGAGGGTATACTTTCGACGCTGACTTCTGTTGTCTTTGGTAAAGATTACAATATTAACGAACGGTTTGGCCCCGGTGGTACAACACTGTTTAAAGAAATCATTAAGGGCGACAAGCCGCTAACTGAGGTATTGCTCGGTGCTTCTGGCTCTATCTTGGGGGATATGATTTCATCGGCTGAGCCAGCTACTAGAGCCTTGTTATCTCTATTCACTCCTGATGTCGCTCCTCCGACTATGGAAGATTTCATGGAGATAACCCGTAACATCTCATCGGTTAATAACGCCGTTAAAGCTTGGTATATGTACAACCAGGGCATCTTCATGACAAAGAACGGTGGCATTATAACCGATAACAACACTGGTCTTGATGCGTTCATGACTGGTATGCTTGGGTTAACTAATCGTGATGCTTCCGATACATTCTTGATGCTTAAGTCTCGAAAGGACCAACAGAAAGCTGAAAAGGAAGCTGAAGACGAAGTTCTTAAGTGGTATCGTCGGGCAATACGTGAATACAACACGGGCGACGAGAAGCTTGGGGATCAGTATCTTAGGAGAGCTAAGGCTTGGCTAGTTACTGGGGGTATCCAGCCGAACAAGTACAATAGCATCATCAGTCGAGCTATTAAGGGCAACGAGAGTTTATTTGAGTCAGTTAGAGAAGACTTTTGGCGTAAAGCACCCCCTGCACAGATGGAGGATCGACGCAAACGTATTCAGGAGAAACAGAGTAGTTATTAATGGTTAAAGCGTTTGGAGCAGAAGTTCAGCAGACCAACGATCCTAGCTATATTGGATTTAGTAAGGAAGGCGATGCTGATCGCTCAATGAAAGTGTTGTTCTCTGGTCTGGGTAACGTAATTGACCAGAAATCAGATTTTTATGAGCAGCAACAGAAACTAGAAGCAGACAAGGTTGCCGAAAACATTGTTGACAGTAACGCTAAGGGCGGCGAGGAAAACACTGAAGATTCGATCTTCACGACAGACCAATCGTCCGTTAGTACTGAAATCAAGAATATCGGCACTCGTGGCCAGAAGCTCACACAGGCTTACAAGGAAGGTAAGATCACTGCGTCTAACTATTGGGCGCAAATGGGAGCTATGGTTAAAGCCGCTAAGGCTCGCTATCCTGCACAGGCAGACCGTATTGAAGCACAGGTGGCACAGGCTCTAGGTAGACGACCAGCGGCAGCTGCTATTGAGGAAGCTAGAGAAGAGTGGAAATCTAGCGTAGCGGAGAAGAATGAAGAAGAGAAAGCTTTTAATCGCTTTGTTGACACTAATATTGAGTACCTTCCCCCTGACTTCTTTGTCAGGCAAAACGAAGGACGACCCTACACAAAAATTGAGACCCGTCACTATGTGATGGAAAGACAGCAAGCTAAGCAACTAATAGAAAGTAAACGGTCGAAACTTGCCTTAGCTAAAGAGCAGGGTAACCTAAACGAAGAGGAAGCGGTCGGTACTGCTCTCGATGAAGTAACTCAGTATGTGAACAGGGTACTTACAGACACCGCAGACACCTCTAAAAACTTCCAGGATTTGCTCAAGACAGCCCGTGAGAAGGGTAAGAACACCACGCCAGACGAGCAAATGGCTTTACGTAGAAGCTTCGCAGCAATGAAGTTTACTATCCAAGAAGGCGTGGAGAATATTCTGTCTAAGACGTGGGCGGATAACACATCAACATACTACAATACAATCAAATCCCCAGAGAAGATCAAGCACATCAGGGAAGCTGCACTCTCTCGCATAGATTACTACGAGAAGCTAATTAACGACAAGGATTACGGCTATCTTAATGCGGATGTAAACCGTGTCAAAGCTATGAGGGATGAAGTTAATAGGCGTGTCCTCGAAAGCTCAGATGGTATTCGTGTCTTAGAAGCCGTTAGAGAGATTGGCGGTGCGGAGATTTATAACGACTTTCTGCTCACTAAGAAGGGCATGAAGATTAAGTCTGACGCTGCTAAAGCTCTTCACGATGTCTCTGTCGGTCGTATTATGTCTGGCGATGCGAAGTCTCTGGACGACGAAATGAACCGCAATAAGCAGGCTAAGCTTGATAGGGGGGAGTTAGGCGCTCTTAATGGAGAGACGCTTAAGAAAGCTATCAGTATCATTAACGATCCAAAGGCTACACCTCAGATCCTTGCTAATGCTGCTAATGCTCTCTTCGGTCCTAATAACATCCGCTTCTTGGAGAACTTCAAGAAGAAAGAGCAGCAGATGGAAGTCTTTGCTAGGATGGCCGCCCCTGAAGTCACAGCGAAGATGAAGGAGCTTGGGAAGACAAATCCTGATCTCTGGGCTAACTATCGGAAGTGGGCTAAGCTCGGATTTGAGCAGACCTTCAGCAACTTAGCGAGAGATGTTCAGGAAGGTATCCAGGCAAGACCTAACATCAATATTAGGTGGGATCCCGCAGCTAAGCAGTTCTCTCTTACATCGTCTGCTGAAAGAAGGTCGGATTGGCGTAATCCACTAGCTGGTGGTCTTCGTGGCTTTGAGAACGTCATGACGAACAACGTTGAGAAGTCTCTCAATGAGTTTAATCGACAGCTCCGTATTCTCACACCCATCATGGAAGCTGAGGGACAGGACGTTAGCCAGGAGCTTCTAGGCTTTATGAATTCACTTGGCCTCGATGACTCCGCTGAGAAAAACCTCTCGTTCTTCACGAAGATACGTCAGGCGATGATTAAGAACTTCGAGAAGGACAACCCGCCTAGTAAGGGAGGAGAGGGAGAAGGAAAAAAACGGTAGAGCCTCCCAAGGATTCTACTTTCTTTGATATGCCCATCTCAGCCTTTGGAGCTTCTTGGAGAAAGCAATCCGCATACAAGCCAGACACAGCCATTGAGCTAGACACAGATGAAGCTGTAAGCGGGACAGCAACCACCTACAACGAAGAGAAGATGAGGGGGCTACTCGATCTAGTCGGGAGCGCTGAGTCCGGTGTAGCAGGCTATAATCAAGTCTGGGGCGGTCGATCCAGAACCCCCATTGTCGATATGACAGTGGACGAGGCTTTGGCTTACCAAGACACGATTAAAGCTTCTGGATCGCCAAGCACAGCTATCGGCAAGTATCAGTTCCTACAGAAGACTCTCACAGGTCTAAAGAAAGAGCTTAAGCTGACCGGCGAGGAAAAGATGACCCCTGAGCTTCAAGACAAACTAGCTGTCCATTTGATGCGTCGCAGGGGATTAGACAGGTATCTCGGTGGCGAGATCAGTAAAGATCAGTTTGTTAATCGCTTGGCTCAAGAATGGGCTGGTTTGCCTACTACGGCTGGCTCTAGCTACTACGCTGGCGATGGCCTGAATAAAGCTAACGTACCCCTTGATGCTTTCATGGCCGCTGTAACTGATCTGGCTACTGACCCTGAACTAGCAGGCGGTGAGGGAAATATGGACTTGGGGGGAGGTTCCGGTACGGATGATCTGAGCGGCCCCCCAGTACTTATGAAGGCTGACCCTATTACAGGGGAGCTTACGAAGAGGCCAGTTGATGTAAATAACTTGGGTAACCTCGATCTAACCGACAAAATCTTCCTGATGGGTACTAGGGTATACGATAGTCTCGGCCTTAGTAACACAGCGGAAAGATTATTCGTTGATGCCATCGCGAGAGGACGCACCGAACCTATTACGGAGGCAGACCTTACCGACAAAGACATGTCTTATTTTAGGGAGATTATCGAAGAGAAGGTAAGACAGACAGGAAAGACATCGGGCCGTATTGGGTACGGGGATTATACGGGGGACAATGCCCCTTATAATATTCTTGGACAGTTTAAATTCAAAGTGAATGATGACGGCTCTATTGACATAGAGGATAAGTACGATTTCAACAGGGGTGGGGCTTGGGCACAGATTAAGGGATTTAGCACTCTTGAGAAGTTTAAGGAGATGCTTTCCGACCCAGAGAACTACGGAAACTATGTGGGCCAGAAAGCACGCTCCGATAAGTCTGCAAACGCGCTCCCCGTTAAGATTAAGCTGCCAGCGAAAGGAGCTTCTTCTGAATAAGCAGAGGGTTAGCGTGAATGTAGTCTCCTAGTTGATTAAGGTTCGTATGGCCAGATTGAGACATCAGCTCAGCAGGACCAAACAAGCCAGACTCAGACATACGAGACAAGCACTCATGACGTAAATCGTGCATATGCAAATCGTGTATACCCGCTGTAGCACAGACTTTCCTGAATTTCTTTTTCAGGACTCCCTTAGATAGACCTACAATCCTCTCAGTACCAGACTGAGCAGCCATCTTTTCGATAGCAGATAAAGCCCTTGGACTTAACGCAACGGTCCGGGGGCTTTTTGTTTTGGTAACTGGTGCAGGAAGGTAAAGGCACCCGTCACGAAGCCAGGATTTCTTCGCCACAAACAATTCTCCTGAGCGCATACCAGTTTCGACAAGAGTAGTAACCACCCCATCCAAAGTAGGGCAGCTACAATGACTATTAAAACGTTCCTGCTCATCCTTCATAAATCTCCGCCTTCTCTTTGTCTGTTTTGTCTTCAGTCTCGTAGCTTTCAAAGCGTCTGCACAATCGGAGGGAAACTTCTTGATCTCTATTGCCTTGCGAAAGGCGGCGAGGATCGGTTTGATTGCCCTATTGTAGCTAGACTCTTTGCATACCTTAAGCTGCGAATCCCTGTAGCCAATGAAGTCTGTAACTGTCAGCTTAGCTACTGGTTTGTCTAAGAATGCACAACGATTTCTAAACGTTTTGATAAACGCCTTATCGACTGCGCTTGCGGTAGTCGCTTCGTAGTCTGAGAGGATGCCAGAGAGTGTGAGAGAGGCAGGGACTTTGATGCACCCCTTTTGATCGTCTACCCATGCTTGCGCGGCTGATTTTGTGGGGAACGAACGGGACTGGGGCGGTTGTCCTTTGATGCGTATCTGAACCTGCCAAGTGGAACCACGTTTGCGGAAAGTAGCCATGTGTGACAATCCTGTGCCAAAGGTTGCCTGCCCTGACAGCCAAGCTACTGAAAAGACTCAGATTTTCCCTTGGGTATACCCTCCCGCGAGGGGAGATATCCTCGGCTGCGCCTCGGAACTCGAAGCTAGCGCTTCTCGGATCGGACGCGGGGAAATCTGTGTGATTCCAACGGTTTGGCACTGCAAGACAGAAAGAAAAACCTCCCGATAGCTATCGCCAGGGGAGGCCCATTTGATACCAAATTTAAGCCAGTGTGACAAGCCAGTGTGACAGCTAGTCGAGGAACAAGGCCGGTACGTGCTCTGCTAGCTCCCAAGCTGCCCAGACGGCAATGATCAGCAAGAAGATGAGAGAGCCAATCTGGAACCGTGTCATGAGCGTCTATCCCTGTGATTGTCGAGATCGTTGCGGGTATTGAGGGGGTGTGGTTCAGCGTCCATTTCGTCCAGCTTGTCAATCTCCTCCTGGGTAGAAAACCTCGATGCCCCTAAAAAGATAAGGGCTAAAACGAAACACCCTAAAATAGCGCCGCCACTCCAGCCCATAAGAAGACCTAAAAGCGTTAGAGTGGCAAAACCAGCAGCCCAGTTTGCAAGAGCATTTCTCGTCATTTCTTCGCCTTCTTCGTTTGTGACTCAGGGAGTGTCCCGCCAAGGGCTAAGATCGCTTCCTCAAGTTGGGCAATCATTTCCTCGGTGGTGGAGACGATTCTAGCGTTTTCTCCGATCTTGTCCAATAGCTCCTTATTGGCACTGTCCAGGTACTTCAGATGGGATTTTTTGGCGCTCAGCTCTTTGGCGAGGATTTCGAGGGCATAGCTCATTAGTCCTTCATACTCCACTTAACGATGCCTACCAGTAGGGCAGCTGCCCCCAGTGTCCCTAATAAGAAGACAACAAAGGTAGCAGCTTGCCAGAAGATGTCCGGGGGGCACATCATTCGATGTCTGCCCTAGATGTACGGCGAACCCTTGGTACAGGATCACAGGAGCGGCGGGAATAGAGGACGGTTCTTTTGTGGATAGCTTTAGGCTTGGGGATGTCTTCAACAACAGGGGGAATGGAGACGGTTGGCTGTGCGTAGTGTTTTGGATCGCCTACTAAGACAGAGAAGGGAGTGACTTTGTATCTGAGACCTAGCGTCTGTGCAGCTCGAATAGCTTCTGCCCTTTGGTGAAACCTCTCTTCTCTGTTAGGGCTTGTCTGTATCTGTCTGGCTGCTCGTCCACTTGTTACAGCTGCTAAACCCTTCCAGTCGAGAGTGTCGTTAGCTGCTCTATTCCAAGTCCGTACCATTTCCATGTCTCCTAAGCGATCCACATACTCCATACTAACCTGCGATTCGTTGATAAGCTCTTAAGACCAGGGCCACAAAAGCAAGATACCCACTACATAAAAGACAAAGCTATATGTATCGACTGACACCTTCTCTTTTCGAGACATCCCCCGACTGTTCTTGATACTCTCCGAGACAAGAGGGAAAAAGATCATCCATAGAGCTACAGGCAGTTTGTCCATTGTATCCCCCAAATAGAAACCCCCTGAAGTCCTGGGGGACTCCAAGGGGGCAAGATCGGTCACGACATGTCGCGGACTTCTATTAGTCATCAGGGCCTTACCCTGTGTAAAGTCTCGGAAAGACACCTAAAGAGGCCGGGACGACAAGGTATCGATAAGTCACCATAGCCGTGTCCTAACCGTTAGACGATACCCCTTGGGCTTTTCAGGCGGGGCAAGGGGAGTTGAACCCCTGTTTCGGCATTCGCTAGATGTAGACCTATACAGCATTCGTCCCGATCTTCTAGGCGTTATTCAGCGGCGGCGGGCTGGTCCTGAGTGCCTTCACCTTCGGAGATACCACCGCTATTCTCGGTGCCACCTTCGGCTGTTGCTTCCTGCTCGGCTGCAACCTGTTCCGTCTGGTTCTGCTCGCCTTCGGCTTCGCCCGCAGCGGCCATCTTTCCTTCGTTCATCTTACTCTCCTCTTTTGACCCCCTGGGGTCGGTTGCTAAACTATCTGGTGCTGAGGGCAGGGATCGAACCCGCGACCTAACGGTTATATGCCGCTTGCTCTACCTCTGAGCTACCCCAGCAGTTAAGTGCCCATAACAGGATTCGAACCTGCACGCCAGCTTTAAGCTAGTCGGGGGATTTTAAGTCCCCTGTGTCTACCAGTTTCACCATATGGGCAAAGCCACGGGCAGGTCTCGAACCTACATCTCCCGCACTTCCCCGAACGAACGAGGGGTTTCCGTTGCGGTCGCTTTTACAGTCCCCACGATTAAGCTACCACTGGCATATTTACGTTGTCTTCTCTCAGACTCACGTCTGGTTGTCCTGTAGCAGCGGTAGACTTGATAGCATAGCGCTACAAACATTAACCAGCCGACGTAAGATTGAAGAACGACGTTGAACTTCAGGACCATGGTAAGACCATACCCAAAGCCGGCCCCCGAAATAAATTGAAGCGTCATAAAGGAGTCGTCAATCCGATTCTTGAAGAACCCCTCGGCCATGGATTGCTCTAGTACCTCAGCTGTTACCTTCCACATGTTGTACCAGAACTTAGCGCTTTCCGCTTCTTCAGGGGCGAGCACTTCACTTAGGGGCATGATTTCTTTGGCCATGGAATTATCTGCCCATCGGTTCTTTGGTTAAAGGATTGGTGGCTTGGTAGTGATCCAGTGCAAGTTGAAGCGCTTCCATAAGCTCAGGGATTCGATGGGGAACAATAGAGAGAGCTAGTTGTGCGTTCTTCCCCGGAAAGTCTACCAACACATCGATATACGGCGCGTAGTGAGGCGTAGGGGCTGAAGTAACAAGCTCTCTGTTATGCCGCCATCTCCTGTAGCTAACCTGTGTCTTAAACTGTGCCGTAGGTCCGCCGAATATCTGAGTAGCTTTCCCTTGCACTGTGATCGTTACCATCGCCTATCCTTCAGCTGGCTGTGCTTCTTTCTTCTGGTCCTGTGGCTCGGTTAGAGCGTTCCAGTCGCCTTCCCTGATCTTCTTGAGCCTTCCCTGCGCCTTCTCGATCTTTTCGTCAATCTTTTTCTTCTGCTTTTCAAGATCTTTCGACTGATTTGCCCACTGAGCGAGATTAAGGACGATACCAGAAATCTGCTTGCGTGCCTCGGCAATTAGTTCCTTACGACGATCTTCTGCTACTTCATCGATAAGGCCAGAAAGGTCAACACCGTCAATCTTCTGCATAGCTGTACCCTCCACACGGGATCACATCGGTTTCTTGATATGAACAGGTATAGAAG
>ENA-UOUW01000007-UOUW01000007.1-bioreactor-metagenome-genome-assembly--contig:-NODE-7-length-61427-cov-28.010119_pt1 | contig 61427 bp, 78 predicted proteins | sample MGYA00238153_ERZ761573 | MGnify/ENA primary metagenome ERZ761573 (study PRJEB28894, sample SAMN06264780) | bioreactor metagenome | isolation source: Switchgrass | place: USA:Austin, Texas | collected... | reverse complement strand
GGCCCAAACGGTGATAGTACCTAAAAGGTTGCCTCCCCCTGAATCATGCCCGCCAGATGCTCTAGGCGGCCCGCACAACGCTGATTCAGACATGCCCGCTAGGGTACTAGCTGACTCATGCTGCCTATGCTCAGAGGCGCTTAAATCAGGCCTGCCCGCATGGCTGCTAATCCGGCCATGGGCGGGCGCTGCTATACCGCGCCCCTATGCTCCGCCTGCCTGCCTGCCTGCCCGCCTGCCATGGGCCGCCCTAGCGCCCGGACGGCGGGCAAAAGAAAAGGGCCGCCGGGATCAACCGGCGGCCCTTGATTCGGCCTAGCTAGGGGCGGGCGCTGCTAGGGCAAGGCGGCCCGGACTCGCTCGATTGCATCGCAGAACGCAATCACCGCATAGCTGGCAATGTAGATCGCAGCACTAGCGCCCATGACGCGCGCCCCTATGCCGCTAATCAGCAATCCAATAATCCGTTCCATCAGACGCGCCCCCCTTGGATAAGGCGGAGCGGAGCGCCCGCCCGTGCTGCCTCATATCGGGCAATCCAATTGCCAAGCGCGCCCATGGCCGCCCGCTCTAGGACTCCCGGCTTGGCTTCCACTAGGGCCGCCTCTGCCTTGGCTTCCCAGAATGCCCGCCGCATGGCTGGCGCGTTGCGCTGCATATGCTCCCGCGCCAGCCGCTCCGCCCGCTCCGAAAGCGTTTCCATCGCCCGGCTTCCGTTCCTACGTTCCATAATTCGACTCCTCTAGTTCCGCCGCTCCGAAGCGGCAAAGCCGCTTTTATCCGGCTTCCCCTATCAAACGATTAACAGGCAGGCGGAGCGCACGGGCCGCCTGATTCCAGTCGCCTTCGCTCGAATAGCCGTCAATCCAACTGGACTCCAGCCAGCTAGGGCAATCCGCCCATGACTCCGCCCGCTTGTCCCTTGCTTCCCGGATTGCCTCTAGGCGCGTCTCTAGGGCCGCTTGCAGCGCTTCGCAGATAGCGCCCGCCCTATCACGGCCCTTGCGCCCGGCGGCCCGCATTTCGCCTAGCAGCGCCAATGCTGCCTTGCGCGCTTCGCCTGCCTCTTCCATCCGCCGCGCGGCCCTAGCGCCCGCCTGATAGGCCGAGTCCTCTTCCCGCTGGCTTTCCGCTGCGCAGCGGGCGATTTCATCCGCCCGGATTGCGCAATCTCGCAAATCGTCGGAGTCGTCCGCCTTGTCCGCTTGCATGATCTCCGCCAGCGCCAGCGCCGCGCTTCCGGGATTCATCTCGCGCCCGCCTTCAAATTCGGCAAAGCCGGGAACTAGGCGGCCATGCGGCAAGCGCCAGACTCCGCCCCTAAGCGTTTCGTGCTCGCCTTCCCGGTTATACCATCCCGTATGTTGCACGGCGCGGCCCGCCCTTTCGTCGGACCATCCGACAAAACGGAAGCCAAGCGCTTCCGGGCGCTCCGCCCATTGCAGAGTCGTTCCGCCGCTCCGCCATGGCGCGCCTAGTCCCGCTCCGCCGTCATAGCCGTCCGCATAGCCGGGCAGATAGACAGCCGGGAGCGCCAGCGATCTCCGCCGCGCTTCCGTTGCCGTATAGCCGCGCTTGCGGAAGGCTCGATAGCGGCGGGCGATATGCTCCGCCTTGCGCTCCGCCGTCTGATAGTACGTTGCGGGATTGCCGATAGTCGCGGGACAGAACGGGCCAACGATATGGCGGGCGAAAATGTCAGTCATGCGAGTCATTACGATTCCTTTCAAGAATAGTTGGCGTTTGTGCATAGCCGTCAAAGTATCCCATGGCGTAACCAATGAACCATGCGACGCTAAGCATTATCAGCAAGCCGGGAATGCCAAACGCAATCTTGTAAATCCGGACTAACCGGGAAAGCGCTTCCCGGTTAGCCTTGTTCTCCGCTGGCGTATACTTACGCAGCACTATGCAGCGTCCGATTCTTCGGAAATCATTTCCGCCGGAGTCGCTAGGCAGCCAGCAACGCCAAGGCGCTCCGCTAGGCTAGAGACTTGCGCCCATTGGATTGAATGACAGCCAGCGACGAAATCACCGCTAGGCGCGATGCTATCGACGCGGAAATGCCCGACTCGTATCTGGCGCGGCAATCCGTGACTGTTGCCGTCCGGACGCCATGCAATCCGCTGCGCCCGGCAATAGGCGACAATCTGGAAAACGCGGAAGGCATGGCGCAGCGGAACTTGAGCGCCCATTGACGTTGCCAGCGTTCCGCCCGTGACTTGGCAGCCGTCAATTTCGGGCGCGATGGCACGCAACAGCGGGCCGCTTGCTTGCTCGATATGGCGGACAACGGAGTCGGACAATTCGCCCGCTTCCCATGCGGCCCGCTTTTCATCATCGGACATTGCCGCAATGCGTTCCCGCTCCGCCCGCTCCGCTTCGCGCCGTGCGATCTCCGCCCGCTCCGCTTCCGTGCGCAGCGCTTCGCGGATAGGCTCTAGCTCCGCCGCTATCGCTTCGCAGCGGGCCGCTATGGCAGCCGTGCGGGCCGCTAGGGGCGGGCATAGCTGGAGTCCGCGTTCCTGTCCCCATGGCACGGCTGGCACAACATGGCCGGTTATGGAGTCGAGCACGCGCATTCTCTGCCTGTCTGTCATTTCGTCGAGATAGCGACTCCCGTCCGGCAATCCGCCCGCCCATGCTCCGCTTGCGACAAGCTGGCGATAGTGTCGCCTGCCTTGATTGAAAGAGCGGAGATTGCGCAGCACGGCGGAGCGGGCGGAGCGGATTTCCTGCCTTTGCTTTTCCTCGCCTTCGCGTTCCGTTGCGATTGCGTCCGCCTTGGCGAATAGATTCTCCGCCCTTAGCCGCAAGGCTGGCGGCATATGTACGCCAAGCGCGGCAATTTCGGAAATCAGATTTGCCAGCGCCCGCCAGCCAGCGCCCGACTCCAGCGCAAGCGCGGCTTCCCGCTTCGCGTCACCGTCCGGACCATCATAGCCGGGAACAAAGCCAATGCGGCCCGCCTTGAATGCCCGCAAGCGCTGCAATACGGCCCGCGCTTTCGTCCGATTGCCGGGATTCCCGTATCTGTCCGCGTCCGCCCGCGCTTTCGCGGCAATGGCGCGCAAGGCTTGCTCCCGCTGCCATAGTGTCGCGCGGACTCGCTTGTGCGCCTTCGGAGTCGCCAGCCGGGCGGAACGGCAATCGGAAATCATTTCGCGCAAGCCGCGCTGTCCGAAATCCTTTGCGCCTTGCCAAGCGCTAAAGAGCATAACCGGCCATGGGCGCGCTGCGATCTCGCGCCCTTCGCGAATCTGGCTGGCTTTCAACCGGGCCGCATTCGTCCGCGCTTGCTTGTCCGCCTTGGCAGCCAGCCGGGCGCGCATGGCGGCCCATGTCCCGCGATAGCCTATGGCGTTCAACAGCCATGCCGCGCCGTCATTGTCCGCCGCGATGCTTTGCCAATGCTTCGCCAGATAGCGGCGGATATTCTGAGCATGATGTTCGGGAGCGCCCTTGTCCGCCGCGCGGCGGATAGCGTCCGTAATTTCGTCTAGTTCCGGCAAGTGAAAGCGCCGCTCGATATGCCGAGTCGCGGAATAGGCAGCATTCTTATGCTTGCCTTCCGTTGTGATGCTTGAGCGGCTGGAATTGAGAAATACCGCGCCATCTTTCGCGAAGATTCCGACAGGATAGTGAGTCCCGTATGAATAGAGAATCGCGCCGTCGAAATAGAAATTGCCGTTATTGCTGCGCCCGTGCGGCTGGCGTTGCTGCGCCCATACGTGCGCAACCATGTCATTGCTGAAAACTGTCTGAGTCATGTCGATTCCTTTCCTGAATTAGTTAGCTTTGCGGCGATAGTCGCGCGCCATGGACTCCAGCCGGGCGGCCCGCGCTTCCCATAGTTCCGCGTCCGCCGTCATTCCCGCATGGCGGGCATGGGCCGCCGTCACGAATGCTTGCGCGGCCCTATCCGCCAGCGCTTCCGCCCGTTCGATTAGCGTTCCGTTCATTAGTTCGACTCCTTGCCAGTGATTTCCGAAAGCGCCTTTTGCGCGGCAACATACTTGTCCGCCATCGCGGCCATGCGCTGCAATTCTTCGCGGGCAATCTTGCGGCCCGTTGCCGTCCCGTTCTCGAGTCCAGCGATCAACAGCGGGAGAACGGCGGCCCATGTTGGCGTTAGATCAATCGTCCGGACGGGCGCGGCTTGAGCGCTAAGCGCTTCCGCGTTGTCCAGCTTGAGCGGAGCGGCGGGCGCTCCCGCGCTATTCGTCCCGTCGTTCATGGCATAGTCAACCGGCTGGCTGGCGGGCGCTCCGCCCGAGTCCCGTTCCCGGCATTCGGCGACAAAGGCGGCCCGATAGTCCGCCAGATGCTCGACAGCCGCGCCCGCCAGATATTCCCGGACATAAGCCAGATGGTTTTCCGGAACGGCATGGCCGCGCTTTGCGCCCGTCATGTATCGCAGCATAAATTCCGGCTTCCGTCCGCCGCGCGTTGCGGAGACGTTGACTCGATATTCCCAAATCTGCCCGCGCGGCGAAGTGACGGAAACGACTCCGTCGAACACAACGCGGCTTTCGCCGAATGACTGGCGCACGGGAGCGGAGTCCCATGCAACGGAATAAGTGAAGCTAGCAACCATGTTCGACTCCTTGTGTCGCGGCCCGAATCGGAAGGGGGGCGGGCCGCTTCCCCATAGCCGTTAGACAGGAATTTCCTGTCGAAAGCAAATCCTTTCGCCATGCGGAATCCCGCACGCTGCGCATGGGAGTCCATGCCCGCGCCCGCGCAGGCAACGCGCACGTCGCGCGCCCGTACACGTATGCGCGCACGCGCACGTAAGGGCCTGCACCCCCTCTGTAGTGGTGATGCCCCCCTGTAGTGGTGATGTCAGTCACCCCCTCTGTAGTGGTGACGCACGACCGACCCCCTCTGTAGTGGTGACGCGGCAGTCCCGAGACCCGATCCAGCCGCACCCCCTCTGTAGTGGTGATCGGAATACGCGATTGACTTTTCCTGTCGAATGCTTTACGGCCACCGGCTCTGTCGAGACCACCCTAGCAACGGAGCATCGGTTAACCATGCCAGACCTTGAACTGGAAAAGCACCCCTACAACAACCCCCGCTACGCCTCCATGATCGACTCCCTGCCCATCGGGGAATCCTTCTCGACCGTGCAGCGTATTGATCTTGCCTTCGGCATCGGAGAGGACGACCGGACCAAGCACGTCGCGGCTGTCCGGGATCGCATGGACAGCATGGTGGGCCGCTCCCGGAAGAAGCATCCGGGACGCAAGTTCACCGTCGAGACGTTCACCTCGCTCGGCACGCGGGGAGCCGTGATGTTCGCCGTGGCCGTGGCTACCCGCATTTCCTGATTCGGGGAGAACCTGCATGGCGAGTCCGTTCAGCGGATATATCAGCAACGACGGCAAGGCGTTCGAGAACGAGATCGACGCTGTTGCCCATGACGTGAAGCGCGAGATCGAGAAATCATTTCCAGAAATGAAGACGATCCTGCGTCACGACGCCAACTTCAACCGGCTGCTCGAAACGCTCCAGCCGCTCACCGATCTCATCCATCAGGATCAGACCTATCCTGCGGAGACCACCCTTGAGCCGGGGAACCACCCTGCGCCCAAGCTGCTGCCGGGGCAACTGAACGTAGAGGTGCCGGGCTACTACGATCTCACCAAATTCGAGTATCACGCAGGCGCGGACATCACGCAGGTCTATTTCAACGGCGAACCGGCGGTGCAAACCAAGCCGGGCGTCTGGACCGCGCCGAGGTGCAGCGAGGACGAGCACGACTGGGAGACCGGGCTGTGCAACGGCCTTGTTGACCGCTGCCGCAAGTGCGGAGAGGAGCGAGCATGACGATACTCCTGTTGACCGATCAGCGCACACCCGAGCAGAAGGCTGCCTATGCAGCGGTGGAGCAGTATCGCAAGGCTTATCCCGAGCTTGCCGGTATCTGGGAAAACCTGATGCCCCGCGACAACACGATGCTGGAGGCCTTGGTGCTCGACGGCGAGGTGTTCTATACGCCGACCGGACGGATTGTTTATCCGGACGCCATCAAGCCTGCCCGTCAGCAAGGCAAGACCACGTACACGGTATCATGCCGACTCGATGACATCGACGCCGCTAATCTGGAGATGGCGTTCTTCGGAACTGATTTCGCCAGCATCGAAGACCGCATCTTGCACACCCTCCAACGCAAGCGGGATTACCAGCTTGAGATGTACGCCCTTGGCGCACTCTACGGAACGCGGTTCGAGGACGTGGCTGCCGAGCCGGAGGTGAAACAGAACGGGCGGTCAGCCTCCTACCTCAAGCACGACAAGACGAAAAACCACCGCAGGCGGAGGCGCTGATGGCCCGGATCAGGTCGATCAAGATAGGCATGGGCCGCACCTACAACATGGGGGACTATGAGTCCTACCGCATCGACGGCGGCCTTGAGATCGAGCTTGATCCGGAGGAAGACCCGCTGGAGGCGGCCCGCCGATACTACCCGACGTTGCGCGAGCAAATGCGCGAGACCTACCGAGAGTTCAAACCCGTCCGCAAGGAGTCGAAATAACCATGTCCACGAAGCTCAACCCCGGTCGCTTCAACTGCCACGCAGCGGCCTATCCCGACGAGCCGATCTTCACGCTCCTCGGGCGTGATCCGGCAGCCCCGGCCACGATCAATTTCTGGCGTGCCGAACGCGCCCGGCAGGGCAAGATCGAGACGCAGGACGACACCGACCGGCTGATCGAGGCCAAGGCCGAGGCCGAGGCGTTCACCGCATGGCGCAAAGCGAACCTCGATCCGTTCGGCGATGGCGTTCCGACGTGGCGGCTGCCGCATACCGTGCCCGAGGGCAACCCGATTCGCGTTGAGCCTGCCGCCATGGAGATCAGCGTTCGCGCGGCCCTCATGGGCGTCGTCGAGATGCTGAACACCGTGCGGGACAAGGCGTCGGTCGTTCCGATGATCCGGCGAGTGCATCAAATCGTGGATGCCCTCGACGACAACATACCCTGCGTTCCGAGTCACTGGGATGTCGGAGCAGCCTATGACGCTCCGGAGGACGCCACCGCAGGCGAGCGCATGGTCATCGACAGCCACCCGGAAGACCTTGCGCACAAGCCCGAGGTGCCGCCGCACCGCTTCTCCATGTTCAACAAGGGCAAGGGCTGGGCCTACGCACGCGGGCTGGAGATCAACCCTAGCCACCTCCCGGACGCTCTCGACGCTATGGAAGCGGACGGCTGGGAACTCGTCAGCCTGTTCGGTCAGACCGAGTCGGATAAGGTCGGCTTCATCTTCAAGCGCAAGCTGCCGACGATGGTCACGGTCAACATGAGCGCGGACACGACCGACTTCCAAGAGCAATTGCGCAAGGTGATGGAGACGACCCCGGCATGGCCTCGGGATGTCCAACCTGTGTTCCGGTCGATCTACCCCAGCGACACGATGGCAACCGAATACGGAACCTATCTGCCGCCCGAAGCTGTCAAGTTCACCCCGCCGAAGATCGAGGTGCATATCGAGGGGATGTCGAACCTCGACGCCCTGAGCCTGATGGCGGTCCTCGAATGCCGTATGCGCTGGCTGCCGCAGGACTACGAGCAGGTCCAGATCGTCGGCCTGATCGGCGGCGATCCCGAGGCAGCCTTCGACTTCGTGCAGCACCGTGGCCGACTGGAGCAACGGAAGACCTTGATCGGCGATGCCGGAGGGTGTACGGAATACGGACGCCAACTGGAGGGCTGACCTGTGCCGAAGACTCGGACGTTCGAGGAAGTGTTGCGAATGACGGTCGAGGCCGTCGCCGCTGACGACGAGGAGAAGGTCAAGCACGGCTTGATGGCCCTCGGCCTGCACTTCTTCGGCACGTTCGAGCGGGCAGCGGGCGCGCTGGAGCGTATCGCCGACGCGCTGGAGCGACCCAACCCCCTCTGATCCGATAAGCCCGCCTGATGGGTCGCAGAACCGCCTGATTGGTCTTGACCCCTGTAGGGGGCTTGACCCGTCAGGCGGTTTCTCGTATGGGAGGATCAACGCCGAGTCGAACGGCGGCTACCAAGGAGTCGAAACCCTATGACCCGCCTGACGATTCCCGTCCTCGTCGAAGAGATCGAGCACGGAGACGACGAGGACCGGACGGTCCACCTCCCCGCCGAATATGTCATCTGTTCGCAATGCCGGGGCACGGGCGGCCACTCGCTCCGCTTCGGTGCCATTACCCAGAGCGACCGCGACGAGCACTGGGATGAGGACAGCTTTGAGTCCTACATGCGTGGCGACTACGACGAGAAGTGCGAGCCGTGCGATGGCACCGGCAAGGTGCTGATCGTGGATCGGGACGCCTGCCGCACCGACGAGCAGAAGGCCGCCCTCGCCAAGATGGACCGGGACCGCGAGATCGACGCCGAAATCGAAGCCGAGCACCGCGCCGAGATGCGGTACTGCTACGGCCCGGACGCCTACTGATGGGTCTCGACGAAGCAAAGGAAGCCTTGCTTCATCGGTGCGGAGTAGGCCGCCCCATCATCGAAGAGAAACTTCGTACAGACCCCATCGTCTATGCACTATTCGAGGTAGCCGCTCGGCTAATCGCAGAGAGGAAATGATTTCCATGTCCAAGGAAACATCTGAGTCCGTCGCCAGCATCGCCGGTCGCATCCTCGCCGGAGGCAACCCGCTCGACAACCAACAGGTTCTCCTCGTTCTGCGGGAAGAACTGGGCAAGGTCCGCGACATCCCGCATTGCCGTCCGCAATACATCGGCGAGGCAATGGCGGTTCTCAAGCCGTACTTCGACAACATGCTGACGCTCGCCGCCTCCTGTCTTGCGCAGACCGAGCACGAGACGATCAGCGTCCCGACGCCCGTCAACTGGGAGTACGTCTCGAACGCCATGGTAGGTGCTATCGAAGGCGGCTCGACCTACTGGCTAAACGCCTGCCACTCTTCGCTCGACGACAACAGCCGGACGCTCAAACGGGCAATCTCGCTGAACGACGGCATCTGGTACGCCGAAGCCTCGTACTGGCGGGAGGGCGGCAAGGCGCTGCTGCGCTACGACAACCCGGAGAAGGGGCCTAGCCAAGCGGAGCGGGAGATCGGCAAGACCGAAATCATTCTCGGTCTCCGCACCATGGCCGAGAAGTCACCGCAGCATTTCGCTGATCTCGTCAACGAGAACGACGATGCCACCACGCATGACGTGTTCATTCAGTACGTTCTCTTCGGCGAGATTATTTATGGATGAGCCGACTATCGGTGCGATCCTTCTGATCGCGCTCTGCGTCATTCTCGTTCTCCTGCCGCCGAAGTATGACCCGGCGATTCGGATTAAGGAATGGCAGATGAAACGGAACCGGCCTTCGTGCTTTGCCGACATGCCGCCCAACCCGCAACATCAGGCCGAATACGACTGCCCCGGCTGCGATCATCATGGCGACTGCTGGGCACTCACCAAGGGGAAAGCTGAATGATGTACCTCGTCGGTATTTCGGGGCCGCCGCGCTCCGGTAAGGATACTCTCGCACAACTCGTGCGACGACACTTCGTCAACGCCAAGGTGCGGACGCAGGTCCATTCGCTTTCGCTGCCCATGCGGCTTGCGGTCTACGGGATGCTCGGTCTGGAATACAGCCCGGAGCACTACGAGGCAAACAAGGACTACGAGTTCGACCTGCCCGGCGAGCAGCGCTTCACGACGATCCGGCGCGAAATGATTTCGCTGTCCGAGGATCATGTCAAGCCGCGCCTCGGTCACGGGTGGTGGGGTCGAGCGCTATGCAATCGCGTCACCCCCGGCACGCAGCTTGTCATCGTCCCTGACATGGGTTTCGATTCCGAGCGCGAGGTGTTCGACACCACCCTGACCGACTGCCTCTGGATTCATCTCCAGCGTGACGGCAAGGATTTCTCCGGGGATAGCCGCAGTTACGTCGGCAACGGTCCCCGCGTCCGGAACAACCGCTCGCCCGAGGTGGCGGCTGACCGGATCATCACGCACATTCAAGAGAAAGGCTGGTTCAATGGCTAAGGAAGAGTTCATCCCGAAGCTGTTCAGCGCGGCGCACAAGCAAGTCATCAAGCAAGCCAACGCGATCATCGACGAGTACGAGAAGCTGGGCTACAAGCTGACCCTGCGCCAGATTCACTACCAGTTCGTCGCCCGTGACTGGTACGAGAACACGCAGCAAAACTACAAGCGGCTCGGCAATGTGCTCGACGCGGCGCGCAAGGCCGGTCGGATCGACTGGGATGCTATCGAGGATCGCACGCGCACGCTGCGCCGCATTCAGGTCTGGGATAGCCCGGAGAACATCATGGAGTCGGTCGCCGACAGCTTCCGGCTCGACCCGTGGGATCACCAGCCGACGAAACGCAGGATCGAAGTCTGGGTCGAGAAGGACGCGGCAGTCGGCGTCGTCCAGCCGACATGCAATGCGCTCCGGGTGCCCTACTTCTCCTGTCGCGGCTACTCGTCGTCCTCGACGCTCTATGAGGCGGGCAAGCGGCTCCGGGCCTTCGCTGACGCAGGCTACGAGACGCTGGTCCTGTACCTCGGCGATCACGATCCGAGCGGGGTCCAGATGACCGAGGTGGCCGACGAGCGCGTAAGCCTGTACGCCCGGAAGAATATCGAGTTCCGGCGAATCGCGCTGACGATGGAACAAATCGAGGAGCACAACCCTCCACCAAACTTCGCCAAGGAAACCGACTCGCGGACCAAATGGTATGTCGAGCAGTTCAACACCGATGACTGCTGGGAACTCGACGCTCTCCGGCCACAAGTCGTCGATGCTCTCATTCGTGCCGAGATCGAGCCGCTGATCGACCGCGAGGCGTGGGATAAGACCCTCGCCGAAGAGGAGTCCGATAAGGCGGTCTTCAAGGACATCATCGACAACTGGGCACGCACCAAGGCCGCCCCGGACTTGTATGAGTTCGTCCGAAAGCAAACCGGCATCTCGGTTGAGCAGGATGATCTCGACAACCCGGAAGTCGATGCTCACGATTACGCGGTCGAACTCGATACAATCCGGATCGAGGCCGACGATCTTCTCGACAAGCACGGACTAAGCTAAGGGGACCGAAATGATTTCCGTACATGACCATGGGCACGTCAAGCTGCTGAACCTCGCCGGGCCGACACCCCGAACGCACGACTACAGCAGTCCCGAGGGCGGTTACATCCCGCGTATGTTCGATGCCGATGACCGCGACCCCGCCAACGCGGCGCGCATGTCGTTCGATCAGATGGACAGCGGGCGGACGCGCGAAGCCGATCTCAAGCTGTGCGACTACCTGATGAAGAACCATCACACCACGCCGTTCGAGATGATCGAAGTCTGGCTGGACATGAAGTTGCCGATCTTCGTCGCCCGGCAGTTCGTCCGTCACCGGACGGTCTCGATTAACGAGGTGTCGGCGCGTTACATCCTGCTCCCCGAGGAGTGGTACATCCCGGAGATCGTCTACGCCAAGCCCGACAGCGGCGCGAAGCAAGGCCGGGCGCAACCGCTCCCCGCGATCCTCCAGAACTGCTTCAAGTACGATCTCGACAAGGCCTGCCGAGAGAGCTACGAGCGTTACCTGCATTACGCCAACGCGGGTGCGGCTCCTGAGCAGGCCCGATGCTTCCTGCACGTCAACCACTACACGCACTGGCTTTGGAAGCAAGACCTGCACAACATAATGAACTTCCTCCGGCTGCGCGATCACTTCCACGCGCAGGGCGAAGCCATCGACTATGCGCAGGCCGTCGATACACTGCTGCGCGAACAGCTTCCCGACCTGATGAGCCTGTACGACAAGTACCGGCGGCAGAAGGTCCGCGAAGTCCTCGCGTACATGGTTACGCCGCCCGATGGGCAGGCCTTCTTCTCGCCGGTCTCCGCCGAGCGGATTACCGAGGACGACAAGGCCCGAGGCTGGCTGGAGTTAGCGCTGTATGGCGAGTGACCAGCGTCAGAAGCCGTGGCGCAAGCTGCGCGCCGTCGTCGAGGTGACGGTGCCGCCTACCAGCCGCGCCGACGAAAAGGACTTGGTATACCTTGTCCAGCAGGCCTTGCCTCGCGAACTCGCTCTCCCTCGACCCATCCACGCCAACGCCCGGCTCTGCTCGGTACGGGTGCGCGCGTTCGGACCCTACTACCGAGCCGAGAAGGTAAAGGAACGCCGGAAATGATTTCCACTGCACTGGAAAAGGCGATGCAATTGTGTCGCGACTTCAAGCTACCCGCCCTCGTGCGCGGGTCGATCATGGACCCGGACTGGGTTACGAAGGTGATGGCCTTCCATGACTTCTACAACGTCCCGATGCTGCCTCTCGGGCACAAGGATCGCAAGTTCCGGCATATGTCGGCGGAGCGGGTCGCCCTGCGTATCGGCTTTCAGGTCGAAGAACTCGGCGAGGCGTTTGAGAACGGGCTGGGGATCGAGATGACCCCGATGTACGCGGTCCACCTCGGCGACGGCAACACCTATCGCACGCACGACCTGCTCGACGCGATCAAGAAGGCCGAGGAGCACGGCAAGCTGCGCGACGGCAAAGAGGTGGCCGATGCTGCCGCCGACTCGACATACTTCTGGATTGGCTTCCTGTTGGAGATGGGTTACGATCTCCGGACTGCCATGACCGAAGTCCACGCCTCGAACATGACGAAGCCCGACGAGGAGGGCAACCCGATATATCGCGAGGACGGCAAGGTTCTCAAGGGACCAAACTACATGGAGCCGAATCTTGTGGTGGCTCTGGGGCTGGAGGACTGACATGCCGAGCGAAGAGAAAATGCGCAACCCGTACCCGATGCCTACGGCAGCCGAGGTACGCGACTGGCAATCCCAGACAGACCCGGCCACGGCGGCGGCCCGCAACGTCTATGCTCGCGGCACCGATGGCCTGATGAAGCGGCCCTTCCTGCGCGGTGACTCGGATCACGCGCCGGTATTCAAGGGCGTCCGTGATCTCGTCGAGGCGCAGATGCGGCTTTGCCTGCTGATCGACGAGGCTAACGCGGTCGAGCAGCGCGGCGCTCCAGTCAAGCTCGACGCAATCATCGACGCGAACGCCGAGGTGATGGCGATCCTCGAACATCACGGGTGCTCGGACTAGCGCCGGGGTCGCGAAAAATTTCGGAACAAACACAAAGGCCAGAATCGAATGAGTCGGGGTTACGAAATTGATCCGGAACTAGATGATAAGAAGAACCATGTCCGGCGATCTCGTCAACTCCGACTCCATGAGTGCCACTGGCCCGGCTGTGAGGTGCAAGTTCCGCCCGCTAAATGGGGCTGCTATCGTCACTGGATGATGCTCCCCAAGTACCTGCGCGATAAAATCTGGGCGACGTACCGGATCGGGCAGGAGAACAACTACACCCCCAGCCGCGAGTACGTCACCGTGGCAAAGGAAGTCCAGCTATGGATCAGCATTCATCTGAGCGGCCTCTGACGTTTGTCGAAGTCGCGGGCGTGATCTACGACGCCCCCAAGGTCCGTGACCTGCGCGAGACGCTTATCCAGATGCGCGATCACTCGCTCAACGCAGGCGCGATGGACTGGGCCGTCCCTCTCTCGCACAACATCGCCCTGCTGGATCACTTCGCCAATCTTCTGGAGCCGAAGCAATGACCGAACCTACCAACATGCACCTCCACGCGGACGGCGGCTACTACTACCTGCTGAACGCGGACGCACCAATGAAGCACCCCGACTCTGGTGAGTGGATACCCGGCGTGATCTACGTCGGCGTCGATGGGCAGATGCGATCCACGGCCACGGCGCGCTGGACTGATCGGTTCCTGCCCGTGGCCGAGAAGGACATCCCTGACGATCCCGAGGTGCAAGCGCTCTGGCGGCGGTGCAACCCTGATCCGGACTTCAACATGACCGATGTCTGGGCCTCGTGGCATGAAGCCGAATCGGCAATCAACTCCGAAGTGATCGAGCTTTCGGTCGCTGCCATGCTGTCGGGAATCGCCTTCGGAGATACCAACGGGGTCACGTTTGTCCTAGACCGGGACGGCGCGCTCAACGTGACGCAAGCCCGTGTCACCCTGAAACCCCAGCATTTGCGCAATGTTCTCGTGAACTACGAGGTGAAGCGCGAGCCGCATGACGACGGATACGTCTTCACGGTGCGTCCGATTCAGGCTTGACTTCCGAAATCATTTCGGCGTAGAGCGGTCTCGTTCCAAGGAGTCGACATCATTGCCTGACATCGGACACAACTCCGGCGACGACACGTTCAACGTGAGCGACGACGAACTGGCTGACGCGGACAGCGAGAACCAGCTTCGTCAGTTCTTTGAGCGGATCGACCGTCTGGAGGAAGAGAAGAAGGGCATCGCTGACGACATCAAGGACGTATGGGCCGAAGTGAAGGCTTCGGGTTTCGACACGAAAATCGGTCGCCGGGTTTACGCCCTCTGGAAGATGAAGCCAGACGACCGCAGGGAAATGGAAACCCTCGTCGATACCTACAAAGCCTCTCTCGGGATGGATTGACCGCTGGAGATAGCAACCATGACTACCGTTACCCTTCCTGCCGACAAGTTCGACAAGACCATGACCTTCGTGCGCCCGGAGAATCCCCCGGCTCGCGTCCCCCTCGACAAGCTGGCCGTGCTGCCGGGCTTCAACACCCGCGTCAAGGACTCCGAATACGCCGAGCGCGTTGCGGGCGTCACGCACTCCATCGTGCAGAACGGCTTCTTCGACGACAAGCCTTTTGCTGTCACGATGATCCCGAACGACGAGACGATCTACATCTACGACGGCGAACACCGCTTCGACGCGGCGAAGGCCGCCGTGCTCGACGGTGCCGAGTTCCCGAACGGGCTTCCGGTCGCATGGGCCAAGGACGGCGCTACCGTCCGTGACCTGACGATCCATCTCGCTCGCGGCAACGAAGGCGAGAAGCTGAACATGGTCGAATCGGCGGCGGTTGTCCGTCGTCTGCTCGACATCGGCCTTGACAAGCCCGAGATCGCCAAGGAACTGAACCGTTCCGAGCGGCATATCGAAAACCTCATCACGCTCGCCACGGCGAATCAGACCGTCAAGAAGGCGGTCGCCGAGGGCAAGATCGCCGGGGCCGAGGCCGTCAAGCTGGTACGCAAGCACGGCGCGAAGGAAGCGGGCGAGAAGATCGCCGAGCAGGTCAAGGCCGCCGCCGAGAAGGGCAAGGCCAAGGCCACGCCCAAGACCATGGCGACCGGGCCGAAGATGAAGCGCGTCGAGGAGACGATCTCGCTGGCGACCGGCACCTCGCTCGCCGACGTGCTCAAGGCGGTCTCGTCGAAGCTCGGCGGCACGCTCAAGCTGGACGACGACGAGAATCTGACCGAGGACGGCAAGCTCGTCGTCGTGATGCACGTCATCGACCACGAGGGCATCGCCGCCGCCGAGCAGGCCGCCAAGGATCGCGCCGAGAAGGCGGCGAAGCGCGAGGCCGAGCGCGCCGAAGCCAAGGCCAAGCGCGAAGCCGAGAAGGCCGAGCGCGAGAAGGCCAAGGAAGCCGAGGCCAAGAAGAAGGCCGCCGAGAAGGCCAAGGCCGACAAGGAAAAGGCCAAGACCGCTGCGAAGGGCAAGACCGACGCAGAGGCCAAGCCCGCTCCGCGCCGCAGGAAGGCCGGACAGCAGGCTTCCGAGACCAAGGGTGCCGAGGCCCCGGCGACCGGCGGCGAAGCCCCTGCTCCCCTGCCTGACGAGAGCATGGGCGGCCTGTGATCTTCGGCGTCACGGGACACCGGGACGTAGAACAGAAGCCGGGCGAACTAGATCGGTTCGCCCGGCTTTCTGTTGCCCGGATGGTCTGCAAGGCCCCGGACCCGCTGGTCATCACCGGCATGGCGCGAGGCTGGGACTTGGCTGTCGCGCAGGCCTGCGTCGATCTCAAGGTGCCCTTCTGGGCCGCCGTGCCCTTCTGGGGCCAGACAAAGACATGGCGGGAATCGGACAAGGCCCGCTGGATGAGCCTGATCGACCGGGCGCAGCACGTCGAGGTAGCGGGCACGCTGGAGATGACCGATCTCTATCACAAGCGCGACCGCTGGATCGTCGAGCAGTGCAACGAGCTATGGGCGCTCAACAGCGGACGCCGCTCGGGCACCGACAGGACATGCTTGTACGCGCAGAACGTCGAGCGTATGATCGTCCCGCTCTGGCAAGACTGGCTGGAGTTTAGGAGAGCAACATGAACCAGCGTTTCCGTAGCGTCCTCCCCGGTCAGGCGAGCCTTCTGTCGCTCGCTCTCTCAGCCCGGAGCAACCAGCCGACCGAGCAGGCGACCGCCTCCCGCCACCGTGGCCGGGAGTTCAAGCTGACCGCCCCAGTGCTCGGTTCGCGCGAGCGAACTTGAGTTCCTAGACCGTCTCTGCTAGAGGGCGAATCGCGCTCCAGCGCCAGCAGGACGGTCTCGACACCCGTTCTCGTCTGTTCGGACGGCCCGCGTTACGGCTTCGACTCCTTGGCGCGGGCCGTTTTCCGTCATCCCAGTTCGTCAAACCAGCGCCGCAGCCAGTTCACGTCGTCCCGGCAATCCTGCCCGGTTGCCCGGAGATCGCGCAGATAGGTTCCGTTCTCCTCGTCCGTTACCTCTCCGTTCGGCCCGAGGCCAGCCGGGCGGCCCGGCTCCTCCTGACAGGTCAGCTTGTCCGCCGGAGGCCGGGGCACGTCGAAAGTCTTGCATCCGGCCACGAGGGCGCAGGCGGCGAGCGTGATAACGATCTTCCTCATCTCTTCTTCTCCGGCAGGTTGTCATAGTAGGACTTGGTGACGGGTCCGACCGGCTTGGCGGCTCCCGTAGGGTCGGCTTTCGCTGCCTCGGTTGCCGCTGTCTCCAGCCGATCTTGGCTATCGTTGAACTCGGCCTGATCGCTCGCCAGCGCCTTGTTCGCCTCCCGGTCGGCGTCGAGCACGTCTTCCGCGATCTTGTCGTTGTGCCGGTCGATGACGCTCTGGTCATAGGTACACTTGGCGACCGGCAGGACGACGAGCAGAAGCACGATGACCGCGACGATGATCCCGATTCGCTTGGCGTACTCCGGCGTCCATGCGCCGTCCTTCTTCCAGAGGCGCAGGAGCGCCAGACCAATGGTTGCAAACATGATTGTTCTCCAGCTAAGGGACGCCCTTGTAACCGATCTCGGTTGCCGATATAAGCCCCTTCGTCAAACAGGAGTCGAAGCATGGAAACCATTTCGGGCCGCCGACTGGAGATCGGTCCTCACAAGCAACGCATTCCCGGTTTCGAGACGCTGGACATCATGCGCGGACCCCTTGTGGATCACGTCGCCGATTGTCGCCGCCTCCCTTTCAAGGACGGCACCTTCGCACTGGTCTATGCTTGCCATGTGATCGAGCATATCGAATGGCCCGAAGTCGCTACCACTATCAAGGAATGGGCGCGTGTCGTCGAGCCGGGTGGCAACCTCGAAATCCATACCGTCGATGCCTACCGACTCATGTCCGATCTCTGCCATCTGGAGGAGACGGGTGAATGGCGCGGCAAGGATGTCGGGACGTGGCAGGACAAGCGTACCGGCGGCGATCCCTACCTATACAACGTCGGTCGCCTGATGAACTACGCCAAGGGCGGGAACACCTATCAGTTGCACCGCGCGCTCATCACTCCGAAGTACCTTGAGAAATGTATGATCGAAGCCGGGCTGACCGACATCACGCCTCTGGTGCGTGATGACATGCGGGCCGCCCGGCATAATTCATACATCAATCTCGGGCGCAGGGGGACCAAGTGCTGAACGTCCGGTCCTTCAACGATCTCAACCGCACTGTCGCCGTCAACCTTCACAAGCTCGACCGAAATCAGTTCGACGTGATCGTAGGCATTCCGCGATCCGGGATGCTCCCGGCTACCTTGCTTGCGACTCACCTCCAGCTTCCCTTGACCGATGTCGAGAGCTTCCGCGCCGGGCTGCTCTGGGGTCGCTCGGGGGTTAAGCTGCACGCCAAGCCGGGCGTTCGCGTACTGCTCGTCGATGACTCCTGCAATAAGGGCCGGGCGATGCAACGAGCAGTCGAGTTGATCCGGCCACGGGCGGGTCTCATCACCCGGTTCGCCGTCTACGGGCCGTATCAGGTCGAGCACCCCGAGGAACTGGTGGACATCGCGTTCGAGACCGTGCGCGGTCCTCGGGTCTTCCAGTGGAACCTCTGGAAGCACAAGCGCATGGAGCGCTGGGGATTCGATTTCGATGGCGTGCTGTGCCGTGATCCGACGAACCATGAGAACGACGACGGCCCGCGCTATATCGAGTTCCTGCGTAACGCGGAACCGATGCACCTTCCCTCCCGTCCGCTCGGCGCTATTATCACCGGCAGGCTGGAGAAGTACCGCGAGCAGACCGAGGAGTGGCTGCTACGGCGCAACGTGGTCTATCGCCGTCTGGTCATGTGCCCTTACGCGACCAAGGCCGAACGCATGGCGCGGGGCGGGCGGGGTCAATGGAAGGCCGAAGTCATGTCCGAACTCGGGCTTGAGTTCTTCATCGAAAGCAACCCCAAGCAAGCCCGGATCATCGCCAGCCGCGCAGGTCGTCCCGTCTGGTGTACGGAGACACAGGAATGCTACCAAGGAGTCGAACCATGATCTCTCTCATCATGCCCTACTACGACAACCCGACGATGCTGGAGCGCCACTATACCGAGTGGAACCGCTGGCCTGACAAACTGCTCGCCGAGTTCACCTTCATCATCGTCGATGACGGCTCGCCGACAACCCCGGCTCTGTCGGTCCCGCGCAACCTCAAGCCAAGCGTCAGGATCGGAATCTACCGCGTGATGGAGGATCGACCTTGGCACCAGCACGGCGCACGCAATCTTGGCGCGCACGTCGCCCCGGAAGGCTGGCTGCTGCTGACCGACATGGATCACATGCTGGAGCGCGGCCCGGCTGACGGGTTGATCTTCCGGCTCCGAGATCGGCAGCCGCCACTCGATCCTTTCACGGCTTATATGTTCGCCCGGATCGAGGGCGACACGCGCCAGCCGACGAAGAACGACAAGGGCGATCTCAAGCCGCACCCCAACAGCTTCCTGATGAGCCGTGATCTCTACTGGCAGGTCGGCGGGTACGACGAGAACTACTGCGGCATCTACGGCACCGACAGTCTGTTCCGCAAGCGACTGCCCCAGCCGATCAGCTATCTCGACGTGCCGCTGGTCCGCTACAGCCGGGACATGGGTTTCAAGGACGCCTCGACGCAGACCCTCGCGCGCAAGGAAGACCTGACCCGAGGTGAGCGGCGAGCCGCCGTGGCCGCTAAGAGACTACCGATCAAGACGCTCGACTTTCCATGGAGGCGCGAATGCTGACGGTCCTAACATGGTTGTGGGCGCAGCCCTCGTGCCGGACTCAATACAATCATCGGCACGTCAACATCTGGGCCGCGATGATTCGTCGGCACCTGACGATCCCGCATCGGATCGCCTGCGTCACCGACATCCCGGAAGGAATCGAGCCGGGGATCGACATCATCCGGCCACCGGGCGAGTTCGCTGGTATGCACACCTCACGCTGGCCTCGGGAGAAGCCGTCCTGCTACCGCCGGATCGCTATGTTCCGGAAGGACGCCGCCGACATCTTCGGCGAGCGGTTCGTCCAGATTGACCTTGATGTCGTGATCGGCGGCAACATGGACAGCCTGTTCGACGTGCCCGACGATCTCATGCTATTCCGGGGCACCAGCGAGAAGCGTCCGTACAACGGCAGCATGACTCTGATGACCGCCGGGTGCCGTCCGCACGTCTACGAGACCTTCACGTTCGAGGCAGCAGAGAACGCCAGCCGCATGTACGTGGGATCGGATCAGGCGTGGATGATGCACAGCCTCGGGCCGGGCGAGAAGACATGGGGTCCGGAGCACGGGGTCCATTGGTTCGGCTCGTCTTACCAGAAGGCTCCGCCTGCTGCTGACGATCTCCGGATGCTGTTCTTTCCGGGCCGGATCAAGCCTTGGTCCATGCCCTACAAGGATTCATGGATCAACCATCACTACAGAGATGCCGAGAGGTTCGATCCTAGCCGCGTCAGGCCGCAAACCGGACCCCGCCCGGTACGCAACCCCCCGCAGAGCCTTCGACAGCGCTCACGGGGCGCTACAGGGCCTCGGCGGGTCTAGCCCCCTAGAACGGTCAAGCCCCGCTACTCTGTTCGGGAGAAGCGGGGCTTGAAAGCCGGGGCCGGGAGGTTGGCGGGGCTTTCACGGCCTATTCCCCGCCTTCGATCAGATTCACCGGCATCGTGTCCGTCAGTCCGATCATCGCTCCTATCGGGTTATGGCATCGCAGCCGCCCGTTTCCGTCGCGATCCGATTCGTCTAGCCGATCTCGGGATCGCCGTCAAGCGGCCTCGCGGTAGCCGCCCTGCTGGAGACCCATCTGGAAGTCCACCGCGTAGGCCGCGATCTCGTCGTCCATATCCACGCCGTTGATGATGTCGCGGCTCAGGATGAAGGCGCGCAGGCTGGCGGGTCCGCTGGCAGGCAGGTCGTCCGGGAGCTTGCGCGTCGTAAACCAGCCTTCCACCATGCCGTAGACCATGACCATCGCGGCGATCCCCGGCTCCATTGCCCGGTCGGGATTCGCGACGAGATCAACGTCGATCCCGAGCGCCTGTAGCTTGGCGGTCGCCTTTGCGTAGTTGGTCTTGCCCGTCAATTGGACGTAGCCGCGCCCGGCGTACTTCGCGCCGTCGCCCGGATTCAGGTTGCCGAGTTCCTTGGCCTTCTTCGGACGGTTGCCCCGGATGTCATACATGCGGGTGTAGTAGGCCGTGCCGCCGTACTCCTTGACCGGCTGCATGGTATGCGCGGTCTCGTGATAGGCGGTCGCCAGAGCATAGGCCACGTAGCTGACCGGCCACCTCGCCTCGGCGCAGGCCCGGATGATCTTGTCGCAGCCCTCGAACTCCTCGGCGCTGATCTTCGGGCCGAGCATGTGATTGCCGCGCAGGAAGTCGTAGAACTTCCCGTAGTCCTCGAACGCGAAGCTCGCGTCGTCATTGTCCGCCGCTGGCACGGGCACCGGCTTGGGCGCGGTGACGACGATCTCCTCGACCCCCAGCGTCTCCAGCAGGTTTGAGGCCTGCGCTAGATGGGCCTGAATTTCACGAATGGTCTCTGGACTGGTCATCTCCGACTCCTTGGGGCTACGTCATCACAATCATCATCCGGCCTGTGCGCGCTGCTGCCCTGTACGGGCGGTACGCGAGGTTGGGGCGGTCTGCCGGTCGTCTGCGCCACCTCGGTCCTGTCGCCCTCCTGAACGGCACGAGAGGCCATCTGGACGCCCGAGCGCAGCAGCCCGGCGGTCTGGATCATCTTGACTACCTGCTCGGCGGACGGTGCCACCATGTAGAACAGGACGAAGATGAACTGTAGCCAGAGCAGCCGCAGACAGAGATCGAGCAGCGCGTTGATCCCGACACGCGGGTCAAGTTCGGCGATCCGAGCAAGCTCTATGATTGTGTAGATCAGGATGCCGAAGATCACGATCACGGAAACGAACGTGAAGACCCGCCTCCAGAACCAATTCGATTCCGGAAGCGGGTCTTGGAGATCGACGATGGCCGGGGTTTGCAGTTGGTCCGTCATCCGTGCCTCCGCATGGTGTCGTTCAAGTCCGTGACCGCCAGCCGGAGCTTCCGCATCTCGTCAATGAAATCCCGGTTGAGGCTTCGATGGTCCCGGACTTCCTCTACCACCTCTTCCAGCCGAATGCAAAGCGTCCGGCTTTGCTCCGTGGCAGCATGGTTTTGCTCGGTCCACTGCTGGATGGAAATCGTTTCGATGATGGCGGCGGAAAGGACTTGCTTCTTGTCCTCGGGCTGCATGTTGGTCTGCTCACCGCGCAGGAGCTTTCGGGTGTTCTGGATGCCCTTGAAGATGCCTGCGACAGCAGCCCCCAGAGCGATAATCAGAACACCGAGATTGGTTCCAATCTCTGCTAGATCAGTCGGCACGAACGTAGGGGAGAGCGGCACTGGTGACTCCTGTGTTTCTGCACCGCTGCATCTCCGCATACACCGCGTCTTGACCAGCCCGGTAGGCGGATAGCAAGTCAACTGCTACCAGCCAAGGATAGATCACCAGCCCGAGATTCGGAACCCCCGACTGATACACCGCAATCGAAATCTGCGTAAAAATGAACATCGACCCAAACGCGGCCACTGCGCGCCAGATGGGCGTCCGCGCATAGGCTCCGTTGATAAACAGGCCGAGGCCCCGAAGGAAACCCATCGCCACGGCGATGCTCCCCCAGAAGGGAGCCGGATCGAAGCCGAAGCCGTGGGCGATTCGCGACAGGCCTTGCAGCGGCTCCGAGGTGGCGGGCGCGATGAACAGGATCGGGTGCGCGAGAACGTAGAAGCCCCAAAGCGTGACGAAGATCGTCATCAGCCATTCGAGCTTCCGGGCAGGCCAGTGTTGCTTGAGAGATCGGACGATCACGGTGAACCTCGACTCATTCATGCCAGCCCCCTCGCGGAACAACGCCTAATAGCCGGGGATAGTTCCCAAGGTCAACCCTGAGAACAAGTATAGAACAAAGTCAATTGACGTTTGCCCGCCAACGTCTTTTGAAAGAACTAGGGTCTTCCATGATGACGAAACCGATACCGACACGACTAGCAGCCATGTAAGAACTATACCCGAAGGCATCTACGTCGATAACCGCGCCAAGACCAACACGAGAGACCGCGAGAGCACCACCAGTAGTATCGACAACTGCGCCAAGACCGACACGAGAGGCTAGTATTTCATCGTGGTTCCCGTCAGGGATCATCGAGAAACTTATCTTAGTCTGTGCGACAGACACAAGAATGGTTGCAGTGCCACCAGAATTAGCCGTGGCAGGGGCGATACCGGATACATGGATGAAGCCGCCACCGTTACCCGAAGTACCTTGCGCTTCGCCCTCAAGGTAGCTTCCGCCTGTTTCGATATTTGTAACACTATCGAAGCTGCCGATCATCGACGAGGTATCTCGACCGTTACCGTCGATCAACATCACATAATCGCCTGCATCGGCTGCGATGTCTTGGAATACGACGGCAGTCGAAGCAGACGCGGTAGTACCTGCCGTATCGCGGAACGGATTTCCGCTAGTAGTGGCACCCCTGATAGCGAACAATTTCGCAACTATATGATCGCCGGGATCACCTACAGAGACAGACCCATCACCGCCGACCGCTCGCCGCCAGAATACATGCAGCTTGGTATCTGCGCCTGTTTGCGGACTGTCCGTTAGCTCTGTGAAGCCGCTCGGGACCGAAATGGTTTCCGTCTGGACGCACTCGGCGACAATGACGAAAATGTCATCAGCAGCCCAGCCAGACGGAAGCGCCAGCGTAAGGCCCGCCGTTGTCCCTTGCTCTCCGCCGTCGCGAATTTCCCAAGGCATTACGTGATACTCTTCAAGCCGAACTCAAGCGTGGCCGCCCCAGCATCGGAAGGAGTCCAAACAGCCGTCGTCGAGGGGTCTTCCTCCCAGATAGCTTGCTTGCCCTGATAACCGTAAGTCAGAGAAATCGTCGAACTGTAGTAATCAGTCGAAGCTATCCTCAAGGCGGCTTGCACGTTCTGCGGACCTGTAATGCCCTTCAAGGCCTCGAAATTGACGACAACCGCCTTGACCAAGAAACCTGTAAAGGTGCGAGCAGCAGCCGTGAAAGTCTCAACCTGATTAGCGGTGTCCGAAGTGATGTTGTCGGTGCGGCTGAGAACGGTTTCATCAACCGCCGTGTAGTCGTTGGCCCACGCAGTGTTCGCGCCGTTGCCGGTCGGCGGATTATACTTGAACTTGAAACCGATGGTCGGAATGCTGGCAACAATATATTGCTGCGCATTGATGGTGAAGTTCGCCTGCGGCTTAGATACCGAGAACTTACGCGGTGTCGGATAACCCGAGAAATCCCCGAGGCATTGGAGCTTGAGAACCTTATCCACGTAGAGCGAAATTTCGCCGGTAGAGGTGAGACGGACGTACCAGTCGAACTCTTTGTTGCCGGTGCCGACATCTGGAGTCACGGTGCCGTCAACATCAGTCCACGCTGATCCATTCCAATACTGGAATTTGAGCGTGCGGCTGCCCGCGCAAAAGATACGAAGAGATCGTCCGTTGGCTGCGGTCCAGAGCATCCCTGTTATCGAGTTAGTGTCATATCCACCGGATTCATAAAACCAGTGGAACCAATGATCGGTCAAATCCTCGCCGAGATCAGGCGTGCGAGCGATATTGGTTTCGCCGTTACCGCTAAGGTTGATGGCGATAGGCGTATAGGTCGTAACAGCCGCCGCTATATCGACAGCATTACCTAGAACCTCGAACTGGTCGATGGTCGTGCCTGCGAAAAGGATGTCAGCCATAGGTCAGTCTCACTCGATCAGGATTCAGGAATGCGTGTACCATAGAACGTCACGGCCACTTCGCCAAGCGTGTCGTCCGGCGTGGCCGCTCCGACAACTGTCAGCACGTCGCCGGGTGCCCAGTCTATAGGGCTAGAGCCGGTGATTCCGAAGCTGATGCTCGGCGAGTTCTGGAACTGGATCACGCCGATGTCGCTGCCGTTCTTCTGGATCGTCAGGTTGTAGGTCGCCGTCGTGACAACACCTTGGTAGCCATATGAGCCTACGATCTCGTCGGCCCATTGCACGTTCTCGACGAACACATAGGCGAAAACCACTTCGTTCGCTTCGGCGGGCGGGCCGTAACCAAAACCGATAGTGTGCGGGATGTCAGCACTGCCTCCGGTATCGAGCGCCCATGCGATTACGCCGTCAACAATCGAGAGGACGTAATCATTTCCATCGTTCGGCGGCGGGTCAAGGCTATCCCAGACACTTGCGCCACGGTAGATGATCCGGCCTTGCTCGGGACCGAAGGCAAGATCAGCAAGCGTTCCGAAGGGATAAAGATCGTAGACCTTCTCGCCAGAGCCGTCCTCGATAGACCCCATGAAGTAGCCGTTGTTGACGGTGTGCGCGGTGTCGATGACGCCGCTTTCTCGTTTCACGACAACACCGGGATCAAGATCAGCGAACAGCGTGTCCAGAGCTACATCCCCGCCTTCGGTGAAGGGGAAATACTGCTGAGAGTCGCTAAGCCATTCTGCCGTGAAAGTGCCTGCGTCCTTCCACTCGCCGTCCTCGTAATACTGCGCCCGGAATCCTTCGCCCGCGCTCTCGAAATCTCCGGTGATCGGATACAGCATGACCCCGGCCACGGTGTGAGCCGTGACCCAAGACTGCTCCCAGTAAGCGCCAACCGCACTCTCCTCGTATGGGTCGATCTTCCAGCCGTTCCCGGCATCATAGTTGCCGTCGATGGCCTTGCTCTCGTCAAAGCCGGTAGTGAACGAGGAAGCGGTGATAACCCCGCTCTCGAAAATCTGATCGCCGAACGGGTCGATCCACTGGATTTCGCCGAAGCCGAAGTTCTCGCCATCGCTGCCCGGTGCGTCTCCGATGATCCTCCAGCGAGCCGCCGTGACGACGGTAGTCCCTCCACCGCCTCCGCCTGTCGTGGCTTCTACCCATTCAAAACCGCTGCCGTCGAGCTTGATCGCGAGAACCTTGCCTGCGTCGTCTACCGGATCGAAGTCCGGAAGGTTGACGCCTAGAGGGGTCCACTCAGTTCCATCGTAATATTGGAACTCATTATCCGCGCGGACGTAGACCAGCCAGCCTTCCAGCGGCACGAAGTAGACCCATGCGCCCGCATCACGAACCGCGATCTTGTTGGCGCTACCGCCAGCCGTCTCGTCGAGGAGATGCACGTCACCGTCGCTCGGCCCGCCCGGCACCGCCGAGAGCTTGCTGATGACACCGCCTTGGGTAAGCACGGACAACTTGAGAAGGTTAAGGTCCATCTCATCTTTGTAGTTGTCCTCGCCGAGTTCCCAGAAGCCTGCCAGCCCAAGGTTCGGCAACGTCCGACTTGCCATTTCAATCTCCTGCCGAAATCATTTCCATCACGATACGCCGTAGTCTGGATCACCGCCGTAGTTCATGCCGTAGCGGATACCATACCCTTCGTCCTTCCTCAATGCAAAGACGATGGAGTCCTGTTCGAGCGACTCAACTCCGTCTCGGACAGCAAACAGCCGAGCGTAGATCGTCCCGCCGCCCGCCAGACCATCATCATATTGCATGGTTGCATCGTATATCCAGCCGCTAGTGATCGGCTCATAGGTATTGATGACCGGAGCATCGGGGTCAGGGTCAGGACCATAAATCTTGATCCGGTAGGTAGTCCCGGCCTCGTGCGCCACCGTGGCATCGAAGAAGCCGACAATAGTGTCTGCCTGCGTAAGCCGATTACGTTCAACCCATGTGACACCCGGCTCCTCGGGATCACCGGGAGGATCGAAAATCGACACACCGTCAACCTTGACATCCGCAGGCGGATAGGGGCGGAAGGGACGACCTTTAAGCTCCACCTCCAGTAGCTCGGCGTCGTCCTCGTCAAGCGTAGCGATGCCGGTCTTGGTCAGAACCTTGGCTTCGGCGGTTTCGCCCTCCGAGTACGTCCGCTGATCGGTCCCTACGTCGTCATCGACAACCCAGAAATAGTCTCCAGCCTCGTGCGACTTGGGCCACGTATCCACGCAGCCCCGCTTAACCGTGGCCGTAGAAGTCCCGGCGTTCCATGCCGTCACACCGACGTATTCATTTCCGATAAGCGCCATCGACCCAACGATAGAATCGGCATCCCATTCGGTCAGGTTCTCCAGCACGATCTCCGTGTCAGTCGGCGCGAGCGAATTGACCAGTGTTCCGTTCATCGTGAAGAAGGAATCATTGGCAGCACCGAAAGAACCTTCACCCTCGGCCCGAGCGATCAAATTGTATCCGGTGTTAGCGGTATTCGGACGACTGGCGACCGAGGCGATCATAGCATCGCCTTCCGCGATGACCGCGAGATCGCCAGCCGAGAGACGACGATAGAGATCGCGATAGGTAGCTTCGATCAGCAGGGCGTCAGCGGGGAGTGGTTCTTGATCCTGCTCGTAGGTGTTCTCGACCGGAGTCACGAACGACGTGAGAGGCAGGGAGAAGACATCCTGCACACACTTGATCGTGATCTCGCCTTTAATCATGTCGCCGTCGTCGATCTCGCCCGCCCGGAGAACAATGCCTTGGAGACCGCGCGGGAGATACGTGACCTTGAACACTGCGCCCGGATAGATTCGGAAGCCAGCCCGGTCCAACTTGACGGTGAACTTACGGAGACCGGCGGCTGCGGCATTACGATCCCTCTCGGCCACGCGATTGCAAAGCTCGTGCGTCGGGAGGCCCGGATACTCCAGCTTCGTCGAGGTAGCGCCGTTGCGGAAACGCCTGACTGCCAGATTGTGCGAGCGCCCTTGGATCGCTTCGTCGTTGATCGGGTCTTTGCCCGCGACGATCACCTCGTCAACGATTGCCTCACTGGACCCGGAGTCATCCTCCTCAATGGAAATCAGTCCGGAGTCTTTCGTGAAGTGCGGTATCTCGTCGGGATCATAGTCGTCCCGGATCAGCTTGAAGTTAATCAGGCCGGTCTCGCGATCAGTGTAGAGCGTGCCGCCAACGTGGTCGATGACTTGCTTGATGAAGTTGCCGATCTCGTCCTGCCGCATCCACTGGATGCAGAGGCCAAAGGCTTCGTTGCAAAGCGTGTTCGCCGAGTTGATGAAACTGTTCTCGTCGATCTCGGATGTCGGACGGCCTCGACCCCAAGCCGGGTCAGTCGTACATTGATAGATAATATGGGCGGGATTCATCGCCCGGATCGCGCCATCCTTGAGATGGATCGTCGCCTTCTGCGGATACCACGGGTCGTCGTTGTGCCAGCCAGCGGTCGTCCGCCAGCGCCGGAAGCTCCATTCTTTGATGTAGGGATTCATCGACGACAGCAAGCCGTCAAACCAGACCATATGGCGGCCTCGGAACTCGCCGACCCGCCCGCCAAGCGCGGCCTTCACGTCAGGCAGCACGCCCGACTTATACGGCCCTGTCGTCCCTACAAAGGTCGTTCCCGAAGCGCCGGGCAGAACTTGGTTATACCGGCCCATGAAGTTCCGGAACAGACCTTGGACGCCGCCTTCCTTCTTCGCTCCGCCAAACAGGTCGGGCGCGTTGATCGGGATAACCGTATTATCGCTGACACCGCCCTGCCATGCCAGCTTGTCACCGACTTTGATATGCGTGAGGCAGTTGACCGGGCCTCGCCCGATTCCGAATAGAACCGAGAAGATATAATGGTAGCCGATAGTGCCGCCGCTCTTACCGCCCATGGTCTTCTCTCGCTACCTTCGCTACATCCAGCGCCATGCTGTCACCTGTAGCCTCGATCACTTCTACCGGCAAGCCATCGACTCGGAACACGCTCAAAGGAAGGTTATGATGAGCAAACCATTCCCGCATTCCGCGCATACAGTAACCCCGGCCACCGTTCGCCATGCGTACATGCTTGACGTGAACGATGACGCCCGAAATCATTTCCCGCCGCCCTTGATCTTCACGGTCCTGATGTTGCCATGCCATACGGTCTGATAGCCTTTGGTCCAGCAGTCGCCGAACAACACGGCTTGCGGAGTGCCTTCTTCCTCCTGCGGAAACTCGATTTCGTCCGCCGAAGTCGGTTTGACCGGCGGCTGTTTCATAAGGAAACTGGTCAGCACGTAACTGACAACGAGAAGGACCAAGGCCCAAGCGAAAAGCGGCATAGCGTTACCTCAGACTATCGCGGTCCCATCGAACGGATTCTTGCCCGTCATCTGTTCGATGCCACCGTAGTTTGCAAGATTGTTGAATTTCTCGTCGCAGGTCTGTGTCGTGAGATCACAGCCGGGATACAGCCGGATCGTCATCCCCGCTTCCAGCCGATAGGTTGTCCCGAGCAGCACGAACTCGATAGGACTGGTCGAGGCCATGATCCCCCGGCGATCCAGTGTACCATCCTCGTTCGCCTCCCATTCGATATAGCCGCCGGTAAAGTAGCCGTCGATCAGGGCTGCCGAAGGGTCTATATCGGCCACGGTGATGCTGTTGCCTGTCAGCGAAACGATTTCGGTCTCATAGCCGAACGCCTCGGGATCGACACGGCACTCACCGTCATACAGTATGTGCGGGCAACCTCGGGTCCACGCCAAACGGAGACCCTGACTCTCGAACATGGCGAGGATCGAGAATCCATTGATCTCGATAGAGGTGTTGTCCTCGGCCCGTTTGACGTTGCGCAGGAAGCCCTTCCAGTGGATGAAGGCTTCCGGATCGCCCTCGTGCGCGCGCCGCACGGTAATCCTGATCTCGTCACTCGGGGGCGTCGAGTGGAACAAGTCTGTCAGAGGGATGTCGAACGGAGCGGTGATCGTCAGGTCGTTATTCGACGACCCGCCTTGCGTCATGCCGCTGTCCTTGATAGCGATAGCCGTGAAGGTCCGCAGGACGCTGTTGATCGTAAGCTCCTGATCGGTCTCTGCCGACGTGTAACGCCAGACAGTGTTGCCCCATTCGATCTCGTAGAACGAAATAGGTGCGCCACCGAACGAACTGATTTCACGAGCCTCGTAGGTCATCGCCAGTCTCTCCAGTCCACGGTCACAGGGACGGTCTTGGTTATGTCACCGTTACTCGTTTTATTGAGTTGCGTTGCGACAAGAACTCCGGGAAACGGCATCGACCAGTGCCGCCAATAGAAATAGAAATCCACGTAATTGACCGGCTTCTCACGGAAGAAGTTGACGATGCCAATCCCGACCGTGGCGTGCCAGTCACCGACGTAGCTATACGGCCTCTGCGACTCAGCCAACAGAATGCGTCGAGCACCCCATTTGATCTTGTTCACCGGATCGGCGGCGAACTTCTCATCCCAGTCTGATCCCTTGCGACCGCCGTAAGCGTTGCCGCCGCCCGAGCTACCGCCAAGCTCGACCGGGCGGTGGGCGTAGAAGTTGCTGATACCCGCCCTTACACTACGGCTGTAATCAACCTTGACTGATAGCTCGTAGTCCCAGCCATCGAATACCGGGAAGAACAGCGGACAGGCGTCATCGCTCGGGGTGCCGCACTCCGTATCCGACATGACCCCGGTCGGTGTCTCTCCGATCAAGATGGCCGGAGGCACCCGCGTATTACGGAAGGTCCGAAACCGCGCGCTCGTTTCGTGCAGGCTGTCGATCCCGCCGTGATGGGTCAGCGTGAACTCGTCGGAGTCGAACCGGGCGGTGTCGAGGAAGCTGATCCGGCGGGCTTGCCCCGGAGAGAGGGCTAGACCCAGCGGGGCGTCAAGCCCCAGCTTCTCGGTTTCAGGGGTGTCTCCGGGCAGGACGGCGAGAACCTTACGACAGATGGTCCCGGCGCTATGTTTGATCGCTATGTGCTCCCTGCCGTCCCGTGGGCCGTTCATAAGCCCGTAGCCGACATTCTCCACTACGATCTGCGTTGCGCCCGATCCGGCGACTGCTGCGAGTCTGAGATCGGCCTTGAAGGTTGGCAGCCAGAAGGCTCCCTGTCGTCCCGAGTGCCTATAGATCAAATCCCGGAAGCCTGCAAGAGCCTCGCGCCCCGGCAGGAACCATCGGTGCTCCTGCCCTACCATGAGCCGGTTGAGCGGGAAGGTCTCGACACTCTGGCCTACCTGATTATCCCAGACCGCGATCTCACGGTTCAGGTCGGTCGCCAGATTGTCAATCCAGTTAGGCTCAGTTAGGAAGACGGGCAAGTCCAGATACTCCAGCGAATCATCTTCCGCCGGGGTCCACGGATTCTCTTCCTTGAGCACCAGCCGCGCCGTGACCTTTGCGACCGCCGCCGTGATCCCGGAGAGATCGCCTGCGCTGTCCAGCTTGCCCCGGCGTAGCGGGATGAACTTGGTCCCCCTCGGCCACGAGGCTGTCACGGGATCGACGAGATCGACCCCCGCTGCATCGACTGACGCGATCTCGACAAGTTCGTAGACAAGGGCGTTGTCGCGCATGATGATCGCAGCCCCGCCCTCCTGATAGCTCCAGTCGGAGAACGTCGTGTCGAACTCGATCCTGTCGGTGTAGTCCTCGGTTAGAGGGCCGACCTTGACGGTCTCCCAGTAGAGAGGACAGAGGATGTCGCGCGGCCCGAGACCGTGATTGAACAAATCCCAGTAGGTCCGTTCGTTGGCGGTCAGGAGCAGGTCAACGTCGAAGCTCCGGCGCGGAGTCAGGCGGAGCTTCCGGCGCTGTTCGTTGCCTTCCCGCGAACGCATGACATCGGTCAGGAACGAGACGTTCTCCTCGAACGGCTCCTCCCGGTTGACGCGGAACGAGAAGACAGGGATGTCGGGAATCGCCATCAGCCGAGCGCCTGTTTGATCGTTTCTTTATTCTGCCGGATCACGGTCAAGATCGACTGCTGCCCAGCGCGGCTCCGCATGGCCGAAGGCACCGCATCCGGGTCGAGCAGCAGGACTTGCTTGAGCGACTGCGGCGGGGCTGACGATCCACCGCCGCCAAGGTTGTTGACGTGCCGGGGATCGTCCTCGGTCAGCACTTCCTCGCGCCGCTTGAGGACGGCCCGATACTCGTCAGGCCGCAGACCGGCACCGCCGCCATTGTGGAATCGGGGAGCCGCGATCCACGGGTCTCCACCGCCGGTACTGGTCCGACGCACACCCGAGCCGCCCTTGCTTCCGACCACGCCGCCGCTATGGAACAGGCCGAACAGCTTGGGCGCACCACCGCCGCCCCCAGACAGGGTGCCGGGAGGCAGGCCTGCGGCGCTCTCCAGCGCCCGGAGGATCAGGAACTTGATGATCGCCTGCCCGATGGCGAGCGTAATCTGCGCAAGACTCTGGAGGATCGACCGACCGACCGACTTGAACACGTCGCCCAGAGACTTGGTTCCCCGGATGAATCCAGCGATGCCTTCGGCGAGCGTACTGAACGCATTGACGCCTGCCTGCGCCACTTGGTTCATGGTGTCCCGCTCAAGCGTAGACAGGTACGTGTTCGTCTGCTGGAGACCTGCGTTGACCGCCTGTATCTTTGCCAGCCACGCTTGGTAGGCAGTATCGGTCAGCAGCGGCAGCCCGGTCAGAGGGTCCGTCGTAGCGTGAAGCTGCTCGACGATAGCGGTAAGACTATCGAGGACCGGCTTGGCTGCCGTAGCGGTGTCGGCGAAAGCGACGACTGCGGCGTCCCTGAGTTCCTGCGGCGTTTTAATACCGAGTTCACCGAGCTTCTGATAGGCGTCTACAAGGGTGTCCCGGTCAGAGAGAATCTGATCGAGCTTGGCGCTCTCATTGGCGAGGGCATTCTGGAGAATCTGCCCGGCCTGATTGTTGACCGGCTCGTTGATCTTGAGCGTTTCGAGCTTGGCGATCATCGCCATCAGTTCGGGCGACGGATTGATCTTGGCGAGGTTGTACGCCACCTCCAAGGCCGTCTGCGCCGCCTCGACGATCTTCGGCGAGATACGCTTGTTCAGTTCGTCGGCAGCCTTGAAGGCTTCGGCAGCCGAGAAGCCGCCACGCTCCTGCGCAGCGGAAATGGTTTCCAACTGGCTTTCACGCTGATCGACGAGCGCGTTGATTTGCTCGTTGTAGAACTTGATCGTCTCTTCCTGTTCGACACGATCCTGCTGCGCGGCAGCCTGCGCTTCTAGCTGCGCAAGCGTCTTGCCATCGACAGTCCCGACGCCGAGACCCCGGAGCTTGTCGATAGTGGTGGCGATCTTCTCGTACTTGTCGTTGATGACCTGCAAGCGGTTCGCGAGATCGGCACTCGACCCCTTGGCGATGTCCGCGTTCAACTGACGAAGCTGACTCTTCAACTGGTTGACCGCAGTATCCTGCTGGCGCTGGAGCCGGGCCGCAGCAGCAGCAGCCTTCCGGCGAGCGGCGTCATCGGACTTCGCGCCTCGCGCGTCCTCCTCCCTGATCTTCTTCCGTTCAGCGAGGACAGCCTGCGTGGCCGCACGCTCCACCAGATAGGCCGAGACGCCCTTCTCGGTCGCTTCGCGCCGGGCGTCAGTCTCCGCTCGCAGCAGCCGCTCCTCGCGGGTCAGGGTCCGCGTGCTGTCGATTTGCTTATCGAGTTCACGCTGAAATTGGCGATCCCGAATCTGCTGCGGCGTGACGCCCTTCTGGCCTCGCGATTCATCAATCGCCATCGCTTCGGCGAGACCGCTAACACGGCGCGGCTGGCGCGGCTGACCTTCGCCTGCCTTGGGTACGCGGACAGCCAGTACGGCCTCCGCACGAGCCTCGTCAAAGCCCTTCCCGGCCAAGAGGCCTGTCAGGAATGTAAAGCCGATGATGACGTTCTTGATCCGGCGGTCGATGTCGTCAATGACCGGCGCGAACACGCGACCGAGGAATCCGGTGAAGGACTCCCATGCTGCCTTGAGGTTCTTGACCGCCGGAGTGAACACACCGTCAGTCAAGCTCGACATATCCTTGAGCCGCATGTTCACGCGATCAAGGATGTATTGCCGCGCCTCGGCGGCCTTGCCCGCTTGGAACAGAGCGTCGGCGTGCTCAAGTTCTTCTTCCGACAGGGCGCGAGTCGAGAGGGCCAGAGCCTCGGCTTGCTCGATACCGCCGGTCATCGCATCGTTCAGGAGCTTGACCGCCTCGGGCACTTCGATCCCGAGCTTTTTGTTAAGCTCCTCGGCTGCCGCAGTCAGTTCGGTGAACTGTTCCTTCGACGAAGCGGTGTCGAGGAGATCGCCAACCGACTTGCGAGCCTCTTCGGCGCTCGCGCCCAAGTCCTCGAACTTCTCCGTTGCCTTCTCGACCGCCGAAGCGTCGATGTTGGTAATGTTCCGGAGATCGAGCGCGGCCTGCGCCGCCTTGAGATCATTGATCTTGTCGATGACCAGACCGAAAGCCACGCCAACCGCCGCGAGCACGATCAGCACTGGACCCCATGCCAGCGCAAAACGTCCGAGGTTGGCAATCAAGCCGGGGAACAGAGCGCCGATCTGTGTGCCCTGCTGAACGAGCACCGTAAGTGGAGCCTGACCGCTCGCCAGCGATACGAAGATGTCCTGAATCTGGAACGAGAGGTTCTGCAACTCGTGCGGACGCAGCCCGAGGAACGCGCCAGTCTTCTCGCCTCCCGTCCCGAGAATCTTGTTGCCCGCACCCTGCGCCGCAGCCGCCTGTCGAGCCGCCGCCGCCAGTCGTAGTTGTGCGGCAGCCAGATTGTTCGTGTCGATCCCGGCGGCTTCAAGCTGACGCTGGAGTTCGAGCAGCCGGGTCTCTTCGTTCTGGACCGCGCGCCCGGCAGTCTCGAATGCCGCTTCCTGCACCCGGAGATCACGGACAAGGTTCTCGCTGGCAGCATCGGCCTGCTGCATCGCCCGAGCGGCCTTCTCGTAGTTGACCTGCGCACGGTCCAACTCTGCCCGCGCAGAGGCTACAGCGGCCTCCTGCTGCTGGAAGGTATCGACGAGCGCGCCCTGCCTGACGAGCGCTGCTCCGGCCTCAGAGACCCGATTCAAGGCTACCTGATATGCCGCGACCGACTGGCCTTCGGTTCCGATAGCGTCACCGGCATCCTTGACCGCTTTCTCGACGCCATCCAGAGTCCGGATCGCCTCTTGACCCGGATTTATGATAGCCCGGAGACCAGCGGCCACTTCGCTCGACGACGTTGCCAGACGGCTGGCGTCTCCAGCAAATCGGGACACGTCCCGACTCGCTTCCGCCGCCTGTGCGCCGACCTGACGGAAACCATTTAGCGCCGCGAGACGCTGGTCTGCGAGATGGACTTCATCGACCGCCTGCGCATACAGTCGGACCAGACGGCTGGCGTCTCCTAGCTGCTGCGCTTCGGCGATCTTGCGCGTGAGACCCGTCTGCTGCGCAAGCTGTTGCTCGGCAGCCTGTGCGAGCCGCAGGTTGTCGCCGAAGGTATCGACCGAGCTATTGATCGCCGTGAAGCTGGCACCGACCTGCCGGGCGCTGGAGACGATTTGAGCCTGCGCCGATTCCAGCTTGGCGGTATCGACACCGACCTTCTGGAGCGAAGCCGACATCGCGGTAGCATCGGTCTCCGACTTACGGAAAGCCTGCCCGGTCGTCTGAACCTTGCGCTCCAGACCGTCCAGCTTGCGCTCTTGCGCAGCCGTGACCTTCTCCAGACTAGCAAGCTCGGTTTTGTATTTGGCGAGGTTCGCTTCCGCCTGAGAGAAAGCATCCTTGTTCCGGCTGACAGTATCCGACAGGCGGCGGAAGGCATCGACCTGACCTTGGATGTTCGAGAGATCGCGACCGGCCTGTGCAAGCGCTTCCTGCGACTTGCGCAGGTCTTGCAGGCTCGCCTCTCCTCTGGAGGCAGCGGCGACCTGTTCGTCGATGTTGCGACTGATGTCCTTGATCGACGAGGCGACCTGCTGAAAGGTGCGCCCCGTCGTATCGCGAGCCGAGATCAGGAGTTCGATTTCACGCCGATTAGTCGCCATTGGTCAAGTCCCGAATCAGCTTCTTGAAGGCGTTGAGGGCCTTCCGTCCTCCACTGAATACGCTGGCACCTACCGTTTGGTCAACCGTTGCCCGGAAGGCAGCTTCCTGCCGCTGCACAATCGTAGCCAGCGCAGCCTCGTTTGCCAGCTTCCCTAGTGGATACCGCGAAGCATAAGGGTGCCCCCGGCTCATCAGGAAACTGACGTTTTCTCGACACTCCCGATAATATCGCTCAACTGGTTCCCCAGAGGACCGAGCGACAGGCCGTTTGTTTCGAGCAGCGCGGCCACCGCTGCCAGCAGGTTTCCCAACTCTACTCCGCCGTCCTCGACAGTCAGTTCCACGATGTCCTTGAGCGCCTTGATGACAACAGGGAAGGGGAGGTTCCGGAAATCCTCGACACGATCCGGTGCATCCGCGCACCGCGAAATGATTTCGGCGGTCATCGTCGGGAAGGACTTGGCGACTTGCATGATCGTCTGCGCGGCCTTGTCCTTCGTAATCCGCCCCAGCTTACCGTGCTCGGCGACAGCTTCCTTCATCTCGTCGAGGAACGTCGTGGTGAGGTAGGTAAAAATCTCTGTGTCCATGCCCCGGACATCGAAGAACTGTCCCCGCGACATATCGACGCGGCGCGTACTGATCGTGAAGTTGACTGCCATGTTTCGACTCCTTGCTTAAATGAAAAGGCGACCCGGCCTTCGCCGGGCCGCCTCCCCGTATCCCCCTCGCCGGGAAATCGTTTACGTCGAGATCGTCGGGCGACCGTCGCCGTATTCCTTCGCCGTGTCGTCGTCCCGCTTGAGGACTTCGCCGGAGAAGGACATCTCGTTCCACGAGTCGCCCTTGAACTCGTAGTCGCCGTCCGGGCTGATCTCGACCTTAGGCCAGTAGTAATCGACGTTCGGGCCGGTCGTGTTGTCGGCGATGTACCGAAGCGAACCGCGAACCTGATCGCCCTGACCAATGAAGATGGTCCGGCTGGACCCCTCGACATCGTAGGTGGCCGTCACGCTCTCGCCGTCCGAGATGTCCGGCGCTTCGTCCTGCACGTAGAAACGACCGAGCGTACCGTCGAAAATGAAGTTCACGTTGTTGGTGTTGGTGATGCCCGTCAGCACCAGACCCGTCAGGCCGCGCAGGCCGGTCGGGTTGGCGGTATCGACGCCAAGCTGATACCAGCGGCCCCGGTTGACGACGAGCACTTCGCTCTCGCCAGTCGCCGGAGCGATGCTGAGCGTTTCCTTGGTGCCCTTGAACATCAGGGCGATGTTCTCCGGCTGAATGTCGTCGGTCGTAAAACCGAGCGACACGTCGGAACGGGTGACGATGCTCGCGTCCTTCTCGCGCTCGGCGGTGTCGGACGAATAATGCTCCTGCCGCTCCTCGTCGATGGAGCGAGTCAGGGTAGTGGTGTTGCCGATATAGAACTCGCCGGTCGGCTCGTCGTTCTCGTCCCAGCGGTCGAAGAACAGCTTGCCTGCGCCGAGCGTCAGATTCTTTTCACGCGCCATCTCACGTCTCCTCAGTAAACGGCGAAGCCATATCCGTCACCAAACCGATGGAGACGGGCATGAAGAAGTATGCGGTGTTCGATACATCATTATCAGGGGGTCGCACAATAGGCATAATGAAGCCGAACGAATTTATCAGTTCCTTGAGGCCCAGAAAGTAATCTTCCGGGTACATTCCCCCTCGCATACCACTAGGAGCTTCCTGAATGACACGCGCCATCTTCTGCTCGACGTGAGCGAGAAGTTCGTAGCCCGGATCGAGCGGGTGCATCGAATCATCACGGGCGAAGCCTTGGATCAGAATATCCCAAGGCCCTTGATAGACTGTCTTCTGTTCGCCGCCGCCTTCGCCGAGAAGCTGGCGCGGTTTCTCCAGCAAGGCGATGTACGTCACCGGAGTCTCGTCGCCATAGAGTGCCCGGCCACGGCTGACCGCCCCGTTCAGGTCAATCTCGTCGCCGTTGTACGAGGTGTACGAAATGGTTTCGAGAAGTTCGGTCAGTCGCCGAAGGATCAGGGTTTTCTTGGAAATCATTTCAAGCCCTTCCACTCAGACGGACATACTGCCGTAAGAACTCTCGCTCAAGCTGCTCTACGACGTAGGGACTATCCGAAGTAGACACGTCGCTGAATACCTGATCGACCGAGGGACCATAGAGGAGATACAGGTTCTCGGCAAGCTGGACACCCGAGGCACCTTTCCGGCGACCTTTGAGTGTCTGACCGGGCTGCAAGCGAATCGCCAGACCGACGTTGAAGCCGTCTGCCGTGTCCCGCCCCCGGCGCAAGTTGACGAAGAACGTCCCTTTGAGGAACTTCGCGCCGCCGGGGTTAACCCGGACCCGCGCGCCGCCTCGCCGCTTCACGATCCCCTCGTTCTGCCCTTGAGCGAATCGCGCGAGACTGGTAGGTCGATGCCGAGCAGAGATCGTCGCGGTCAGGTCCGCCTCGGTTGCCAGCCTGCGAACGGCGAAGCGATCTTCGTTCAGGTATCCCGGCGGGAAGGCGACCTGTTCCTTCATGGACGACCGGAACTTCGGCATAGCCTTGCGTTGGGCCGTATCGTTGATCGCGAGCTTCGCCGCCTTCCGAGTCACCTCGGGCTGTTCCTGTAGGAACTGAGACACCAGATTAAGGTCTACGGCGGTGATCTTAGCGGGCATGACCCCCTCTTGGGGCTAGGCCCGGCGGCGTGTCACGACCCACGCCGTCTCCTCGGGGCCGTCTGGAGGCTCTTTCGAGTCGAGGATGAAGGTGAGGCCCTTGTAGCCTGCAATCGTGATCCTCGCGCCACGGGCGGGGACCAGCGGTAGCTCTCCGTTCTCATAGAGAGCCGCGCTCACCTCGGCCACGTTGCTGTCGAGGAGGACCAGCCGGTCGATCCCGTCGATCACGTCGGCGTAGTCGCCCGTGATGTCGCCCGTGCGGACCAGCTTGTTATGGTAGCGGACGAGGAAACCGTCGCCGGTATAGTCCTCACCGAAGATCAGGCCGTCCGGATGGTCCGTATCGACGAGAGTCGCAGAAACCGCCGCCAGACTATGAATCTGACGGCGGGCTTCCGCTTTGATCTCGTCGAGCCGAGGCACCGGCTCAGAGGCCGCCGTTGGCGTCGGCTGCGGCGGCCTTCTTCACGCGGGCAAGGCCCAGCAGCGTCGGCTTGTCGGCGCTCGCCGAATACTCGGTCGCCGGTTCGGCGTCGAGGTAGGCCTTGAGTTCCTTGACGGTCATGGCATCGACATCCGGACCTTCGGTCTCGGCCTCGGTCTCGGCCTCGGTCTCGGTCTCGTCGTCGTCATCGTCCTCGATCTTGTCGCCGAGATCGGTGATGTCGAGATCGGTGTCGTCCTCGACCGGCATCTCGTTCCGGGGGTCGCGGTAGTGCGCCCGGCCCGTCTTCTGGGTGAGCTTGTCGAGCAGCGCGATCTCGGGCTTCGTGAGCATCCCGGTCGAGTTGCCGGGCAGCGTCTTGCGAACGCCATTGCGAACCACGGTGAAGTTGGTCAGCAGGAACTTGGGGGTCATCTTCGACATCTTGGTCTCCTGTTCGGACTATGAGGCCCCGGAATGATCCGGGGCCTCGGGCACTGGCGGTATCGGCTTAGGTGGCCGGGTCGTGGACTTGCAGCTTGAAGCTGTTGTTCGGCTCACGCGGGATCGGCAGCGGGGCCGACTGAGTCAGCGTGTATTCGTGCGCCGGATCGTCGTTCTTCTTGTCCACGATGCGCGGGAAGTACCGCATCGGCTGGAGCTTGGCGTTCGGGTCTTTGATCGCCCCGAAGGCCTGCACGCCGCCGAGACGGTTGCCGACGCCGACGACCGCGTTCTCGTCGATGTAGTAGCCCTCGGTGATCGCGCCCGTGTCCGGATCGCGCTCGTGGTAGTACCCGGCATAGGTCCAGACGCGGGCGACTTCGCCCGACTGGCCGCCGCGCAGGACCGCCTTGAGTTCGGCGTTACCGTCAAGGTCGTTGCTCGACAGAAGCGAGTGATCGGCAGCGGTGCCGCCGATACGGTAGTTCGTGTTGAGCAATTCCTTGACTTCGGAGTCGGCATAGAACCGCTCGTAAGCGCCCTCGCCCATGATGTAGTCGGTGATGCGACCGCCGGAGAGGCGGCGCGACCGCTTGGACATGGTGTTGAGATCGCCGAGCGGGTCGGCAGCCGATTCGCCCCAGCGGGCCGTCGAGGTGAGCACGTCCGACAGCGAGGCATCGCGACCGAAGTCCACGGTGACGCTGGGATAGTCCTCGCCGGAAACGACGACCGAGCCTTCGATCATCGCCATCGCGCACATCCAGTTGATCCGGCGGTCGATCATGTCGCGCTCGACCCGGAAGTTCTCGGCCATGGTGGCGTCGTAGCGCTGCTGCGGCGTGAGCGTGCCGGTGAAGGGCGCTTCGCCGACGCGGCGCGTGAACTGCTGATTGATGTCGATGTCGTGCTTCGGCTTGACGTAGGCGGGCTTGAAGGACTTCGTGTCGAAGCCCTTGCGCGCCATCACGCGGCCCTCGACGTGCGGGGCGACGAACGGCGCGAGAATGCGCCAGTCTTCACCAAGCTCGTCGAACATGATCTTTTCCGTGGTGAACGTGATTTCGTCCGGGAACCACTGGAAGAAGAAGAACGTCTCGGGCTGCTGGCGATTGAGAACGCCGACCAGAGTTGCGGTATCGTAAAGGTCCATTTGACTGATCCCTCGCCTGACAGCCCGTAGGCCGATGGTTGGTTGGTTAATGCTTTTCCCCGGCTACCGCAAGAGGCAGCCGGGGGAAAACATCAGAGAAGCCGCTTGACGCGGAACGGAGCGCCCTGAACACGCAGCGCCGCATTGCGTTCGGCGAACGTATTGATGACGGCGGGCCAGATGAGCAGGTCGGGGTTGAAGCAACCGCCTTCCCAGAACGGGGCCATGACCTGCGGCCCGTCGTAGGTATCGACGGACGCGGCGAGGACGCCGACAGGCTTGTCGTCGAGCGCGGCGACGATGGTCACGCCGTTCGACGGTGCCCATGCGATGATTTCGCCTGCCGAGTTGAAAGCGATGATCGTACCGACAGCGAGCACGAGACCATCGGCGACCATCGCCTGTCCGGTCTTGCGCTCGTCCTCGGCGGTGAAAAGCTGGGTTGGCGAGAACGTACCTTCATCGGTCGCTGCGGCCTTCCAGTTGTCGTCTTCATAACCGTTGATAGCCATGGCCTAAGCCCTTTCGCTGTGAAATGATTTCGGAGTGACGGGGATCAGTCCTTCGGCTTGCGCCCCGTCACGGCGGTCTGCGCGGCGAGGATCGCGGCAACGCGGTCTGCGCCCTTGCCCTTGTCCGCGCCCGCACCGGCCTCCGGGTGTTCCCCGTTGTCCATCGCGTTCTCGAACTGCGACTTGTTGGCGGGCTTGCGCGACTGCTCGCCCTCGCCCTCGCCGGTCTCGGTCTCCGTCTCGGTCTCGGTTTCCGTTTCCGTTTCGGTTTCCTCGGGCTTCTGGTCCTCGACCTTGGGCGCGACCTTGAGCATCGCCACGGCGTCATCGACCGAGAGATCGGTATTGTACGCCAGATGCTCGGCGAGACCTTCACGGCCCTTCGCCTCGTCGTGAGTCACGATACCCTTGATCCGGGCCTTGGTCTCATTGGCGACCGCAGCGCGGTCTTCCGAAGTCATTTCCGCCATTGCTTCTTCCTCCGTCTCAACAGGGGCTTGCTCAGATTCGCCCAGTTCCAGAATAAAGTCACCGACCGCTTCCGAGGGGCGAACCGCCGCGTCGATCAGGCCGAGCGCGATGGCCTCCGTAGGCCTCATTACACGAGCTTCGGTGCCCTTGACAACAGATTCTTCAATCCCGCGAAATTCGGCCACGGAGGCGCAGAACTCTCCGTACCGCTCGCTCACCATATCTTGCAGATATTGGCGGTCTTCCTCGTTCATTTGCTCGAAAGCATTTCCGGAGACCTTGAACTTGCCTTCCTTGATGAACTCGACTTCGATGCCCTCTTCCGCGAGCATCTTGGCGAAGTTCATGTGCATGATGTAGACGCCGATACTGCCGACGCTGCCCGAAGGGGCGCAGACGATTCGGTCGCACCCGGCAATAGCCCAGTAGCCGCCGGAAGCCGCGAGGCTGTTCACCACGGCGATGCTCGGCTTCTTGCCATCCCTGACTGCGCGAGCCGCTTCGTCGCACCCGGCAGCCTCGCCACCCGGCGAATCAGTGTCATAGACGATCAGCTTCACGTCCGGGTCTTCTTCCGCCGCCGCCAGTTGGCGTTCGATGAAGTCGTATCCGGTGACGAAACCCCAGCAGTACGGGAAGCGATTGAGGAGGATGCCGTGGATCGGGATGTACGCAACCCCGTCGTTGTAGATAAACGGCTTGCTCGGACCTTCCGGTCCATCATCCCAGCCGCCCCACGACGCAACCACTTCGGCCCGAACGTCGGCCCACGCCTGATCCGGATCAGCGACTTGTTCGGCCTCTTGGAGAAGCCCGACGAGCATGGCCTGCGCGTGACGGTTGTTGATGAGGACTTCGGACGACGACATGCGCCCGAGCACTTGTGCCATCAGGCCTTTGCGTGCAGGCTTAGCCATCAAGATTCTCCGGTGTCATCGACTTCGGCATCCGAGGCCGCTTCGTCTCCGGCCTGCCCCTGATCGCCACCTTGGCCGGTATTGCCTTTATTGGTGTTCAGGTCAACGACGATCTTGTTCTCCCGAAGAAGCTCCTGTTCGTCGGCAAGCTGCTCAAAGATGTCGCGGTAGTCCTCGCCGAGTCGGGCAAGCTCGATCTCGTAGGTGGACAGGCCCGCCTTGATGCGGAGAATCGCCGCCTGCGTTTCCTTGAGTTCGTCGATCTGCCCCCGGCCACCGCCAATCCAGTTTGCCCGAGCAAAGGCGTCTCGCATCAGCGGGTCGGCGTAGTAGTCGTCGCGCGTGAAGCCCCTCGGGAGCGGAACATGGTTCTGCCCGATCATCTCCTCGACGATATTCGCGAACATCGAATTGGCGATGCGGTCGGCAATCGCCTTCTTCTTTGAGTTCATCGTCCGGACGGTCTTGGCATCCGAGAGCTTCGCCGTGGCATAGCTCATCTTGGAGTAGTCCCGACTGAACTCGGCGTAGTCGATCCCGAGACCTGCGGAGATATGCCGGAGCAGCGCCGCATGGAAATCAGTTCCGACCGCGCCGGGCGTGCCGAGCGAGCGCGCGTTGAGCTTCGTGCCCGGATAAAGGTGCGGGATCATCGCGCCGTCGAGCGAGATGTTGCCGGACCCTGCCAGATACTCGGTCAGCCCGGCGAGGTATCCGCCGATGGCCTGATTGTAGATCGCGACAGGATCGCCTTCGCCGCCGCCGAGCGCCGTAATCATTTCGGCGGTAGGCAGTTCCGATTCGATGGCGGCGCAGTATGTCGCGTTGATGACCGCATTCTGGAGAACCACTTCCTCCAGATGCTTGGTCATACGCATCTTCTTGAGCACCGAAACCATATCGGCGATGCCGCGATGCTGATCCGGGAAAAGCTGCTCGATCACATGGATGACCTGCACGCGGCCCCAAGGCTTATACTTCGGGATGTAACGGGGATCGCTCGGCAGCCCGCCATTCCAGAAGAACGAGTTCGGGTGCTCATCGGCGATGTAGTAGCCGAGGGGCTTGCCCCGCCCATCCACCTTGACCCCGCGACGGATATAGCGGTCGTCCTCGCCCCAGTGCGGGTTGCGCAGGCGCTCAGGGTCAACAAGCTGGAAACACGTCTTGAGGGGCCGCCCTACGCTCTTATCCCACTCGCTCGTGAGCAAGGCTTCGCCGGTCATCACGGCGCTGGCGATCCCCAACCGGATCAAGCCGGTGAAGGTATTCATCCCGGCGGCGTCCAGCCAGCAGCGTTCGCTCTCGGCGATCAGCCGAAAACGCTGCTCGATAGCCGTCTGCGCTTCGTTCGCCCATTCCTTCGTGCCGCCGGGGATGACCTGCCACGCGATCTTGGAGTTGAGCCGGTACTGCGCGCCGACAATGCTGTCCATGGAGATCGTGACAGCCCCGCGAGCGTGACCATCGTTAATAACCATGTCCTTGGCCCGCGCGTCAGCGGGCGTCTTGACCCGGTTGATCGCGCGATCCGGCGGAACGGCAGCAACCTGCCAGTGGTAGGTCTCGCGACTGGTGCGCTCGGCACCCTCCAGCCCACCGCCGAGAGCGGATTCCCGAATGGTGATGTTGCCGGTCACTGAGGGGACCGGGAGGTTCGGTTGAGTCGCCATTTAGTAAATACCTCGGCGTCCGAAAAGGAATCGAATAGGGCCTCGATACGTCGGCGTAGTGCCTTGGCAATCAGCCAATTCGTCCTTCAACTGTTGAATATAGCTCGCAAGCTGCCCGATGTTCGCGTAAGCGTATTCGACCTGCTCGCCGTTCTGGTCTACCCATTTACGGACAGCCTTGCCGGTCTGGAGGGCGTGGAAGGCAGCTTCGGCCTGAGTCAGCTTGGTCTGAATGTCGGTACAATCGGCCACGGCTGGTTCCTAAGCTATTTTTGCTGCGAGCTTTGACAGGTCATAAACTGTCTTGGGCCGCTCGGCAAGCATCTCCTCATCAGAACGGAAGATGAACGGATTTGCCGGGTCCAAGGGGTCGGCCCAGACCGGCACTGTATCCCAGAAGGTCGGTCGATGGCAACGGATATGCCGAGACATGCACAGACCGATCAGGTAGTAGAACAAATCCCACGCCTCGTTCCGCTTGCCGGGCAGTTTCTCCCAGACGCCTTTCTTGTTCTTGGTTTCCGAGCAGAACTCCTCGAACAGCCAGTTCGGAGGCCAGTGCGGGAAGCGTAGACGGCCCTTGCCCGTCTCCTCTGAATCGAGACGGTTGTTGATCTCGTCCTTGAGCAGCAGGGAGTTGAAGAACCAGACAGGCACGTCGCCGCGCGCTGCGGCCTTGTTCCGCTTGTCGCTGGCGTCAGGAAACCGTTCCTGACAGTGCGGAGAAGTAGGTGTGCCGGTGCCCTTCACGAGCACGAAACGATTTCCGAAGCCTGCCTTCTTCATCTTCCGCCAGAAGGTGTAGGCCTTGGTGGTGACGCCTGCCTTACCGCCTGAGTCGCAGCCAATCAGCTTGAGCGCCATGCGGCGGTTCGGATCGTCCGCCAGCGGGTAGCTCTTGAAGATGACCTGCTCCAGCAGCAAATCCCAGTCTTCCTCGTAGGTGCCCGGCTTGACCCAGTGCTTATCACCGTCTGCATCGACCCGCTTGGATTTCCGGATGTCGAAGCGATCCACGAGCACCACGTCATAGGGGTCGCCGGGGCAGATACCCCAGACCATGATGATGAACATATTCTTCTGCACGTCTACCGTGCCGACGAGGAACGAGATGTCGGAAATGATTTCCACCTCGCCCTTGTCGTTATGCCCGAACTGCTCGCGGCGGTTGATAAGGTCTTCCGGTGTCCGGGCGATCTCCATCGCCTTCGGCTTGTAGGGCCGCCCGAGATCGGTGTTGAAGAACTTCTTGAGTTCTTCTTCTGATAGTGTGCGCTCGAACTCTTCCTCGGCTTGCAGGTATCCAGCCACCAGCTTGGGCCAGTTCGTGAAGGCCGCAGAACAGCCCTCCAGCCAGTAGGAGACATACTTGGTCCGCCGGGCGTCCCCCATGACCATGCCCCGGTCGATATAGCAACCGTCCGGCAACCAGATGCCGTTCTGCTGCATCTCGTAGCGTTCCTTCGGTCGCATGTAGCCGTCGCAGACAGGACACTTCATGCGAACCGAATCAGCCGAGTCGAGAACGCTGTTGGTCTCATCCCACTCCAGAAGCTCGAACCGAGGCTCAAAGAACTCGCCGCAGCGAGCACAGGGCAGATACCAACGCCGCCGGTCGCCCTGATTGTAGAGGGCCAGAATCCCGGTCGTAGGCGGAGCCTCGTGCGGCGATTTGGCGACATACCGATAGTCGGTGATCTCGCGGCTGGGAGACGATTCGCACAAGGTCATGGAGTGCGAGCCGAACGAAGTGGTACGCTTGGTTGCGAGGTGGAAGGGATCACCCTCACCCTCAATATCGTCGTCCATGCGGTCACGGTCGGTCAGTGCGATCCGGGGAATCGGCTTACCGGCAAGCTCGGCCTTGGTCGGCCACGCGAGGCCGAGGATCATCCCGTTCTTGTAATGCTTGTCGAACTTGTTGTCCGCGTCCCGCTCCGCCAGAAGCTCGCCCTTCACCTCGGGTGTGTCGCGGTGCAGGCGGTCGATACGACGATTCGAGAAGTCGCGGGCGTTGCCCTGCGTCGGCGAGAAGATGGTCATGTCCGCCGGATCGTTCCGGATCGTGTAACCTGCCCAGTTCAGGATAAGCTCGGTCTTGCCGCACTGTGCCGGGCCGACGAAAATCACGGCATCGGCATCCGGGCTGGCGAGCATACGCAGAGGCTCCCGGAGATACGGGGCCATCTCGAACCGCCACGGGCCGACATAGGCGGGAGCATTGTTGAGCTTACGTTCGCGCTCGGCCCACTCATCAGGGGTCATGCGATCCGGCGGGCACCAGACGGCGGAAACCGTTTGGCAGATGATGTCTCCGAGGCCGCTATAGCCCGTTAAACTCATCCTCGTCTTCCGAGGCCGCAAGAAGTCGATCTCCTCCTGCGTCCTCATCATCGAGTTCAAGAAGTTCTGGGTCGAAGTCTCGCTCGGATAGCCCGATAGATTGCTCGAACTCGTCAGCGCGTCCATAGTCCTTGAACCTCTGCATAATCTTATCTCGACCGTCAGCCAGCGCGCCGTCTAGGACGCGGCGGACAACAGCCTTCTGTTCACGCGAGAGACCGGCTTCTCGCTCCAGCGTATCCGGGAGAGTCTGCGCCACAAAGCGGTAGGTCGTCAAGAGTTCTGCGACGAGCCTGACGACATCGGCTGTCCGGTATAGATCGGCATTCGATTCCTCGAACGCCAGTCGTGAGCGCTGCGCGTTCCAGAACTCTTTGCCGAGGAGCGGCGGGAGATCGGTGTGGTTCATCTCCATGATGTACCGTTCGATGCTGTAGCCCGGCTCGACAAGCCGGGCAGCCGCTTCCTTGATCGAATAGATCGCGGTGCCGTGGCGTCGTCCGCAGGGGACTAGGCCCGTCACCTTCCGGGCAACGACCTTAGCATCTGCCCGGAACATGGATGATAGCTGCCGGATCGACGCGCCCTCGTAGATGATGGCCGTGGATTCTTCGTCAACCTTCTCATAGCCGTCGCCAGCCATTACAGTGTTCCCCAGAGTTTTTCCCGTGCCGCCATTATCGCGTCAACGGGGTCATGGGCCTCTGCATACGCATAACAGCCGCCATGCTCAAGCGCGCAGTAGCTCTCGGTCACAGGAGCCTTGAGCGCACAATAGAACTTGCCGCTCCCCTGATTCACCTCGAACAGCGACATGATATAAGTCTTCTCAGTCTGCAAAAGCCGACGCAAATGCTGCGGCACGTCCGGTCTCGGCATGATCTTCGACTCCTTGATACTTTCGACGCAGGTCCATGATATAACGGAAAAGGGCGTTCTGTGCATCCTCTTTCGCTTGAAGGCGTTTCACAGCGATCTCGTCAGCCGAGCCTCTGACCACCAACGGCCACGAGCGCACCGGGCGCGTCTGACCTTGCCGGGCGAGCCGCTTGTGGATTTGATACCACTTCTCGTAGCTCCAGAACATATCGAAGATCGCGATGTCGTGCCCCGGTCCTTTCTGGAGGTTCAGACCGAACTCCCCGCCTTGCGGGTGGATCGCCAGCAGGTCGATCTTGCCCTTGTTCCAGTCGCCTTGCTGAGAGGCCGCCTTATCGACGACCTGCATCTTCGGAAATGCTTTCCGAAGCCGCGCAAGGCTCGACTTCCACCAGTAGACCAGCAGGATCGGTTCGCCGTGAAGCTCCTCCCGGAGTTGCCGTAGCTCCTCGATCTTGTGATCGTGGATCAGGCGCGTCCGCTTCTTGTCGTCGTACACCGCGCCCGAGCAGAACTGGAGCAGCTTCATCGACAGCGCGGCGGCAGTGTCCGCCTCGATCACGTCCTCCGTTTCGTCCGGGAACGCGCCGGGCAGGTCGCCGAGTCGCAGCAAGTTCGAGTTGATGAAGTCCTGCTCGATTTGCCGGAGTTCCGGACCAAGCTCGATCTTGCGCGTCATGTCGGTCCAGACCGTCGCCTCTTTCGGCAGATGGTCCTCGGCCTGAGCGACAAGGCACAGGTCGGCAAGCTGGCTGGAGATGATCTTGTCGTGACCCTTCTTGATTTTGTAGCTGTAGGTCCGGCTGTTATAGGTGAAATGTTCGTCACGCCATGGAGTGATATGGTTGCCCCAGAGATCGCCTGTGTCCATCAACCAGCGTTGCGAGAACAGCTTGTGGTAGCCCTCGGCGGCTGGCGTAGCGGTCATCTGAATGAACGAGGCCAAATATCTCCTGATCTCACGCATAGCCTTGAAGCGGAGCGTCGAGGCATCCCCGAGATCGGAGGCCTCATCATAGATCGCATCGGTGTAAGGGCAGCCCCTCTTCTGCTCGCGCAGAGTATCTACAAGCCACGGCAGGGCGTCCCGGTTGATGAAATGCAACGGGACATCGGCCTGTAGCTGCTGACGCCTCAGACGGTCCTTGAAGCCGGTCGTGAGCGTCCCTGCGGCCCTATCCGCCTCCTCGGGAGGCAAACCCCTCTGATCGTGCTCCCAGACCATCCTAGCGGTCTCACGGTCGAAGTTGTCCATGTCGCTCAGAGACGCGAATACTGGCGACAGACCTGCCGTCCAGAAGGTCTCCCACGACTTCTCCAGATAGGTCCGCAGGAGTCCCCGGTACTGGTCAATCTCCCATCGCTCAAGCCCGCCCGAGCGCGCCCGCTGGTAGGCGTCCTGCCGGAAAGCCTTCACGTCCGGATCATCGTCCTCCGCACGAATCAGTTGATACTCGGTCCCGGCGAGATGCTGCCACTCGTCGAGTTCATTCGGCCACGTTTGGATGGCAACGCGCATGGGCGCGACGACAAGCGCGCGGCGGCTTAGCCCATGACGGAGGCGTTGCGTCAGGTACGTGAGGCCGATGGCCGTCTTGCCGAGACCCGCGTCGTAGTAGAGGCCGCAGAACGGGTTGAGATGGCAGTGCGCCAACCCTTCCCATTGGTACATATGAAACTGGTCGAGCGTCAGCACGAAATCATTTCCGATATTCGGATTGCAGACGGCGAACGTGCTCCCAGAACTCGCGGCGCGAATGGGCAACGATCACGATCTCACCCTGATCGCGAAGCTCCTGATGCTTGCGCTCCTGCTGCTCGAACGGGTCTTCCCCTTCGGCCTTCCACTCGCACCAGAAGCCGGGGATGCCGAGAGCTACTGCCTTGTACCAGCGGTCAGGCCAACCGTCATGGTTGCAAGCCATGACCTTGAGTTCGGTGTGGCCTAAGCGCCTCCATTCGGCGCTCGTATCTCTCTCGTCTGCTGATTCGCGGCGTTTCGCTGGACGGAAGTTCTTCATGCCTGCGCCTCCAGTACCTCTTAGGTCCGCGTTGCTCCACCTCCACCAGACCTTGCCCGAGATAGCGCTGGAGCGTTCTGGGGTTGACCCCAGTTTCAAATGTGACAGTCCACACATAAGGGACGCGCTTCAACTCTTCTTCGATCATAGTCCACCAAAGCTCTCTTCTGTCAGGGGGAGGGTGAAGTGTCGGTCAAGAATATCGACCTTCGGTAGATCGTCGTGACCGCGCACCCAGACCATCCACATGCAGTCCATCAGAGGGGACTTGCCCCGCTCGGCTTCTAGGAAGGCAGGACGCCACGTCAGATTGAGTTCGAGGTAAGGCTTCGTCTCACGAAACAGCTTCTTCCGATTGTCGGTGTTCCAGTATTGCGCCTTGAGTAGCATGGCGACGAACGGAGCTATCTCCAATGCCCGCCGGATGAAGTCAGCGGCAGCGGCAAAAGGCGGATTAGTAATCACGGCATCGTAGCCTCGGTTGTCGAACTCATAATTCATCGCCGGGTCGAGAAAATCGACGCCGCCCTTCCCGAACTTCACGTCGGGTCGCAGGTCGGTACTGGCGACGTTGTAGCCGAAGTCAAGCAGCACTTTAGACATCTGCCCGTCAGCACAGGCAGGCTCCAGCACACACCTGCCCGGAGGCAGAAGGTCTTGGATGTAGTGCAGTAGGGAAATCGTTACATCCGGCGGCGTCGGATAGAGATCGGCTGGCTTCCGAATCCATTTCGCCATGGACTTCTGGATCGCCCCGGACATACCTCCGCTGTTGTGTCCGATGCCGGGGGCCTTGTCGCTGGGAAGAGGGCAATCGAATACGTCGTCCATCGTCAGTCCTTCTTATACACGGGGCCAAAGTATCCTGCCGCATTCAAGGGCAGGCCGTTCATCCAGTCGTACTTCTCCAGCAGCCGGGTCGTCATGCACTCTTTCAGGAGCGCCAGCTTGAGATCGGCTCCGAACTCATCTTCTTCCGAAATGATTTCGTCGTGAACGTGGCCGACAAGGTAGAGACCGGCGTTGTGCGCCTCGAACATCCCGAAGGCCAGAATGTCACGGGCAATGGCCTGCACGAAATTTTCAATGAACTTGCCGCCATGGCTTTCGATCCGACGCCACTGATTCGTGACCTGATCTTTCCCCATGTAGGAGATGATGTATTTGGTGTACGGGCCGTACTTGCCTTCAAGCTCTACAGGTTCGATCTGGAGCTTGTAGTAATACATATGCCGACCGGACGGGAGCTTCACCCGGAGGAACGGCTTCTTCACCTCGAACTCAAGAAGGCCCCATTTGACCGGCTTGCCGCCGCTGCGCATCGCCTTGACGATGGTATCTTCGATCCGATACCATGCCTTCGGGATTTCCTCGTAGGTCTCCCGGAAGACCTTCACCGCCTTGTTCGCTTCCTCCTGCGTCATCTTGACGCCCATGTTCTCGGCATAGGCCCACAAGCCGGTCTTCTCGCCGTTACGAAGTTCACCGCCGGAAAGCCGATAGCCCGCGCCGAGGACCGCAGGCTTCGCACCCGACCGCATCGCCTTGGTGACTTGCTCATAGAGCACGCCGTACAGGGTCGTCGCGAAGTCGCGATAGGCGCACAGGCCGCTACGGAAGACGTTCAGCAGGCGCTCACAGCCAGTCAGCCAGCCGATGACAACCGACTCGATAGACGACAGGTCACAGACGACGAGGGTCTTCCCTAACGAGGCTTGGATCGCCGAGCGGACGCAGGCCGCCACACCATCCATCTGGTCCCCGGCAAACAGGCCAAGCGTGAAATAGTCACCCTGCTCGATCAGGTCATTGCAGAAATCAAGTCGGTCGAAGTCGATGTAGTCTTCCGGCTCCAACCACTTCGGCGTGCGCGGTAAATTCTGCGGCTGAATCTTTCGTCCAGCCCATCGGTTCGTTCGGCTGGCCCCGGCATACTGGAAGCAATGACGCAGGCGATTATCTTCACTGAGCGACCGCATACAGGCTTCGTATTTGGTCGTCGAAGTTTTCGATGACGACTGCCGCATCCGAAGCACCGTCCGGCAATCCTCGGTCATCACGCCGTCACCGACTACCTGACCGAGCGTATTGAATCGGGCGTGCGGATAGCTGGCGGGAACCAACTTCCGCTGCTCGAAATTATACTCCATCGTCGGGTTAGCGATCTCTTCTTCCTCGGCCACGAGCGCCTTGACGACATTCGCCTTCTGGAGATTGTCGTAGGGGAAGCCGCGATCAATCAGCCATGGGAGAAGCTGAGCAGTGGAGTTGGCGTTGTCGAGGCCGGTGATCCGGTTCTGCTCCGAAATGAGTTCGCGCTTTCGGCGCTCCGCCATCTCCAGCGCATTGATGACGAACTGCCGATTTATCGGCAGGCCCCGGTCATTGATAAGCTGGTCGAGATGAAATAGCTCCCACTGCCACTCGGGCATGTAGTAGGGCGTCAGGCTCATCCAGATTTCGTGCTCCGCGTCCGTATCGCGGATGTTGTAGTTCTTGAACTTGGTCCAGAGTTCCGGGTCTGAGTGTTGATCGCGCCAGACGAACGGCTGGTTCTTCGTCGGCTTGTTCGGGCCGCAGAAGGTCCGGATCAGAGCTTTGCCGTCCGGGGCCTTCTGATACTTGGCGCTGATTTGCGCGCCTACGTCGTCAAGGCCGCCCATGAACGAATACATATATGCCAGCGACATGGAGCAGCGCCACGATTCATAGGGCGTCTCGAAACCCAGCACGTCGCGGCTGGTAATACGCTCGAACGGCGCGTTGAATGCGATCTTGATGACGTTCGGGTCGGTCAGGCCGTCCCGGAACTCGGCGGGCATCGGCTCACCTTCGGCGGGAACCCATTGCTCAGTCCGGTTGTCGTTGAACTTGTACGAGGCCATCAGCAACTCGGTTGACGGGTGCGCGGCATACAGGTTTGTGCCGACTTCCGTCACGTCGAGTTCTGACTTGAACTCGTAGTCGAGGTGCATTCGGGTTTGCATTGCTTCCTTCCGGCGAGAGGACAAAGGGAGCCGGTTGCCCGGCTCCCTCCCAGCGATCAGAGACCGCCGTAGTCGTCGTCACCGCCACCGAAGCCACCGTCGTCGTCATCGTCGAACGACGAAATGGCATCGTCCTTGGAGATGCCGCCTTCGGAGATCGGAGTGTCCTCGCGGCGGAAGCGAACGGCGCGCAGGCTTGCGTTGATACGCTTGCCGTGCTCATTGTCCTGCCACCACGGTTCGAGCAGCATGTCGATCCGATAGCCCGCCTTGATGGTGCCCTTGATGTCCTCAATGTCCATCTCGGACTTGTCCGGGTTGAGCACGACGGGACGGTTGTCAGTCTCGCGACCGACGACGATCCATGCGTCCTCGTACTCGGTCTTGCCGGACAGTTCCCCGTCACGGCAGAAGTAGGCATCGGCCTTGATTTTGCCGCCCTTGTTGCGGTCGTTGAGCATGTCCTGACAGAAGTCAAGGACCGCCTTCCGGGCCGCTTCATGCGTCGAGTTCGGCATGATCCCGGCGACAGAGTACGCAGGAGTGTCCTTCTGCGGATTCTTGCACCACTTCTTGTCGAGGTGCGGATATGACGCCCGCACGTCGGCAACCAGAATGGTGCCATCGCTGTAGACCTTGAAGTTCTCGCCTGACTTGACGACTTTCCGTTGTTCAGCCATTCCGATATTCCTTGTTTCACGAGTTTCCGAGTCAGCCGTCGAGATCATCGAATGCTGACGCTGCTGACGGCAACCCTTCCCGCTTGTCATGCGCTGGGATCATCGTCAGCTTCCCCGGCGGCTGGTAGACGAAATCCGCCAGTCTGGCATCATTCGCTTTCCGGCTACCGCCAAGGGAAGCTCTTAGTAGCTCAACCGCCGTCGCGGGGGAAATGGTTTTGTGGTCGTACAGGTCGATCTCGGCGATCCCCTGCCGCATCAAATACCGCCGGGCAGAATCCCAGTCGGTCCACTTCCTGTTCCCCGCACGGCCCTTGCCGAGCTTCTGTCCATCTACCTCCCGCCCAAGCTCAAGCTCGTGCAGGAGGTAGTCATAGGCCTCACGGAACCACTGCTCCAAGGCCTGCCGCCACTCGTAAATCCGAGCGAGCTTATCGAGCGGCATCACGCGGAAGTCCGGGAGCACCGGGCCACCGACGATTTCCTGCTGGATCACGGCCACGGCTTGCTCGGGCGTGTAGCCGTCCGGGATGTCATCGAAGCTGTCTTGCGCGATCAGTCGGACGGCATCGGCTCTCGCCGGGCACGCGAACCGAGCGGGACAATATTCGCAGGCGACAGGATCGGGACGATACGGTGCGTTAGGATTCCATGCTTCGTGCGCAGCGTCACGATAGCGTTCGCCGAACTCCAACAGCGTATTGCGGTCAATAGTCCACGAGTCATAGTTCTCTCGCCTTGGCTGGCATATGCTGATCTCGATCTCTTGGAAGTCGTACAGCCAGTCAAGCTCCTCGAACGCACCAAGCGCATAGGCCAGACCTTGCTCATTCTCGCTCGCGTCAACCCAGACCTTGCCGTATTTCAGGTCTTTGACCTTGAGCTTGCCCGGCATAGCCCGGATCGCGTCGGACGTGCCGAAGCTCGGAACCGGGGTGTATTTCGAGAGGTTGACCTTCACCTCGACGAAGAGACGGCCTTCCTGCTCGGTCGAGACCGCCTCGACGTACTCTTCGATGTACGAAATCATTTCGTCGGTAATCGTTATCTCGAAACCGTCCTTCTCGTGAACGGTGTCGAGATGACGCCACGGGTTGCCGTTGGTAAGCCAGTCCTCGGCAAGCCAGTGAGCAACCGAGCCTTCGGCTGCGTAGCGGGTCGGCTTGTCTCCCGCAAGGTAGCCCTCGATCAGCGACCGAGGGCACCTCATCCATCGGTGTGCAGACGACGGGCCGAAGATCGAATGCCCCGTGGCATTCTTCTCGGCGAGCATCTGTTCGGTGATAGGGTGTTCAGACATTCCCGTCCGGACCCTTTTCGATCAGGTCCATGAGATAGTCGGCAGACCGGTTGTGCCGCTCGGGGTCGTCGCTCGGCTGGCACTTGCCTGCCTTGTCGTCCTCTTCCCATTTGCGGAGTGCCGCAGCCAGTTCGGCCTTGGTGCAAGTCATCTGACGCATGATCGACTCCTTGAGAGGGTGAGAGGCGGCGCAGGCGTTGCAGGCCCGCTAACCGCCCCTCTGTCTGCCGCCGGACACGCGGCCCGGCGGCTGGACGATCAGAGACCGCCGTCGCCGTCCGCGACTTCCTCGTCGAGCTTGGCGACCGCCAAATCCCACGAAGCCTGCCACTTGTCGGTGTCGGCGACGAGCATCGCCAGCTTCTCGTAGCCGCATTCGGTGATGAGGGCCTTGGCCGCTGCATCGCCGTGCTTCTTCTGGACTTCGAGAAACTTGTCGCGAAGCTGTTCGGCGGTGAAGTCCGGCTTGGCCGGTTTGTCCTTGCCCTTCGCCGCTGCCGGTTTCGCGGCAGCGCCGCCCCCGGCGAGCAGCTTGTCCAGCTTCGCCTCGATACGTTCGAGAATACCTTCGGACATTCGTCGTTCTCCTGTTCGGATGGTCCCGCCGAATCGGCAGGCCCCGAATACCTACCAGACCCCTGATGAATGTCAATCCACAGGGCAGACTTGCATTCATCCGGCTCTTGGAGCATGGTCCTCGCGAATCGCTGGGGTGACGTATGTCAAAGCTAAGCATGATGCGGGTGCCCGAATGGGTCAAACCCGAGGACTACCAGATGTTTGCCTGCCGCTTGGCAGCCGTTTACCACAACAAAGCCGGGTCCATCGGGCAGATGTCCGAGGAGATCGGTCATGCTCGCAGCGCCTTACATAACGCGCTCGCGGGTGGCGGCCTGACGCCCCAACACTGTATCAAGCTGGAGGAACTGCTAGGTCGGGAACATTTTCCCCGAGAATTTTTTCGACCTGACATCTTCGTCGCCGAGGGCTGAAAATGCCCGCAAAGCGGTATCTTGAAGAGTACGGGATTCTTGTCGCCCGAAACGGCTACGAGGTAATCCCGATCATACCGGGGGAGAAGCGTCCCTACGGCAAGAAGTGGCAGACCTATGACGGGTCAGAGGAAGGCGTTTCCGACTGGCTGAAAGCCGGTAAAGGCGATCACGGGATCGGCATCAAATCCCGGCATACTCCCGCCGTTGACATCGACGTTCTCGATCCTGCCGTCGTCAAGGAAATCCGCGAAATGGTTTTCGCGATCCTCGGCGAAGGGATGCAGCGTATCGGCCTGCCGCCGAAAGAGCTTCTGGTCTACCAGACCGACGAGCCGTTCCCGAAGGTCGATACCGGCTTCTGGCTGGACAACAAAGGCCGTACCGTCAAGGTCGAAATCCTCGGCGACGGGCAGCAGTTCGTCGCGGCCCATATCCACCCGGATACCGGCAAGCCCTACCAATGGTTGAACGGACGCTCGGTCCTCAAGACTCCCCGCGATGATCTCCCGATCATCCGGCAGGATCATGCCAAGGCTATCCGCGAAGCGGCAATCGAAATCTTCCTCGGCCACGGGTGGACCAAGAAGCCCGGCAACGTCACGCGCATGGATGCCTCGGGCTATGATCCCGACGACCCGTTCGCCGCCGTGCGGCAGAAGACCGACATCTCCGACTCCAAGCTGTTCGACCGCCTCATGCTCGTGCCCTCGTCCGAGGAGTACGATATGTGGTTCCACGTCGGCATGGCGCTCTACCACCAGTACGACGGCGAGCAGTACGGCCTCGATCTCTGGCATCAGTGGTCAGCGACCGCCGATAACTACGACGCCGAGGCACTGGACAAGAAGTGGCCGACGTTCAAGATCGAAGGCAAGGATCGTCCGCCGATCACCGCCCGGTTCATCCTCGCTCGTGCCAAAGAAGTAGAGACGGAGACGAACGAGAAGACGCTGGCGGAGGTGCTGGAGGGCGTCAGGGAGGCCAGAGACCTGCCTGCACTGGAAACCGTTTGCGAGAAGATCAGGACGACCCAGTTCTCCGTCGTCGTTCGCGAGATGCTGATCGGCAAGGTCAAGGATCGCTTCAAGGACATCACGGGCATCCCGCCCCGGATCGGCGTTGTCCGCGAGATGACCCGGTACGAGTCCAAAGAGAATCAGGCCATGCCCGGCTGGCTGAAAAACTGGGTCTACTGCCAGCACGACAAGTCCTTCTTCAACACTGCCGACCGCCGCATGATCGACAAGGCGTCGTTCGACGACTCCCACGCCCGCCTGCTATTGACGCCCGAGGATCGTCTGCAAGGCAAGTCGGTCCCTGAGACTTCGCCGAGCGCGGCGGCCCTCAACCTCTACCAGATTCCCGTCGTCTACCTCCGCCAGTATTGGCCCGGCATGGACCGGCTCTACCGGATCAACGGCACACCCTACGTCAACAGCTACACCGATGAAGGTATCCCCGAGCCTCCCGGCGAAATGACTTCGCCGGAACGCGAAGCAATCCAGATGATCGAAGATCACTTCAAGCATCTGTTCGCTAACGAGCGAGATCGCTCGATGCTGCTCGATTTCATCACCTACATCGTCCAGAATCCCGGTCAGCGGATCAACTGGGCAATCCTCATCCAAGGTGCCGAGGGCGACGGCAAATCCTTCTTCTCGCTGCTCCTGCAAGCGGTGATCGGCGAGAACAACGTCAATATCGTCCCCGGCTCCGTGCTGGAGGAGAAATACAACCCGTGGGCCGAAGACGCGCAGGTCTGTTTCGTCGAGGACGTGCGGCTGCACGGCAATAACCGCTTCGACGCGATCAACAAGCTCAAGCCGATGATTACCAACACAACAGTATCCATTCGGCGCATGAATACGAACCTTTACAAAGTTCTCAACACGATGAACTACATCACGACCGCGAACATCAAGGATGCTCTGCCGGTCGGTGACGATGACAGCCGATTTTTCCCCCTGTTCACGCGGTTTCAGTCTCAGACCGCGATCCGGTCGTTCAAGAAGGCTTATCCGGACTACTACAAGCGACTGCACGGCGCGCTGGAGTTCGCTGGAGCGATCCGGAAGTGGCTGCTGGAGCGACAGCTAGGCCCCGAGTTCGATCCGAAGGAACGCGCCCCGGTCTCCAGCTACAAGGCCGAGATGATCGAGATGAATCGTTCCGACGAAGAACAGGCCCTTCTCGATTGTCTGGAGGAGAGCGACCGCAAGGACTTCTCGTCGATCCTGCTCGACAGCGGCCTGATCGTCGAGCAGTTCATGGACAAGGACGCCCTGCCGCCGCAGACCAAGGCCCTAAAGCGGCTCCTCTCGACCCAAGGCTTCTCGTTCCTCGGGCGATACAAGATCGGGGGCGAGAAGCGCCGCTTCTGGTCACAGAGGCCCGAAATCTGGTCTGAGGACGAGGAGCGCCGGGGCGACGAGATCAGGGACTTCCTCGATCCCGAGGGCCTGTAAAGCGGTCTTGCCCTTCTCAGGGGTCTAGCCCCATGCAGAGACAGAGAAGCCCGAGGAGCTAGATCGGCTCCTCGGGCTTCATGCTGCAAGGTCTCGAAAGGTCGAGGCCAGCCTTAGACCGGCTGGCGGGCCGAGTCAAGCCATCTCGCCGCAACCCCTGCCGACGCGCCCGTGATCCTCGCCGTCACAGAAGGTCCGCCAGTCAACCCAGCCCTTCGGGCAGTGGAATCCCCAGTCCCGTTGCCACGGGCCGAGGAAGCAAACGGTGATCGCGATCTCACCGGGCGACAGGATCAGCCGGTGTGCATCGGTCGCCCGACGATGGATCATCGTGCCGGGACCGCGCCACTGCTCGGGCAGACCGGGCCGCTCCTCCGTATAGCCACCTTGCAGGACATAGCTGGTGAAATCCCACGGGTGATCGTGCGGCACGTCTTTATCGGATCGCAGAATGCGATGAATATAGACGCCGCCAGCCGGATTCCGGGGAACGACGAACCAGCGATCCATATACGGAGTCTTGTCGCCGTCCTCTATTGTGAAATCCGGGTCTCGTGAATCCATGATCGAGAGCGCCCACGCCAGCATCTCGGCCACTTGGCCGTGCTCGATATTGATCGCCACTATCTCTCTTCTCCTCTGGCGAGGTGGAACAGGGCCTCAAGGCAAGCCTTGACTGCCGGGTCTTCCACGTCGTCAATGTGGTTGTAGAACTCGGTCTGCGCATCCCGCCGCTGGTCCATCGCGTCATGGACCGACTGGCAGGACCGGCAGACGGTCTCGCCGAGCGGCGGGGTGTTGCGGCGACACTCGGTACAGGGCGCTATATGCCGCCGCATCACAGGCCGCCGTGGTTGCGCTGCGCCAGTTCGGCCTCGACGTACTCGACCAGATACCAGCCGAATCCGATGACGACTTCCTGCCCGCGCCAGTTGACGACAGTCTGCGCTTTGCGGTCCTCGCCGCTGTCCTCCAGCGTCTTGCGCAGACTCGCGATGTCGCTGCTACGGAAGTTGCCGAAACGGGTGCTGATGCTCGGTTCGCTCATCTTCTTCCTCGTTGTGTTGCCAGCCGGGACGTGGAAGGCCCGAGCAAGCTCCAACCCCCTCGTATCCCGCTCATACTTCTCGCGAAGCTCCTGCGGCAGCAGGACCGCCATACCGGCGTCGATCCCCTGCCATATCATGTCGTATGTCGCCTCAAGGACGGTCAACGGGTCTGTCATTCAATGCCTCCAGCAGTTCGGATACTCGGGCATCACCCTTGATCCGGTAAAGCGACAGGAACGTCGCGAGTTGATAGCGGGCGACCGGATCGTCGAGATCGAGTACCGGCTTGCCGTCATCATCGACCGGGATAGTCGTAAGCTCCCGGATCGTCTTCAACCGGCGTCCGAGGCCCATCGCCAGAACCACCATGACCGGGATCACGAGGCTCATCAGGATTATGATCTCACATTTCGTCATCGTCGTCTTCCCCTTTCGTGATCTTGTAGGTCTGCCGGACGTATCCGACTTCGGCGGAGCCTCGGGTGCCCGCCTTGCGGTGCCAGCGATGGCGTCCGCAGTGATAGCACTCCCAGAACGGATTGCTCCGGGGATTCTGGTTGTCGGGTATCCACTGCCCGGCCTCGGTCATTATCCCGCCGATGCTGATCCATTCGTGCTCGCACCCGCGTTGCCCGCCTGAATGGCAGAGGTGCGCCCGATATTGATAGACCGGCATCATCTTGCCGAAACCATTTCCACCGACAACCCGGTCCTGTTTCACCGCGTCAAGGTCGATCTTGATCTCGCTCGCCGAGTAGAAGTGGACCCGCTTGCCCTTCCGAACGGCGGTACGCGGCGGCCCACCCCGAATGATCGTCCGACCGACTGGCCGGGACATCAGCAGGCGGAAGGCATCGCAGAGCAGCCAACCGAGTCGGGCTTGCGGGTCCGATTCGAGATCATCGAAACTAACACGGGTGCTACTACCCGAGCCGATGAACGGTCTGTCAGTGCCCCAAGGGATGAACAGCAGAGAGGCGGTCGGGCCGCCAGCCGTCTCGCAATCGACGATCAGAAGAGCTTCGGCCACGCCGCCGTCCTCGGTCCCGATCCAGAGACTCACCGTGTAGAGATCGAACGGGTGCGGGGCGAACGGCTGGATGTCCTGCACCAGCACGTCATCGACGGTCAGGGCGAGCAGGTATTCCGAGGCCTTGAATCCGAGCTTGAAGTGGTGCGAACGATGGAGCATCTGCCGCAGCCGGTTGCTGAGAAGCGATTTCCCTCCGGTCTCCGCAGTGATCGCGTCGAGCAGCCGGGGGTGCGCCCCTTCCGGGATCGTCGCCATAACCCCGTCCCGCCGGAAGTCGAGCTTCGGAACGACAAGCTGATCCTTGCGCACGGTGACGAACTTGTTGTGTTTCGAGAGATCGACCTTCTCGTTCTCGTCGATAGGCTTCCACGCGCCCGAGTCGAGCTTGGCCTGTAGCTCCTCGGGCGTCATGCCGTCCGCCGACCGGATGTTGACGGTGTGCGTTTTCTTGCCTCGCTCACTAAGCGCCTCTGTCTGTGCTTTCGGGAACCTGTATCGCGGCGGTTTCTTCGGCATCAGAGCACCTTCGGCCTGTTGATCTTCGTGCAAGGCTCGTCCCGCTTGTCGCGGTATTGCTTGACGACGGTCGCCTTCACGCGAAGCTGATCGCCCTTTATCACGTACCTGTCCTCGTTGCGGTCGTACTCAAGCCCGAGTACCCATGGGGCCGACGAAGATACGATCCGGCAGCCTGCGTCGTCAAGGAAGACGTTCCAATGCGAGTAGATCGTCGGAAAGCTGCCGGTCTGCTCCGTATTCTGCCAGAGCAGCTTGACCAGAGTGAACTCGCGGCGCTCGCCGATCTCGCCGACAAAGCTGGCGGTCTCGCGGCGCTTCCGCTCCGCCTGATTTCGCGAAATGATTTCCTCGACGATCTCGACTTGCTTCTCGGTCGGGTCTTTGACCTGCACCGTGATCCGGTCGAGAACGCTCCGCAGTATCTCGATCTCGCCGTGCGCAAGCTCGGCCTCGATCTTCTTGATCCACTCGCGGTAGATCGTCAGCAGTTCTTGCTTCTCGCGATCCCGGCGCTCCTGCTCCAGCCGCGCCTTCTCGGCAGCCTTGGCGGCCCGCTTCTCGGCCTTCTTCACCGCCGTCGCGTCGAGCTTGGCATTCTGCTCGGCGGTGTAGAGCTTGATGATCTCGGGGTTGGGGTCGATCCCGTTTCCGCCACACCGATAGCAGGTCCAGCCGGTATGCCGCCACTGCTCGGCCCCGCCCGGACCCCCGCAACGGGTGCAGGTCCGCTTGCGACGGTGGGCAGGCTTGGCCGGATAGCCATAGGTGGTGTTCGCGGTGAAAGGATTGCCGGATCGGTCAAAGAGGGAAATCACTCGCGGCTCCTGAAAATACGGTCTCGACAGGAAATCCCCCTAGACGAGAAATCCGGCTGAGTCAACAGGGGTCGCGACGGAAAACGAAGGGGGGCCATATCAGGGGCCGAATCGAGACTTGGCCCCTCATTCGGCCCCTCGATTTTCCGATTGATGTTGATCTCGGCCACGGGCGGGGGCCGAAACAGGCCTGAAATTCCATTCGGCCCCTGATATGGCCCCTCACTCGGCCCTTCTTATCTTACTGTTTTTCCTTAATAAAAATAATATAACCCCATAGGGAGGTCCGAATAAATAGTGAATGTGATGTCTTGCATATGGAAAAATTTTTCGTTTGTCGGTAGATCATGGGTACGAATATGCCTGTTTGATTTTTCCTGTATAGGGAGAGGAGAGCGGACCAGTTTTGGCCCCTCTCGGGGAAACCGACAGGAAAATTACTGTGACGGGAACTTCCTGTCGAGATACTGGAGGGTTGCTGAATCAGCGGTAACGATCTCGCCGAGCAATCAGGGGAATCAAAAGCGGATCGTTCCGCATCTCGCGATATGCCGGAGTTCGTTCTGCGAAATCATTTCGGGCGAGGCAAGGTCGTGACGAAATCGGGAATATTTCGACGAAAGCGGCTCCTGTCTCTTATACACAT
>ENA-UOUW01000006-UOUW01000006.1-bioreactor-metagenome-genome-assembly--contig:-NODE-6-length-62012-cov-36.553642_pt1 | contig 62012 bp, 81 predicted proteins | sample MGYA00238153_ERZ761573 | MGnify/ENA primary metagenome ERZ761573 (study PRJEB28894, sample SAMN06264780) | bioreactor metagenome | isolation source: Switchgrass | place: USA:Austin, Texas | collected... | reverse complement strand
TATATAGACCGCACTTATCTCGCCTCTGATCTCTCTGCAACTGAAAGCGTCACTCTAGGAACTGGTGGCACTGCAGGCGCAGCAAGCACTGCAGGCGCAGCAGGTGGTGACGGTGGAACAGGTGGTAACTCTACATTCGGCAGCAAACTCACTGCATATGGCGGTGGGGGCGGTCGCGGTGGTGCAATCTCCGCTGTTGTAACTGGTGGCGGCGGTGGAGGCGGTGCGGGTAGCGCGGGCAGTGTTGGAACAACTTCTGGCGGTGCAGGTGGTTTACCCACTGCAGCAACAAACGGAGTTGGCAGTCAGGGCGTAACTGGCGCGGTAGCTGTGGGCACAACTGCAAACGCAGAATTCGGTGGCGCTGGTGGCGCCGGAATTAACAATACCCCTACAGGTGGCGCAACAGGTGGTTCCTCTTTAATGGGTGGAGGTGGAGGCGGTGCGGGTGGTTCTCACTCAGCTACTCCAACAAACGTTTCAGGCGGTGCTGGTGGTGCTTCTGGTTCTTATGCAACTGGTGGTGGCGGTGCTGCTGGAACAGATGGTGCTGCGCCCACAGCGGGGTCTGTTGGTTCAGCTGCTTCTTCGGTTAAGGGTGGCAGCGGGGGTGGTGGTGGTGGAACTACTATTACCGCGTCAACCAATGGCGGTGCGGGTGGTAATGGTGGACAAGGTGGCGGTGGAGGTGGCGGAGGTGGTGTAGGAAACAATCCCGGCACAGGCGGCGCAGGTGGTATGGGCGGCGCGGGCTATTGCATTGTCACAGCTTGGTAAATTGAGGCACTTATGGGAATTTTCCAAAATATAGATACAACTCCTCCGATTTCCATTACATGGAAAGAACTAATGAATTTGATTGCGACGTTTAAGCGTCAAATTCAAGGTTATCAGGTGCAGTTTGCGTCAGACGCCACAGCAGGTGTGCTTATCAGTATGACTGCAGGTTTAGCTAGCTATAGATCTAAACTTGCTGCTTATTCTTCTGTGTCAGAACTAACAACATTTGCACAAACTGAACTTAGTAATCCATCTGTTGACATGGTTGCGTATATTCAATCTTTAACAGCAGCAATTGATGCTGTTTTAGCTTGGATATCAGGAGCAGTACCTTCTAGCGGCGGGTATAATTTGATTATTAAAATCAATTCAGATGGCACGTATACATGGCGTGTTTTTACTGCATCTCAGTTGGCTGGATTGCGTGCGCAATTGGTTACATTACTTGCAGCAATCTAAATGGCAATTAATGTTGTTCCAGACGTTACATGGCATAGCGATGACGTATTTCAAGGTACGACATTTAATATTCCGCGCCCGGCAGGAATTACTGTCGGGATGTTTCTTACAATAGCGGTAGGCTTCGCAAACACACAAGCAGATAATAGTACTTCTGTCAGCATTGCTGGATGGAATCAATATGCACTTCCTGCAACTGATGGTCAGAAATTTGCATTTTGGAGAATTGCTGACGCTGGTGACACTTCTGGTGGAAATTGGATTTGCACTTGTTCAGATGGATTTATTGAACAATGGTCGGGCATGGGTTGGATTAATGTAGACAATTCTACTCCTTTTGCAGTAGGTCCAAGCCTAAACGCAGCATCATTAACGACGTTTACATTCGGCTCATTAACGTCGCCCGGTGTTGGGTCTATTTGGATGGGGCATGTTCTTCTTGCACCAAATTCAACAAGCAAAACAGACCCAACACCTCCACCTACAAACAGAGTTGAATCAACATCAGGTTTTTATTTTGCGCCAAATGCAGGCTACTCTGCACAAGTTGACTCGGGTTCGTTTTCACCGACTGGGACGGAAGGTGCTGCATTTGAATGGGCAACCGTTGCGGCATTTTTGAACCCAGCGGGCGCAGGTGCCCCAACAATAGATACGCAACCTTCGTCTGTTACAAAGATTGCCGGCGAAACTGCTTCTTTTAGTGTAAGCGCCACAGCAAGTGGCGGAACTTTAAGCTATCAATGGCAGTTAAGTACAAATAACGGAGGAAGCTGGGCAGACATTACAGGTGCTGTTTCCACTGTTTATACTACTTTTTATGTCGGATTAAGTGATAGTGGAAACAAATACCGAGTCAATGTGACAGATAGTAACGGCACCTTAGCGAGTAGCGCTGCGACCCTTACCGTAGTGCGCGCGAAGGACTTCTATCCTCCTATTAAAAGTCGAAAATCACCTAGGCAAGCTACTGGTAACCGTTGGGATATGGATATCCGAGGCTGGTGGTAAATGCCCTCTTCGCTAATAATCCAACAATGGTTTGATTCAGACTTACTTGAACCAACAAGTGGGCAATCTGCTTCTATTTCTCAAGTACTTGAGACTGATTCTGTTTTTTCATTGTCGAAAGTTAAAACAAAATCAATAGGTCTTGTTACTGAAACTGATTCAGCTTTTGCTGCAACGCATACAAGACCTAAAGTTGTAGGTCTTGTTAATGAGTCGGATAGTGTGTTTGCGCTTACGCATACGCGACAAAAAACAATTGGATTAGTAAGTGAAGCAGACTCACTTTTTCCTTTGTCTCGTTCTAAAGTAAAAAGCATTGGACTTGTAGACGAAACGGATAGTGTCCTCAGTTTTGCTAAAGCAAAGTTGAAGTCTATTGCATTAACTACAGAAACAGACAGCGCATTTAGTTTATCTAAAGTAAAATCAAAGCAACTGGGTATAGTTGTAGAAACAGATTCTTCACTGGGTTTAGGCACACAGCATAATGTAACTGTGGGCATTAATGTTGAAACAGACACTGTACTTTCTGTCACAAAACTAAAAGCGAAATCCGTTAGTCTTGTAACAGAAACAGACACTATATTCTCGTTTACACATGCACATATTAAATCAATTGGTCTTAGCCTTGAATCTGATAGTGCGTTTGCATTATCAAGACTAAAATCAAAAACAATTGGATTAACAGCAGAAGCAGATTCTGTTTTTTCTGCTTCCCATGCAAAGCAAAAATCTTTAACAATTATTGCAGAAACGGATAGCGTTTTTTCATTGTCTAAACAGAAAAGTAAGACAATTGGAATTACATTTGAAAGTGATTTTGTACAACCATTGGGAACAAATACGATTGTACAAGTGGGGCTTGCCGGCGAAACGGATTCTGTATTTGCGTTGTCTAAATTAAAGGCAAAGGTAATTGGAATTATTTCAAGTACAAATAGCGCATTAGCGTTAACCAGAATAAAGTCTCGTTCTGTTGGTATTGCTACTGAAAATGATTTCACATTTTCGACTACCCATTATAAAGTCCATTCTATCGGTATAACCATAGAAACGGACTCTGTGTTCGCACTTACTAAACTTAAGTCTAAACTGATTGGAATTACGAGCGAAAGTGATAGTGTTCAAAGTGTCACGTTTACAACTGGTCACATTTTAGGGTTAGTTCAAGAAGCAGATGTTGTATTCTCGTTTACGCATAGCAAATCTAAATCGGTGGGCTTAGTAAATGAGTTAGACAGCGCGTTTAATTTCTCTACTTCTAGACAAGTTGTCATAGGTTTAACAACTGAAATTGACACTGCGTTTAACGTAGGCAAATACAAGGTCAAATCGATTGGACTTGTACTAGAAACGGATACAGCTCTGACATTTCTAAACCAAAATCCTGATTTACTGATTGTATTGTTATCGGCGCTTTACTCCGTTAACATACCGCTGTCAGCGAGTGCGTCTTTTAATAAAGATTTATCAGCACTTAGTTCCAACACCGTCGATTTGTCTGCTTGGCGTGGAGAGTAAAATGGCGGCGCTTGAACAAAATTTTGAAGTTTGGAGTGGCAACGATGTCACTCTAAATATCAGTGTTTTTCAGGACGAGGAACTATCCACGCCTTATAACTTGTCATCTGTAACTGCTTTAATTTGGGCAATTGGCAAGTCCGCTAAAGCTGCAGTGACACTTCAAAAAACATTGGGCGCTGGTATTCAAATTTTGGACGCGCTAACTGGTAAGATTAGTGTCACACTTACTGCAGCAGACCTTGAACCGTTAAAGGGTGAATATTATCATGAAATGCGTTCTACAAGTTCTGCTGGTAAAGCAACAATCATGTTTGGCTCTGTAAATATTATCGAAAACCTAATTCGGAGCTGAAAATGGCATTTACTGTGCAAACTGCGGACGGTACAACAGAGGACGCGAATAGTTATCCTACTGTTGAATATTTCATTGCGTACCATACAGACAGAAATGTGGAAGCTGTGGTTAATAGCGAGTACACCACAGAACAAATCCAATCTGCGCTTATATCCGCAACGGATTATGTCGACAATCGTTATCGCTACAAAGGCAATAAGCTAATATCTACACAAACAACTGAGTTTCCTCGTGAAGACTTGTACGATTTTGATGGGAATGAAGTTACAGGGCTTCCTGCTCGGTTATTGAAAGCTACTTGTGAATACGCCTTGCGCGCACTGGTGAGCGCTTTAGCACCTGACCCAAAAGTAGACCAGAGCGGTCAACAAGTAACAGAAAAAACTTCTACTGTAGGTCCAATTACTACGACTGTTAAATATGCACAAGCTGCAACGATTTCTGTAGTTAAACCGTACCCTGCTGCAGATATGCTATTGCGACAATACATCACTTCAGGTTCAAGAGTGATTGTGTAATGGATTATCCTTCACTTGTTTTAGTTGTTCAAGATTTGATTAACACTACCGGGCGTAGTATCAAACTTCAACAACTTGGTGGAACTGCTGAGGATGCTGATAAGCCTTGGCGCGGAACAGGTGTGCCAAAAGTAATCAAGACAATTTCTACTTTTGGGACATTTGTTGCCCCTACTGGTTTAGATAAGTACGGAATCAGTTTTATTTCTAATGAACTACTAAAACGATGTGATGAAGTTGTTTTGGTTGCAGGTGCAAAGACTGATTATGAAGGTTTTCATCAGCTAGTTGATTCCTCTACAACTTGGCGAATTGAATGGATTGAAAAGCTTAAACCCGGTTCAATTACTCTCCTTTATGCGATAGGTATTTGTAGATGAACTACCTCGAAGGAAAGGATGAGATGCTTGCTGTTTTTGCTGCTGTGTGGGGCACAAAGAAAGCTATTTATCCGAATGTTCCTGATACAATTCCTACTGGTAATGTACTGTGGGCGCGTGTTACAGTGCTCACCGCAAATGGTTCCCAATCCTCTCTGGCAGGCGATACAGGGGACACATTGTTTGATAATACCGGCACCCTTTGGATTCAAGTGTTTGCTCCTGTTGGTGACGGTGATGTTGCTGGTTTGACTGCTGCGCAATCTGTTGTGGATGCCTACCGGAAAGCACGCGGTCACGTTTGGTATCGGAACATCCGTATGAACGAGATGGGCGCCGATGGTGCGTTTACAAGATTTGACGTTAAAGCGGATTTTCAATATACCGACGTGTCTACGAGGTGATTTATGGCCAATAAGATTGACAGTAATGTTACGGGTTTACGCTTTGCAGAAGAAGCTTCTCTGAAGACACTGCCGGGCTCTCCTATTTGGTATCCTTTGGAACCGAATACATATTCTGATTTTGGCGGTGAACTGAAAACAGTTGCGCGCAGCCCGATCAGCCAAACGCGTCAGCGTAAAAAAGGTGTTGTAACTGATTTGGACGCTTCGGGCGGTTTTAATCAGGATTTAACTTTCAACAACAGCAATCGCCTTCTGCAAGGTTTCTTTTTTGCTGCTATGCGCGAAAAGCCAACCAACCTCCCCTTGAACGGAACTGCTGTACCTTGCACCTCCGTTACAGGTTCCACACACAAGTACAACTTCGGTGCAGATCCTGGCGCGTTTATTACAGGTCACATGCTTCTTGCATCTGGCTTTGGTGTATCCACAAACAATGGATTGAAAGTTGTTGCAACGACAGACGCAGATGATATCACACTTGCTGCTGGCCTTGCAGACGAAGGCAGCCCACCTGCTACCGCTAAACTTGAAACTGTCGGCTTTCAATTCCAAGCTGCAGAAGCTTCAATTGTTTTGTCTGGAGCACTCGCCCGTTTAACCGTTACGACTACAGACATGACCACACTTGGTCTGCTTGTTGGTGAATGGGTATTCTTAGGCGGTGACGTTACTGCAAACCGTTTTGTCAACAATACAGGTTGGGCACGCATTGGTGCGATCACTGCAACCTATTTGCAGTTCGACAAGACTGATTTCACGCCTACTACTGAAGCAGCTACTGGACTCACTATCCAAATGTTCTTTGGTAACGTTCTACGTAACGAGTTCGACCCGACTCTCATTACACGTCGCACTGTTCAGCTTGAACGCACATTAGGCAATGATGCAAATGGTGTGATGAGCGAATACCTTGTCGGTGCTGTGGCCAATGAGCTTACTGTCAACGTTGCACAAGCTGACAAAGTCACTATTGATATGACTTTTGTTGCATTGGACAACGAACAGCGCAGCGGCACAACCGGCGTGAAGGCAGGTTCGCGCCCAACTATCGTTGCAGCAGACGCATATAATACGAGCTCTGATTTTTCTCGTATTAAGCTTGCTTCTGTTGACGCTGCAAGCTCAACGACTGCTGCGCTATTTGCGTATGCAACGGAACTGAAGTTGACATTAAACAATGGTGTCACGCCTAATAAAGCGATTGGTACGCTAGGAGGTTTTGATACCAGCGCAGGCAACTTTGAGGTCGGCGGTTCGTTGGAAGTGTATTTTGCTGACGTTGCAGCAGTGCAAGCTGTACGCAATAACGCCGATATCACTTTGGATATGGTTCTTGTGAAACAAAACAAGGGCCTTTTGTTTGACATTCCTCTGCTGTCGTTGGGCGGTGGACGCTTAAAGGTGGAAGCAAACCAACCAATTAAGCTGCCACTTGAAAGTTCGGCTGCTGAATCTGCAGCAGGTTATACCCTGTTGTTTAATTCTTTTCCTTACTTGCCCTCGATCGCAGCGTAAAATTACAAGCCCGGTTGCATAGTGTAACCGGGCAATTCACGAGGCACACATGAGCATCTATAGCAAGTTTGAAACTGATAAGTCTTTGAATAAGTCTGGTATTGTTCTTAACTTTGGCAAGAACAGCAAAGGCGAGGACATGGGGATTCGTATTCTCCCAGCGGGTGAAGAAAACGAAGCTTACACCAAGCGAATGGAACACGTATTCAAGCCTTATCAACGCCAGCTTGCAGCGAAGACAATGGACACCAAGCTGCTGAAGAAATTGGTGATGGAAGTGTATGCGGAAACTGTGGTCATTGATTTTGAAAATATTGAAGACCGCGACGGCCAAAACATTCCTTACACAAAAGAAAATGCGATTCGCGTTTTTAATGATTTGCCAGCCCTGTGGAACGATATCCAAGCTCAAGCACAAGATTGGACTTTGTTTCGTTTGGATCTGCAGGAAGCTGCAGCGGGAAACTAATCGAGGTCTTATTGTTTTCGCTGGATAATCCACCGAAGACAATCAAGGCCATTGAAGATCAGGCGTTCAGGCAGAAGCTTCCTCTGCCTGAAAAATTGTTGAATGCACCTCAAGTAGCTATAGGACTTGAGTTGTACTACATAGGATTTAGTGAACTAACGACTTGTAGATATACACCGGATTCGCCTATTAGCTGGGTAGTGATTGAGCAGTACTGCCAAGCAAAAGGAATAGAAGGACGACAAAAAGCAGATTTTTTCGCGTTGATGTACAAGCTTGACAAAGCTTATTTAGAACATCGGTCTTCTAAAATTGAAAAGGGTGCATCCGATGGACTTAAATGAGTTTTCGAATGTGATGCAAGACATAGCGAAAGATGTTGATAGGAATGCATCAAGAATTGTTCGTAAAGTTGCCTTAGCTGTTGACGCTACAGTTGTATTAGCTACTCCAGTTGATACAGGACGCGCTCGAGCAAACTGGCAAGTGGGGCTAGACCAACCTGTAACGGGTTGGGAAGAAAAATATTCGCCTAGTGGACGTGAGTCCATTGATGCAGCGAGACAACAAATTGATCGTTATACAAGTCAAAACACTTCTTTGAATATTACAAATAATTTGCCTTACATCGGCAAGTTGAACGATGGTTATTCCGCACAAGCCCCGTCAGGTTTTGTTGAACAAGCTGTAATGATAGGCGTTGACGCACTAAAAGACGCGTCAATCATTTCTAAAGGCTGATCGGTGCGCGAATGACTACACGTACAGAAACAATCAATATTGTTATCCGTCAGGATGGCGCTCGTGTTGTTACGCGCGATATAAGCTCCATCGGCGATTCAGCAAAAGATTCAGCAAAGGAAGTCAACCTTCTTAAAGGTGTATTGACTGCACTTGCAAGCGGGTTGTTAATTCAAAAAGTTGCTCAATACGCGGATGCTTGGAATAATGTTACCGGGCAAATTGCTGTGTCTACTAAAACACACGAAGAAGCTATTGCTGTACAAGAAAAGCTTTTTCAAGTTTCTCAAAAAACGCGCACAGGTATTGAGGACATTACAAACCTCTATCAGCGTAATGCGCTAGCGGGTGCGTCCCTTGGTGCGTCACAAGAACAGATTATTAAATTCACAGAAGGTATCGGTAAGGCGTTAGTAGTTCAGCACACGTCTTCTGAACAAGCGTCTGGTTCTTTATTGCAGTTAGGACAATTGTTGGGCACAGGAAAAGTCCGCGCCCAAGAATTCAATAGTGTGCTTGAAAATCTGCCTGTAGTGCTTAAGATTGTGGCTAACAATATCAAGGGTGCAAACGGCGATATTGCGACACTTCGCAGGATTATGGGTGAAGGTAAACTAACGTCAAAAGAATTCTTTGACGCATTCCTTGCAGGTGCAGATGACCTAGATAAAGATTTTGATAAATCAGCGCGTACAATTAGTCAAGGCGTAACTGTTATTTCAAACTCTTTAAAGAAGTTTGTTGGCGAGGTTGATCAAAGCTTTGGTATCAGTAATAAATTTGCAAAAGCTGCAGAATTTATTGCAAAGAATCTGGATCTTATTGCAACCTCTGCAGAAATTGCAGCAGTTGCAGTAGGAACTTATTTCGGCGCAATTAAGCTTGGAAGTATAACCACAGCAATCGCTCAACAAGTTGATTTCATTGCGAAGGTCGCAAGCGGTAAGGTTGTGATGCTAGGTAGTGCAGAAGCAGCAACACAGATGGCATTCGCAGAAGAACAAGCTTCTTTGCGCGCTGCTCGTGCTGCTACAGCAAAAGCTGCAGAGGTAGCCGCCGCTGCACATGCCCAAGCTATAGCGGAAGAAGCTGCAGTAGCTGCAAGCAATGCTGCATCGCTTCAAAAGGCGCGTTCTTCTGCTACAGAGACCGCTGCGAAAATAGCTGACTTAGAAGCCACCCGGGCGGCAATTGTGGTTAGTCGAGAAGAAGCAGTGGCAAAACTAGCTGCTTCACAAGCTTCTATTCAAAGTGCTCGCAGTACGCTTGCTGCAGCGGAAGCCCATGGTCTTTTGAATTCTGCAATGTCTTCTGTTCGTAATGCACACCTTGAACTTGCAGCAGCGCAAGAAGCACAATCCGTGACTACGCGTGAGCTTGCTGTGCTCGGTCAACAACAAGCGCGCGTAAGTGTTGCAATCACAGAAGCTACAGTTGCACAAGCTGCAGCTACACGCGCGCTTGCCGCAGCGCAGGCAGCGAGCGCTGCTACAAGTAGTGTTGCAGCAGCTAAAACTGCCGAAACCGCTGTAGCAGCAACGGCAAGCGCTGCAGCAGCAACAAACGCAGCGAGAGCTACTGGGGTGTTAGGTGCGACAACAGGTGTACTTGCACGAACAATGGCCGCGCTAGGACTAGGATTCCTGGCAAACCCCTATGTTCTACTTGCTGCAGCAGTAGCTGGAGCTATTTTTTATCTTTATAAGTTTGGTGACGCAATTGAGTCAGGACTTGGAAAGACAGCAAGTTTGAATGATGTATTCCGCGCGTTAGGCTCAACAATTAAAGAATCTTTTCAATCTGCTTTTAATGGTGCCAGTTCTATTGTTACTTCTTTTTTTGAAGAATACGGTAGTTACTTATCTTTCATTGGACCAAACACAAAAGCAGCTTTTTCAGTTGTGAAACAATCTTTTGACAATGCATTTGAGGGAACGGGTTCAGGTTTCGCAGGTGTGGCCACTAAAGTTGCAAGAACTGTTGACGCCATTGTGGGTCTTTTGATTGGAGTCGCTAAAGCAGTAACACAAACTTTTGGAAGTGGATTGCATGATTTAATTGTGCAAGGTTTCTTGAAAGCTTATAACTCTGTTCTCATAGCTACAGAAGTGTTTATCAATAGTGCGATCTCTGCTTACAATGTACTTGCGCGCGCGTTAGGTAAGGAAATTATTGCACCTGTTAAATTTGAATTACAGACTGTAGACCCTAATGCTGTAAGCAGCTACGGTAAAGGCATTGCTGACGCTTTTTACGAAGGCTTTGAAGTTGAAAATGGTGCTGCAGAAAAATTTGTCAACAAAGTTTTTGATCGTGCAAAAGTTGATGGTTTAAAGCGTCAAGCTACAGCTGAAGCGGAAGAAATTAAGAAGCAGATTAACGCAGTCTACGCGGCTGCAGATCCTGTTGGTGAAGCTTATTCACAGTTAAGCAAACAAGCAGACTTGCTTGCAAAGGCGGTTACAACTGTAGATGAAAGCACAGGCAAGAGTGTTATCTCTCAAGAAGAGTATTCTAAGAGAATGTTGGCGCTGACTAACCGTTATGCGGAAGTATTTAAAACGCTCGACAACTTGAAGAAACCTTTGGGCAAAGCTGTTGAAATTGGCCCAACCGAAAAGGAAATTGAGAAGCAGCTTAAAGCAATTGAAAAAATTAAGAACGAAATGCGAAATCTTGCTAGTTCTGTTGATCCTGTAACAGGCGCATATCTTGAACTTGGGCATAATGCGGATATCCTTGCAAAAGCATTGACCACAGTGGACATCGTTACGGGTAAGACTATTATTACGCAAAAAGAGCATGACGCATACATGCTCGCAATGATTGAGCATTACAAAGACACATTAGATCCGCTTGGCGCATTCTACCGTTCACTCGCAGATGAAACAACGTTGCTTAGCTTCAACTCGCGTGAACGAAATGTCCAAGCGCAATATATGCAAAAGGTGCAAGAGCTACAGCGCGCAGGGCATCCTTTGAATGAGCAGGAAAAACAAGACTTGCTCAGTCAATTAAGTGCTTATGATGAATTAAGCAGACGTATTCAGCTCCGTGACCAATTGCTTGCAAATAGCGTTGATGCGCGTCGTGACTATTCTGAACAAATTAAAGCTCTTCAAGATTTGTCTAATGAGCCTACAAGTGGCTTTACGGCAGGCGATAAAGCTCAAAAGGTTGCTTCTTTAATTCCACCTGAGCTAGTTACGAATACCCAAACAGCAGCAGACGCTGCTGTAGCTAGCTATAAATTAATGCTGGACAGAGTGACGCAGCTTAATAAAGCCCATTTAATTAGTGAACGAGATTTTTCAAAAGCTAAAATTAAAATATGGATGTTAGAGCACGATACTCAGTTGCAAGCTGCTGACACTGCATTAGGTGGGCTTTCCAGCCTTATGCAGAGTAAGAATAGGGAGATGTTTGAAATTGGTAAAGCTGCTGCGATCGCACAAGCGACCATTTCAGCAGGTACTGCAATCATGAATGCTTATGCGACCTCGCCTTGGTATTTAGGCCTGGCGCTAGGTATCTCCGCTGCAGCAAACCTGTATAGCCAAATCGACCAAATTCGCAACACCAAAATTCAAGGATATGAAGCTGGTGGTTTCACCGGCATGGCGGCAACGAATGCGGTGGCTGGTATTGTACACGGGCAGGAATTTGTACACGATGCACAAACAACGCGTCGAGTAGGTGTAAGTAATCTTGAAGCACTTAGTAACGGAACTGCTCGTATCGTCAGCAATAACGAACTGTCTAATAGTAGCGGCGGTGCTAGTAAACGACCAAATGTGGCTATTGAAGTGAAAAACCTTGGACCAGCTATGGATTTTGAAACTGAATCCATTACTGAGGAAAAAATCACACTTATTGCGCGTTCCCAAGCGAAGAAAGTTGTGCAAGAAGATACCCCGCGTCTGGTGACTTCTCAAATATCTTCGCCTAATTCGCCTATTTCTAAATCTATGGACCGTAACTTTAACGTCCCGAGAAAACGGTAATGAAATTCCTATTGACACCAGAAAACTCCAGCTATTCAGTTGAAAAGTCAATTGAAGAGACTATGCGCGCGCAATTAGAAGGCGGTGCTGGGCGCTACCGTGCAGATATCCTAGGAGCGTCTAACCTAGTGAATTGTAGTTGGATTTTGGACGGAACACAATTCACGTATTTTGAAGCATTCTATCGTTCTGTAGCTGGAAATGGTGCTTTACCTTTTACGATAGATTTAATCATTAACGATGCGGAGTTGCGGGAGTATACTGCGCGTTTTGTGCCTAAGACTAAGAAACTGACAGCACAAAAAGGACTTGCGTACTATGTAAGTGCGCAGCTTGAAGTTAATGACGACACGAATCCTGGAATTGATCTAGTTACAGTCCTTGAATACAACGCTTCTCAAGGTTATACACCGTGAGCCTACAAGATTATTTTCTTAATTCAGCAAGTAATGTCATTGAGCTGGACATGTTTGTTATTTCACATACCATGTTCTCACAGGACTACTACGTTGTGCGGAATAGCACGCAGCAGATTGTGGTTAAACATGAGGACTTAAGTCTTAGAACTTATGTCTATTATCCTGTTCGTTTCAGCTTTGATACAGTAAGAGCTGATCTTGATCAAATAATCAAGATTGAGTTTGGCGAGTTGGGTGAAATCCTTCCAAAAGAACTCGATAACTTACGTCTCAATAATGGTTTCGGTGAACTACCTTCTCTTGTTTATCGTAGTTATAGAAGCGATGATTTAGACCATGTTCTTTCTGGACCTTATTTGCTAGAAATTAAGTCCATGAACTTCGCCAGTGGTGGTTGCAATTTTGAAGCCAAAGCACCTTCTTTGAATGTTTCTCGCACAGGGGAACGCTATACAATCGGACGCTTTCCTATGTTGCGATCAACATTGTGAGTATCGATAAATATTTCAGTAAGCACTACGATAAGCAGAACTATAACTGTGCGCATTTTGTTGTAGACGTTTATTCTGATATGTTTGGTGAAGATTTGCGCCCTACATTGTCAAGTGTATTACTACCCAGACATGCCCGTTCTTTAAGTGTCTCAACAGCAAGGAAGTTTATAGTTTTAGAATCCCCTGAAAATCCTTGCATAGTGTTGATGCAGCGTCCGCGTAGTGATCTACATGTGGGGATATGGTACAATCGCAGGGTTCTGCATCTTGTTTCGACAGGTGTGCATTACCAGCCTCTAAATGTAGCGTCTTATGGGTTTAGTAAAGTCAGGTTTATAAAATGCTGAACAAAGTTACACTTATTCCTGACCACACTGATCCACAAAGCTGGATTGCGTATGAAGGAGAAGGCGCGGAAGTTTGGCAGGTTTTCAAATCGCACAACCCGACTTTTCCAAAGTATGCGCACATTTATCATAATTCAGTTGCAGTTGAAAATGATGTAACCCCTAATGACCCATTCACGTTTGAACGTTTAATGGAGTTAGAAGGGGACTTCTTCGTTGTTGTTTATCCGGGTCTAGTTGCTCTACCTTATATCTTTGCTGTGGTAGTAGCTGTCGCAGCTTATGTGCTTGCACCTGCTCAGAAACCTATTCCTACTGTTGCTCAGCGTAACACAACACAATCTTCGCCAAACAATGAACTATCAAATCGTACAAACATAGTACGTATCAATGGGCGTATACCAGACATCTATGGAACAGTTTTTTCAATACCGGACCTGCTTTGTGCGCCGTACAAGATATTCGAGAACAACCGCGAGGTCGAGTACGCCTACATGTGCATCGGTCGAGGTGCCTACGAGATCCAGGAGGACGATGTAAAGGACGACGCGACTCGGTGCAACAGGATACAGGGCGTGTCTGTGGCTGTCTACGCGCCCTACACCTCCCCCAACCAGGATGGTGCCATACCACAGCTGCAGATCGGCACACCGATAACACACAAGGTCCTGAACACAAAGCGGAGCAACAGCGTCAACGGGCAAGTCCTAAGACCGCCCAACGCGGCGTCGTTCACCGCGGCCGGCAACGTCAGGTTCACCTACCCAAACATCATCGAGCTGGCGGCTGGCGACTGGCAGGACTTCAGCAAGCTATTCAGCGAGGGTGACGCGCTTCATGTAACCAACGCGGTCTTGACGGGCGGTGGCGGTGCCACCACCATAGAGGACCAGAATGTGGCGCTCTTCGTCGGCAATGCGAGCGGGGTGCCAATCAACCCAGTCTCGTTCTCGTTCGACATATACAGTGGGCTCTCACCAAACTATGTTGCTGGTGCTACCATAGTGATCACAGATCTCTCCAGCACCATAGGAGATGCTGGCTATGACCAGACCACGGACTTGAGCGGGACGTATGAGATCGCTGGTGTCTTCACGTTGACAATCCCAATCTACGTGGGTGGGATCGTTGGCACCTACTCAATCCAGAAGGCATACGTTCAACTTGTGTCGCCATCCTCGGTCAACTCCGACTGGAACGACCTTGTCTCAATCGGGGTTGGTGTGCAGATCAACAAGAAGTTCCGAATCGAGCTCGGCAACCCCTCTCTGTCGTTCAACCTGAACGGCACCTATGATGTGATATCAGTCACTGAGAAGCAGATATTCCTGAACAACCCAGTCTCGGTGGCCGCGGACTGGGCCAACCTCAGCTCCCAGATCTACTCCCCCTTCATTAGCCCAACGCTGTCCACCACTGCATCTCCAAAGTGGAGCGGACCATTCTTCATAGACTCCGCTGACATGACCACACTGATCACGAACTTTGTGGCGGTGAACGGTCTGTACAAGGACAACGGCACCACTCAGACAGCCGCGGACATCACTGTCCAGATGGAGGTGACCCCAGTTGATGCCAGCCTCACACCGACAGCACCACCTCAGGTGTTCACAATGACGCTCCAGGGCTCGGACACCCTCAAGGAGACCATCGGGAAGACACTGTTCGCCACTCCGGTGATTGGTGGGAAGTCGCTGGTGAGAGCGAGTCGAGTCACTCCCAAGGACGAGGCATTCTCTGGGCAGGTGATCGACGAGGTAAGGTGGAGAGATCTGTACTCCTCGTCTCCCGTCGACAGGACCGAGTTCGGCAACGTGACCACTGTGCACGCCGTCACCTACGCTACTGCCTCCGCGCTGGTCGTGAAGGACCGGAAGCTGAACATGAAGGTGATCCGCAAGATCCCGCAGCGCGTGCCTGACACCTCCACCTTCACCACCGCGCTCTCCGCCAGCGTGGACTCGGCTGACATCTTCTGCGCGGTGGCTCTGGACAAGTACATCGGCGGTCGTCGGCTCGAGGAGCTGGATGTGCCGCAGATATACGACACGTTTGACGCGGTGGAGACCTACTTTGGCACGCCAGTCGTAAGACAGTTCAATTACACATTTGACAAGGACAACTTCTCCTACGAGGAGACCGCCAACGCCATAGCCGATGCCGCGTTCTGCATCGCCTATCGCCGTGGCAGCAAGATACGGCTAAGCTTCGAGCAGCAGACAGACGACAGCACATTAATTTTCAACCATCGCAACAAGATACCTAATACAGAAGTACGCGCTGTATCCTGGGGTAATGTTGGTGATTATGATGGAATTGAATATGTGTATGCGAGCCCAACAGATGGGGCAATTACCACACTTTTTCTGCCGTTAGGCTACGCAGCGGTTAACCCGGATAAAGTTGAGTCTATTGGTATTGCAAATCATTTGTTTGCTTATTTCCATGCATACCGTTTGTATAACAAACAAGTGTGGCAGCATGAAGGTATTGAATTTGACGCAACGCAAGAAGCAAACCTTCTTGTCCGTAATGACCGCATTTTGGTGTCTGATGGAACGCGTTCTAAAAGTCAGGAAGGTGAGGTTATCGGTGTCGATGTATTGACGCTTACTCTTTCACAGCCTGTGGATTTTACTGTAGGCGTTGCGCCCTTTTTTATCTGGTTGCAGCATACAGACGGTATAGCAGAGAGCATTGAAATAACCGCTGGCGCGGAAGCGAATAAAGTTATACTTTCAGATGCACCAAGGTTAGCGTTAGTGACTGACGAAAGTATGATTCGCACAGTGTACGTCATTGTTCCCGGTGATAATGCTGCACAAATTGCTTATTTGTTCAGTGAGCGTGAGTCTTCTAACAAAATGGTTTCTACAGTGCGAGCTATCGGTTATGACGACCGTTACTATGCAAACGATAAAGACTTCATTAATGATCTCATTGGTGAAGATGGTTTAGGTGGAGAAGGTGGTTATACGCCAGGTAGCGGCACAGGTTACTTGATTTTGCCTGGTGCGCCTGTGCTAGGCACAATTGAAGCTGGTACTAACCCAAGTACTGTGAACCTATCTTGGACTATCCCAACAGCAGGCAGTTGGCCCATTGTGCGTTATGACGTATATGTGGATGGAGCATTTGTCACATTGACTAGCAACGTAAGCGAAACCTCTGTTAATAATTTTGGACCATTCTCGGATGGCAGCCACTCATTTAAGGTGCGCGCTATGGACAATCACGGTAATCCCGGACCATTTTCAAATGTAGTGAATTTTGACTTTTCTTCTATAGTTTGGTCCACTTGGACGCAGCTAACAAGATACGTTTCAAATGAGGACCTAGGCAGCGGGCTTTTGGATTACTCACGGTTTACAGCTACTTATCAGCATGCATATGACGTTGCGCATAGTGGTACACCTAACGCTGTTCTTATTCTTGTCATATCTGTGCAAGGTTCTCCAGATGGAGGTGCTCTAGACTTAACTTACGGAGGTATAGATGTAGCTATCGCGAAGTATCAACCTGATTCAGTAATGAACGTTGGAGTCTATGCAATAAGACTTGATGAGACCCTCCCTTCAAGCAATGTGATTGATTTCTTGTGCGGCCCAGATCAACCTTCAACGGCGTGGTTTACTGCCATTGTTATACCTGACGCAGGAGAGGTGACTGCGATGGGATCTGTACAAGACGCTACAGATGGATCTTTAGAAATAAACTTCTCTGGTATAGCGTCTGCTGGTGATGCTATTGTAGTTGGGGGATTAGCGGGTGATGCTCCTAGCAATACAGATGATTTTATAAGCATAACAAGCTCAGACACTGGAGCTATTGTTGGTGTAACTCAACTTCACCTCATGTCGTCTGCAACAGCCCTATATCAGAAGCTAAACGCAGATGATCCAACAGTAACCCTTGTATCAACTGGTAGCACTTTCATGGTCGGCCCAGCGTTAATCATAAAAAAACGTATTATTCTTGAAGCTCCTGGAGCAGTAAGAGAACTGGAAATAGTTCCTTTAGATTTAGGTAGTGGCTTCGGTGAACGGAGTGTTGAATGGTTACAACCTAACACAATCCCAAATGACCATGATGCATGTATTGTTGTAGTTATAGGCGGACTTGGAGTAACCGCTGCGCCAACTTCCATAAAATATGGCGGAGTAGATTTAGTTATACATCATGAAACACGCAATGGAAATAGCTTAGCTGTGGGTATGCTCCTAATGAGGGATGAGGATATAACTAATTCAAATTTGACGGTTTATTGGCCAGAGTTGGATGGAGTGTTTATACCTGTTGTTGGACAAACATTCTACAGAGTTCACCAAGACTCAAATTCATTCGCAATAGATAACACTGCATTTAGCCCGGATGGTAGTGGTTTACAAGCTGTAGCAGATAGCGCAATAACTGTCAACACTGGATATGCTTTAATTGCAGCAGGATTCAGAAGTTTTGCAACAGACCCTTCAATTGATCCGATAAGTAGTGAAGATGGAGGAACTATATTCCCTTCGTACTCTTACACTGATCAAGTGTCATTCACTTATACCGTAACTCTCGGTAGAAAACTGTCTAGTGAATATACAACTGAAACACTACCCTACAACGATACAGTTAATTTTGATAGCTATCCAACTGGGCAGAGTGCTAATTATAGGGACATAGGGTTCGCCTTTAGTTTGAAACACACAACTTAGTTGCTTGCCCTTACCCGCTATGCGTTTTTCGTAGCGGGTAAGTACTTGGGTAGCGGGTAAAGATTGCGCACGCTATAGCGCGTGGCATTGCGTTATAACTATGCGTCTAAATAAGCGATGTCTTTAAGGATTTTCATCGCTTCTTGTTCATACCACGCAAAGTCGATATCGTTTGGCAGGCATGCTGGCAATTCAAGTAAAGGTTTCGCACCATCGCTGCGAGGAACTTTGTTCCCACTTTTTGCGTAAACCATTTCCCCAGTCTGCTCCGTTGCATAATACCAACGGAGAGATGCACCTAGATAAATTCCGTTCTTAACCGCGCCGCCTTGTACTTTTCTAACCACAATAAACTTCGTAATGTCTTTACAGTTTTCAATAGTCTGCCTTACCGGAATGTTCTTTGTAAGAAGCAACTCAACAGCATCCAAGCAAACTGTGGTCACTGGATTTTTATGCAGGCGCATTATCGCGACTTTAGAGTCGTTTGTTGGGTTGTTCCATGGGTTTGCGTAAGCACCTTTAGATTTAACACCATCTAATTCGTCTGTCCATTGCTTTGTCTTTTTATCGTACTTCTTTTTAACAGCAATATAATTATTGACATCTCGTCCGTAGTACGAAGCGTATTGCGTTTCTTCTGTTTGGAAGTTTGTATCTTTCTCCCACTGCGCAACAACCCATTCAAGTTCACTCATTCGCTCAGTTGGGCATTTGATTACAACACCGTCTGTATTAGCGCTAATGACTTGTATGCCTCGAATTGCGATACGTTCAATCAACATTAGCAATGCAAGCTGACCTGTCATTGTAACTTGGATCAATAGGTCAGGACTATAAAGGGTACTGTATTTAGATCCAAGTTTACCGTAAGATCCGTTAACAGTAATTTTCAAACTTTCTGCAATCGCCTTCATGCCTGCTTCTTTAGCTTGAATACGCCTATCTACAAGGGTTTGATAAACACGCAGGAAGTTTCTTCCAAGATGCAACGGATACAATTGTTGGTTTAGAATGATTTTTGGATAATAGGACGTTACGTCTCTATCGACAAGTTTAACGTCTTTGCTTGCAATGTGTGCAATTTTAGTCTCTGAACTATGCAGCCCACCAATTCCCATTCTATAAACATTATCCGCAATTACAAGACGCAGCTCACCTACTTCCTTGGGCATTTCAATAGACCCAATTTCAGAAACAATGAACTTAGCATTACGCACAACTTCAAGCGCCCAATTCATAATAGGTGAATCGTACTTTAAGAACTGAGGGACTTTGTAATAGTAGACTGTTCCCGGTAGAATTTCCGGTCTAGTTGGTCGTGCTCCATTTAATTTTGTCAATTCAGCAGAAATTACCTCTTCTGCAATTTGGGCATCAGAGCGTGAGCGCAGATCCACCCCATAATCGTTCCCAAGTGTTTCCCGCAAATCTATTTGTTCTTTGAGAGCTACAAAAAGAAATGCAGTTTGAGATAAGTCGTTGACGTTGTACCAACGAACAATCGCCATTTGAGGTGGACTAAGCAATGCTTCAGGGTGAAAGGGCAAATCCTGCATCTTAGGAACATGCAGTCTTCCGCCATATATCTTCAAGCTTGCTTGTAATGGTGCAACTTCAATTAAGTCAATATGATTAATATCTTTTAAAGACTTAACTCTAGACATTTTTAAAACGTCTTGCGGACGCCATTCTTCTAGAATTAGTTTGTTAGTTGCTTCTTTTAATTCTTTGCAGCTTTTACCAGCAAGCGCAAGTGTGGTTATAGGCACATCGTAGAACTTACTATTAAACCCTACGATTAAGAAGCTACGCATAATCCATTCTAACTTTAGCAAGTCTTGCGAAGTGAACTCGTAGCCTGGGCTCATTTCAAAATAAACGATAGCTCCAGTCCTAAAGGAAGTAAACGAAACTAAGAAATAGTTCCAATAGCATTCAACGTCAAATATTAATGGATCTCTGTGCTCCCAACATTCGTACAGTTCTGCATCGTTCATGATATGAACGTTAAAACGCAGAGCTTCCTCTAAACCGGGGAGGTAATCGTCTCTTAACCACACTGGTTCAGGTGGTGTGCGTTTAGGCTTTTCTGCCTTTGGCGCTTTGACAGGTGGTTCGTCCCTCCACCATAAGCCTAAAGCATCTGCGCGCATTAAAGGCGCATACCAACAATAACACCCCTTAATTGATCACCGTAAAAAATGGAGGGTGATGGGAATGTTGAAAAGTCAATTGTTTTAGCAACGCCTTTTAAAAGTAAAAGCATATCAGCTTGATATACGCCTTTCATAGACTCAACGCATCCACCGGGTAAAGGGGTTAATTCTATACTAGCACCTTCGTCCGCTAAAGGATCGAATGTTGTGCGTAAGGTATGTGTGGATTCGTCAACCACAATACGTCCACTCTTGTCAGCGAAGGGTTTAATAGTTTCCACACCTTCAAAGATACTGTCTTCAATAATCTTTGGATTATGTTCTGCTTCAAAGAACTTCGCAATATCTGGCCATTTAGAATTTAGTAGTTGTGATCTTACCCAGCGCTTATCAGGATAATGAAATGTAATGGATGTTTCTGTAACTTGCGCGTAAGTAGGTGCTTCATCTATACGAATCATTTCTGCTACTGCTGCAGCGGGAACGCTTACTTCAATAGGCATATGAATTCCTGTCCAGTATTCTACTGCAATAATGTTATTTGTTGCGTAGACACTTTGACCTTTAAATAACACCCCTGTACACCAAGGGCGTGAAGCGTCTTCACCGATAAAAGGTTCGACAACCTTAATCGCTGCAAGTAGAGCTTCACCTAAGCTTAGGTTTGAATGTGCAGAAGTTTTATTGAGATCAATCATTTGACCTTCTGGCATTACATGGATTGTTTCACCCGCAATGCATTCTACAAAAGCTTTAAACTTTCCGCTTTTAATACTGAGCTTGTTTGTTGGCGTCATAGCAAGCTGAATTGTTTCAGAGCATTGTTGGATAGCTTTTACCAGTGGTAGAGCCTTGGGTTTGCAGTCGATATCAAATGCAATAGGCGCGCATAGTGCGAGCGCACCATTATAAGAGCGAACAGTTCCGTTCTCAATTGCAAAATGGGTCATCGCTGGTAAGAAATCTTTCTTAGCCACTGCACCCAAAACAAATTTAAGATCTTTGAGCACTTCCGTCCCCAATAAAAATCCAACCGAAGTCGTTAGTATAATACTGCGTAGCGACCATGCATACAGTTGAAAATAAAGGGTCGCCTGGATTAGCACAAATCCACTCCCCTTCTTTATCTTTAAACCGCAATGCACCCTCTATAGGTTCAAAAGCTATTTCTTCCATTAGAACAACTCCTGTACACGCGCCTTAAACGTTTCACTGTGCGCTGCGTTGATCATTTGGTTGACAATGCCAAACGCCCAAAGATTGTAAGCAGCGCGAGACTCATAAATACTGGACAAGCGTTCGTAAGTGAAACCTTGAGACTCTAAAAGTTGAAAAAGATATTCAGTCTCTATGGGCGACAATGTGGTCATATGCTGACCCGCATCGTGCCTGCTTGGTGATTTATCTGAAACTTTGATGGGTCCATGTTGCGGTGTAACAATACTTCCGAACGCTGCTGCTTGAATCCAAGAGGACGAATCGCAACTGAACCATGGATAAGCTTCCATTAATGGAATAGAAGTTAAACCGAAACCATGAACCTTAACACGGGCACGGCCAGCACCGTCGACAAGGTGCTTATCCCATATTCGATCTAACCAAACAGACAACTGTTTACCGCTGGAGCCTACCATTCCCCCGATTGTTATGTAATCGTAGTTCTGAATATAGTACTCAAGATATTGTTCGTCCTCTCCCTTGTGGAAGCAGGGTAAGGGCCGCACACCTCTTGCCTCCATTTCGAGCTGATTTCTGTAAGTCTGTAATGGATCTCCAATTCCGTCAAGCACAGAAGCCATAACGGAATCTCCTTCAACTCGCAAGATATCGCTATTTCTTTTGATATACTCACAGTAGTCATATACGGACAAGGTGACACCGAGGGTCCAGGCAGAGAATGCTCCCGAGTCCAGGAATATTTTTGCAGATTCCCTTCGCATGTCGTCGACAAATCTTTGTTTGCCAACATAGTGCCAAGACTCCAGGATATTTGGCAACCCTTCAACAATGGTTCGCTCATGCTCATTAAGCTTTTCATAGCGGTCTTGTCCGCGCATGTAGGCATTTGAAAAGACCGCCGCTGTATAGATGTGCATGACCTAGTTTAGAGGGTTATTGTGCAATACGCAAGAACTCAGACCGTACCTCCGGAGCGTCCTTCATTACTCCGCGCAAGGCAGTTGTAATAGTGTGGTGTCCCTGTTGACAAATGCCACGTGATTCCATACATAAATGCCTTGCTTTGATAACCACACCTACGCCTAGCGGTTTCAGGTTTTCATGCAAGGCGTCTGCAATTTGGTCCGTCATGCGTTCCTGCACTTGCAAACGACGTGCAAATATATCTGCAAGGCGAGACAGTTTGCTTAAGCCTACAATTTTGCCGTCAGGGATATAGCTAATTGTTACAGTCCCAAAAATAGGGGCAAGATGGTGCTCGCAGTGCGAATAAATTGGGATATCCTTGACGGTAATCATTTGATCATGTTTTTCAGCACCGTCCTCAAATACCTTGAGTATTTCTTTCGGGTCTTTACCGTAACCGTTAGTCCAATGCTTCCAGGCTTTAGCTGCGCGCGCTGGTGTTTCTAACAATCCGCCGCGCGTTGAATCTTCCCCAATAAATTGCAAAATTCGAACAAAGTTATCTTCAATTGCGCCTGTATCACTTCGTTCCCAAGGAAACACAATCCAAGCATTTCGTTCAATTTCACTCAGCTCATTTTTGTCAATCAAAACAAAAAACGGCTTAAGAGGATATGCTTCCTTGAACTTTTCCTTTGTAGCTCCGCTATCGATAAGGTCATCGATAATAATGATTGCTTGTTTAGCAGAAGGTACAAGGTTAATCGGGGTATATGCAGCAACAGCAAGAGCTGCACTTACGCCTCCGCGCGGCACACCATAAACAGTTAACGGAAAAGCAGCAGGGATCTCATGAGATTTCTTGTAAGCTTCAATTTTAGATGCACAATCCCGCGCTATTTGTTCGAGCTTGCTGTAATGGACAAAATAAAACTCAGGCATATCACCTTGCTCCGTGTTCTTCTGGTGTTGGTATATAAATTGCAGAGTTTGCGCCGTGCTCTTTGACTTCTGCTAAAACGACACGCGCATGCGGGAATTTGTCAGAGACGTAATTCTTCGCAAGCAGATATGCATGATGAGAAAAGGCTTCACATCCCACAGATTTGAGTTCGCGAAGTTTAATAACACCAGCTTGAGCCATTTGGATAAATAGGTCTTTTGCTGGGTCGTCACTTGCGATAACGGTAGTGTGGTCAAACCAATGGCGCAAACTGTTTTTGAGCGGGTCAAGGTCTCCAAAGTCCACAACCCAGTTATGCATGTCCAGATTATTTGTTTCAAATACAAATTTAAAAGACAGCGCGTAACCGTGTATCAAAGAACAATGCGAGTGCATTGCGCGCCATTGACGGAACGCGCAACTAAACCCCATGTTATGGTCATATGTTTTTGTAGATTGGTACACTTTAACCCCTGAAATAATCGTAGTTATGTGTTGACGGAAGTTCCATTAACTTTTCTTGCCAGGCGCGCAGGACAAGTGGGTCTGCTTCACCTGCTTCTTCAAAACCCTTTGCACGAAGGACATTAGAATGATTCATATCTGTAGGTGGGTATTTGCCGTCATAGCTCGTATGTGTCCATGCAAGTGCTTCCCATGCAGAAGGTCCAAGTTTTCGCATAAGGCGAACTGTGTCTGCTTTGCTACAATCCATGAGAGGTGCAAGAATATAATAAGAATCTTCTGCATATTCTACACCAAGTGAGATATTAAAAGCTGATTCAATCCTTCGACGGAATTTTTCAGTACAGTCTGGATAATTTGCATTATCCTCTTGGCAAATCCCTGTAACCACACTCCGAAAACCTAATGCAACAGCTCGATTCATTGCAATAGTCAAGAATAAAGTATTGCGCATAGGTACAAATGTTAGCTCTACGCGATTGCCAATGACTTTTTCCATTTGTTCAGCGTTTTCGTAACGTTCAAGTTCGTTATTGCTGGTAAGAGGGGAAGCTGATACAAGGCAGTTCGGAACTTGAATAATTTCGTGTGATATGTTTGCTAGTTCAGCGATCTTTACTGCTGCAGAAATTTCAATCCGATGCCGTTGACCGTAGTCAAATGTGATTGCATGTACTTTCTTGAATTTTTCTAAAGCCCAATATAAACAAGTTGTTGAATCTTGTCCGCCGCTAAGCACGACAATTGCTGCATCTGTATCAGGTTTCATCATAATACTCCAACTAATTTATGGACTTGTAACTGTAACGTATGTCCGTGTTTCATGCAAGAAAGTAAACAAGCATCTTGGTTTAGCTGATTACGTTTCTTTTCATAATGATCGACAGGTTGTAGGTAAACAACCCCTTGGAATCCTTCAGGTGGGCGCGCAAGCTTAGGTGACGCAGGATGATCTAATGCGCGCAAAGGTAAACCGTCATCTGGATCTAAACTATCTGCACAACCTACGTATTTATAACAGCAAGCAGCTTCCTCGGTTCGTTTGTTGACTGTACCTGTTTTAGGACTGACAACAAGGAAATTCCTATGCATCGGTTTAACCACAATTTTACTAAATTCAATTCCAGTAGGTGGTGGTAGCGTTCCATTAGATTCAACTTGGACGTAACAATTTAAACTTTGATGCAACTTGAAAATCAAGTAAAAAAGGTGTTGGCGAAATGGCTCGCCCCCTGTAATTACAATCAAACCGGAATAGTTTGGTGTTTTTGATACTTCACTATCATCAAGCTCTTTTACTTCACGCTCTTGACTAACAAGATGCCAGAATTTTGCGAGCTTGACTTCAGAAATAATTTGATAAGCGTCCATCAAGCGACGGTTAGACGTATAGTCTGTATCGCATTGTGGGCATTGTAAATTGCATCCTGCTAAACGAATAAAGACAGCAGGTGTGCCACAGAAAGGGCCTTCACCTTGGATTGTATAAAAAATTGATTGGACATCGTAAAGACCTTTTGAATGACGCTCTTCGCGCTTCTCTGGTTTCTGTTGGTTCATGTATCCAGACTCTTTATGGTGAAGACAATACAGGGCACCGAAGTGCCCTGTATTTTTCTCGCATTGTAGCAAAGCGCTTAGTTAGGCGCTAGCACCCTCTGCAGGTTTTGGCGCTTCAACACGGCCAACGATGCCGTGGAATTTACGCCACCGTGCATACTGCGTGCGGATGGTAGCTTCATTGACGCTGCCTGCTGCCTTCAGTGCTTCACCGATTGACACAGGTTCGCCCTTTGCTGAGCTCAAGCTGTCGTAGGTAGCCCACAGACCGCCAGTGATCGTGTTAGCTTTTGGACGACGGATGCCATTCTGTTCTGGCAGCTTCGAAGCTTCTTTATCTGCAGCCTTTTGCTGCTTAGCAGCTTCTTTTTCAGCTTGCTTTGCAGCTTTCTTTGCAGCAGACTCTTCAGCCTTCTTCGCCTTTGCAGCCGCCTTTTCAGCAGCCTTCTTTTCTGCAGCGGCCTGCTTGGCCGCTACCTGTTCGGCAGTCTCTGCCGGTTTGGTCGCTTCAGTCATTGTCATCTCCAAAAAGTTTATTAATCAAAAGAAAATAATCCAGTCACGAGTATGCTACACATTTGCGAAGCGATATGCAATCCCTATGGCAAATTATTTTCCTTGCGCCATGCTGCACTCTGAACGCTTGCTGTACTAGGTTTCCAACCGTATTGACTTGCAAGTTCTTTGATCCTTGCTCGGGATGGTTGCTCGCCTAGCTTTGCACGCTCTTGATCAAGCACTTCCCAGATTTGCTTGCATACACCACTACGGGGGCGGCTTGCTGTAGTGCGTGCCGTTGCGCGTGGTTGCGCAGGTTGCTCGCTGGGTGTTGGGGTGGGGGTTGCAGCAGCTACCACACGCGCACGCTGTACAAGCGCGGCATTGTGTTTGGTAATTGCTTCTAATTGTTGGTGGTTTGTTAATGGTGCAAGGGTAGGAAACAAAAAGTCGTCAACTCTTTTGGGCAATTTTGCGCCATAGACATAAATGTAACCCGGTTCAATCAAAGGATTTACTTTTTCAAGATAGTTAGCTTGCACTTCTGCTTCAAATGGATCAACTATTGTTACAGGGAAAAGCTCTGCTAATTCTGATACAAGTAGACACAAGTTTAAATCTGTTTTAGGTGCAGTTTCACCTGTCATATTTTTATACAAAACAGACATTTCATGCATTGTCAAATGCGAAAAAATAATTCCCCTTTCTACAGGACCGACATGTGTTTTTTGTATAGCACCACAGATAAAGTCAAGATTACATACTACTTTATAATCAGGATGTTTATGGAGAAATTTGAGTTTTTCAATGTCAATAGATATATACATTTTATCTCCAAATAAAAGAAGGCAGACGGGTTCGATACCGTCTGCTAGGAGCTAACGCTGCTCGCTTCTTTTTATCAGTCTTCAGTTTCTTCAACTGGGTTACGAGGCATCAAACCATGAAACTTCTTCCAGCGCTGAAACTGGGTGTAGGCCGTGTTGCGCTGCCATCCACCAGCTTCCATCGCGTCACGCACATCTTTAAATGTGAGTTCTTCGTTTTTTGTACCATGCAACATATCCAGCACATTCCAGATTTCACGGCAAATTGAACCAATAGAAGGGCGGCGCACACCGTTACGCTCATCGCGATCCTTTTCAATTTTCAAGGATTTGGGCTGAACCACTTCGCCGATCACTTTAGCACGAGGGGCAACAGCAACTTGCTGGGCCTGCGCAGGCTCAGACTTAACTTCGGTTTCTTGCGCTTCATCTTCCTCGTCCATTTCTTCATCCGCGTCAACTTCGTCGATTTCTTGTTCAGCAGCTTTTAAAGCAGCCCGCATTCCGTCGTTATTCAGTTTGCCGTAGCTGATACCTGCATCGCGGCAAGCTTGGCGAAGTGCTTCTTTACCCATCGAATTAAACTTACTCATTTCAGTTTCCTCAGTTAGCGGACACAATCGTGGCGTCCATGGGTTGTAATGTATAGATCAGCTGATTAGCTGTCAACAACTTTTTGCAGGCATGCCGGCGAATTTCGCTAAGTTATTGATTTCTGGTTGAATTTAGTTTTAAAAAGGTATGTCGTCCTCAAAATCTTGTGCATTTTGTGGAGGGTTCCAGCTACTTTTGTCTTCCACAGTAGGAGCTTGCGCAATATTATCAGGATCTACTGTACCGAACCCCGTTCCATCAAAACAATATTTTACAACTTCTGGATATTTCTTGTTGATCCATACGTTCAAATGTGTCGGCACACGTAACTTTGAGGACAGCTTAAGCGCTTCATCTATAGTTGCAGGTATAGGTAAGTCAGACCTATCTGCCCACCATCTAAACGCTTTTCTTTGTGGATAACCTTGGTGTTCTAAACATACAAAGTCATTAAATTTTCTAAGTCCGCAATAATAGCTGACCCGCATACTAGGCGGCGCACCCACTTTTATGTTCTTGTCAAATGTAATGTGGTCAATTTTAAACATTTCCACTTGCGGGAGGTCTTTACTTTTTATTAAATCTTGCGTACTTGCTTTCGTTTTTAATTTTGTCACGAATACAAATTCATAACCACAGTTATCACACTTGCGTACACTTGCGTGCAAATACACTCCACACTGATCGCAGATTTTGATAGGTGCATCCCCTGCTTTCTCACCTTTCTTGCGAGGTATAACTGGATCGTTGATAGGCCCGAGACGCTTAGTGTTGCCTGCGAAATCCAACACCAAGCAATTATTTTTTCCAGCAATTTGGATTGCTTGTAGACGTTGCACATAGTCTGCAATATTAAAACCAGGCGCATAGAGGCATCGTGTACCACGTCCAAGCATCTGAATCCATAGATTAGTCGAAGCAGTTGGGCGCATCATCAAAATAAGGTCAACAGCAGGGAAGTCAATACCTGTGGTTAATACGTTGTTATTAACTGCACAACGATAGCGACCTGACATCCAATCTTGTAATGCTTTGTCACGTCCTTTCATTTTGCTATGAATTGCAACAGTAGGAATGTCCATTGCATTGAGCATCTCCGCAGTATGCACAGCATGATCTACACCCGCGCAAAACCCTAACCAGTGGTGTCTGTCATGCCCATGCTCTAAGGCTTGCTTACACGCTAGTTCAGTAATCTCGTCTCTATCTACAGCGTTTTGCAATTCAGAGTCTATAAAGTCTCCACCTCGCATATGAACACCACTTACATCCATGATAGTAACATTGCGACTTGGTGTGACTAAAGGGCACAGATACCCTTCTTCAATAAGACGGTTAAAGGAGTCCATGCCTGTAATATTGAAACAAAAATCTGTAAATAAATTTCCGCTTGTAAGTAGCCCGACACCTGTTCGCCAAGGTGTAGCAGTGAAGCCAATGACTTTAAGATAAGGGTTGATCGCTCTTAAGTCTTTAATGAATTTGTTATACCGAGTTTCTTCGTCTGGGCTAACAAGGTGGCATTCGTCAATAATAATAAGGTCCACATGTCCAAATTGTGCAGCGTATTTATCTACAGATTGTATACCTGCAAAAATAATAGGGTGATTCGTGTCGCGCTTACCTAAGCCCGCGCTGTTTATACCTGCAGGCGCATCAGGCCATAAATTTATAAGTTTAAGGAAGTTCTGTTGGATTAGTTCTTTTACATGCGTCAAACACATTACTTTCTGTTGACGGTAAAGCCTAAAAACTTCTTGTAAAAATGCTGCGATAACCACAGACTTCCCTGTTCCTGTTGGCATTGCTACCAAAGGATTTCCATGTTTAGAGTTAAAATACTCAAAAATGGATTGAGATGCTTCGCTCTGAAATTGGTGAGGCGTGATTTTCATTAGATGCCAGGCTTCACCGTGTAATGGTCGCATCCTGTAAGTTGACGAGCTTTATCAATTTCTTTTTCATTCATTGTGCAATACCATTTACCGCCTTCTTGTTCACGCAATGGTCTGCTAAACGCACACGTCCTGCAATTCTTTTCAGCAACTTCACCTAAGTGACAAACTCCAATATGATCGCAAAACTTGCACTTAAAAAATCCCGGACTATTGCTTAGCTTTTTAGGAGGCTGAACTAAGTCTACAAGTTGAGAGCCACGATCTAAAAACTGTTCTGCATGATTTGGGTTTAAAGGCACAAGCTCGCAATAAATGTCATCTGTATTTTTATTTACAGCAACATAAAGACAAACAGATAAACCCATTTTAATCATATAGATTTGCATCTGTGTATAGTGTTCAGGTTTAGCTTCTTTTACCCCATCACCTATGAAAACTTCTTTACGAGGGTTTTTGCCAAAAGTATAGTCAAGATAGTTACGCCAGTTATCTCCTGCAAGCTTGTTGAAAGATTTTTCATTGTGGGTCTTAAATTCACCCAGTGCAGGGCGGTCTTGATCAAGGTCGGGTAAATGAATAATTACACCATCACCTGAGCCACCCATGTGTCCATCTGCATGGGAAATGCGAAATTGTTTGCCTTCTTTGTCTTGTTGAACAATCTCGCAACCAATTGTGAGAAGCAGTGCGATGAAACGACCTTCTTCTAAATGACCACGATTGAACAAGCGCAGCATTTGTCCGCTGAACGCTTTTCTAGTAGCCCAGCGCCAAGAATACCAAACCGAACGCGCGCACTCTTGTCCAATGATACTTGCGCCTAAGTGCGAGCGAAATGCGTCATCGTCAGTTCGATACGCGTCACCGATATGTGGTAATACTTTTCTTAAATTCTCTCTATATGCATTTCCTTGATCTTTGCGAATGCATTCATCCATTGCCCAAAGAGTTTTGAAGGCAAGTATTACATTAGACATATTTCACCTAATAAAAAGGCGCGCTAAAAGAAGCGCGCCTTAGAACCACACAAACTCTAATTAACCTGCAGGACGCTGCCAAGGAGGCGTTGCGACTTGTGCCGGGTGAGGGGGTTGTGCGGGCGCTGCAGGTGCTGCCGCTTGCGCAGGTGCTGCAGGGGGTTGCTGTTGCCATGGAGTACCCCCATTAGGCGGGGTCCAAGGTGCAGGTGCTGCAGGAGGCGTAGGCGGTTGCTGTGGTGCAGCTTGCGCAGGTGCAGGTTGTGCCCAAGGTTGCGCAGGTGCAGGTTGTGCCCAAGGCTGTGTTGGCGCGCCTTGAGGGGGTTGCGCCCACGGTTGCGGCTGTTGGGCAGGTTGTGCAGGTTGCTGAGCAGGCGCTGCAAACGGTTGTGGAGGTTGCTGCCATTGTCCTGGATTAGGAGCAGCAGGTGCGCCCGTAGGTTGAGGTGCGTAGTGTGCAGACTGCATAGGGGCTGCAGGTTGGTTAACGACGCCCACTTGCTCGTTGATATTTTTCCACTGCGTAATGACGTTCTGCTCTTCAAACTGATCATTTTCAGGTTTACGCAATTTCACTTTGATGTTCATTGGTTGGTTGTGCAATTGCTGCGAATCAGCAACTTGCAGAACACCAATAGCATGAGCGATTGCAGACAAATTTTTGTAAGCAATTTCGACAGCTTGTGAATTGCTGTTTTGGATATTCAGTATTGAAAAGATTTTGCGATCTTTATAAGGACCGTCGATGATAGTGAAACGCAAATTCAGATAAGCACCTGTGCCATCTTTCGTCGGTTTCATTTCAGATTCTTCAATCATTGCCTTGTACCAACCTGCAGGAACAGGATCAAACCCTGTGCTCGGTTGGACGCGGCTTGCGTCAAAATTTAGTTGAGCCATTTCATCTTACCTCTGAATGGGCTAAAAAGCGGAGCCCTTATTACCGCGTAAAAACGTCTATTCCACACGAATTATATAACACATTTGCAAACGTATTCCACCCATTTTGCGGAGGAGCAGGAATTGGAACTTCTCCAACAATCCCAAATCTATTTCCGGCAACATAGCCTGGCGTACGACTTAAACCTAAAACGCGTCCTTTGTTTTGGGAGATTGCTTTAACCACATTGTCCGTCTTGCTAACAAACACAGGTTCATATAGAAACCCTATAATGTCTGCCCATTGTGTAATGCGTTCGCGTTTACCGTAAGTCTTCGCATTTTTAGGCGAATGCAATAACAAGTCCCAAGAATCATATTCACCTGATGTCGGGTCCATCATTTTACTCGCAAAAACATGGCAAGTAATAATAATGTTGATACCTGCATAAACAGCAAGCCAATCACACATCTGTAAAAATTGGTCAAACTCTTCATTTGCAAGGTTATACGCTTTGCCGTATCCACCATGAGCGCTTTCCATGGTAATAATTTTTTTAGAACCAGGCTTATAAGAAGGGTCACGACGAATAATAGCATCATGGATGTGGCGTTCTAATGCTGTACCGCTGTCAAAAATAAGAGACTTGAATGGAAGTGGTCCTTGTTGGGCATAAGTCATAAGTTCTTGCATAAGCTGCAAAACTTCTTCCCAAGTTTGCAACATTTTTGTCTTTTTGACACTTACACCTGAATAACCTACTTCCAAAGGAACAAGCAAAGGTCCGGGCGCATAAGCGCATAGCGTGGTCTTACCCATTTTTTCTAGACCAGCTAACACAAAGCGAATCCCTGTACGGGAAACACCTTCTGTAACAGAACCAAGGATGCTATTCATTATCAAAATTCTCTGCCAATGTTTGTAACTTGCTTTTAACCATTTCAATTTGATTTTCCGTTTCCTGCCATTTGTCAGGATCTAGAAATTCAAATATTTGGTCTTTCACAAGTTGGTGGATGTATTTTGGCGTTAATGCATCCAATTCCCAGCTTTCGTCACCAAATTGCCTTTGGTACTCGTTGAAACGACTGTCTGTTGTTTTTACTGGATTAGGCGGTGGTTTCTGTTCTTGGATCTGGTCCATGTTTAACGCAATACGTCGAAATTCCCAATCATAATCCGTTCGACTAAACATTTCAAGGCGCGTTGCGAGGTCGCGTGACATATCTATACCGCTTGGATCATGGTCTCCAAGATGTAAGATAACAATATACTGGCTAGCCCCCATTATACGTTTCTTCGCAAATTCGCGCAAGGTTGAGGCGCTTGCGTAACCGCGTGCAGGTAGTAAAGGAATGTCGTATTGTCGACAAATTACTTCTAAAACACCCGCCAATGCTTCTTTTTCAACAATAACAAATGGGCGAATTTCTTGGTTTGCCCACATGTCTTGATGGTATTGGTCAGCAACTGCGTTTAGTATTGCTGTGCCGCTTCTCCAAGATGGTCGCTGGATAACACCCCGCGTTCTATCTTCAATTGCATCCCAGTCAATTAAGCCCGCTAAGCGCGCGTCATTCAATAGCGCTTGCGTGTTTTGGTAGCTCCGGAATGTGTTTTCAATGTGCCCTCGTGCCACTAGCTGATAATAAATCTGACGAACAGTAAGCACAAAACCTTGATTGATATACTCGTTGACAATTTGGTCACACAGTTGAATTAGCCTCAATTTATGAGGTCTAAATGCAGGACATTCTATGTAACGTTCTTTCATGATTGGTTCTGCAATAACAATTTGCAACCGCACGCTGGACAGCGACAATCAAAAACTTCTGTCGGGTCCAATTCTTCTCTCTGCATTTGTTGCACATGGGTGGGTGCAGGGTTTGGTATGTCCACACTTGCAATTCTATTGATTGCAAGTTGTAACAAGTCACTTGGCTGCGGGAAACTATGTTCCAACATCCTTACAAGCTCATCATTGGAATAATTACTTCCAATCACTACTAATTGTGGACTCTCAGGGTACAGTTTGAGTGTGGTCATTGCGTTCTCTTTCTGAATTATTTAAGTTACAAATTAATTATCGTCACGTGACGTACCAAGTATATAGTCTGGACGTCGTTGATCCGGTTGAGGACAAGCTGCAATGATGCACCAACCTTCATCGAGGTTGCGCTGTAGAACCTCCGTACAACAATCAAGGACAACTTTGACACGCTTTAAATTCAGTAAACCATTACCAGGCACGGACACCTTGACTTTATGATTGTAAGAAGGATTGCGCTCACGTATTAGTGATTGAATTGAAGGATGTGTAATTATCTCCTGAATATGCAGCTTTGTACCTTGGGGCACCATATCTAAGTCAACAAGAAAAGTATTCCAATAACTATCAAACTCTCCTTCTTCATTGAGCTTTAATTTTTCTCCAAAAATGATTGCTTTATTTAATTGTTCTATTATTTCAAGAGATGGTTTTTCACCATATTCAATCCTGGCATTTGCAATTGTCATGACATATCCAATGGATTACGAAACCCTTTAAACACGTTGAAACGAGGTTTGTCTTTCACGCCTGTTTGTTGAAATGTTTTGTAAGTCACTATCGCGTTTAAATAGCTGTCACGGTAGTTCCAAATATGTTGACGCATAGCGTCACCGAATCCTGTGCCCACGTTGAAGGTTATACCATCCGCGCCTTGCAGGATTAATGCGCCCAATGTGTTCATCGGGATAAGGTTATCTTTATGCGAGCTGCGCGCGGTATAGCCGAGTTCATTGGTAGTAGCTTCGTTCGCATTGTGCATGCGTTCCTCAAAGCCTATTACGCGCGCTTCTGCGTCTACCCAGCGCTTGACCTTTAACAAATAACCTTCGCGCGCTGTGCTGCGTCCGTACTTATAGCGACCCCCAAGGCTGCGCAGCATTATTCCTTCAAACCCTTGGTCTATGCATTGCTGCTCGTATTTATCAAGCTGCTCTTGTGTTTCAACAAACGCTTGGTCTAAGAATCTAATACGTGGATGGTTTTGTAAAAATTCAGGAGTTTTCAGGTAAGCATTCAGCGCAGACATTCGATTGACGTAAGCGTCTTCCGGTTTTGTCCAGTAATCGAAAATCCACCATGTGAAATCCGGTTCCCCGTCTTGGCGCATTACACCGGACGTCGTTCGTTGCATTACGTCCTTTGCGTTTGGCGGACCTACGGTCAGTTCACCGTCCAAACCGCTTAACCCAGGCTTTTCAATTGTGTCTTGAATAAAGCGGTTAGGTATAGGCTTTTTAGAACGTGAGAACAGCATTAAATCATGACTATAAGCACGAATGCCATCAATCTTTGGACTTGCAAGCACAGGAAATTTAATCTCTGCAGGTGCAGGTGAGGCAAGCATGGGTTTCATTTCCGCCATCACATTCTCCGATATTTGTCGTACAACGCCATGCAGTTTGGAAGCTGTTCGCGTAGTATTTGGTCCACTGCTTTTGCATAGGCTTGCGCTTCCACTTGCGCGTGACTGTGGTCACGTAAACGCAGGAAATGCATGATATTGTGGAGGTCTTGTTTCCAAAGCCAATGCGTGTAATGATTTAGATGTAGAAGTAGGCGCGCGTGTTCATCTGCGACACCTTCTTCTATATAGTTGAGATAATGCTGGTAGCTTCGACTGCAATCTTGTTCAAGATCGTATTTGAATCGTCCTGCTACCGTATCATCTAACCCGTCGCTCTGCCCCTGCTTCGCGTTCACAGGCTTGCCACCAACTATCTCTGGGATGTACCACTCCGCGGGCAAAGTAACATAGCGTCCGCTAACTTCGTTGATTGACACAGTACGGTGGCGAACAAACTGCCGCGCTACAAAGATAGGCAGCTTCATTTCTAACCACACTTCGACCATTTCAAACGGGCTATTGTGCCAGTTCTTCATGAGGTACTCGCACAGCTTTAAATCTTGTTCCCGCGTGCGACCGCTGTCCATTTGGTCAAAAGACATACGCGCTGCGTTTGCAGGGTCAACGTCGTCGGCGTCAAATGCTGGTGGAGGTATATATGCAGTTACATCCATATTTTCTTCTTTAAACGTAATTGATCCCACACGGCGCGTCGGCCCGCTCATGTTGCGCAGTGTTACAAATCCATGATCTAAAACTTTAATTGTAGTCATTGCCTATATCCTGATTAAATTGCTTTACCCGTTCACGTTCTGCTCGCATTGCTGTCTTTGCTCGATAGTCACACGCGCGGTTCGCTGCGTAGCGCGGTTCATGTATATTAGTGTGACCTTTCACATGCCTGAAAGTAATTCGTAAATTGTGCTTATTGCGCAACTTACGGAATACTTCCATCACTGTTTTATAGGAAGCGTTCATCCATCGAAAAGACTGCATTTTTGCAAAAGTATCAATTGCACCCATGCAATCTGTTTGAACTAAAATGTCGTCACCGGGTTGGATTAGTTGTTGCTTCAACCCTTCGTGTATAGCTTTGCAGACTGCCATCATTTCTGCAAGGTTTGCGTCTTGTATTAAGCTCTTAAAAGGTCCGCCCCCTGGCACTCGCCCACGTTCACAGGCAATCCAATACCCATACCCACCTACATGGGTTTCTGGGCAGAAAGAAGCATCCGCAATGATTGTCACGTTCATCAATTTGTTTTGCTCTTTCCACTAACCTTAAACTCACCTTGACCTTGTATAATTTGCCCCATTGCTGCACCCAACAAAGAAACGACACCTTCTAAAGAGTTTAAATTTCCGCCAATGGAAATGGAGTCGTCTGGTAATACCATAATTGTGATAAATGCAACTTTTTGACCAAATTGTTTTTCAATTGCATCCAGAGTTGTATCTGTTACCTGTGAAACTTGGTATTGTAGAACGTCCGTGCTCATTTCGTTTTACCGACTACTTTTGGCTTAGGCGGGTCGACTATTTTTAATGATGGCGTGCTAGGCTTAATGATTAAGCATTGATCAAACAGACGAAGTTTCTGCACTCCTTCTTCTGTCTGGTCCTTTTCAAGTGTTCGGTATTCCTTAAGCGCAAGCTCTGGTTTACGTCGGATTAACACATCCAGATTAATACCTTTGTCTTGCAGCATAGGGGTCAATGTAACCAGTGCAGCTTCGTCCACATTGCGATCGTAACTGTAGTCTCCTTTCAATAGGTAGCTGTCCGGTAAAACAAACGTGTTCACACCTTCTTTAGGCTCCGGAAAATAGTGCTTAAAAATCTTTAAGCGCAGAATCATTTCCGCAGTTTTAATCTTTTTAAGCTTGTCAACAAGTTCGTACCATTGGATAAGGTCTTGTTGTGTGACAGTATTTTCCGGAATTGTGGTCATAGCTGTGCCCTTAACTGCCGCTTGTTTCTTCTGACTTTGCACCAATGAAAGAGCGCTGTCTAGGCGCGCCGTCACCTTTAGTACCTTCCGCGGACAAGGGTTGCTTGTCTTTTCGTTCTTGTGCTTCCTTGTCGCTGTATACGCCTGCTGTATAGCGTTTCTGCAGCTTCAGGACGTTCTGCGCTTTAATATGCTCGTCGTTTAAACCCAGCATGTTAAGCATAGCTTGATAATAGAAACGCAAATCACCCATCTCTTCAAGCAGATGCTCAATGTCAAGTTGTTTATTATAGACCCAAACTTTTTTGGAAACGTCGAGGATTTCACCTGCTTCACCAGACATACCCGTTGCAGCATGATGCAATTCTTCTGCAGGGCTGTTCATGGACTTCATCAAATTGTTGACGAATATGTTATAAGGAGGAACTTCCTCTTTATGACGCAAGTTTTCCACATAGACGCAATCTTGCGCAAGTTTCTCGCGAAAGTCGTTAGGTAAAGAAATCTTGAACTGAGCCATTTGTCTTTCCTCGTGCTGTTGAAATGTACTTTACAGGCATGCCTGCGCAGATCGCAAGCAATTTATTTACCATTTTTGCGAAAATGAGAATCAGGAAGAGAAAGTATCCGATATCCTCTTCCAAAATAATTATACAGACTAGATAGCTTGTCTTTTTGCACCTCCAACAACACGTTTGAATCGCATAAATTACGAATAGTCTGCCTTAACGCTTCGTTAGATCCAAGTTTATGTTTATTGAACAAATTAAGTTGTGAAGTGCGCTGAACAAGGTATTGGTGAGGAATAATTTGATTGTCCTTCATTACTTGGTTCACTTTGTAACCAGATCCTAAAGGTTGTGGACTGCAGTATTCTCTCAAGATATCAATCAACTTACGATTACGTGCATTGTCGTCCAAGCCCACTTCACCGGACTCAATCTTCTTTTGCATAATTTCAATATCACGCCTAATCAACCCAATTGCCCATTCTGCGTGAACTAACGTAATGCAAGGTGTAATCGGGTTATCCCCAACTGCAAGCAAAGAAGCAATTCGCATCACCTTTAAGGACGCACGGTTCCACATTTGACGCCAGCTTTCGTCCTCTTGCGAATCGTTAATCTGTTTATCGCATTCTTGGTCAAATGCTTTTAGAAGTGTTGCCGCTTCTAAGTCTGCAGTAACGCACACACCTTTGCTTGCTGAGTTTCCAATATTGCGTGTGACTTCTTGCGCAATGAACAAAATAGCTTCTGTTATATAGTCAGGCGGCTCTGTACGAATGTCTTGATTAAGCGGCACCCGTTCCCCTGTGTACTCGATAACTGTAAAGCGTGATAGAAATCCGTCCTCCATCATACTTTCAGTTAACGATTCGTAAAACGTCTTAGGGGTAGTCTCGCCTATCATGCTGTATGCAACACCACTCACTGCTTCAATGTTACTATCTTTATTGGAGTACGTGATACCGCCTACAATTGCTTGCGGTCCGGACTTTTGGTAGAGGTTTGTCATCGTTGTGCGCAAGGTGCCCATCGCAGGGTCTGAACCATCTTCCTTCGATAAGCGTTTAAGCTTACGCCCCCATTCACCCGTCACATTAACGAAGGACGGATTAGATGCGCATCCTTTAGTAAGCGCCTGACCAGATGCAAAGTCCGAAAAGTTAACAAACTGGTAAACTGTGATGAGTTTTTTAGATACCGCTTTTAATACTGCACTAATTCCGCTGTGCATTGCCTCCTTGCCCACACCACTCCGCGCAATAAGCACAAGGTAAATATTCAAACCGCTGCCGTTGAAATGGTAATGCTTACCACACAAGCCCGCCATCAAGCCCAATGCAGCAACAATAGAGACCTCTTTAACCGGGCGCGGGGAGCTTTCGTAGATAAAACAAGCAAGATGCCCAATAAACCCGGGAGGCCAGCTTATCCCCTCTGTTATAGCTGCTGCCGTTGCGGGCAACGGTGCTGCAAGCGTAACCGTGAAAGGGGTAGGGGGTGTTTCTACGTGCGTTGTAGCGTACTCTGGTAGGTACAGCACAGGGTTCTCGCGCGCACGTTGCTCACGCATCGCAAGGAGTGTGCTATTTATTTCAATCTTGTTCTCATTCGCTTGACGTGTGCGAATGGTCTGTAACATTTTGTTAATTAAACGATCGCTTTTTATGTGCTTATCACGACATAGTTTTGTCTGTTTGAATAATCGTCTGCATTGCTCGTTGGACTTGCTATAAAAAGCAAACATAGACATAAGCGAAAGGTCTGCTTCTGAATGGGAAGGATGATTAAACTGTTGCCAGCGCCCCTCGCATAGCTCTAAAAAGTTATAAGAGTTATCCGCATTTGCTGCCATATCCCATATTTTACTATCTTCAAATACAGCAGGCACTTCAATAAGGTCTAGTTTCTCATTTTCATCGTCCGACCCTGCACGCAAGCGCGCAGTAAAGTCTACAACAAATTCTTGACGCTCTAATATTGGAGCATCTAAGACAGCGTTACCTGTGCAAATGATAAAACGTTCTTGTGAATACACTTCAAACGGATGCCTGCGCGCACCTTGTCCAATGTTCGCACGCACCCACATGTGCAAGCCCTTTCCGCTTGTGGAAATTTCTGTATAGCTCGCCCACCGCTGTACAACGTCCCAGAACCACGTGTAAGCATCTTGATTTGTCCATTTACTTTCGTCTGGCTCATTCGTGTAATCCTTAACATCGAAATCAATACAACAGAATGGGTCGTCCGCAGTCAACATATAGCCGATGTCTAGATTGTGGTAACTCGCAAAGCTTGCAGCTTCGTCAAAGTTTAACCAGTAAGTTGGATCAGTAGATTTAACACGAAACGGTTGACCATTTGTGCCTATAGACATAGGCGCTTTGTAATTACATTCTGCCGCGTGTTTACCCATTGTGACCCCGCACGTACAGGGCGATGCAATTGCCCACTGTCTACGTTCGCGAAGGTCTTGAGGTATGCGGCTCCAATTAGCCGCTTTGGTCATCGGTTAATCTCCGCAGCAGTATTGCGGCGCGTCGTTAAAGCTCTATCCCATGCTTCAATGAATGGTTCAATTTCCTCCCGCTCCCACAAGTGCAAGTTCATACCCACTCGAATAGGCTTCGGTAATAGGTTACGTCTTTGTGCCGCTGCAAGTGTGCAGGTAGGAATTTTTAATCTTGATCGTATCTCATAACTACTGACATATTTTTGGTCAAATTCAGCTTGTTGACGGCTAACCGTCATTTCTGGTTGAGACACTTGCATAGGAACCCTGGAGAGGTTTTAGAATGTAATGTTGCGCAGTGTAAGCACACCCTTACACATGCGCAAGCGTTCCGTTACATTTATTTGCGGTCTAATTTGCGTGCAGTTAATTTTCTTGCGGTCTTGGTGGAATTGGTGTTGCATCCGCACGCTGGTACGCATAGCGAGCTTCCTTTACATAGCTGTCCCACTGTTTAAGCGCTTCATCGCGCTCTCCTACACGTTTGCGCCATTCCATTTTAAATTTGTCAATCCATTCTTTCCTTGCTGCGCATTCTCTTTGCCAAGCCACATACTGCTGAGCAAATTCATCTTTAAGCTTAGGAGGTTTAACTCCAAATATGCGTTTTTGTTTGCGTAAATCTTTTTCATATTCTGCTGCATGCTCTAAAATATCACGCATGCTAGTCACATATTTACGTAGATAATTACTGTATTTGAACCAAGCTTCATTTCTAAAATTGTTTACCACAGTCTTTTGTATTTCACTGAGTTGGTCATAGCCCGGCAATTGTTCTGTGGGCATTTGTTCCATTTGTTCATTGAAACTTAATGGTTTTGGAGCAACGTCTTTAGGCATTGGCATGGAGTCTATTGGGTTTTGGCGCCACCAAAGATCCGGCAAATGTGTTTCTCCTTCTGGTTTCTCTGCTGGTGGAGAGCCCAGATCAAATTCTTCGTTATCATTTTGATCATCGTGCGTTACTGTGCTATTCATGTTGAAACCATATTAAATTTGTAAAAATGTTGCAAAACGGTATTTAATTAAAACATATTTATATTGTACATACAATTTCTAAATACGATGAAATAATGGAAATAATGGGTTAATGCTAGTACCTACTAAACATAGGGGTTCTGTGTATATTGAAAAACTGTAGCTACACATACCTATATATCAGTAAGTGCTTAGTATTCTTTATTATATCTATTATATATAATGTAAGTACATGTAAATCCTAGGGTTTTTGGTCTAATGGACTCACAAAACGCGATTATAGCGCGCCAACTGTGGTTATTCGCTTGAAAAACGCTTGCCTTTTAAGAATTGTTAGTCTAAGGTGTTTACATCGACATTAAATAGGTGATTTATGTTGTACATATATGCCCAAGTTCTTACGGACCTTAATGCAAAGCAATTAGAAGCATTTATGGAAGGCTTTAATCTGTATTTGCAAGGTGTACAGACGCCTAATATGGATTATAGCCATCAATATGAAGGCAACCGATGTGCGCGACGTATTGTGTTACGTCTACAGATCAACAATGTAGTTAACGCACATGATACTGTTCCGCGTATGACTGCAGATTGTGATTTAAATTTGTTTCAATCTTTAATCGACGAGGCAAACAACTTTTTTACAAAGTAGTGTTGCAATCATTGTAAGGCTGTGCTTTACTATGCCTTACCCGGTCAACGCGGGAAATCAGTTGACATTACTTTGCTGGACCTTAACTGGGTGCAGAACCGTTGCCAAGTAGATGCCCACCAGAACATTCTTGACAAAAAGAAATTCAGTTACAGCCGTTCACCTGCGACATATACAGGTGACAAGATTTGTAAACCCGTCCCTGTTGATCATGCTGATACGAGAAGTACAATTGTGTCAGGCAATCCATGGTCAACAGGTTGTACGGTAACTAGGGAGCTGAGTTATCGTGCTACCGCGTTCTTTGATAGTTTCTCCGAAATGAAAATAGAAACTATCTTATTCATTTAATCGGAAATTAGGAGAAATTGGAATGTTAGTTCTTACTCGTGCTTATGGTGATTCTATTGTGATTGGCGAGGACGTGTTAGTCACGCTTTTATCTGTAGAGGTTGCTGGTGTTCCTTTAAAGAACGCAAAAGTCAAACTTGGCATCACTGCACCCGATAGCACGCGCGTGGATCGTGAAGAAATCCGTAAGCTAAAGGATTCCGGTAATCCTCCGCCTGAAAAGCGTTCAAATGTTTTGAACCGTCCAGTCTTGGGTAAAACGGGCGTTAAATCATGATTCATGAGTACGCTCCGTTTTTGGAAGCGATTGCGCGCAATCGTACTGTGTTGTGTGGTGATACAGAATTAAGCGCAACGGATGCACTTATCCATATTGCTAGAAGAATCAATGATAATATTCCACCGCAAGGATTGGACCGCGCTGGTATAGGCGCACCGTTTTACAAGATGACCATTCAAGCACTTCCTAAACGTTATTTTTTCGAAGTGAAAGAAGGGGATCTTGTTACGGGTAGTTATTCTGACAGTCCTAAAGCGCATCACACGCATTGGGAAGATCGCATTGGGTTTAAGATCTTGGATCAAGGGGAATTGTGATGCGTATACAAACCTACCGTCAGTTTTCAACTTTTGTAGACAAGGATACGGAAGTAGATGTTAACCGTGGTTTTCGCTTACGTCAAATCTACGAAGAACTCTTGACAAAATCTGTTCTTGATGCAGCAATTCGAGTTGAACAATTGGAATTTGAATTAAATGCTGCAAAAGGACTTAACCCTAACTGAAGAGATGCGTCACTTACATATCACCATTGATGGTGAATATGATTTGGATGTAACTTCGGCTTTGCCTTTTCCTCCAGTAAGGTGTTACCCTTTGGAACGTGAATTGCGCCCGCTGGATTTCTACGAGGATTATTGGGATGACACTTAAAGCTATTTCTATTCTTCAGAACTTGATTGCGGAAGGAAATGTTGTCCGTCAATCTCCACAGGATAATCCTAGTGCTGGTCATCCGCTGGTGATGTCTTGCCCAACTATAAGTCGTGAGGATAAACAAGCTGCAATTGACGAATTGACTAAGCTGCAAGCGGAGTTATGCGAGCAACGCGGCGCACATGAACAAGCTGCGCATACTGTTCGGGATTTGCGAACGGAATGTCTTGAACAAGCGCGTCTTGTAGGCATGGGTGCAGAACGCGAACTCGCTTTAAGGGCAAAGCTTCAAGAAGCGCTTAAGCTGAAGGAAAAGATTTCTAAGATCTGCAATGACAATTGGATTGAAAGTAAAAAGACCTGGAAAGAAGACACAGTTGCGAAAATAATCAAGGCTTTATGAAATATATACCTGTAACACTTGTCCTTGCTGCAGTGATTCTTTGTGTTAGGGTGGACTCTTTCTTTCTGAGGCTTAAACGTGATAATCCATAAATTCACTCTGACACAACCTGTCAACCATGTTCTAATGCCCGCTGACGCACAAGTGTTATGCGTGCAAATTCAAAAGACAAGTCAACATGAAGAACGAATCTGCGTTTGGGCAAAGGTAGACCTTGATAAACCAAATGTAGAACGTATTTTTAGGATCATTGGAACCGGCCATGAGTTCTATGATTCTAAGTACAACTACATCGGCACAGTTCAAGCGAGTGGTGGATTTGTTTGGCACATCTTTGAGCAAATAAAATGACACAACAAACACACAATCTAAAATGCTGGCCGGAATACTTTGTCAATGTGGCGCTAGGTTTAAAGCCTTTCGAATTGCGCTACAACGATCGTAACTTTCAGTCTGGTGATTATATTAGACTGCAAGAGTTCAATCCATGCCGAGCTTGTAATGGAAATGGACGCACTTACAATGCGGCTGACATTTCAGATTGTGAGGACTGTAAAGGAACCGGCGGCACGTACACCGGACAAAGCTTGATGTTCACAATCAGCGTGATATTGTCCAACGTAACTGGGCTGAGCGCTGGATATGTGGTTATGGGACTGAAGCTGTATGAACCAGAATTTAAACCGCTTGTCAAGCAGCCTACAGAAGCGACACGTGAACTTATTGCTGCTGCACTTATGCGCATGGTTGAATGGATTGCGAAAGGTGGACGCTTAGTTCAAGGTCAAGCAAAAGCGGGCGCACCGCAACCTAATTTGATTCGTATTCAAATGGATATGACTATCGAACGCCCAGACAACATGGAAGGTCCAAGTAGAATTATTGTTGACGCCTAGTCCTTTTCTGTTAAACTAGCATCTTTGGAACTAAGGAAACAACATGATTCACATTTCACAACTGCACGCACTTGTAATTCTACTTGCCTTTGGAGTTTTCTGTTTTCTTGTCGGTTATGACATTGCAGATTGTCGTTCCCGCAAAAAGATCAGGATGCTTGCTTCCAAATTAGCAAGACTTAAAGTACTTCTTAACGCAAATTATGGAAGAATTGGAGGCTAGTATGCTAGTATTTATTTCGATGCTCGTTCCTGCTGCTGAGAAAGCAGGGATGAAAGTTCCAACAGAAGAGCATCTTAAAATGATGGAATCTGGTGAGCTTAATGGCAAACCGCTCACCAAACGTCAGAGATTGATGCTTGCGGAGACGTATCCTCATTTCCATGTTTTTGCAACTGTGCAGCTTCAGCGGCGAATGCAAATGGGCGAGCAGTGGGGTAACGCGGAAGTGGTTGCTTCTATTCCACTTGAACAAATCAAGAGCATTACGCTTGAGGCTTTAATTGCGCGCGGGTTGAGATATTCTTCATGACGAATAATACTGATGCAAATGTCAAGACTAAACATAACCACTACTACAAAGATGTGACAAACTTCACACATGTAGATGTATATCGCGTGCTTCAGTTATTTAACGTAACTGACCCTTGCATTCAACATGCTGTCAAGAAACTTCTCGTTGCTGGTGGGCGCGGAGCAGGTAAGGATGTGACAAAAGATATCCAAGAATCCATTGATAGCTTGATTCGTTGGCAAGAAATGCGCCAAGAAGAAACGCCTCAAAAGGAATAATCTTGGGATTGTGTACTGCTTGAGCATGGGCTAGTATGCAGTTCTTTTGTAGGTAATGGAGTATTTATGTCGCTGTCCAACTGGTTTGAAGATAACGAACGTCGTCTTTGCGACTCCCGTCCTTTTAGAAAGTACGAGGCGCGTAAGTGTGATGTAGTTGAATTTGAATTTGTTGTGCTTCCTGACACTAGCGAAGAAGCTATTGACGTTATAGAACACAAGACTGTTCAAGACATGGTGCTTCACACCGAGCGTACAAGGGCCTTACCCGATTTCAAATTGCCTCGGAAAGAGTGGATAAGACCTGTTCCGGGTGACTGGGAACTGGTCGGGTAAGGTTCCTTTATATGTCAGATGATATAAACAAACTTGCTGCAAAACGAATCAATAAAATTGAACGTAATTCTGAAGCCAACATTCTTGACTTATTGCGTGCTGCTATTCATGATATTGAATCAGGCGAACTAAAATGTGATGGTTTGATTTTAATATTTGCTGATTGACCGGAAGGCGGTAATTGACATTACCCTGTATGGCGTGCTAAAATGACTGCTGACCAAGAGATAGTGGCGCTTACGATAGCTCAGCGTCAAATAATGAAAAGATGGGAGAATGATTAGGATGATTTACTTTGCAAGTAAGACTGTTCACGCAGCTAAATGGCGTGAACTACGCGCCGCAGGGTGTCCAATTAATAGCACATGGATTGATGAAGCTGAGAAAGGTCAATCGCGTGATTTAACAGATTTGTGGCGTCGTTGTATTGACGAATCTTGTCGCGCATCTGTGCTTATTGCATACCGTGAGCCTAGTGAAGTGCTCAAAGGCACATTGGTAGAGATCGGTGCTGCGCTTGCAACAGGTGGGCCGGTAATGCTTGTCGGTTTCGACGATCGTGACGCGCCTGCATACAGCTTCCGTCACCATACGCAAGTTGTCATTTGCAAAAGCCTTGAAGATGCACTTACCCGCGCAGGCAGGCATTCACATTCTTGCAAATGGAAACATTATCGATGAGCGTTGCGGACAAACTGACAAAAGTGGAGTTGATGCGTTCGCACATTGCGACTCGTATTCCTGCTATAAAAAATAAGCAAGAATTAAGAGTGTATTTAGGAGATGAGGATTGGTGTACACTTTTAAGTGTTCATCGTGACCATTGGTCCGCGTTGGGAATAACACAAGTAGACCCAACTATGTCGTCTGAAGAACCTTATAAAATTATGGGCATTCCGATTGTGCGTGTCTATAAGAAAAACTATTTCAGGGTAGTTTGATGCAAACAAGAATGCTGAGTCTAATTGAAGCTTTGTTCAATACCTTCATTGGACTTTGCATTGCATCTGTTGCTACAATGGTAATTTGTCACGCTTATCACATCCCAATGTCATTGAAGTCGAACTTTATCTTGACATTCTGGATGACTATTGTATCTGTGATTCGTGGATATGTTTTAAGACGTTTGTTTAACAGCGAGTTTTGGAAAGGGCTAAGATGGAAGATTTTAGACACGAATTGGAAAGAACAAAGTTTCCAGAAGACGCAAGAACCTTCCGTGACAGCGTTATCCAACGTCGAGAGCGGCACATAGGCAAGGTCTTATTACGACGTTGCATTAAAGTAATTCTTCGCGAGGCACAAGAGCGCGCAAATGCCCGTCACGCCTGAACAGTTAGCAAATGGGTCTGAGCACGGCGAACAAGCTGCTGTGTTCTGTTGGGCAGCAATGAACTTCAAACAATACCCTTTGCTTCGTTGGATGTATGCGAATCCAAATGGTGGCGGACGTTCTATGTCTCAAGGGTTAGCTCTTAAAGCAGAAGGCGTGAAAAGTGGTGTTGCAGATATTTTTCTACCTGTGGTAAGGTCTTATGCAGACTGGGCTTGCCCGGGCTTATACATCGAAATGAAAAAGCTTAAGGGCGTTCCTTCTGATGTGACACGCGAACAGGTCGAATTTGCTAAGTTTGTCACAATCCAAGGATACCGATGGCATGTCTGTTTCGGCTGGCAACAAGCAATAGAACTGCTAGTGTCTTATCTTGACAATGTCCCCTACGTCTTATCAAAACATCAGCAAATGGTCCATAAACGTGTCATGGACTATATGCAAGTTAAATCGGACTGGCAACTATGAAATCAAGAATTCCAAAGAAAGCGCAACGCCTTATTGACGCCTGCAAAAGCGTGTCAGACAAGGTATCGGAGAGAGTTGCAATTAAGTTACAAGTTATTCCAACTCGAATGGAAGTAGGTGTAACTCCTCTGTCCATTTGCAACAGGTTTGATGTTTATTTTAATGGAGTTAAACAGACAAGGTGTACTGTCGCGGATACAGTTGAAGGCTATATTACGCGATATGCGATGTATAAGTCTTATGACAATCTTAGACCACTTGCGAATGAACAAAAACATTCACCTTTAACTGAAACACTCTACGGAGACGTGCGTATCGTGTTGAAAGGCAAGAAACCATGACGAAGGACCAAATAAACGAGCAACTACACGACACAATGACCAGACAGCTTGCATGTGGTCATCAAACAGAGGCCTTGACAAAATTGTTTGAAGCTGCTGCACTAATTGGAAATAAAGATTTAATGAATAAATATCGAGAAGAATTACATAACCTTCTTGATATAAAGCTTGACAATTGCAATTCCATAATGATATTGACTAAGAAATTAGTCCAGACTCTTTAAAATTATTTTGCATTGTCTTCTAGACCTCTGTTATACTAACCACAGTTAAATGGAGAACATGATGGCTAATCTAAATTTTGACGCACGCAAACACACTCCTCGTCAAGAATCAACGGACATTGAAGATCAAGCGCGTGACACTACCCGCGTTTGGTCTCCCTACCAAGCAGACATTTTTAACTTTATCGAGTTCGGCACAGGTAACGCTATTGTTGAAGCGGTAGCGGGTAGCGGTAAGAGCACCACACTGGTCGAGGGTATGAAGCGCGTTCGCGGTTCCTCGTTGTTCCTAGCGTTTAACAAGTCTATCGCCGATGAATTGAAAAATCGCGGTGTCAATGCACGCACGTTCCATTCCTTGACTTACAGCGTTGTCACACGCCATAAAAATCAAAGAGCAGTTGAAACCAATAAACTTCGCTTGCTTTGCGACCAGAACTTATCAGGTTTGAATTCTAAGAAATACGGTTCGTTTATCCAGCGCCTTGTGGGCTTAGCGCGCCAGGTTGGTATGGGTATCCTTGTGCAGGATACTGAAGAAACTTGGATGAACATTTGTGTTCACCATGATTTGGAACCAGATACCGACAACTCCGACATCGGTGAAGGCATTGAGCTAGCGCGTACAATTTTTGATTTGAGTAATAAATCACCTTTGGTAGACTTTGATGATTTGCTCTACATTGCTGTGCGTGACGGTTTGTCTTTGCAGAAATTTGACTTTGTATTCGTTGATGAAGCACAAGACACCAATGCTATCCAACGCGCGCTACTGCGCAAAGTGATGCACAAGGATTCGCGTATCATTGCGGTGGGCGATCCTGCTCAGGCGATTTATGGTTTCCGTGGTGCTGATAGCGATTCTCTGGATTTAATTGCTTCTGAGTTTAATTGCGTCAAGTTGCCCCTTACTATTAGCTACCGTTGCCCAACGGAAGTAATCAACTACGCTAAGAAGTGGGTATCCCACATTGAGGCAGCGCCGAATGCAAAACAAGGTTCTGTGCAGAGCGTTTCTAAGTGGAACGGTTCTATTTTTAAAGCAAATGATCTTGTTGTTTGCCGTAACACAAAGCCTATCATTGTCTTGGCTTATAAGCTGCTCCGGGAAGGCGTACCGATGCGGATTATGGGTAAAGAGATTGGACAGGGTTTAAAGTCTTTGATCAACAAAATGAAGACCAGCGATTTTGAACGCTTGGAAGACAAGTTGAATGATTATTGTGTGCGAGAAGTAGAGAAGTATGTTGCAAAAAGTGATGACGCAAAAGCAGAAGCTATTCATGATAAAATATCTGCAATCCTTTGCCTTATGCGCAGCTTGCCAGAAGGTGAGCGCACAATCCAACACTTGATGTGGACAATTGATTCTTTATTCGCGGAAGGTGTGGAACAGGTATTGTTGTCCACAATTCACAAAGCAAAAGGATTGGAAGCTAATAATGTGTTTTGGCTGAATAGCAGCTTGTGCCCCGCCCCTTGGGTTAAGAAAAGTTGGCAACAACAGCAAGAATTGAACCTTTGCTATGTCGCTACTACGCGCGCAAAGGACAATTTGTTGTTGATTGAAATAGATGATTATCGGGAGGACACAGAAGATTCTGTTCTTCGTGAACAAATGGTTGACATCGAAGCGGAAAAGTATGAAGATGTAGTAGACATATTTAACAAAACGATTTCTAAAGAAGTTCGTAATCTTGTTGACGATTATGGCGATGTTCCATTCTAAGGATTTAAAATGAACAGACAAACCGACAGTGGCATCGAAGGGGTCAAAGGTACAAGATTAGAAGGTTGGTTGCTAGTGAAGGATTCTCCTCGCTTAACCCAGCCTTCTAAATACCTTGAAAATCTTGACGCAAAGACAAAAATGCGAAGGCGTGGGGATAGTATTCAACGTTCGGATAATGTCAAGTATTTTACTTGTAGGTAAACCCCTATAAACTATTGCTACTTATGAACCGGGATGTAGTTACTTGACAACGGTTGCGCTATGTGCAAGGGGTTGGTAAGCTTTCCCCTTAACTTGCAATAGGTCATGACAATGTTAAAGCACATGGCGCACCATCATACAACGGTTCAACCTTGCGAAAGAGCTAAAGTCTTCTTCTATGTTGAAATAGCAGGTGTGATTGTCCTTGCTCTGCTCTGCTATTGGTTTTGGGGCGGTGCAAATGGTTGACTTTAATCAAACCTTTGAACGCATTATGGGGATTGAGGACGGTTACGTAAATAACCCGAATGATCCGGGTGGTGAGACAAAGTGGGGTATCAGCAAGCGCAGCTATCCCAACGAAAATATCAAAGACCTCACAAAAGATCGCGCAAAGTTCTTATTCAAGCGTGACTTCTGGGACCGCATTAATGCGGACAAACTTTTCGACGGTGTTGCTTTTCAACTTGCAGACTTTGCGTTTAACAGCGGACCGGAAACGGCTGTGCGTTATCTACAGAGAGCAGCAGGAGTTGCAGACGATGGGCATTGGGGTCCAATGAGTCAAGCAGCTCTTGACAAAATGTCTGAGTCTGACCAGATTATGGCATTGTGTGCTGAGCGTTTAGATTTCATGACTCGTCTAAAGAACTGGCCTGATGCGAGTAGAGGATGGGCTCGACGCATCGCACTTGATTTAAAATATGGTGTAAGTGATTCTGATTAAATTCGTATAGCGCAAACGCTTACGAGCTGCTACTATTGCACCTACAGAGGCATGGCCCTCTTATTATTTTATGATTGGGGCCAAAAATGCAGCAAGACGAATTCCTGACATGGTGGGTCAAAGCCCTTGCCTATATTGCGTTCTCCTCTATAGGTGGAATCTTTGGTCATCTAATGCGCACCTTTGAAAAGAAGGAATCCGTGCATTGGGGTCGTGCCTGCATTGAAGGTTTGTCAGCAGGTTTTGTCGGCCTCCTAGTCCTTTTGATGTGTCAAGCTACAGGTTTAAGCGAGCAATGGACTGGGGTGATAGTAGGTGTTAGCGGATGGCTCGGCGCCAGTGCTACAATCCGACTTCTTGAGCGCATGGTGCGCAAACGCTTAGGCGTAGATTACGACGGTAATGACGTTCCGCCATTAGACAAACCTGCCCAATGATTGCATTCCTGAAAATATTTGCGAATCCTTGGGTCATAATTGTGGTCATCGCATTGATGGCGGGTTCTGCTTATCTGAGCTGGGGTCTAAGTCATGACCACACTATTGCACAGCAAAGGGAGACAGAAGCATTAATTGCTGTTGTAAAGGAACAAGCAGAACTAGGCGCTGCAGAAGCTATTGGAAAGATAGATATAAAGCAGACCACTATTCGACAAACTGTGGAGCACACTGTCCGTGAAGTACCTGTATATCGTGATTGTGTTAACGACCCCACTGTTGAAAGGCTGCTTGACAACGCCCGCTCCAACAGTATGCCAGTCAGCAGCGCTAATAGTAGCGAACTGCACTGAACTACAACCTGTTGAGCATCATACGTTCGGGGACACTGTTTCCGCGTTGACAGATATGTATTCGCGTTATCATAAGTGTTCCGCTGCAGCCCGTGCATGTATTAATCAAGATAATAAAAACGCCGGCAAGCCTGCAAAAAAATAATTGACATTTTCTGTTGCCTGATTAATTTTAGCTTGTGTAAGCTCCCGATCATTAGCTAGGAAGCCTAGCTATAAAACCGGAGAATTCGCATGGGCGGAGAAGATTCGGGGCGCTATTGGGATCCTCTGTTGATGCAACAGACGTTAAGCCCACATGAAAAAGAGCTCCGTGATACATTTGTCAAAGAGTACTTAAAGGATTATAACGTCTACGACGCAGCTATTCGTGTCGGCTATATTAAAGAAATAGCTGCACAATATGGCGCACAACTAATTCAGGACACGTATGTCCAGAGGGAGATTGCGCGGCTGCAAGTAATACGCCCAACAAACCAGAAAGAACAAGACCTCATTGATATTCATATGGTGCGCCAGCGCTTATGGATGGAAGGTTGTAGAACTGGTCCGGGCACAAGTCATGCTGCGCGCGTCATGGCTCTATCCCAACTCAAGAACTTGTTAGGTGCAGACGGCACTAAGAAGGTCCAGAAAACTGTTACCCATAGGGGTGGCGTAATGATGGTCCCTGCAATTGCAAATGTGGATGAGTGGGAGAAAGCTGCATCTAAAAGTCAAGACAAACTTATCGCATCTTCAACAGAAGACCGTCAAGCTAAGCCTGTGCATTAATGCTGATTCCACCGAACCCTAACTTAGTCCAAGCGGACAAGGTAATTTGGACTCCGCTTCCAGGATCTCAAACTCTTTCCCAATCGTGTCCCGCAAATATCATTGTAATGCATGGTACGCGCGGGCCGGGTAAGACAGACTCGCAGCTTATGCGATTTCGACGACGTGTGGGCATAGGTTACGGTAGGTTCTGGCGCGGGGTTATATTTGATAGAGAATACAAAAACCTTGACGACTTGATTTCTAAGTCTATGCGCTGGTTTCCTGAATTTGGAGACGGTGCGCGTTTCATTAGTTCAAAAAGTGATTATTTGTGGCGCTGGCCTACTGGTGAAGAACTATTGTTCCGTGCTATTAAACGTGAAACGGACTATTGGTCTTATCATGGTCAAGAATTTCCTTTTATTGGTTGGAATGAATTAACTAAGTATCCAACCGATATTCTGTTTGACATGCTTATGAGTTGCAATCGTTCTTCCTTTCGTCCAGAAGATTATAAGAATGTAATTGACGGGGATTATTACAATGCAACCGGAGAGATTAGATATATTGATGACAATGGTTTAGTGTGCTCAAGCGAACTGCTACCGGAGATTCCTTTGGAAGTATTCATAACCACAAACCCTTATGGTTCAGGTCATAACTGGGTTAAGAAGCGATTTATCAATGCTGCTCCACCGGGCAGAATTCATAAGCGTGTAATCAATGTCTTTAATCCAAGAACGCAGAAGCGCGAAGATGTGGTTAAGACACAAGTCCACCTGTTTGGTACATATCGCGAAAACAAATACTTATCACCTGAATACATCGCTGAACTTGAAAGTATCAGTGACCCAAATAAGCGTCGCGCATGGTTGGGCGGGGATTGGGATATTGTTGCGGGTGGTATGTTTGATGACACATGGGATTCCTCACAACATATACTTCCAGCTTTTAGGCTTCCTATAGGTTGGAGATTAACACGTTCTTTTGACTGGGGTAGCAGTAAACCTTTCAGCGTTGGTTGGTGGGCAGAAAGCGATGGAAGCGATGTTTGCATGCCTAACGGAACATGGCGCAGCACGGTTAAAGGTGATCAGTTCCGCATAGCTGAATGGTATGGCTACAGCGGAAAGGCAAATGTTGGCCTACGGATGCTTGCCAGTGACATAGCCATGGGTATAATTGAGCGCGAATTGGTAATGGGTATTCATGGCAAAGTACAGCCTGGCGCTGCTGATAATAGTATTTGGGATTCCTTAAATGGTAACTCCATTGCAGCAGATATGCTAAAACCTGTCAAGATTAAAGGTACTGTTTATCCGGGTGTTGAATGGAGGCGTTCGGATAAATCCCCTGGCAGTCGAAAAGACGGCTGGGAAAAAATGAGAAGGTATTTCAAAAATGCTCTTCGACAGTATATAGTAACTCCAAATGGAACAAAGGTTCAAGTGCCTCGCGAAAAGCCTGGCATGTTTATTTTTGACAATTGCAAGAACTTCATTGACTTGGTTCCAACGTTACCAAGGGATGAAGTTGACCAAGACGACGTAGATACGGAAGCGGAAGACCATATCGGTGACGAAGCTCGTTACCATATTTTATCACTAGGTCTTGGCGCTCGTGGCGGCAGAACGAAAGGCATGGCTTGAGGTTAAATCATGGGCATTGAATCAACTCATCCGCAATACGATTCCCACAAGGATGACTGGATTGCCCAACGCGACTTTTATCAAGGTGAACGCGCAGTTAAGGACAAACGTGACGTTTACTTACCGCCTACGCCAAGCATGATTCTTGATGGATTTGGTAAGGGTGAAAAAAGACCCGGTGAGCAGATTTATAAGGGCTACATCGAACGAGCAGTCTTTCCGGACTATATAAAATCTGGTGTAGCTGTGCTGGCTGGTATGCTACATCATAAACCTGCGACAATTGAGCTGCCTAAAAAGATGGAACCACTACTCAACGCTTGTACGTTGAAAGGTGACTCGCTCTATGACTTGTTACGTTTAATCAATGTTGAACAATTGATTACAGGTCGTGTTGGCTTGCTTGCAGATCTACCAAAAGCAAAAGACCCAGCTACAAACACAGAGACCTCTATAAATTCTGATGTGTTGCCTTATATTGCATTGTACGTTGCGGAGTCCATCACTAACTGGGATGAAGCTACATTGTCAGAGGGCATGCATGCCTTGAATCTTGTTGTCTTGAATGAAAGCTCGACGGAACGTACAGATGGCTTCAATTGGGTAGAACGTAAAAAGTACAGAGTTCTGCAATTGGGCTTATTAGATAAAGAAGATGCCCAAGGTGAAGCTATTTACGTACAAGGAACCTTTTCAGATAGTGACGGCAGTAGCTTGACCTATAGTGAATCCAATATGTTAGCGCCGACATACAAAGGCGCAACATTAGAAGAAATTCCATTTGTGTTTATAAATACAAATGACTTATCCGCAGTTCCGGATAACCCTCCTTTGCTTGGGTTAGGGCGCCTCTGTTTAACGATTTACAGAGACGAAGCTGTTTATAGACAAGCATTGTTCATGACTGGTCAAGACACCCTTGTGGTTATAGGTGGTGTTCGTAATCCTGCAGGTGAACCAGGCGAAGATGACGCTATTCGTACAGGCGCAGGTTCAAAGATCGATGTTGACATTGGCGGTGATGCGAAATACATCGGTGTGAATTCGCAAGGTTTAAGTGAGCAACGTTCCTCACTTGAAAATGACCACAAGCGTGCGGCGACTATGGCAGGTCAATTGCTTCCTACTGGCAAGGCTAATTCGCAAGAGTCAGGTGAAGCGCTTAAAACACGTCTAGCTGCACAGACTGCGTCTTTAAATCAAATTGCTCTTGTTGGTGCTAAAGGTCTAGAAGTCCTTTTAAAAACTATTGCTGGATGGATCGGTGCAGACCCTGAAGAAGTTAAAGTCACTCCAAATATGGAGTTTGGCGAGCTTGAGCTTACTGCTACGGATATCCAAGGACTCATGCAAGCTAGACTTACAGGCGCACCGCTTAGCAAGAAGAGCATCCATGATCTCATGGTTGAGAAGCGTCTCACTACAATGACATTTGATGAAGAGATGCAACAAATCAGTGAAGAAGATGCAGCAATGCCCCGCGTAGCTGCAGGTGCTTCTACGTTGACAGCGGAAGAACAACTTGCTCAGCAGCAACAGCAACAAGCAGATTTGAAGAACAGGAATAAGAATAAACCAAATGGCTAAGACCGCAAATGAGGAACTACATGACGCAATGTTGCGTCATCAGACCTATCTGCTGCGATATAGCGGGTATGTTCGCAATAGAATTAATACTGTGCTTGAAAGTACAGAACAAGATATTGCAGACAAAATTCGCTCCCGTTTGGCTGGCAACATTGGGTTAACGACTAGCACAGAACTCAAGCGGCTACAGTCTCTAGTCCAGTCTATACGAAAAATACGTGAACCTGCATGGGACGAAGCTACAAAAGATTTAAAAGATCAAATGACAGCTTTATCCCTTGCTGAGAGTGTAAGTATCGCGGGCATTGTAACAGTAGTCTTGCCTGTTGAAATCAACGTAGCTACACCTAGCGCGCGCCTGCTTCGTTCTATCGCACTGTCAAGACCTTTCCAAGGACAAATCCTTGCAGATTGGGCAGCAAGTATGGAAGCAGATGATTTGCGAAGAATCCACAATGCTATACAGCTAGGCATGACTGCTGGCGAAGATATAGCAACGATTGCGAAGCGTGTAATAGGAACTAAGGAATTGGGTTACGCTGACGGTGTAACCCAAATGACTAGAAATCAAGTCGACGCTGTGGTTAAGACAGCAGTTCAACATGTTGCGAACCATTCACGTTCTGCATGGTTTTCTGAAAATAGCGATGTAATCACTGAAGAATATTTTGTTGCTACATTAGATTCAAGAACTACTCCGGTATGTTACGCGAATGACGGGAAGCGATATTCGCTTGGTAAAGGTCCAATTCCGCCTCTTCATTTTAGATGTAGAAGCTTGCGAATTGCAGCTATTGACGGAACGCTAGCAGGTTCTAGACCTGCTAAACCGTTTATTGAAAGTCAACTTGTAAAAGAATATGCAAATGAAAACAATCTTGGTGATATTAGTTCACGCAAAGATTTACCACATGGCACACGCACAGCGTATGACAAATGGGCAAGAGGTCGCATCCGACAATTAGTTGGTCCAATTCCAGCGGAAACAACTTACAACACTTGGCTTAAAGGACAGAGCAAAGCGTTCCAAGAAGGCATACTTGGAATCGACAAAGCTAAATTGTTCCGGGATGGGAATCTTAGTTTAGATAAATTCATTGATAGGAATGGAAACGAATTAACGTTGGCGCAACTTGCAAAAACTGAAGCAGACGCATTCAGGGCAGCAGGGTTGAACCCGAAAGACTTTTAATCACAATGTGTGGTTAAGCAACGCTGCATGCGCAGCATAATATGAGGTTGAGGTCATGGCACTTAAAGCAATTGTTGAAAAATTAGATGATGTACCTGAAGCGATGCGCGGAGAGTACAAAGAGCAAACGGATTCAAAAACGAATTCGACTGTGTACGTTTTGGATATCGATGGTCCAATTGACCTGCATCCTTCTGCACGCGCATTGAAGAATGAAAACGCTGCGCGCCGTATCAGCGAGCGCACAGCTCTTGATAAGTTGAAAAACTTGGAACCGTATGCTGCACTGGGTGACTTGAGCGAAATCCAAGCTAAGCTTGATAAAATTGCTGAACTAGAGCTTGCTGCAAACGGTAAGCTTGACGACAACAAGATTAACCAACTTGTAGAAGGTCGTATTGGATCAAAAACTGCTCCTTTGCAGCGCCAAATTGAAAAGCTTACCAAAGACCTTCAAGACCGTGAAATTGCTATCAATGAATTTAAAAGTAAGGAAGTTACTAGAACAATTCATGATCAAATTCGGGAAGCGATTGTTAAGTCAAAAGGATTCCAGTCTGCAGCAATGGAAGATGCGCTTATGTTCGGTGAACGCCATTTAACGCTTGACGAAAATGGTAACGTAGTCACGAAAAATGATGTAGGCGTAACCCCTGGCGTCGATCCTGTTGTATGGCTGGGTGAAATGCAACAACGCAAGCCACACTGGTGGGGTTCGACTGGTGGTGGTGGTGCCAATGGTAATCAAGGCAATGGTAATAACTCAGGTCAAAACCCATTTACTTTTGAAAATTGGAATGTCACTGCTCAAGGCCGCCTTGTTGCAGCAAATAAGACACAGGCTGAAAACTTTGCAAAGGCAGCCGGAACTACAATTGGTGGGAGAAGGCCAGCACCTAAAAAATAATTTGTGTTTTGACACTTGCATGTCAATATAACCCATGTTACATTCGCCCTCACTAAGAATGTGGCATGGGTCACAAACTAAAAATTTATCGACGCCAGCCATGGTGCCTAGGCTTCGAGTTATCCAACTTGAATCCCTTTACAGCTTATTAGGAGCTACATCATGGCCAGCGGTGCAGGTACAGTCGCAGACGTAATCGTCCCTTCCGTTTTCTCTCCTTATGTTCAGACGCTGACTGAAGAAAAGTCCCGTTTGATCTCATCTGGAGCTCTTGCGCGTGATAGCGCATTGGACAGCGCCCTTGCTGGTGGCGGTCTGACATACAACGAACCATCGTTCAAAGATTTGGACAATGACGCTGACAACGTTGCTTCGGACACGTTAGCTACTACTTCGACGCCGAACAAAATTGGTTCAATGACTGAAATCCAAGTTCGCTTGTCGCGAAACAATTCTTGGAGTTCGGGTGACTTGGCTGCTGACCTTGCTGGTGCAGACCCAATGGGTGCAATTGCTGGTCGCGTTGCTGCATACTGGGCACGTCGCCTGCAAGCAGCTTTCGTTGCCACCATTACGGGTGTATATGCCGACAATGCGGCTGCACCTACCGGCACGGAACATGTACAGAACGATATGACCTATGACATCTCTGGTGCAGGCTTTACAGACGGCGTGACTAACTTCTCTGCAGAAGCATTTTTGGATGCTGCTGTAACGATGGGCGATAGCATGGATGACTTGTCGCTGGTAATGATGCATTCTATTGTATACAACCGCGCGTTGAAAAACAATCTGATTGACTTCATCCCTGACTCGACGAATGCTGCTGCGGCAAAGATTCCAACCTTCTTGGGCCGCCAAGTTATTGTTGATGACGGTGTGACCCGTTCGTCTGGTGTTTTCCAGACTTGGTTGTTCGGCGCTGGCGCGATTCGTATGGGTATGGGTTCGCCTAAGACCCCAACCGAAGTCGATCGTAAGCCTGATGCGGGCAACGGTAGCGGTCAGGAAACGCTGTACAATCGTACTGAATGGATTATCCACCCTGTCGGTTATCAGTATGCTGTGGCTAGTCCTGCAAAGGGTGGCCCAAGCAATGCTTCAACAAGTGGCAATCTGGCCCACTTGGATAGCTGGGTCCGCGTGTTCCCTGAACGCAAGCAAATTAAGATGGCGCGGCTGATCACCCGCGAATTCTAATCTGCTTCAACAAAAGGGGTAGAGATACCCCTTTTGTTTACAACCTTGATTCGGGAGACGTGTCATGTCAAAGGGTTTAACTTATTCCAGTAGACGCGGTGTTGCTGGGAAGCAATCTGTCACTAAGCAATTAGTTCGCGTAAATGCGCAAGCAATTACGGTGAACGGTGCTTCTGGCGTTGGTTTTGGTACTGCTGTCATTGGTGATGTGCCCGAAGGCAATGTCCTTTTCTTGGGTGCTATTGCTTATCTGCAGTTTACCAAAGTATCTGCAGCGACCGGAATTCAAGCAACTTTCGACGGCGACTATTCAATCGGTTCCGCGCCTACAGCGGATGCTACATTGAATGGCAGCGAAGTTGACCTTATTCCTTCAACTGCGCTGGGCGCAGCAACTGCAGGCGTTTCCCCTGTTGTGCGTGGTGCAAACGCAACTCAGGTAATGCTGGACAATACTGACGCCAGCTTGGAAATTAATCTTAACTTGCTCATTGATGACGCGAACATCACTGCGGATGCTCAGGGGCTGACTGTCTCTGGTTATGTGCTGTTGTCCTACGTTATCATGGGCGACGACTAATAACAGTCTATTTTAACAATAGACTCAAACTGTGGAGCTAAGATGTCAGCCCAACCTGAACAAATTGTAGAAGCTTTAAAGAAGCTTGACGTTTCAAACGACAACCATTGGACGGAAGATGGTTTGCCGCGTGTCGAAACTGTTCGAATGTTGGTTGGTGATCAGTCGTTGGATCGAAAGACGATCACTGCAGCGGCTCCACAGTTTACCCGCGCGGCGGTTATTGCCGCAGCGCAAGCACCTACACAGCAAGCGCAAAACACTGACCCCACTGCTACCCCAGTCCCTACAAGCGAAACGCAGCAGGGAGCACCACAAGCGCAATCGCAGGATCAAGTTACTACGCAAACCGCTTCAGAAGAAACCTCTGAAGATGAGGACGTTGACCAACCTGTTCAAGCAGCTGAACCTTCTTTAGAAGATCGTCAAACGGAGTTGCTTCATCTACAGGAAGAAATTGCGCAGTTGGATGGACAGCTTGTCAAACTGAGTAAGCAGAAAGCTGACTTAAATGTCAAAGCGGATGCCCTGATTTTAGAAATTGATAAACTCACCCCAAAATCTGACAATCAGCGCGACATTATTGAATATCTTGAACAGCAGAAGCGTCAGTTGCAATTGCGTAAGCAAAAAATTGACAGTCTGAAAGGTGTAAACCTTGCAGACCTGTTGCCTAGCCGTTCGCCTATCGATACCGCGATGGCACGTAAATCAGGTCACGGAAAAGGTCGTCCGAATCTTTAATGAATGCATTAACTGCAGCGTCGAAGCGTAGGAATAGACAGAACGTTTCACAGTTCCGTTCTCTTATCGCTTCACCTACAGCTAGTGCATTCAACATGCCTGCTAGTGGAAAAGTCAGGTTTGTATCTATTTCAGGATGTGCAGCAGGAACGACTGCTGCAACATTAGTTGGATCAACAACAAGAACGATTAAAACACCTTTATTGACTGCCGGTCAAAGTGTGGTTATCGATTACGTTGAAAGGTCTGTACAGGTTACGCCAGCGAATGGATTTAACGTTGAAATAGACGTTGGTTTAGGTCACTGGAAAACAATTGCAACTTAGGCGGAGGCGCTATGGCTGATTTCATGTTCAATATTGCGAAAGGTGCTTTCGCTGAAAAAATCCGTGATAGCGCAGCTAATTGTGGCGTTCTGCTACTAATTGCAGCAGACACTGACAACAACATGAAGCGGACTGCTACTTTGACCGCATTGTTGGCTACTGCTGCCGATGAAGCAACAGATGGTTCTTATGCCCGCAAAACTGGTCTGACTGGAACTGTAACTGTTGACAATACGAATGATCGTGTTGACTGCGATTTACCTGATCAAACCTTTACAGCACTAGCGGGATCTGCAATTACCGATGCTGTGATTTTTTATCAGGAATCTGCAGCGGATACAGGACGTATTCCTTTGACAAATCATGATTTTGTCATTACGCCAGATGGATCTGATGTAACAATGGTGTTGAACGCTTCAGGTTTTGCGCGAGCAGCTTAACTAGACATTAGTTTTTCACTTTAACCACAGGTTAAGATTATGGCCACTAAAGAATTAGTTCTGCCTTCTTGGGCAAAACTTGGTGAGAAAAAGGAAAATGTCGCGCTTGTCATTGAAGCTGATACCGACGGTTTCATGAAGGAATGGATGTCTTTGTTGGGTGTCAAACCTGATGAAGTTGATCAGTACTGGCTTGAAGTTGCACATCAGTGCGCAAAAATGGATTTACAGAGCGCATTGGTTGGAACTGATTATTGCCTTAACGGCAATGCTCAGCCTGTTGAGTTTCATTTCAGCAATGCGCCCCAATGGGCATTGAAGAAGTTTGATGAAGGTAAGGGTATTGCAGCGGCGACACAAGGCCGCGAAGCCCGTGCTCATTTCAAACGCGTTCGAGGTTCTATTCCTTACTCGGGGTAATTATGCGCCGCTTGCTATATGTGCTGTGTCTGCTGGCTTTACCAGTCCACGCGTCGATATTGCCTTATAGCCCGACGCCTGAAGGTGCTAGTTTTTACGTTGATGTCGATGGAAGTGTTGCCTTGTGCGTTGTCGGGGGAAGCCTGTGCGGCACCCCCGTTTTTTTCAAGGCTGATCCAAATAAAAACCCATCTAACAATTGCGGTATTGCGGTAAAGCGTCCAGCTACATATCCGACAGGTGCTGCGTTTGAATGTCGCATCTATGACCCTGTTACCCCTCCTGTTACACCCCCTCCACCTGTAACTCCTATTACGCCAGACGGTTGGGTAAAAGTTGGTGATTATTGCGAGGAAGACAAGTTCTGTACCTTTGACGTATTTGTGTTCGAAGATATTAAACTATGCGATGTCACGTTTGCCAAATGTAGTTCAACTGTCGAATATCGTGTAGCACCAAACGTTCACTATGCATGCAACATCGGTAATTTTAAAGACTTTCCTACCGATGCAAAGCCTTTCATGTGCATTGCAAAAGCAAAAGCAATACCTACTATAGACTTTAAATTACCTGCATTGAGTTTGAATGTATGGAATGAATTTAAAACAGGTGATGTACCAGAAGACGTATCTACTAGATTTACGTCCTATGTTGTATGGCGCGGTAGTGATGGACTATTCTATGCAAGAATGGGGAAAGTTCTAAACCTTTCAACATCTGAGCTCATAGATATTATCAAACCACAATTAAAAGATGATGCAACGTTTAATGCATGGGTTAGAACCATGCCTATTTCTGCAACAACGAAAAAAGAAGAAGATTTCATTCAAGCGCGTCTTCATGAATTAGTTGTGAGTTTAGCACCTAAATTTGTGGTTCAGTCTTCTTCGACGAATAAGCGCCCATATTACAAGCCCAATGCAACGATGACAGCTATAGGCACAAAGCTCGGTGACGTTGACACACTTACACCTTGCGATAGTACAAAGCGCTTAGGAACAACAAACTATTACTTTGTACCTGTGGTTATACTGGATAAGAAAATAGTCCAAGGTGCAAGCGGGTATTCAGCATGTATTCTCGTTAAGTAACATGCAACTTTACTGACAAGCGGATTACATTTGCAATCCGCTTTAGTTTAATGATTAAAGAGTGTTGCAAACATGCTAATTCTTCGCGGTACAACTGATAAAATTTCTTTGACCACAGCGTCTGCCGGTGACATTCGTGTTCACCGTTCTGCTATGGACGCTTCTGACGCTGCTCCTCCAGTAGTGCAACCAATTCCAGATTTAGGTCCGCTTGCAGCTATCACGACCGCTACGACAACGGATATTGTAGCTGCTCCGGGTTCAAGTACTGAACGCAATGTCAAGAATATTACGGTTTATAACGCAAGTTCCTCTGTATCCAATGCGATTACAATCCAAGCGACAGACGGAACAAACACCACTGTCCTATGGGCTGGAACTTTACTACCTAGTGAATCTGTAGTACTTGACGAAACCGGCATTTGGACACCATATACATCAGGTGGGGCTCCAAAGATTTCTTCTTTTGTTGGCCCTGTAGACGTCCAAATTTTCTCTGCTAACGGTACTTGGACTAAACCTACCAGCTTTGTGCCTAAGAATGTCCGCGTCCAGTTATGGGGTGCTGGCGGGGGCGGTGGGGGCG